>Ga0129299_1000824_pt1 | contig 20414 bp, 15 predicted proteins | sample ConPoolayeCmetaG_FD_94477 | JGI IMG/M metagenome (GOLD analysis project Ga0129299, IMG submission 94477) | Hot spring microbial mat communities from California, USA to study Microbial Dark Matter (Phase II) - Cone Pool mat layer C metaG ...
CACGGGCAGATTCAGTGGGTGATGCATGAACATCACACCGCCAACCATCAGCCACGGCACCAACATCCCACCGATGGCTGACATGTTGACCATCGGAAACGGGTTAAGCACACGGTGACCTGGTTGAAACTCCGCCCCATCAACAGTGTAATAAGCAATGGCAATCCACAGGTTGTGGCTGCGCGGCACTCCCTTTGGCTCTGCCTCCGTCCCGGAGGTCCAGCACACGGTATACACTTCATTGGCGTTGATGGTTGTCTCCCGCAGGTAGGCCTCAAGCCTGGCCGCATCGTGAGGCGCATCGAGGACGCGGCTCAGCGATATTATGTCCTCCGGCAGCGGTTCTCCGAGCGCGAAGATAGCTTTGAGGTCCGGAAACTCGCTGCGCAGACCCTGCACCATCTCAACGTAATTGTGCCCTCCGAAATTGGCGGCGGTGATGAATGCCTTCGGCTCCACTTGACTCATAGTCTGGCGAAGCTCGTGAGTACGGAACTGCACTGGCAATGGGCTGAGGATCGCACCCAGCCGGGCCGCCGCCAAGTAAACGACAACTAGCTCCACGATATTAGGAAGCTGAACCATCACCACATCGTCCTTACACACTCCCGCACCTAGCAGTGCAGCAGCAAGGCGGTCAGTGGCCTGGTCAAGCTGTGTCCACGTCAGGCGAAGCGGTTCCCCAGGCGTTAGTTCCGCGCGGTTGGGTGGATCTGCAATTGCCAGGGCACTCGGTGTGCGCTCGACGTTCTTGCGGAACAGATCGTCGATGGTTTCAGTACCCCACCAACCTCGCTCTGTGTACGTACGAATGTGTTCCTGCGGGGTGAGAATCATGATCCCTCCTCTTTGTAACCTCAGCATACATAGGCAAGCAGTATTGTACCATTCTGTACCGTAAATATCCACATTTTGCACCGGAGGGTGAGGCGCACACGGAACACTACTTCAAGATGGTGGCGTAATTTACCCGCCTCTTTCTCGGCGGTGAGGGAAGGAGGTCAAATGGAGTAAGGGTGCCAGAAAGCGATGCAGGTCAACAAAAAGGAGGAAGTCCATATCGGGCATCCTCCATGCATGAGTGACCCGCCCAGGACTCGAACCTGGAACCAACTGATTAAGAGTCAGCTGCTCTGCCGAATTGAGCTAGCGGGCCAAGACACACCCCAATTATATCTTGCTGACTGAGTGCGTCAAAAACCATTGTGCCATCAGGGAGGTATGTATAGAAGCTGTTGGCCAGCGGGCAGTGATCGGCCAGAAGTGCTTCGGGTGGCTTCTCGCCGCCGCTATAATTACATACCGGGATACGGGATGCCCTCCATCAACAGAGGACTGGAGACTGCTTATATGCCCATCATACAGTCGATTGCTGAGCAACTTGTGCAGAATGTGGAGCGCGTGATCGTCGGGAAGCGCCGCGAAGTGATGCTCACCTTGATCGGGCTGCTTTGCCAAGGCCATATCCTGATTGAAGACGTGCCAGGAGTGGGCAAAACCGTGCTCGCCAAGACCTTGGCCCGCTCAATTGGGTGCAGTTTCAGCCGCATCCAATTCACTCCCGATATGTTGCCCAGCGATGTCACCGGGGTGTCTGTCTTCAACCAGCAAAGTCGTGAGTTCGAGTTCCGCCCAGGCCCCATCATGGCACAGATCGTGCTGGCGGATGAGATCAACCGCGCCACTCCCAAAACTCAGTCCGCCTTGCTGGAGGCGATGGAAGAGCGACAGGTCACGGTTGATGGGACTACCTATCAGTTGGGACGTCCATTTCTTGTTCTGGCAACCCAGAATCCCATCGAGTACGAAGGAACGTTTCCGCTTCCCGAAGCGCAGCTTGACCGCTTCATGATGCGTATCCGGCTCGGTTACACTGCCCCAGCAGACGAGGTTGCTATTCTGGAGGCCCAGCAGTACCAGCACCCGGTCACCCTAGTTCAGCAAACTATCTCGGTGGAGGAGCTGCTCCAGGCCCAGGAGGAAGTTAAGGGCGTCTATATTGACAAACAGTTGATGCGCTATGTCGTTGATCTAGTGGCAGCCACCCGGACCCACGAAGATGTCTATCTCGGGGCCAGCCCTCGTGGCAGCCTAGCGCTCTATCGCGCGGCTCAGGCTTTCGCTGCCATTTCGGGCCGCGATCACGTGCTGCCAGACGACATCAAGCAGCTTGCGGAAGTCACTCTGGCCCACCGCATCATCGTCGGCCCCGCCGCCCGGATCAAGGATGTGACTTCCGAAGGGGTCGTGGCAGATGTGCTGAGACGTGTCCCCGTCCCCGGCGCCGCGCTGGGTTCGGGGCGGGGTTGAGCGGGGCAGTCATGGATCGACGTCGGAACGCGCTGTATCTGACTATTGTGGTGAGCCTGTTGGCAGGGTTGATTACTGGGCGGACGTTTTTTTTCAATGTTGCCTATGCGTTTATTGCCCTGCTGCTTTTCTCTTTTCTATGGGCGTGGAGCGGAGTTAACTGGCTCAGCCTCTCACGCCAGACGCGCGCCCGGCGAGCGCAGGTGGGGCGTTACATGGAAGAGCGCTTCACTGTCCGCAATACTAGCCTCCTACCGAAGCTATGGCTGGAGGTATACGATCAGTCAAGCCTGCCAGGCCACCGGGCCAGCCACGTAGTGAGCAACCTCAGACCCCGCGCGGGGGCGTCTTGGCTGGTGCGGACTCTTTGCATCCAGCGTGGCGAATTTCACCTAGGCCCTCTCCGCCTGGTCACTGGCGATCCGTTTGGGCTGTTCGAGATGGAACGCAAGATCAGCGCTACCTCTCGGCTGGTCGTGTATCCCTCAACGGTTGAGGTTCCTGAGTTCGCCCTGCCCATCGGCATCCTGCCTGGCGGTGATGCGCTACGGCGGCGCACTCACTACATCACCTCGAATGCGTCAGGCGTGCGTGACTACGCACCGGGTGATAGCTTCAACCGCATCCACTGGCGGTCGACTGCACGGCGCGACCGCTTGATTGTGAAGGAGTTTGAGCTGGATCCTCTGGCCGACATCTGGATCATGATGGATGCGGAGCGCACTGTCCACTTCGGGGAATATGCCCCGGCTGACACAGACGCTGAACGGATGCCCTGGGAAATGGGAGAGGGCTTTTCCCTCCCCCCCACCACGGAGGAATACACGGTTGTGGTTGCCGCTTCGCTGGCGCGCCATTTCTTACAGAAGGATCGCTCGGTCGGGTTCCTGACCTACGGGCAGCGCCGGGAGTTGATTCAGGTAGATCGGGGCGCACGCCAATTGACCAAGATTCTTGAAACGCTCGCCGTTGTTCGGGCGCGCGGAGCCATCTCACTGGAGCAAGTCCTGACGCTGGAGGGGGATCAGATGGCGCGTGGGACAACGGTCATCGTCATCACGCCATCTACGCGCGAAGGGTGGGTCAGCGCGGCACACCGCCTGCAACGGAGGGGTCTCCGCGTGATCGGAGTGTTGGTCGACTCAGAAAGTTTTGGGGGACGGCCTGGGATCAGGCAGATCGCTGCGCGGTTAGGCGCTATAAACATCCCAACCTATATTGTACGCAATGGTGAAGACCTTCGTGTATCTTTAAGCCGGGTCCGCGCCTGATGGTTCTGGGCCAGCATGGACAGACATGGGCCTTTCGTTGTCTGCTTCCCTTCTGCGAGCGTCAGGTAGGCGGAGGGCAAGCCATGAGGCGCCCAGCCCGAACGCAAGCGCCACAGCGAACAGGACGCCGTAAGAAGTCTGGCTCAGCAGCCAGCCGGCAAAGACCGGCCCCAGCACCCCCACGCCGCTGATAGCATTCGTTGTGCCCATGTAAATGGTACGCTGACCTGGCGGAGCCGCGTCCAAGACGTAGTTCATGTACCCGAGAATCACCAGGTTCTCGATAACGCCGATGCAAATATAGATCCAGGCGTAGAATCTCCTGAGGAGCGCTGCCGGTTCACCGCTGGAGAGAGCTAACGCGAGGGCCAGAAGTGGGGCGCTCAGGACGAAGAACATGGCGATCTGGATCGCTCGCCGCGCGCCCCAGCGGTCCGCTACTCGACCCAGTACCAGGCTGCCCACCAGTCCGCCGACAGTCTGCGCGGAAATGAAGAATCCCACCGCGCGGATGGGGAAGCCCTGAACATCGGTCGCATACAGCACATAGAATGGGGATGCCATTGCGCTGAGGACCAGCAGAATGCGAGAGATCGTCGCCCGCCTTAACCTGCTGTCCTCACGCCAGATACGAATCAGATGTAGTCCGAAGTCCTTCCATTCAATGTGAGTGGAAGCCGGCTCATCTGCCGTCGCGGGGGGTTCGTATATCAGAGCCAGTGCGATGCCAGATATGAGAAAGGCGCCGCCTCCAAGCCCGAAGAGCAAGGCATAGTTATCAGGAAACCCCGGCCCTCGGTCGCTTAGAACGTACCCAACGAGGGAGGCTCCGCCAAGGACAGCCAGCGCCTTTGCCACCTGCCAGATAGAGAGGTAGCCGCCTCGCTTCTCAGATGGAAAGGCTCGCCCTAGCACGTCAAACCAAGCAATCGCGGCAAAGGCGTCCGTTGAAAAGAGCACAGCCAGCACAACGAACAACATACCCATGTTCAGCCAGGCTGGATTGCCGCCTGTGAGAATGAGCAGCAAGGCAAACAGCCACACAACCGGGCGCCCTACGTAAGCCATCCATAACAAGGTGGGCTTCTTGGTGGGGCGCCTTGCGATGATGTTGCCCGCAAATAGCTGGGGCAGATCCCACGCCAGATAGAAAACGGTGACCAACAGACCAACCAGAGCGTTGGAAGCCCCCAGGCGTGTCGCAAAGGCAGGCAGGATGGTTGTCGGGCTGATCAAACTCAGCGCCAGGCCGAAAAAGATGTAGTCAAGCCCAAAGGCGATAAAGTTGTGGATTTGTTTGGGATATCGAGCGGTTAACATGCTTCACACGAGAGCGCGCAGTAAGGCTAAAATCGTCCTCAACCGACCAACTCCTTGTAATGCTCGCGCAGTTGGCGGGCTGCTGTTCGCCAGGTGAAGCTCTGAACACGAAGCTGGGCTCGATTGATCAGGGTATTGCGTAGGTTTTCGTCATCCAGCAGACGAGCAAGCCCGCCAGCAATCTCGTCGATATTATAAGGATCAACCAGCACGCCGGCATCGCCAACGACTTCCGGCAGCGAGGATTGGTTAGAGACCAGGACAGGCACACCACAGGCCATCGCTTCCAGGGGTGGCAACCCGAATCCCTCATACAGGGATGGGAAGGCGAAGACAGCCGCCGCGCTGTATAGCACGGGCAGGTCCTCGTCTGGCACGAATCCAATGAACCTGACCCGGTCAGCCAGCCCACGTTCGGCTACATGCCGATAGAGCGGATTGTCCAACCAACCCCTCGCCCCGGCGATGACCAGCAACATGTCGGATCGGCCCAGTTGATGAAAGGCTTCTACCAACCGGTCGTAGTTTTTGCGTGGCTGAATAGTGCCCACGCTAAAGATATAAGGTGCATTGCCTATCTTGTACCGATTTCTGACGCGCGCCACCAAGATGGGATCGCGCACCGGGTAAAAGCGATCGTGCACCCCACTGTACAGGACGTGAATCTTCCCTTCTGGCACCCGATAGAGATCGAGCAGGTCTTGCTTGGTCGCATACGAGTCTGCAAGAATGCGGTCAGCGCGTTGCACAGCCTTCGGCACGGTTCTATTCAGATAGTTCCTCAATTGGGGAGGCGAGGCATGGGGTTCGCGCACGAACGATAGATCGTGCACGGTCAACAGGGTGCGTGTGCGTCGCTGTGTTGGCGGCAGGGTGAAGTCCGGTGCATGAAGGAGCCGCACGGGTCCTGTCCAATACTCGATTGGGAGTGGTAACTGCAACCGATGCCAGATGCGTGCAAACCAGGCCGGACTCCACCGCGAGGGTGCCCAAGTAAAGTTGGGGCCGGGCGGTTGAGGCAACGTTTCGAGCGTCTCCCCTGCCACGAACAGGCGGTAGAGGGTGGCCTGATCCTGTTCGGCAAGCGCCGCGATCAATTCGCGGGTGTAGCGTCCAATGCCCCCGCCTTGAGTCAGCGCAGGGGTATAGTCGATAGCAATCGGCCCGATCATTCGTCCTGCCTCGCCAGGAGAAGGCAAGGCTCAATCCACGTCATTGTATGTCCAGTAACGGTTGATGAAGAAATTCCAGAACAGGACGATGATCACTGCGATAGCCCATGCGCCGCTCTCACCGATCCAGATGCTAATCGAGGAAGACAGGGAAGGAACGATTAAGCCAGCCAACCACCCCAGCGGCTGGTGCAGAGTCTCGATGATCGGGGTGCGGATCAGAAGCCCAGCAGCATTGACGACGAAGAACGTCAGTAGCTGGAATGCTATCGGTTTGGATCGAGAATCAGGGTACGTCCAGAACCGGTTCCACAGGAAGTTGCTGATCACTGCGCAGGTAAATCCGATGGCCCCGGCGATTCCCACGCCCGTAACCGCTAAAGTGAAAGGCAACATGATCCGGACGGAATCGAATACGCCGAGCGCGTTTATCCCGGTATACGTGCCGTAATCAATAACCGCGCCGATTGTCCCTACGACAAGGAACTTCATAAAGCGATCTATTTCCTTATTGCGCCGTAGGGCCAGAATGGGGGCCAACATCCTCCCCGCCGCAATGGGGATCGATTCGCCTGCGTTTAAGATCGTATCTGGGGTCTCAGTCACCGGGGACCACGTCCTCCTGCTTCAAGAGGGTAAGGATGCTAAGTATACCAAGCAGCGCGCCGATGTGTAGATGAAGGTTAGCCACGTACAACTTATCCAGTAGACCATGAACGCTGAGATGTGTCCACGTTCCCAATAGACCAACCGCGATGCCACGCGGCCACAGCACTGCGCGCCGTGTGACCAGCCAGGTTTGCCAGAAGATCGTCACCCACAAGGCAAGGTAAGCAACCAGCCCAACAATGCCTGTCTCCGCCAGCAGGTTCAGGTAGATGTTGTGTGCGTGGCCGAGCGCCTGAGGCCAGTTGATCAGCGCATAGCCGGGATAGACCGGCTCGTAGTTCCCCAAACCGACACCTAACCAAAGATGGTAGCGTGCCATCTCCTGAGCTGCCTGCCAGTGAGCAAGCCGTTCCAATACAGCGTAATTCTGGGGAGTGATATCCACACCGCGTACGTCGAAGGTTTGCACGAATTCAGAGAAGCTGGTCAATCGTTCCACCAGTACTGCTGGCAGCAGATGGAAGCGCAGCGCGATCAAGCTGGCAACGACAGCTCCCAGGCCAAGCGCCAGACCCACCCAAGTTCTGCGAGGCCATGCAAACAGCAAGACCCATATCGCTGCCCCGAACCCCAACCAGGCCCCCCGTGACCATGACATGAGTAGCGCGGATGCCAATAGAGCACTCAAAGCTCCCAGGCCGATCCACCCCAACAGATGCCTGTCGATGCTTGTGCGAGCGAGATCGACCAGCCGCCGGGGGGATCGAGCGCGCCAGTGGTCGAGCAGCGGCTGCCCCCATCGCTCCATCCCAGCGAACGCCAGGCCCAGACTCAGCGGCAGGGTCAGCCCGATGAACCCTCCATAAGGGTTAGGCTGCTCAAACGTGCCATAGGCGCGGTAGAAACGGTCACCCAGAATACGGAAGTGTTCAGGGCCTTCACCTCGCAGCCCAAATTGCCACACCCCGATCAGGGCCTGGATCGCCGCTGCTGCGAGAATCATGCCCATTACTGCTCCCCACCGCCGCGGTCCGGCCAGATCAATCACCAACCACATCACCAGCAGCACCTGCGCCCACTTGATTAACTCCTTGAGAGCAAAGCCCAAAGATAGCGCCTGAAAGACACTCAGGCCCGCCGCACCCATAAAGATGAACAGAGGCAGACTAAGTGGCGAGCGTGGAACTGGTCGCCGCCGCCACACTGCATGAAGGAGCCATGCCCCCAATGTACCGATCAGGGCAAGTTGGCCGAGGTCGAGAGGAAGTTCCGGCACAAAATAATCGGTGAGCGGCTTGGTCGGCCCGATGAGCAAGAGCACACCGAGGCCGACAAGTGGCTCGATCAAAGTCAGGACCATCAAGGTGACTGCCAGCAGCACGAGTGCTGCCCACCACAGCGGCAGGTAGGCTATTGCCAAACCGATGCTGACTGCTAGCAACGCAAGTAAAGCCCTGGCCCAGCCGGAGGGCCATCCTTTTTGAAGCACCTCAGCGGGGATGATATTAATCACTGTGCCTGACATGGCTGCGAAAGGACTCAATGGTGCTCTTCAGGCCCTCGTGAATGGAGACGGTTGGCTCCCAGCCAAGCACCCGGCGAGCCTTGCTGATATCCGGCTGACGGGTCTGCGGATCGCCCTGAATCCGCTTATCAGCCTGGTAGACCTTGCCAGCCGAATTGCCTGTCAGCTCATTGATGAGATCGGCGAACTGCACAATACTCAACTCGTGGGGGTTGCCGAGGTTGACTGGCTCCACCTCATCGGATATCAGGAGTCGATAGATTCCTTCTATAAGATCATCCACATAGCAAAAGCTACGTGTCTGAGTTCCATCCCCGTAGATGGTCAAGGCTTCCCCGCGCAGCGCTTGCCCGATAAAGTTGGGCACGACACGGCCATCGTCCAGCCTCATGCGTGGGCCGTAAGTGTTAAAGATCCGCGCAATCCGTGTATCGACCCCATGTGTGCGATGGTAAGCCATCGTCATGGCTTCAGCAAAACGCTTGGCCTCGTCGTAAACACCGCGCGGGCCGATGGGATCGACGTTACCCCAGTAGGTTTCAGTCTGTGGATGAACTTTGGGATCGCCATACACTTCCGAGGTGGATGCCAGCAGAAACCGTGCGTTCTTGTGCTTAGCCAGACCCAGCGTATTATGTGTGCCCAGCGCACCGACTTTGAGGGTTTGGATAGGGTAGGTTAAATAGTCAATAGGGCTGGCTGGGGAGGCAAAGTGCAGAACGGCATCCAGTGGCCCATCGATGTAGATGAAGTTAGTGACGTTATGTTTGATGAACAGGAAACGTTCGTGGCCGATCAGGTGTGCGATATTGTGGACAGAGCCGGTCAGGAGGTTGTCCATCGCAATGACCGTGTGCCCCTCGGATAGGAACCGATCACATAGATGGGACCCTAGGAAGCCAGCGCCGCCGGTGATCAGAACGCGCAAGAAACACCTCCAGCCTTATCAGGTAGGCAGCGCGGCGTATTGTAGCCAATGGGCCAAGCCGACGCTAACCGAGCCTGCCCTTCCCCATCTGACGGATAAGCTCGGTCTGGAATGTATTCAATGCCTCCGGCCCGTAGAGGCAGAATACGATCAGCTCAAGGTGCGCCTCCGTGCGTTGCAGGTATGCGATAGTGGTAGAAAGCATGATCCGGGCACACTTGTCCATCGGGTAGCCGAACACCCCTGTCGAGATCGCCGGGAATGCGATGGAGCGCAGCCGGTTCTGATCGGCGATCCGCAAGCTAGCCAATGTGGCGCTAGCCAGCTTCTCATCCGCGTCTGGATCGATCACCAGCGGCCCGACGGCATGGATCACATGGCGGGCCTTTAGATCGCCTCCCCCGGTGATCACGGCACTGCCTACGGGGCAATAGCCGATCTCGTCGCACTCTCGCTGGATCGAGGGGCCGCCACGTCGGCGGATGGCCCCAGCGACACCTGTTCCAAGTTGCAGTTCTTCATTGGCTGCATTCACAATCGCATCGGTGTCCAGGTCGGTGATGTCTCCCTCAACGAGCCGCAGAATCCGCTGGTTGATTGTCACTTCCATGCTTCACCTTCCTGCTAACCACTAACACACGGGGTGATGCTCAGGCAACGCGCTAGCGCTCACTTCACGGCCTATCTGGTGCACCAAGCCCAGCGTCATGTAGAAGATGAAGGCTAGGTCGATGACAAAATGAACCTCATCAACCAGGCCATGTGCAATGAATGCGGCCATGCTGCCCATCAGGCCCACGATCAGTGCCCGCGTGGAGGAATTCGCGTCGCGGAACGCGCGCTGTAACTGCCACGCCAACCGCCAGAAGACAATCTGAATCCAGACACCGGCTGCCAGCCCCAGGATGCCCAGCCGCGCCCAGTAGTTCAGTAGAAAGTTGTGAGGTTGGCTGAGGTCAGGCTGTTGCCATGCAGAGGGCAAGATGTATCTGCCCCGATATTGGTACAAGAATTGATCCAACCCCACACCGGTCAGAGGGTGATCGGCGATCATCCGCAGGGTGCTCTGGTAAAGCTGAATACGGAAGAAGCTGGAACTATCCCCGCTGGAAAAGTCCAACAGATCGCTGAATCGGGGATACTGCGAAAGGGGTATCAGCGCCACCGCCTCAAGCACCACCCCGCCTAGCACGGCGATCAGAGCTGGACGCCCACCCCACAGGATCAGAACCAGTCCCAATCCGGCGGGGAGTCCCAGCAGGAGACCACCTTTAGAGCGCGTTAGCACAACCGCTGCCAGCATCAGAAGACCACCGATCCCATACAGCCAACGGCGAGGCGGTTCGCTCCCGATCAGGACGATAGCAGCAGTGATCGGGATCAGGCGCTCAAGGAACAGCGCAGCGTTGTTGGGGGTTCCAAACACGCTGCGCAGGCGAGCCGTGCCTGCCTCAGCGATGATCAGGTCTGTTCCGGTAGCACTCTGGTAGAAGCCCACGATGGAAACGACCACTCCGGTCAATATCAGCAGATCGACCATGCGCCAGCGCTCAGCGGGCGTCAGTGGCATGGTGCGTAGGACGAGATACATGACCATCGGCTCCAGTACCATCTGGCGAAGCTCGGTGATAGCAACACCCCGCAATTCAGCCCAGCTCAGCGAGAGGACGCTCAGCATGACCAACAGCGCCACCGCTTTATCAAGGTTGGTCATCCGCGCGTAGAGATCATGCAACCCTGGCCACCCTGCCGCACGGCGCTGTGCAATGGTGTGAATCCCCCAGGCCAGCAAGGTCAGCAGGCTTGTCACCTCCACCATGCTGAACATGCGGTCAAACAGGGGGCGCGGCAGTAGATAGTAGGGGGTGAAGAACATCACCAGCGCCAGCCCAACAGCAGGACGGGCATAGATCAACATGAAGAGAACCGCCAACGCGACGATGGTCAACAGAAACCAGGGAGAGAAATAGAACACCCCGGCGGTGAGGGCAGTAATCAGTAAGGAAGGTCCATCACCCAAACGCCGCACCAGATTCGTGATCAGTCCCCCCCAGGTCAGCGCAGCCCCTAACCAGATCGCCAGCGAGGCTGCCAATGATAGGATCAGATGGGCTCCCTCACTGAGGCGGTCGCGTAGAGAAGCGGCGGCTTGCGTAACCAGAGTGGGAATGATCCCTACCCCTCCGATACGAAATGCGCCTGCGGCAAGGCCGCCGGCCAGCAGGGCAGTCCCCACTACCAGTACATCGTAGGCAGTGGTATTGATCTCCGATCCAACCGAGAATCCAGCAATGGCCCATTGATCCCAGCCGCGTTCCGCCTCAATGTGAGCCAGATGCTGGGTTTGGGGTTCCAAGTGGCTAGCAAGCACTATCGGCTCAACACGCGGCTGGTAATCAGGCGAGGTTAACACCGCATACGAGCCTCGCTCGTCGCGCGGGAGAATGCCCGACTCCTGCCCATCGACGGTGATATACAGATAGGCTCGGTAGTTGTCCCGCCGGGCGATGACAGCTAAGCTGCTGCCAGCAAAGGGCACCTCAACCACACTGCTGCCATTCTCGACGATGTCTGCCCCTAACTCGGAGAACTCCCACTCTCCGCTGTACTCGGCCAACGGAACGTCTGCAGGGTAGACACCGGGCCACAGCGCTGTATTGAAGAGGTCGCTGTGTGCACGGAGGGCCTCCGCCGTCGGGGAGAGTTGTCCATCTTGGGTACGTAGCGCAAAACCCCAGCGGGCATCGTCCGGTGAGCTGGCAGGCTGCCAATTTTCCACGATCAACGCCCCCGACCAGGGCCACTCGATCAGAGCGCGCTGGTAAGCTTCTAGCGTCCATTCCGCCTGTTGCTGCGCCGAAGTCAGACCCCATATGGAGGGTTGGCCTCCCCAGCCCGGCGGGAGGGCGTTCCAGCCGAAATGACTGGCCCACAGCGGCTTACCCTCGTCACCATGCCGAACCATCTCCTCGCGCAGCAGCACAAAGCGGGAAAAGTTGAGTAGGTTCGGATCGACTCGCCGGTCGTCCGGGCCGCTATCGAAGCCGTAAGGCTTGCCCGCGACACCATCGAAGAATGGCGCGGCCCCATTCGCATAGAGAGCGCGCAGGTAGAGGATATCGCTGAGGTTGTCTGGCCCGGTTTCCACGGTAGGGGCCAGCCCAGCGGTAAGCACCACTGCTTCTGGGTCAACGGCATGAATGACCTCATAGGCAGCCTGAAGCATCGCCATGTAACCGACAGGGTCTGGGCGCTGCCCACCCCAGCCACTCATCAGGTTAGGCTCGTCCCAGACTTGGTACACGTCGATCCGGTCGCCGTATCGCTCGGCGAGAGCGCGGACATAGCCAGCAAAATCGCTCCAATCGTCCGGGGGAGCGGTGGGATCAGCGGCTGCCCAGCGGGGGGAGCGCCAAAGCACTGCAACAATGTTCAGACCTCGTGCGCTGGCGTCTCCTACCACCTCATCATAGGCGTCCCATTGGTAGAGACCGCGCTGCGGCTCAATCCGATCCCAGGCAAAAACCTGGCGAACCCAGACAAACCCGATGTTGGCCATCAGGTCGAGGTTGGTTGCTAACTCATCGGGGCTGTAGGCCGCGAGGTCAGCGTTGACCCCCAGGATCGGCACGCGCGGTGGCAGGCCCATATCCGGCAGGCCATTCAATGCGCCGCGCAGGCGCATCTGGCGCTGGGAAACGACCGCCGCCCCTGCTAGGAGGCTCAGCGCCGCGCCCAACAAAAGCAGCAGGCTGACGAGGCGGCGGTTGGAGTCGGTCATGGCGTCCAACGGGGGCTGCTGGCGAAGCCGTCACCGGTGACCTGTTGCGCTAAGCCTGTCACTGCATCAACCAAGTAGATATTGCCCTGATGCACAACCGCGATCTGCCTTCCATCCGGCGACCAGGTGAAGCTGCCTGCCTGCAGCCCTGGCTGCCCTTCGGGGGGAAATACAACCCGCCTGTTGCTCCCATCCCGATCCATCACGACCAGTCGATAGCGACTCACAAAACTATCCAGTGGATCAACCGCCTCCAGATAGGCGATCTGGATTTCTCCTAGCGAACTCTGTGCCGAAGGCGGTGAGAACTGTGCAGCAGCCCACATGCCGGCACGCTGAACCAGGTCCACACTGAACTCTCCAGTGGGCGGTACAGCAGTCAGATTGAAGACGGGGCTATCCTCGGCTGGTTCTGTGCCCAGCGGAGGCCCATGGGTAGTAGCCACAAGGACCTCCCCCTGTGGTGACCAAGCCAAGCTGGGAACCCAGACCACCTCATAGGCGTTGCGTGGCGCAAATGACAGTAGAGGCCGCTGCACGTAGGCTCGTGGGAGCTCAATGGTTCCGCCCTCCCCCTCATCGCCAGGAGGGGCAGCCGTCATCTCCTGGTCCGCCGAGGCGGAAGGCACCAGAACGCCAACCGCATCTGGCTGTGCCCAGGCAAGGGTGATTCCGTCAGGGGAGAATTCGAAGAGCGTTCCGTACCAACCGTAGATGCCGCCACCGGATGGCTCCAGAACCCGCAGGGGATCGACAACTGCGCCGGTGGGGCTAATCTGGGCACGCCAGAGATCGTTATTGGCCTGCCAGCCGGGAAAACCAGGGCGCGGCTCGGCGGTGGAGTAGACAATGCTGCGTTCCGTGCCAGGAACCCAATCTGCATAGAGGATGTTGGTTAGATCAAGGCGAACTGGCTCAGCTTCGGGGTCGGCTGTATCGAGCACGACCCACAGTGAGTTGAAGGGTTCTCCCTGGGAGATAGCCTGGGGCGGTGTAGCGGTCGCCAGCCCGCCGACCTCGGCAGCAACCTGGATCAGAGATCGGGTAAATAACAAGCGTCTGCCATCGCCCGATAGCTCAAAGACCCGGCCATCCACCCCGCCATCGAGGGTCAGCGGGCGGCGATTAGCACTGTTCTGGCGCATGATCCAAGCATTACCACCAGAGATGTAAGCCAGGGTTCCATTCACCGTCACTGTGGGGAGCTGCCCCTGGCTACCCACCATCACCACCTCGTTGTGTGGCGGTGTGATCAACACGCTCCGAATCGGGCTGCGAGACACCTCAACACCATCTTCATAGGTAATCCGGTATGTCACTTCGGCGATGCCGTTCGTGCCAGATTGGATCAGGCGCCACTCGCCTACCTGCATGCCATCATTGGGAACGGTCTGCCGTTCAAAGGGAATCGCTTCCTGCACGACCACCGTCTCCTCAACCACCCGCCGAATGGTGATGGTCATGCCATCCTCAGCCCGGCTGTAGCTGGGTGGGTTGACCCGATCCAGATCACCGACGGCGATCCCTGCCCGGCGGAGCACGTCGCTGACAGAGGTTTCGTCGGTCAGCACCACCACCAACGACCTTCCGTCGGCGACAATAGTGACAGTGGATGGATCGTCAACAGCAGGGCGGCAACCTATCGAGGAAAGCACTAGCAGTATAGCGAAGGTGATAAGCAGCCAACTGCGCCATCGCACACGGCGAATGGAGCGCGGCCCAGACCTAAGGGACGCAGATGCAAAAGGAGCGATTTGTTGAGGCCACTCCCAGCACAACATATCAGGGCATCTGGAGCACATCACGGATGATTGGCAGCGCCCAGTCCAGAGTGGCCCGGTCGATGATCAGAGGCGGGGCAAAGCGGATGACGTTCGCGTGGGTTTCTTTAGCCAGGATCCCCCGCTGCTGGAGAGCTTCAGTAAACCGTCTGGCGCCACCCGCCTCTGGCTTGAGTACCACGCCAATCAGCAGGCCCTTGCCACGAATGTGATCAACGTGCGAGCTGTTGATCTCTTCCAGATGATCCCGAAAGTATTGCCCCATCTCAGCGGCGTTGTGGACCAGTCCTTCCTCCACAATGACCTTAAGCGCAGCGCGAGCCACGGCAGCGGCAATAGGGTTACCGCCGAACGTCGAGCCATGATCGCCAGGCCGAAATACGCTCATCACCTCATGCGAGGAGACGACCGCGGAGACCGGGTATACTCCGCCACCCAGTGCCTTGCCCAGCACGAGCACATCGGGCCTGACGCCTTCGTGATCGCACGCCATCAGCTTGCCAGTGCGACCCAGGCCGGTCTGGATTTCGTCGGCTATGAACAGGATGCGATGTGCGTCGCACAGCTCCCGGATGCGCTGCAGGTAGCCCTCTGGAGGCACAACCACACCCGCCTCACCCTGAATCGGCTCGATCAGGATGGCAGCGATATGGGGTGTGATGGCCCGTTCGATAGCGTCGGTGTCACCATAAGGGACTGTTACGAAGCCGGGGGTGTATGGCCCAAAACCATCCCGGTATTGGGCTTCGCTGGAGAACGAAATGATCGTGGTTGTCCGGCCATGGAAGTTCCCCTCCGCGACAATGATCTCCGCCCGGTATTTGGGAATCCCCTTGACCTGATAGCCCCATTTACGCGCTGCTTTGATTGCCGTCTCGACGGCCTCGGCGCCTGTGTTCATCGGCAGAGCCATCTCATAGCCTGTCAGGTTGAGCAAGTCTTGATAGAACAGAGGAAGCTGATCGTTGCGGAAGGCGCGTGAGGTAAGCGGCAGGCGGCGGGCCTGCTCGACCAGCGCTTCGACGATAAGAGGGTGCGCGTGCCCCTGGTTCACTGCTGAGTAGGCGCTCAGACAATCCAGGTATCGCCTGCCCTCCACATCATACAACCACACCCCCTCGCCGCGTGAGATGACTACATCGAGCGGGTGATAGTTGTGAGCGCCGAGCATCTCTTCGAGTGCGATCAGCTCCTCCGCACTCATATGGCGTGTCGCATTGGTCACCATGGAAACGATCCTGTGGTTAGAGCTTTCCAAGCAGGTACAACATCAGTGCTTTCTGGGCGTGCAGCCGATTCTCTGCCTGATCGAAGATCACCGAGGTAGGGCTATACAGCACTGTCTCATTGACCTCGTAACCCTTATGGGCGGGGAGGCAGTGCATGACAAGGGTCGATCTGCCTGATAGTTTGAGCAGCTCCTCGTTAACCTGATAGGGCTTGAAGACTCTCAAGCGGCGCTCTTTCTCTGCGGCGTAGGCGGGGTCGTTGAAGTGCTCCATGTTGATCCAGGTATCGGTGTAGACAACATCCGCATCTTTCATCGCCTCTGCAATGTCGGGAGTCTCTTCGTAGTTTGGGTGGGCACGGAGAATGGCAAGTTGCTCCTCATCAACCGCGGGCGGGTCAAATTCGGGCACACATAGGGTGAAACGTCCACCGGCATAGATCGTCGCCATGGACAGGGAGTTGCTGACATTGTTGGCGACGCCCACATAGACCACCTTGACTCCCTCGGTGCGGCCCAGCTTTTCCTTGATTGTCATCAGGTCCGTGAGTGCCTGAGCAGGGTGGTAGCGGTCATCGCAGCCGTTGATCACAGGAACCTCGGAACCTTCCGCCAGCGCTACCAGGTCGCGGTTGTACATCATGCGAGCCATGATCAGCGAGACATAGCGGGAAATGACTTTGCCTTCGTCCGCGATATCGGCCATGCCCATCTGGGTGTGTTGTGTCTGGGCGAAGATCGCGTGCCCACCCAACTCGGTCATCCCAGCCTCAAAGGAGAAGCGTGTCCGGGTCGAGGTTTTTTGGAAGATCATGCCCAGCGTCTCCCCCTTGAGGGATTCGCGCCAGGGGTCCGGATTCTTCTTGATCTGGATAGCCCGGTCAATGATCAGGTTAAAGTCATGGGCCGAAATGTCGCGGACTCGCAGAAAGTCAGTCATTCAGGATTTACTCCTTACGGATGCACAAGAGCCATTTGTTGCGCGAAGGTTACTCGTCCTGAACAGTTGTGATGCGGTAAATCGCCCCTGAGAGGCTCACGGCGAATAACTCACCCGTCTCGTCCTCGCCGAAGGAGCTTAATTGTATCTCTTCATGGGCCAGCTCGGCTACTTGCCAAACCCCGCTTCGCTGCGCCATACCCCAGATCCGCCCACTGCAGTAATCGCCGAAGAAGTAGACGCCTTGAAGTGCCGGATAAGCCATTCCACGATATACGTATCCCCCTGTGATGGAGCATCCTTGGCTGTGGTCATATTCAAAGACCGGCAGGGTCAACCCAGCCTGATCGCACGGGCCTGCGCCAAAGCAGTGCAGCCCCTCCATGATCGGCCAGCCATAGTTTTGCCCGCCGGGGTTTCCAGCGGCTTGAACGTTGATCTCTTCGTATTGATTCTGCCCTACGTCCGCGATGTACAGATCGCCGGTCAGGCGGTCGAAGCTGAAGCGCCAGGGATTGCGCAACCCCCAGGCCCAGATTTCCTCCTGTGCTCTATCGCTGCCGACGAAAGGATTATCGGGAGGGATAGCATAAGGCTCGCTGTGGCTGACATCGATGCGCAGGATCTTGCCCAGCCATGTCCGAAGGTTCTGGCCGTTGCCAAAAACGTCCCCGGCTCCTCCCCCATCGCCAAGGCCAACGTACAGATACCCATCTGGCCCGAAAACGACCTGGCCTCCGTTATGGTTGGCAGCGGGCTGGGCCTGGCTGAGTACCACCATCTCGCTGGCAGGATCGGCGCGGTTAGGATCGGATGTGACTGAGAAGCGAGAGACAACGGTATCACCGCCCCGATCCGTGTAATACACAAAAAAGACGCCAGTGCTTGCATAACTGGGGTGGAAAGCTAGTCCCAACAATCCCTGCTCGCTCGCCGATGAACCGACCCGTCCAGTGATGTCGAGAAAGGGTCGCTCTAACAGCATTCCGGCCTGATAAATGCGGATCGTGCCCCTTTTCTCCACAATGAACAAGCGCCCGCTACCATCCCCTGCGTGAACCATTGCTGTCGGTTGTGATAGGCCATCCAGGACAAGCTGTAAATCTATCTGCAGGGTCTCCAGATCAATCGCTTCATCTTGTGGAACGTCGGTTGGGGCGAGGCTAGCCGGGAGGGCGCTCGGCTGCACCGCGCTTGGCTCAACTGGACTCGTAGCTGCGGAGGGGGGCGTTGAGGGCATGTTGCCCGTTGGTGAGTTTGTTACGTCGGGCGGGGCAGGAGCCGAGAATACGCAGGCCAACGTAGCCAACGCGAAAGACAATGATGGAATCAACGTGTAGCGTGACATACCTGACCTCCGTGATTCATGGGCTGATCACAGCAGAGTGTATCTCAGAGGATCGGACACAAGCGAAGGGGCTAGGTGTAGGTAATAAGAACCTGGATCGCCTGGGCGGGCGATTCATCAAGCATCTCGTACGCACGAGCGGCCTCAGTCACTGGAAACTTGTGTGTGATGAGGCGCGAGATATCGACCTGCCGGAGCATCTCCCAGGCGAAGGCCAGCCGCCGTTCTTTGGTCCACCGCCCAGATAACTCAGGTGTCACCGTACTCACCTGACTGCTGATCAACTGGGCGCGGTTGCGATGGAACGCTCCCCCCAGGTTCAGGTCTGCGCGCTTCTGCCCGTACCACGAGCCTACTACAATACGGCCATTGAAACCGGCTACCGCAATGGCCTGATCAAGCGCTGCAGGGCTGCCAGTGAGTTCGTAGCAGAGGTCTGCACCTTCATAGGAGCGATCCCCTCTCAGCAGGCGGCGCAATTGGGCAATCAGATCAGGATCATCTGCGCGGAGGCTTGCGTTGGCGCCCAGCGCCAGGGAACTTTCCCGCCGTAACGGGAACCGATCCACCGTCACAAGGCTTGCCAACGGCATACGGGACAGCAGGGCCGTCGTCAACAGACCGACAACTCCCTGCCCGAACACGGCCACCTGCTCGCCAACCAGCGGATGACCATCCAGCAGGAAGTTCACCGCCGTTTCCATGTTGGGCAGCATGGCAGCTTGCTCAGGAGACATCCCCTGCGGAACAGGCACCAGCCTATTAGGCCAAGCCAAGAAGTGGCTTTCGTGAGGATGAAAAGCGAAGACAAGCCGCCCTTCCCAAGATGGATCAACCTCAAAGCCTACCTCGACCACGCAACCCACCGCTGCGTACCCATACTTGAGGGGGTAAGCAAACTCGCCGGATAGCGCCTCGATGGTGGCATCTATCGTAAGCTCGCGTGGAAACTGCCCCCGATAGACCAGCAACTCGCTGCCCGCGCTGATCGCTGAGACGAGCGTCTTTACCTGTACCTGCCCTGGCAGTGGAGGAGCAAGCGTTTCCTCAACAACCCTGACCTGGCGAGGTTGTACAAACAACACCGATTCGCGCTTCATGCCGGCCCCTCTTCAAGGTAACCCCACACAATCAGATCGTCCCCCATCCACTCCACGATGGTATCGTGCAGGCGGGGAAATCCACGCGGGTCGGCCATCCCCAGGGGGTTAATGGCGTGCACACCACCTACCAGGATGGGGGCGAGCGTCAGGATAACCTGATCCACCAAGTGGGCAACCAGAAAGCTGGTGATGACCTCGGCTCCACCCTCTACCATGAGGCTGGTGATCGATTCCCTTCCCAGCCAATCCACCAGCGCATGAAGGTCTATCCGGTTGTTCTCTCCAGTGGGCAGGGCTACAGTCCGCGCCCCGGCTGCCGATAGCGCCTTAACACGCTCGGCGGGAGCAGAAGGGGCAACAATGATCCAGGGATAATGAGAGGGGTGATCGAACAACCGGGCCGAAAGGGGGCAGCGTGCCTGACTATCTAGTACGATGGGTTGGGGGTGGGGGCCGTTAGCATGTCGGGCCGTCAGGCGCGGATCATCAGCTATCACCGTGCCAATCCCAACCAGGATGGCATCATGGGCTGCACGCAAACGGTGCGTGAATTGGGTTGATTGGGGGCCGCTGATGTCCAGCCGCGTTCCGGGGTGCGCCGTGATACAGCCATCAAGGCTCTGGGCGTAAGCCAGGGTGATAAAAGGGCGCCCTGATTTTCGGCAGCGGGCAGCAGCCCGCTCAGGGAAACCAGCAAGCCGGTTTATCATAGGTGGGGAGCAACGGGGGGTGGGGTGTTATCGGTGCGAGGGTCCAGATCGAGCAAGTGATCCATACGCCGCGCTTTGGTATAGAGGTAGTCCGCGTTCTCTGGGTGCACGCGCGCCTGAAGTGGCACCCGTGCTGTTACAACAATTCCCAGCTCGCGCAGCGCTCTGATCTTGGATGGATTATTGGTCAGCAGAAGGATGGACGCAACCCCTAGGTCCTCCAGTATCCGTGCCGCCACGGTGTAATCCCGTTCGTCGGCTTGATGCCCCAGGATCAGGTTGGCGTCCACCGTGTCATATCCCTGATCTTGCAGATTGTATGCACGCAGTTTATCCAGTAGCCCAATCCCCCGACCCTCCTGGCGAAGGTAGACAATGATTCCCTGGC
>Ga0129299_1000825_pt1 | contig 20408 bp, 16 predicted proteins | sample ConPoolayeCmetaG_FD_94477 | JGI IMG/M metagenome (GOLD analysis project Ga0129299, IMG submission 94477) | Hot spring microbial mat communities from California, USA to study Microbial Dark Matter (Phase II) - Cone Pool mat layer C metaG ...
AACCGCCGTCGCCTCAATCTCCGTTGCATCGTATGGGGAACAGGCATTTGCCTGTGCGTGGGCGCCGTCGTCTTCCGGGCTCCGCTCAGCCATGCCGTGCTGATGTGGGTGAACGGTGCGGCCAACGCGATTCTGCGGGCGGCCTCGGCCGGGCAGGAATTCGTCTTCGGCGACCTGGCCCGCGAGAACGGACCGGTGGGATTCGTGCTGGCGACGCAGGCGCTGCCCATGATCATCTTCGTCGGGGCGCTGATGGGGCTGCTGTATTACTGGCCGATCATGCCCGCCGTGATCCGGGGCTTTGCGTGGCTTTTCACGCGGCTGATGCGTCTGAGCGGAGCCGAAAGCGTCTCCTGTGCGGCCAACGTGTTCGCAGGAGTCGAGTCGGTGCTGGTTGTGCGCCCCTACCTGCTGGAGATGACGCGATCGGAGTTGTGCACCATCCTGGCGGCGGGCATGGCCACCACCGCGTCAAACACGCTGATCGTTTACGTCGGGATGCTCCAGAACCGGTTTCCCACCATCGCCGGACACCTGGTATCGGCCTCGATTATTGCCGTGCCCGCGGCCATTGTGATGGCCAAGCTGCTGGTGCCGGAGGACGGCAATCCTCGCACGATGGGAAAAGATGTGAAGCCGGATTACGAGAGGGACTCAGGAGCGATGGAAGCGATCATCAACGGCGCCATGTCCGGCGTAAGGCTGATCGTGGGTATCGTGGCTCTGCTGATCGCGTTCCTGGGGCTGCTGGCCATCGTCAACATGGGGCTGGGCGCTGTTGGCGCAGGAGCCGGGGGGCTGGTGGGCAGGCCGGTGGAACTGTCGCTGGAGCGGGTTTTTGGATACGCATTCTATCCCCTGGCGTTGATGATGGGGGTGCCGCCAGCGGACGCGATGCTGGCCGGCGGCATTCTTGGCGAACGCCTGGTCGTAACGGAAATCCCCGCCTATCTGCATCTGGCCGAAGCCATCAACAGAAACGCCTTTTCGCACCCGCGCAGCCCGGTGATTCTGGCGTACGCCCTGTGCGGTTTTGCCCACATCGCATCGCTTGCGATCTTCATCGGCGGGGCGGCCGCCCTCGTGCCAACCCGGCGCAGGGACCTGGCGGCGGTGGGGGCAAGGGCGCTGCTGGCGGCGACGTTGGCGTGTCTGATGACCGGGGCGGTGGCCGGAACGTTCTACCATTCGCCTCAGACCGTCCTGCAATTGTCGCCCGGATAGCATACCATGTAGGGTTGAACGTTTTGGCCACGCCGCGTCGTTTATGTGTTTGGACGACGGCGGGGCCGCCGAGGTCCGTTTGAGCGCAGAGGCAACGAAACTGTTTTACGACCTCGTCTGGCCCCAGCGGGCGTTTGTGCTGCGCGCCAGCCGCGTCCTTGTGGCCAACGCCCACGACGCCGAGGACCTGGCCCAGGAGACGCTGATGAAGGCGTTCAGGGCCATCGACAGCTTTCATCCGGGCAGCAACATTCGGGCGTGGCTGATGACGATCCTGCGTAATGCGCGCATCGATCGCCTGCGTGCGGCCGGCGCGTCGTCGCAGGCGCTGAGTCTGGATGACCTCGAGCTGGATCCGCCGGCGCGAGCCGACTCGGATGAAGTATGGTTCCAGCCGCAGGACATCCTGGGCGCCTTTTCCGATGAGCAGATCATCGAGGCGCTGGGCGATCTGCCCGAGGAAATCCGCTGGACGCTGCTGCTGGTGGACGTCGAGCAGTGGGACCAGCGCGAGGCCGCCGCGCTGCTTGGCGTGCCCGTGGGCACCATCAAGTCGCGGACGCACCGTGGCCGGGCCATGCTGCGGGAGGCGCTGCGGCCGCTGGCCCGAAGGATGGTGCACAAACAGGCCGGCGTCTGATGTGGACGATCGAACCGGCGCGTGTCGGAGACTGACGTGGCAGAACCTCAGCACACAACTCCGCAAACCGAGGCCGATGAGGCCGTTGCACGCCGACTGGCGCGGCTGGCCGCCATGCCCGTGGACACCTCGCGACTCGACGCCGCGCTGCTGGCCGCCATTCCACGGCGCCCCGCTCGGCTGGCGATGTGGCTGCGGCCGGGGCGGGCGGTGGCGGCGCTGCTGGCGGTGGCTCTGGTTGTCGGGCTGGTGACGTGGATGCTCAGCGGCGGACCGGCCGTGGCATCGGCGCAGGAGATGGCGAGGATTCACGACGACATGGTGGCCGGCCGCATCGCCATCACGCGGGTGGACTCGCTGGAGGAGGCGTCGCGCGTGCTCAGCCAGCAGTGGGCGGAGGGACCGTCGTTGCCTCAGATGCCGGCGGGCCACGCCATGGCCTGCTGCATGGCGTCGGTCGGCGGCAAACGGATGGCCTGGGTAATGTTCCGCGACGATCAGACGCCGATCACCCTGGCCGTGGCCCGGGCTTCGGACATGCGGGTGCCGGCCGGGCCGCTTCAGGTTCACCATGGCGTCTGGTATCATGTCCAGAGCACGGGGGGACTGAATATGGTCTCAGCCCAGCGCGACGATCGCTGGATTTGCCTCATCGGAGCGGTGAGCACCGATCGCCTGATCGAGATCGCGGCCAATCTGCGGTTCTGATCCGGTCGCCCGGGCCTCGTCTGCCCACCGCCCAAGCCCCGGAAGATCGAAGACCCCCGGGCCGGGAAGAATCCACCACCCCGATTGGTACTATAAAAGGGACTGGCCGCGCGTGGGCCGCGGCCTCCCGTTGATCCCCGCGAAGATCGGTTTCCGAAATGATCAGGCCGGCCATGGGGTCTGGACCGGCCGTTTTGGTGGCATCTGTCGCCCGCGCATCAGTGCATGGCGGGCGGCCACAGTGCGACGGCCGGTATGAGCGCTGCAATTCGTATGCCGGCGGACTTTGAGCCGCAGTCCGCTATCGTCGTGGGCTGCAATGAACTGCTGCCCAACTCGCCCCAGCTTCTGCTGGACCTGCTGGGCGTCCTCCTGGGCTATGTGCCCGTAATCGCTATCGTGAACGACGAAGCCCAGCGCATGCAGTTGCTCACGCTCCTGTGCGACTGGGGGCTTTCGGCCTGCCTGCCCTGCTTTATCAGTCTTCCGGTCATCGGCACCTGGGTGCGCGACTACGGGCCTGGTTTTGTCTATCGGGAGGATGGCGATCTGCTGATCCTCGACGCCCAGTACTTCTGGCAGGACCGGCCCGACGACGATCGCATGCCAACTGAGCTGGCGGGGCTGCTGCGCGTGCCCGTGCGCCATGTGCCTTGGCGCGTGGAGGGCGGCAACATCCTGAGCAATGGTCAGGGGCTGTGCATCACCACCCACGCCCTGCTTCACCGCAACGGTGTGCCCCTCAGCGAAGCGGGACGCATCGCCGATATGCTGCACGAGTATTACGGCTTCGAGCAGTGCGTCTTCCTGCGCGGACTGCTGTCGGAGCACACCGGGCACGTCGACATGTTCGCCACGTTCCTGGCGCCCGATCTGATCGCGGTGGGCCAGTACGATCCGGCCGTCGATCCCGTCAACTCCGACGTGCTGGATGAGAACGCGGCCGTGCTGGCGGCGACGATGACTCGATCCGGGCCGCTGCGGGTCGTCCGCATTCCCATGCCGTCCAATCGCGGCAGCATCTGGCGGACGTACACCAACGTCCTGTTTGCCGGGCGGAGGCTGATCGTTCCTGTCTATCCTCCCTGCGATCCGGAGCGGCAGGCCCAGGCGATAAAGATCTTTCGCACTTATCTGCCGGATCACGAGATCATCGAAATCAACGCCAACGAGATGATCCAGCGGCGCGGGGCCCTGCGCTGCGCCACCATCGCCATTCCCCGCCTCGATCGACTGGCGTGGCTGGGGCAGGACCAGACGCCCACCCTGCCGTCGCGTATACTGCACCGGTTGAGCGCCTGATGGCGAGAGGTGCCGCGACAGTCAACTGGGCGCCCCGGGTCCGCCGTGGCCGCTCTCAGGAGGAGTCATGAACTGCATACGTGTCCATCAGTTTGGCGATCCGTCAGTCCTGAAGCTCGAAGAGGTACCCGACCCCCGGCCCGCCGCCGGGCAGGTCCTGGTGCGCATCCACGCGGCCGGGGTGAATCCCGTGGAGACCTACATCCGCCAGGGCATCTACGGTCCGCGGCAGTTCCCCTACACGCCGGGGACCGACGGCGCCGGCGAGGTGGTAGACGTGGGCGAAGGCGTTGCATGGCCGAAACCCGGCGACCGCGTATACCTCGCCGGCTCGGTCAGCGGCACCTACGCCCAGCTCGCGCTGGCCGAGCAATCTCAGGTACACCCGCTGCCGGCCGCCGTGAGCTTCGAGCAGGGTGCGGCCATCGGCGTGCCCTATGCCACCGCCTACCGGGCGCTGTTTCAGCGGGCGGAGGCGCGCCCGGCCGAGACGCTGCTCGTGCACGGCGCCAGCGGGGGCGTGGGCATCGCGGCCGTGCAACTGGCCCGAGCGGCGGGGCTCAGGGTCATCGGCACCTCGGGCACCGATCGCGGCCGCGAGCTCGTCCGCGCCCAGGGCGCCCACTACGTGCTGGATCACTCGCAGGCCGGCCATCTGGAGGAGGTGATGCGGATCACCGCTGGCGAGGGCGTGAACATCATCCTCGAGATGCTCGCCAACGCGAACCTGGGAGACGACCTGACGGTGCTGTCGAAGTTCGGGCGGGTCATCGTGGTCGGCAGCCGCGGCCCCGTGCAGATCGTGCCGCGCGAGACGATGAGACGGGACGCCGACATCCGCGGCATGACGTTGTTCAACGCCAGTCCGCATGAACTGCGGGCCATTCACGCGGCGCTGGTGGCCGGTCTGGAGAACGGCACATTGCGGCCGGTCGTCGGGCGGCGCTTCGCCCTGGCGGAAGCGGCGCAGGCGCACGAGGCGGTGATGGTTCCCAGCGGGGCGTGGGGGAAGATCGTACTGCTGCCGTGAGGCAGGCGTGTCCGGGGTGTGCAGGGGTGCGGGGGAGCCAGGGCGGGAGCCCAGCCTATCTCGCCTCGCCCCGGCACTTGCGAGGGCCAGGCGGCGGACGTAGGCTGATGATGTGGCACGCCCATCGACGCGCACGTCGTTATCCCTGGTGCTGCTGCTGGCTCTGGGGCTGCGTCTCGGCTGGGGCCTTTCGCGGCCCAGCGCAATCGACGAGCGCCTTCCCGATCAGCGCGAATACCTGCAACTGGCCGAAAACCTGCTGCGGCATGGCCAGCTCGTGATGGACCACGACCGTTTCGGACCAGTGCGGGCCTATCGGATGCCGGGGTATCCGCTGTTTCTGGCGCTGTGCGGGGCGTCGGTGACGGCGGCGCGGATGGCTCAGGCGGTTATCGATGCATCGGTGGTTCTGGCGGTGTATCTGGTGGCGCGGCGCTGGTTAAGCGCCCCCACGGCGCTGCTGGCGTCGCTGGCCACGGCGCTGAACCCGTTTCAGATCTACTTTGCCGCGCTGATCCTCAGCGAGACGCTGTTCACCGCGATGCTGGCCTGGGGGACGGCGCTGCTGGCATGGCGGCCCGGTTTCCTCTGGGGCGGAATCGTTCTGGCGCTGGCGGTGCATGTGCGGCCGTCGGCGGTGTTTCTGCCGCTGGCGATGGGATACTGCGCGGTATTCGCGACACACTCCGCGGAAATGCGCCGGCGGCGTGGATGGCTGCGCCTGCCGGTGGGAGCGGGAATGCTGCTGCTGACGGCCGCAGCGCTGACGCCCTGGTGGCTGCGAAACCTGAACGTGCTGGAGAGTTGGGTCTGGCTGACCACCAACGGCGGCATCACGCGATACGACGGTTTCAACCCCGATGCCACCGGCGCCAGCGACCAGTCTTTTCTGGACACGGCGGTGGCGGCTCCGGCCTACAGTCTGAACGAGCTGGCACGCGACCGATACTTCGCCGACCTGGCCAGCAGCTACATCCGCGAAACGTGGCAGGATGATCCTGCTCGTCTCTTGAAGCTGACGCTGGCGAAGCTGGCGCGGACGTGGAGCCCCATGCCGCTCAGCGCCGAGTTTGGCGGACGGGCGCTGTATCGCTGGATCGCCCTGAGCTGGTGCGTGCCGCTGTTCGCACTGGCGCTGGTGGGACTGTGCCGCCGCGAGCTTCCGCGGCCGGCCAGAGCGCTGCTGGTGGCGCCTGCGCTGTACTTCACGGTGATTCACGCGATGTCGGTGGGATCGCTGCGTTATCGTGTGCCGGCCGAGCCGCTGCTGAGCGTGTTGGCGGCGGCGGGAGCGACGGCAATTCTGCCGGCCATCGCCGAGGGTTTGCGGAGGGTGGCGGGTCGGCGGGTGTCGGTGAAGGCATCGGGGAACGACCAATCGCCGCAGCGACCAGCCGACGCAGGCAACGGCGGAGAGCAGGGGGAGGCACAAAGGAACGCAGCAGGCGAGCGTCCCTGAGGCGACATGCGCCCATGCGCGGGGCGTGCGTGCTCCGACGGCCTGTGCCATACAATTACGGCCATGACGACGCAGGAACGTTTCGGGCAGGATGCAGCAGCAGTCGCCAGCGGCACTCGCGGGCGCAGCGACCGCAGTGTGTCCAGGCGTGGACAGTGGCTGATGGCGGCTCTGCTGGTGTTTCTGTGCGCGGTCATCGCGGCCTACTGGGTTTTCAGCGACTCGCAGCGCGTGCGGGCGATGGCGGAGGAATATCTGTCGGAGATGCTTGGCGGGCCGGTGATGGTCGAACAGGCACATCTGTCGCTGTTCGACGGGCTGCGGCTGGATGGCGTGCGTGTCTTCGTGGACCGGGAGAATCGACCCGACTCGCTTATCTTCAGCGCCCGCTCGCTGCTGCTGCGCACGGGGCCGCTGGAGCTGATCCGCGGGCGGCTGAGATCGGCGCAGATCACCGCGCTGGCGCCCGAGGTGTACCTGTGCGAGAACGTGGCCGACGGTCAGTGGAACTACCGGAGGCTGGCACGGCGGCGCCCGCCGCCGGAGAACGAGAGACGCGACGCAGATGAGGGGGCGGGCGAGCTGCCGCAGGTGCTGCTGAGGGGTGGCGTGCTTCAGTACAGCCGGATCGTGGAGGGCAGACACGAGCTGATTGGTTCGCTGGCGATCGACGGTCAGTTGACGCCCGAGCCGCAGAAGAACCGTTACCGTCTGGAGGTAGCCGGGCGGGCGCCGGGGGCGCCGTTTGGTCCTCGGCTCAACGGCACCATCCAGCTCAATCCCGTGTCGTTCGACATGGCCCTGGACAACCTGGAGTTCGACCGCACGATCGAGGCGATGCTGCCGGCGCAGGTGCAGCAGTGGTGGCAGCGACACCAGTTGGCCGGGGCCATTCGCGTGCCGCGGTTCCGATACGCCGCGGGTCGGGATGGCAGCGGGGCGGATTTCGACGTGGTAATCGAGGTGGATCGCGTGCGGCTGGTGGTGGCGCCGGAGGAGCTGCTGGGGCGGAGGGAATATCACAGGGCGCGCGCCGGCCGCCCAGGGCTGCCGGTGGCCGCCGGCGGGCCGTTTGGACTGGTCGCGTCGAGCCGGGCTGTGGATTTGGTTGAGAGGCCAAGGCCGATTGAGGTGCGGCAGGCCTCGGGGCGGTTTCATTTCACACCACAGGGCGTGCGGCTGTGCGGGGTGACGGCGGTGGTGGAGAACAACCGTTTTGCGCTGGATGGCGAGGTGCGCGGTTACAGCACCGAGGCACCGCTGGAAGTGCGGCTGGCGGCGCCGGGCATGGTGCTGCCGGCCTATCCGCGCTACCTTCGCTCGCTGCCCTCGGAGGTCCAGAACAGCTACGAGAAGATACTGCCGCAGGGCCGGGGGGATCTGGCCATGGTGTTCCGGCGCGAGGCCGAGGGCGGACCGATGAGAATCGCGGCGGATCTGCACATTCTGGACGGCTCATTTCGACAGGAGGATTTCCCCTATCCGCTGGAGCGGGCGGTCGGTCACATCTCGCTGCGCGCGGACCTGAAGTCGGGATCGGGGCGCATCGAGATCCACAATCTGGTCGGCCGGGGGGTGAGCGGTTCGCTGAATGAGGATGCGCGCATCACGGTCAACGGCTGGATCGCGCCCCTGGACAGCAGCAGCGAGGTGCGGCTGAGCATCAGCGGGCAGGACATCTGGCTGGATGGACCGATGCGTGCCGCGCTGCCACCCGACGCCCGCGAGGCCGTGGCGATGTTCGATGCCCCGGCCGCGCCGCTGAGGCTGCGCGGAAACATCGAGGCCAGCATCCACCGGCCGCTGGGACAGCATCAGAAGGCTCGCTTTGAGGTGAGACTGGACGTGCGCGAGGGCCAGGCCGCTTTTGAGCACTTTCCTTATCCGCTGCGGGAGCTGAGCGGGAGGATGGTGGTCCACAACGACCGCGTTGAGGTGAAGGGCATGTCTGCGCGGCACGGGGAGGCGGCGGTGAGCATCGAGGGGGTGGTGCTGTTCGGCCACGGGCGCCCCACCGAGCCGCGGCTGACGGTGACAGCCCGCGACATAGCCATCGACGAGGAGCTGCTGGCGGCTGTGCCTGAGGAGCAGGCCAGGTGGCTGCGCAGACTGGGTCTGAGGGGCCGCCTGGACATTGACGGAAACATCGTACTGTCACCGCCGTGGACGGATCCGCCCGCGGACGGCGCCGGGGCAGCTCGGCCGAGGGTGGACTTCGGGCTCTCGATCCAGTTGCGCGACGGCTCTGTCTGGCCGCTGGACGGCGCCCCTGCGTTCACCGCCGTGGCGGCGGCGCTTCGACTGTCGTCCGAGCGGCTGAGCATCGTGGATGCCAGCGGCCGGCTGGGCGATGGCAGCGTCCGCGCCCGCGGGGCCGTCGGCCTGAGCAGTTCCGACAATTCGCTGCGGCTGGACGTGGAGGGACGCGGACTGGCGGCCGACAAGACCCTCTACGCCCTGGTGCCCGAACGGGCGCGGGGGGAATGGGACGAGCTTCAGCCCTCGGGCACGCTGGATGCCGACGTGCACTACGCCGCCGCTGCCAACCAGGAGCCCCAGTGGAGCGTGGTTGTCCGCCCGCGGGCGCTGGCGATCAGGCCGCGCACGCTGCCCTGGCCGATGCACGTCACGGCGGGCGAGCTGCGCATCGAACCGTCGCGGATCGTCCTCAAGGAACTGGCCGCCGCGCACGGGCAGGCCACTGTGCGGCTGGCGGGGACGGGCAGCCGCGACCCGACTCCGCGGTGGGACCTGCAATTCGGCGGACGGTCGCTGACGGTGGACGAAGAACTCCTGGCCGCGGTTCCCTCCGCTCTGGCATCGCTGTTCCGGTCGATTTCACTGCGGGGACTGCTGGACTTTGACGTGCCGAGCTTCAGCTACCGCCTGGTGGCCGAAGAAGACGCGAAGGCGGACTCGCCGCTGATCGGCCAGATCGACTTTTCAGGGCGTATCGACCTGCGCGATGCGGCCATGGACGCGGGCATCGCCCTGAGCCAGATCAACGGCACCATCTCGCTTGACGGCCAGTTCCGCGACGGCGAGCTGCACTGGCTGAGTGGGAAGATCCAGTCGCCGCGGCTGATGCTGGCGCAGCGGCCGGCGAGCGATCTGAGGGCGACGCTTCTGAAGCCGGCGGGACGGCGGATGTACAAGTTTTCGGATGTGGCCGCCCGCGTGGCCGACGGTGAGCTGGCGGCGCAGATCGAGTTGGCGGTGCCGGCCAGCGGAGCCAGCCGCTATGCGATGGCGCTGACGCTGCGGGAGATGGACGTCCGGCAGCTCACGGGCGAGGCCGACGGCCGCTTTCAGGGCCGATTGACGGCCAGCCTCGACGTGGCCGGGCAATGGGACGATGCGGGCACGAGGCGTGGGCGAGGCGACGTGGAGGTGCAGGGGCGCGACCTGTATCGCATTCCCCTGGTGCTGGGACTGCTGCAGATCACGAATCTGTCGCTGCCCATCAAAAGCCCGTTCACGAACGCGACGGTGCGGTACAGCGTCGAGGGTCGCCGCGTGAACTTCGAGCGCATCGAACTGCTGGCGCCGAACATGCTGATGCAGGGCAACGGCTGGCTGGATTTCGTGACGCGGAAAGTCTCGCTGGTGTTCACCACCGACAACCCCAACTGGCCGACGATCCCGATCCTCAGCGACCTGGTCCGCTCGGCCCGCAACGAACTGCTGCAGATTCAGGTGCGCGGCAGCATTCAGGAGCCGCAGGTGACGGCCAAGTCGATGAACACGCTCACGACGACGGTCGATGAGGTCTTCAGCACAGGAGGAGCATCCAGCAAGCCGGCAAAGTAGCGCGACCTCTGAGCGGCAGCCCCCTCGTCACCGCCGGCAGCGGCACGATGAGGCCAGTCACTGGGCCTCTGCGCCCCACCTCAAGACGGGCTTGCGCGCGGCCGCCACTTCGTCCAGGCGCCTCACCGGTTGGCGCAGCGGCGCTTCCTTCAACGGGCGGATGTCCTTCTCGCTCTGCTCGGCCAGCTCGAGCATCGTGTCGGCGAATGCGTCGAGCGTGGCCTTGCTCTCGGTCTCCGTCGGCTCGATCATCAGGCAGTCGTGAATGGGGAAATGCACCGTAGGCGGATGGATGCCGCGGTCGATCAGGCTCTTGGCCAGGTCCATAATCGTGACGCCGCGGTCGATGATCTGCCGGGGCACGGTGACGAACTCGTGGGCGCAGGGATTGGTCGCCATCGGCTCGCCCTCCTTCGGGCCGAAGGGCAGCGCATAGACGTGCCTGATGCGCTGGGCGATGTAGTTGGCCGCCAGCACGGCGGTCTCGGAGACGTTGCGCAGGCCGTCGGGCCCCAGTGCGCGAATATACGTGTACGCGCGGACCAGTACGCCAAACTGCCCCCAGAAACTTCGCACCTTTCCAATCGACTTGGGGCGCTGCGAATCCCACGCATACCTGGCCGTCGTCGTTCCTGAACCCTGAACCCCGAACCCTGAACCCGTCACCACCACCTGCGGGACGGGCAGATACGGCGCCAGCTCCTTTCGCACCGCGATCGGTCCGGCGCCCGGACCGCCGCAGCCATGGGGCGTGGAGAAGGTCTTATGCGTGTTGTAGTGCATGATGTCCACGCCGAAATCGCCCGGCCGCGCGATGCCGAGAATCGCGTTCATGTTGGCGCCGTCCAGGTACAGAAAAGCGCCGGCGTCGTGGACCATCTGCGCCATCTTCGAGATGTGCGAGTCGAATTTGCCCACGGTATTGGGGTTGGTGACCATGATGGCGGCCACCTGGTCGCTGAGATGCGCCGCCAGGTCGTCCAGGTCGGTCAGCCCGTCGGGGCGTGACTTGATGGTCACGACGTTGGCGCCGCACATGGCGCAGGAAGCCGGATTCGTGCCGTGCGCTGTATCGGGCGCCAGCACGATGGTGCGCCTGGGCTGGCCGTGGTCCTTGAAGTAGGCGCGGATGACCTTCAGCGCCGTCCACTCACCGTGCGCCCCCGCGCAGGGCTGAAGCGATACCTCATCGAGGCCGGCGATCTCCTGGAGGAACAGACGCAGGTGATACAGCAGGGCCAGCGAGCCCTGGGCATCGGCCTCGCGCTGCATCGGATGGAGGTTGGCGAACCCCTCCAGCGCGGCCGCCCACTCGTTGACCTTGGGATTGTACTTCATCGTACAGGAGCCCAGGGGATAGAAGTTGCCGTCGATGGAGAAGTTGCGGTGGGACAGGTGCGTGTAGTGGCGCACCAGGTCGAGCTGGCCGATCTGGGGCAGCCCCGTCTCGACGAATGAGGCGAGCGCCGGGTCCAGTTCGGCGGCCGGGACGTCCGACTCCGGCAGGTCGACGGCGCGTGCGCCGGGATTGGAAAGCTCGAAGAGGAGCGGTTCACCTGCGTTGTGAGGCATGTGCTGTTCCTCGGCCGGTTTGATGGCGCAGCCCCGTGGCCCGCGGCCCGCCCGCGCCGGCTACCAGCCCGGATCGGGGCGGTTCCGCGCCCGCACGCCTGCCGGGGCCACGATGTAGATCGGGCTTTCGCCCAGCGGCACGGTCAGGTCGTTGGTGCGCGGCGGGTCCAGCGGCACGAACCGCCTGGTACCAAACACGTCGTAGAACGTCAGGCCCCGCTCGGTGTTGGTCACCTTGATGTAGGCGTATGGCCGCGTGGCCCAGGCGACGATGGTATCTTCGCCGGCCTGCTCGTCGCGGAAGACGCAGGTGTAGATCTGGTCGTTGCCGAAGGAGAAGTTGCCGATCCACTTCTTGCCCTCCAGCATCCGCGTCATGAAAGCGAAGGCGTAGAAGGAATACTTCGGCTCGTAGTCGGGACGCACCAGCCCCACCATGTCGCCCATGTCGTACTGCCGTTCATTCTGGCCATCCATGAATGTCCACCAGAAGATCTTCTGGATCTTCTGGCTGGCGATACACAACACGTGCAGGCGGACGATCATGTCGGCCTGGCGCAGCTCGGGCGTGCCGTAGGGATGGATGTTGGTGTTCCAGCAGATTTCGGTGATCCAGATGGGCTTGCGCGGGCCGTACTTCTCCATCACCTTGATCATCTCATCGGTCTGTTCAAGCATCGACATGCGGATGAGCGGCCAGTTCTCATCGAGCGGCTTGCCATCCAGTCCCACGCTCTTCCACGCCTTGACGTACTGGTCAAGCTGCCACCAGTCGAACTTCTCCTCCGGCGCGCACATCACGCGATAGGGATGGAAGCAGATGATGTCATATGCGTCGGGTGGCACGCGGCTGAGCACGCGCTCCGCGAACAACACGTCACAGAACGCCGAGTTCAGCGCCAGCACCTTCGCGTCGGGGTTGGCCTGCTTGATGGCCTTGCCGGCGGCCGCCAGCAGCGCTGCGTATTTCTCCGGTCCGTAGTTGTAGAAGAAGCCGCCGTTGGGCTCGTTCCATATCTGCCAGTGATCGACCTTGCCCTTGTAGCGGGCGGCCGCGGCGGCAGCGAAAGCGGCGTATTTGGCCACTCCCTCGGGCGTGCCGGGGTCGTAGTCCTTCCACTGCTCGATGACGTTGCCCTGGCGGTCTCTCCACGCCGGTCCGTACGCGAAGTTGCCGAAGATGAGCTGACCGTGGGCACGGCAGGCATCCACCAGGGCGTCGTAGGTCTCCCAGTTGTACACGCCCGGGGCCGTCTCGATCGAGCGCCAGGTGAAATCCTGCCGCCCCCATTTGATCCCCGCTTCCTGGAAGCCGCGAAGGTGGCGCTCGATCACGGCCATGGGCCGCCCGGCCAGCCCGTTATTGATGCCGAAGGGCGAATCCGGCAGCAGGGCGGTGGCGTACTTGTGCGGCGGCAGCTCGATGCGGATGCTGGTGAAGCCGGTCTTCTGCCGCGCCTGCGCTCCGCCTCGGCGCGCTGCTCCTTCCTGGGCGGCCCAGACGGTGGAAGAGAAACCCACTGTTACCATCACGACAAACGCGATCACATGCTTCATGACTTTCTCCCGAGCACTGCCCCTTGAACTGAGGCGGCATAATAATCAAGGTCGCAGGGTCGTTTCAACCGCGAGCCGATCATGCAGATGAACGAGGAAGGGGACACTGGCGTTCTATCGGGAGCATCCAGCAGACGCACCGCCGCCGCGCCAGTGGCTAGCGCGCCGACTCAACGCAGGTCAGGGCACCGAACCCTTCCGTAAACAACAGCCTGCCGCCCGCTATGGCGGGAGCGGTGCGCCCGTGCGGAGAGCGGGGCCCGCGCGGCAGAAAACCGATGATCGGCTCTCCGTCCGGCCCCTTGGCGCCCGAACTGCCGTAGTAGACCGCGGCCGGGTTGTGCTGACCGTCCTCATGCACCGTCTTGCTGATCCACTGCTGCTGGCTGGTGCGCAGGTTGATCGCCGCGGTGCCGCGGAAGTTCTGACGCAGGTAGACCCACTCGCCTCCCACCGTCAGCGCAAAGAGGTTGTCGGTCTCGGTCGACTGTCCGCTGTGGCGGCCGTTGTCGATGAGGATGCGCCTCCCTGTGGCCAGATCGACAGCGCTGATATCCATCGAAAAATGCGTGCCGAAGGAACCAATCGACGTCAGCGTGGGATAGGCCGTGGCCCACCACAGCAGCGGCCGGCCCTGGGCATCCAGGGCAGGCGGGTTGGGTGAAGCGCCGCATCCTTCGGTGGCGCCGGTGGCGATGATGTAGTCCTTGCTCAGGGTCTGCGCATCCAACGCAAAGAACTGCTCCCAGTCCCGTCCTTCGCCGGCGAGCCACTCGAGCATGGCCTGCTCCTCGGCCTGGGGCGAGGGGTGGCCCGGCGGCTCGGGCCATCTGGTCAGTTTGCGGCCAGCGCCCAGGACGGGGTCGTTGACGTATTCGCTGCCGGGACAGATGACCGGTACGGTCGTGAAGATGATGCGACTGCCGGCGGCCACCGGCCAGGTGAAGCGGAAGCTCTGGCCCGTCAGCTTCTGCCGGGCGACAATCCGGCCATCGCGGGCATCCAGGGCCATCGCTTCCATCGCATCGGTACCCAAATAAACCCGCCCGTTGGCCACGCACAGGCCGCCCTGCACCGGTGCGCCGAGCCGCGAGCTGCGCCAGAGCGGTGTGCCATCTGCCAGCCGCAGGGCGTAGACGTAGCCGCCCTGGTTCGCCACGTAAATGATCCCGTCGACCAGTGCCGGCGCGCTGCTGATGGTGCGGCCGGTGTCCACCTGCCAGAGCCGGCGGCCTGTGCTCGCGTCGTAGGCGGTTACGTAACCCAGCAGGGAGGCGAAGGCGACGATGTTGTCGGCGGCCACGCCCGGCCACAAGGATCCGCCGGGGTTGTCGGCCTGCCAGCGCGTGCTTCCATCGTCCAGATTGACCGCATAAACACGCGACTGGGCATCGGCGATGAAGACCGTCTGGTCCAGCACGATCGGCTGCATCGAGCCGGCAAAGCTGTGGGCCACTTCGGCGGGCAAGTCCAGACGCATGCCGCGTCGGGGAGTAAGATCATCGGTCCAGGCGCCATCGCCGCTGCGGGAGTCCCTGTTGCGAAGCGTCTTCTGCGGTCCCACCCAGATCCACCGGGCGCGATAGGGCGGCGCCACCGCTTCGCCCGTGCGACCCGTGCGGGCTGCATCATGCTGGAACTGCGGCCAGTCGGCGGCGGAGATTCCGGAAATACCGAGGATGAGTGCGAACAGCGCCGTCAGACGCAACATGGCAACCTCCTGTCAGAGCCTGTGGCTGGCGACGAGCGTATTTGGAAAGGGCGCCGGTCGCAAGGGTCGCAAGGCCGCGCCACACACGCCACGGGTCGCAGCGACCTCCCGCCGTAGAAACGCCGCAAGTCGGTTAGCTGCCAGACCGCCCGAGAAACGCAAGTGCCCGCGATTGCAGCGACTGCAGTCGCGGGCACCTGCAAAAGCGGAGAGGCCGGGATTCGAACCCGGGATACAGGTTTTAACCCGTATAACGGTTTAGCAAACCGTCGCCTTCAGCCGCTCGGCCACCTCTCCGGAGCGACGGCAGGACTGTACCCGATGCCGTGGAAGCCGTCAAATACTGCGGTTTTCCGGCCAAAATCGGGGCATTCCGCCCATCGACACTCAACGCCGCACCTGCGGGCTCCAGTCTGTCCTGTGACCGTCCATCACCGCTTTGGCCACGAAAACGCGCCAAGCGCGGATTGGCGACCTTCGGCGTCGCGTCCGTGGCACCGGTCGCGGCGGCCCTCCGTCGCTCTGGGCCGACGCCATCTCGGCGTGGCTCCAGCAGAACGCGAAGTCGTGCCGCTTGAATGTGTTCGCAACGACCTGCCGCGTCGGCATCCATACCGACATGCGCCAGTTGGAGTTCAGAATCTTGTCAATCGCCAGCGCGATATGCGTCATCGCCGCCGCGTCCAGCTCATTCACCTTGCCCGGCCCGCCGCACTCATCGACGAGTTCCTGGAACACCTCGACGCTCGTGCAGTGCCCCAGCAGTTGGCGCGGCGAGAACATGTCCCGCCACAGGGGCATGCCGTACTGGCGCGGGCGGTCGTCGTTGGTGTTGGCCGGGAATTCCTCATCCGGCACCAAGCCGCTGCCGGCCACGTGAACCGGGCCGCGCCACCTCCGCCCGGTACACCCGCTTCAGCAGGCGATATGCCGTATCGGTTTCCAACGGCGAGCTGCGGTGCTATGCTTATGCGGCCCCGGCGGGCAGGTTCTCATGACGCTCGGTGGATCGCCGGGGCAGTGCTGCCGGGTTCCCGATTATGACTCGATCATTGCTCCACCTCAATCGCATCAGATCGATCACTCTGCTCTGCGGTCTGTTTTCCGGCCTGCTGATCCTCGTCCCCGCGCGGGGGGAGATCATCTACCAGACCAAATCCGAGTTCAACACCATCATCGTCGAGGAGGACCGCGAGGGGGTGCGCGTGCTGCTCTTCGAGGAGGGCGGCGCCATCCAGAGCAAGTACGATCCCAAGCGCCCCAACGAGCTGATGCTCAACTACGCCAAGGTGGCCATGTCGGCCCTCACCATCGTCCCTCAGCCCAAACGCATTCTGGTGGTGGGTCTGGGCGGCGGGGGCATGAGCACCTTCCTCCGCCACCATTTCCCCGATGCCCAGATCGACAACGCCGAGCTCGACCCGGTGGTGGTCGACGTCGCCCGGCGCTTCTTCGGCTTCCGCGAGGACCCGCGGATGAAGGTCCACATTGGCGACGGCCGGCGGTTCATCGAACAGACCGACAACCGCTACGACATCATCTTCATGGACGCCTACGGCGCCGACAGCATTCCTTACTCGCTGGCCACCGTGGAGTTCATCCGCGCGCTGCGCTCGCGGCTGGCGGACGACGGCGTTGTGATGGCCAATATCTGGGGGCCCTCCAGCAACCGGCTCTACTACTCGATGCTGCGGACCTATCGGGAAGTGTTCGAGGGCCAGCACGTCATCGACTCGCCCACCAGCGACAACCGCATCGTCCTCTCCACGCCGCGTCAGACGAACATGACCAGGGACGCGATGGTGGCCCGCGCCAGGGAGATTCAGACGGAAAAGAAGTTCAGCTTCGACCTGGCGGCGCTGATCGAGAGCGGCTACCGCATGCCCGCGCCGCTGCCTCCGGACGCCCGTGTGCTCCACGACGCGGATCCGCCCGCGCCGTAAATCGGCGGTCGCCGGATTGATATGTATGTTGCGCATTTCGCCCGCGCTCGGACTGCACGCAAACGGCCCGCGCCGTTGCTGCGACGCGGGCCGTCCAGGGTCTCACGGCTCATGGCCGGGCATTCCTGAACCACTGGCCAACGGACCATTGACCCGACAACTGACAACGGACCACTGACCACTGACTCAGCGCTCACCACAGGGCTGTCTGCATCCGAATTATGCCCTCACCGCTGCGGTCCGCGTGGTCCGCGGCCGTCGCGCGGCGGTCTGTAGTCGGGATCCTGGCCGTTGGGGATGCCGTCTCCATCGGCGTCAGGGGCATTGGGATTGGGGCACGTCCAGTTGCCCGCACCGGCCGCGCCACCCCGCCCGCCGCCGCCCCACCCACGGCCCTGTCGATTGGGATAGAACGGCCAGGACGCCTGCTGCGGGCAAATCTGCAGTCTCTGTCGCAGACGCGCCGGACCACGGTCCTGCTGATCGGCCACCTGCGCCGCGCCATTTCGCCACTGGGCGCCCTGACCGGCGCCGCCGCGGCCCGGTCCGCCCTGGCCGCCTCCGGCCAGCGCCACTCCCGGCCAAAGCAGCGCTGCCAGCGCCGCCGTTGAAACGATCCACGTCAACTTCCTCATGACATCTGCTCCTTTCTCGTTGTGCAACTTCGCTTCTGATTTCGATCTCATGTTCTGCTCGCGAGCAACGTCGTTCTGAAGGTTCAACGCACGAGCGGCCGAGTTCCTGCGGAACGAACGCGAGGCGAAGCGGTTGACGTGAAGGGGGTGCGAGGCTCCGACCGGCCCGTTAGGCTGCGCACAACCCACGCGCGTTTCGCCGGGAGGCTCGCCCTTCGCCGCGCCGGCCGTAGAATGGACCATCGAATCCCGTGGCAGACGAGTCTCCCCATTCCGACTCGGACCGCTCCGATGCCGATCTCATGCGCGCCCTGGGCGGCGGTGACATGGCCGCACTCGCCACCCTCGTGCAGCGCCATCAGCGCACGGTTCACGCCATCGCCTATCGCGTGTGCGGTCGCGCCGATGTCGCCGATGATGTGACTCAGGACACGTTCCTGCGGCTGTATCGGGCAGCGGGCGGCTATCGGCCGACGGCCGCCTTCCGCACCTGGCTTTACCGGATCGTGGTGAACCTGTGCCTCGACCGCATGCGCTCCGTGCGGCCCGACCCCGTGCCGGAGGGCGCGGTGGCCGATGCGCCACGGCAAATCGACCAGATGGTGCAGCAGGAGAAGGTTCAGGCGGTGCGGGACGCCATCGCGGCGCTGCCCGAGCGGCAGCGCATCGCCCTGGTGCTGCACCGTTTCGAGCGCCTCAGTCACGGCCAGATCGCCCAGGCGACCGGCTGGAGCGAGTCGGCGGTGGAATCTTTGCTCACGCGCGCGTATCAGCAGTTGCGGCGAACACTGGCGGACTGGGCCGAGTCCTGATCGCTCCGCAGGATTCGTTGGCCACGTCCGTTCAATCTCAAGGAGACAGCCATGTGCCCCAGCGAAAGCGACCTCATTCGCCTCCTGGGCGGTGAAACGACGGCCCAGCGGCGCAGCGAGATCCAGGCTCACCTGGAGACCTGCCAGCCGTGTCGGCGCCTCTATCGTGAGCTTCAGCTCACCTGGGACGCGCTGGGCGTGCTGTCGCCGCCGGCCGCCCCCGATCTGACCGCCAGCATCCTTGCCGCCGCACGGCACCGCCGGGCGTTCGGCGGCTCCTGGGCCGCCGCGGCCGTGCTTGCTCTGGCGGCCGGTGCGGGTGTCGTGGCGGGCCTGGCCACCGCGCCCGCGCCGACGGTCCGTGTTTCGGCCGATGAGGTTATTCAGGCCATCGGTCTGGATGCATTGGCAGATGGTCCCAGCGCCTTCGCGACCCTGTTCGTCCCCGAGTCTCAGGACTCGACCGAGGAGGCCCCATCATGACCACACGCCGAGCCATTATCCTGTCCGCGTTGGCCCTCGTCGTGGCGGCCGGCGCCTTCGCCATCACCCGCGCCGCCACGGCGACATCGGGGCCGGCGGCGGTTCAGCCGACCGATGCGCTGCTGGACTGGCTGAGCGTTCCGTCGTCGCAGCGTGAGCAAATCCGCCGGCATGATCCGACGTTCGAGGCCGACCTGGCCACTCTGCGTCAGAATCTGACCGCCGCCCGCATGGCGCTGGCCGCGGCGCTTGAGGACCCATCCTCGGCCGATGAACTGATCACCGGGCGTGTGGAGGCGGTGATCGCGGCCAGCAATGCCCTGGAGCGGCGGGTGCTTCGGTATGTGCTGAGCGTGCGTGAGCATCTGACCGCCGAGCAGCAACAGCAACTGTTCGCGTTATGCGCCCAGGGCGTGCGCCAGGGCGGTGGATGGCGCTGGGGCCAGCAGCAGGGCGGCGTGGGCGCCGGCCGCGGCGGTGGGCGCGGTTTCGGCCCCGGCGGCGGTGGATTCGGCCCCGGCGGTGGCGGCCCTGGCGGCGGCACCGGTTGGCGCGGAGGCCGCTGAACTCGCCCAGGCCATGACCATCAGAAAAACCGCACGGCGGGTCCCACGGACCGCTGGATCGGGTACAATGACCGCCCGGCTACAGAAGGAGATACCATGATCCGGCGTTTCGCTATCGTGTTCTTGATCGCGGCGGGTCTGATGGTTGGTTGTGACAGCAAGAAGGAGGAGCCAGCGGCGCCGGCGCAACCTTCCGGCACTCCGGCTGTCGACCAGGTGACCAAAGACATCACCAAAGCCGTCGATACCGCGAAGAACGCCGCGCAGGATTTGGTTGCCAGCGCGGAAAAGCGGATTCAGGAAGCGCTCCAGTACGTCAAGGAGAACAAGCTCGACGCGGCCGACAAGATCCTCAAGGAGCTGGAGGCCGTCAGAAACTCGCTGCCCGAGGCCGTGCAGAAGCAATTGACGCAGGCGCGGACGGCACTGGATGCGGCCCGAAAAGCCGCGAGGTGAACCATGGGCAGACTGACGCGCGCGCTGGGCCTAGGGGGCCAGCGGGAGGATGAGGTTGTGCTGCGCAGCCGGTTTTACCTGCCGAGGTGGAAACGGCTGCTGATTCTGGCCGCACTGCTGTTCGTGGTCGTGCCCATTGCGGTGAGCATGTACCGCGGGCGGGGCGATGCGGGCCGGACCGACCCGTCGCTGGCCCCGACCGGGGCGCGCGCGCTGCTGGGGGGCGATGCGCCTGTGGCCACCAGCGCCGAGGCCGCCGGCCCCTGGGGCACGACGGCCTTCCGGCTGGGGATCAGCTTTCTGGCCGGCTTTGTGGTGGCCTACGTCATGCGGGCGGTGTTGCGGCTGGCAATCTCCACGGCGCTGATCGCGCTGGTGGTGGTTGTGGCGCTTCAGTATCTGGGGGTGACGCTGATTTCGTTCAGCAATCTTGGCGCGTATCTTGGCCAGGTACCGGACTGGCTGGCGCTGCACGTGGACGATGTGAAACAGGCGATGCG
>Ga0129299_1000826_pt1 | contig 20406 bp, 7 predicted proteins | sample ConPoolayeCmetaG_FD_94477 | JGI IMG/M metagenome (GOLD analysis project Ga0129299, IMG submission 94477) | Hot spring microbial mat communities from California, USA to study Microbial Dark Matter (Phase II) - Cone Pool mat layer C metaG ...
ACCCACACCCCGTCCGACCGAGACGCCTGTGGCCCCGATAGAGGGGGGAGTGATCGGCGCCCAGGTGGGGCCGGAGCAGGTGGAGATGGTGTGTGCCGGGTTGCAACGGAACGGAGTGGCTGCAACGGCCCTGTGGTTGCGTTGGGGCGATGTGGACCCGGGCAACGGGCGCTACGCCTGGGACGAGCTGGACCGCCAGGTGGAGGGGTTGCGTGCCTGTGGCCTGGAAGTGGCGCTTCACGTCCAGGCCCGCCGCCAGGGTGAACTCTCGGCCCTGCCGCCAGACCTGGAGGAGTATGCCCGTTTCCTTACCGCCCTGGCCACCCACCTGAAGGGACGGGTGCGCCGCTATTCCGTCGAAAACGAGGCCGTGTCGCCGGCGTCCTGGGGCGATTCGGCGGACGACTATTTCCGGCTTCTGGACGCTGCCTACCCGGCCATCAAAGCCGCCGACCCGGAGGCCATTGTGCTCAACAGCGGCCTGTCGAGCGCGGCCCTGGGCATTGCCCGGGCGCATGACCTGTATCAGGCAGGACAGCGCCCCCAGGCCCTCCATCTGGTGCAGCAGACTCTGGCCGAGTCGGCCGGGGGGCTGGCCTGGCGCATTCCGCAGAGCGAAGAGGACCTGGACCTCCTCTTTCAGGACCCGGTGGCGGCGCGGGCCGTTGCCTGGCTGCCCCTGCTGATCCAGCACCAGGGCAGCTACGATGCCTTGCAGTTCCACTACTACGGGCCGGCGTCGCAGTTGCCCGATCTGCTGCGCTGGCTGCGCCAGCAGGGCCTCAACAAACCCCTGGAGGCGTGGGAGTTAGGCCGGCGCTACCAGGGCCAGGTCGCTTTTGACGAGGCCGCACACGCTCAGGAGACCGCCCGGCTGCTGGTGGCGGCCGCCGGTGAGGGGTCGCGCTTCAGCCTCTTTGTCCGCTTCCTGGAATGGCCGCAGAAGGGGCTGCCCGGCCTGGCAACCCGGCAGGGGCCACGCCCGGCTGCCGTGGCCTTCCGCGTCGTCGCCCAAAGCCTGAACGGCTTCCTGGCAGTGGAACGGCTGGACCTGGGTGCAGGGGTGTGGGCTTACCGCTTCACCCGACCCCAGGGCGACCTGTATGTGTTGTGGACCGATGGCGGCCAGGCGAGCGTGAGCCTGCCCCTGACAGAGGGGGCAGTGAATGTCACCGACATCGAAGGGCAGACGGCGACGGCTGACCCCTCGCAGTTGGAGATCGGCCCCAGCCCGGTGTTTGTCAGCCCATGACCTCTCCTGTTTTCCCCTCTGCGCCACGGCGGGTGATGATCATCGGCCTGGATGGCGCCACCTGGCAACTGGCCCGCCCCTGGGCCGAAGCCGGTCACCTGCCCACCTTCCGCCGTCTGATGGCCGAAGGGGCCTGGGGGACGCTGCAAAGCGTCCTGCCCCCGGTGACCCCTGCCGCCTGGAGCAGCTTTGCCACCGGCCTGAACCCCGGCAAACATGGCCTGTTCGACTTTGTGGGGCGGCGGGATGGCTCCTACGAGACCTATGTGGCCAATGCTGGCTACCGGGATGGGGTGCCGCTCTGGCAACTGGCCGGCCGGGCCGGCCGGCGCGTCACCGTGTTCAACGTGCCGGCCACCTACCCGCCCGATCGGGTGAACGGGCTGATGGTCAGCGGCTTCCTGACGCCGGCCCACGCCACCGACGCCGCCTGGCCTCCTGAGCTTCAGGCTGAACTGGCCCGGGCCGTGCCGCAATTTACCTTCTATCCGCCCAACATCTACTCCCCCGGCCATGAGGCCGAATTCATCCAGGCCATCTCCGACCTCAACCGGGCCACCCTGGAGGCGGTGCGCTACCTGCTGCGCCGCCAGCCGTGGGACCTGTTTGTCGCCGTCTTTATGGGTACCGACGTGATCCAGCATTTCCTGTGGGGCCCTATGGCACAGGGGGAGGGGGAGCTGGCCGGGGCGATCCTGGACTGCTACCGGCAGATGGACACGGCCCTGGAGGAGCTGGTTGCCGGCCTGGGGCCGGACGATTATCTGGTCGTGATGTCGGACCATGGTTTCGGGCCGTTGAGCCACTATGTCCATGTCAACGCCTGGCTGGCCGGGCACGGCTACCTCAAATTCAGGCGCAATCCGCTGTCGGCGCTCAAAGCGGTGGCCTACCGCCTGGGCTTTACACCGCTGGGGGTGTATGAGAGGCTGCGGGCGCTGGGCCTGGGCGGTCGGATGCAGGAGACGGCCAGCCGACGGAACGAGTGGCTGAAGGCGATGGTGCAAAAGCTGTTCCTCTCCCTGCCCGATGTGGACTGGAGCCGCACGCGGGCCTATTCCCTGGGCTTTGGCGGGCCGATCTTTGTCAACCTGCAGGGCCGCGAACCGCAGGGGATCGTCGCTCCGGGCGCCGGGTACGAGGCGTTGCTGGCGCAGATCGAGGCTGACCTGCGGCAGACGGTGGACCCGGTGACCGGCCGGCCTTTCGTGGGGCAGGTCTATCGCCGCCAGGAGCTATACACCGGCCCGCACGCCGACCACGCCCCCGATCTGATCTTTGTGCCCGCCGATTGGGCCTGCCAGCCCTTTGGCACCCACGAGTTTGCCTCCCACCGCTGGCTGGAACCATGCCGTGACCGCAGCGGTACCCACCGCCTGGACGGCCTGCTGCTGCTGTGGGGACCGGGCGTCCGGCGCGGCGTCCAGGTCGAAAGGGCGGCCATTGTGGATGTGGCGCCTACCGTGTTGGCCCTGCTGGGCGTGCCGATCCCAACAGGGATGGATGGTCGGGTGCTGTCTGCCGCCCTGGAGGACAGTTTGCTGACAGCTCTCGACATAAGATATGACCAGGCAGAAGAGGGAATCTCTGTCCATCGCCCGCTGCCGGACATGAGCCAGGAGGATGAAGAGCTGCTGCGGCACCACCTGCGCGGCCTGGGGTATGTGGCATGAGGCAGGAGGGAAGAGGGAAGAGGCAGGAGGCAAGATGCAGGATACGCAATATGCAATCCGCAATCGAGTGATGGTGTTGGGGGTGGATGGGGCGACGCTGGACCTGATCCTTCCCTGGGCTGAGGCCGGCCTGCTGCCCACCTTTGCCCGCCTGATGCGCCAGGGCAGTTGGGGGGTGCTGCGCAGTGTCGTGCCGCCGGTCAGCCCCACCGCCTGGAGCTCCTTTCTGACCGGCATGAATCCCGGCCGGCATGGCGTGTACGACTTTATCGGCCGCCGCCCGCGCACCTACGAAAATCAACTGGCCAACGCCAGTTATCGCAGCGGTGCCTCGCTGTGGGGGCTGCTGAGCCGGGCTGGCCGACGGGTGACGGTCTTTAACGTGCCCCTGACCTACCCGGTCGAGCCGGTGAATGGGCTGTTCGTCAGCGGGCTGATGACCCCGGCCGATGCGGCCGATGCCACCTGGCCGCCGGAGTTGCTGGACGACATCCGGCGGGAGGTGCCGGCCTTTAACTTTTCGCCGCCCAGCCTGATGCTGCCCGGCCAGGAGGCCGGGTTTGTGCAGGCCGTTGCCGACCTGAACGAGACGACACGGCGGGTAGCCCGCTATCTGTTGACGCGCCAGCCGTGGGATTTTTTCATGGCCGTCTTTATGGGCGCTGATATAATCTGCCATTTTCTGTGGAAGCAGATGGCCGAGGCCCGGCCGGACCACCTGGCCGATGCTGTCCAGAACTGCTATCGTCAGATTGACGCCGCCCTGGGCGAGCTGATCGAGATCGCCGGTCCAGAGACGCACCTGATCGTCATGTCGGATCACGGCTTCGGCCCGTTGGAACGGCAGATACATCTTAACTCCTGGCTGCTGGAGCGGGGCTATCTGGCCCTCAAGTCGGAACCGGCAACCCGGCTCCGTTCCCTCCTCTACCGCCTGGGCATCACCCGCATGGCCCTGTCGGAGCTGTTGCGCCGCCTGGGGCTGGGGGAGCGGCTGCGTCGCGCCGGGCGGTATGAGGAGCTGCGCCGCGCCGGGTTGGGGGTGCGGCAGCAAAGGACCGGCCCGCTCCGAGAGCTGGTCAGGCGGGTCTTTCTGACCATGTCCGACGTGGACTGGTCGCGCACCCGGCTCTTTTCCATCGGCTTTGCCGGGCCACTCTATGTCAACCTGAAAGGGCGCGACCCGCACGGCATCGTCGCGCCGGGGGCCGAATACGAGGCGTTGCTGGCGCAGGTAACCGCCGACCTGAGGGCGCTGCGTGACCCACAAAGCGGCGAGCCGCTCATCGGCCCCATCTACCGCCGCCAGGAGTTGTACCACGGGCCGCGCGCCGACGAGGCTCCCGACCTGATCTTGATGCCGCGTGACGAAAAAAATGCGCTGACCGGCATGCTGGAATTTGCCTCGCGCCGCTGGCTGACGCCGGTGCCGGAGCGGACCGGCACCCACCGCATGGACGGCATCCTGTTCCTGGCCGGGCCGGGCATCCGCCCCGGCGTCCACCTCGACGACTCATCCATCATGGATGTCGCTCCCACCATCCTGGCGCTGCTGGGCCAGCCGATTCCCACGACGATGGACGGCCACGTCCTGGAAAAGGCCATGACCGACGAACTGCGCGCCTCCCTGGAGATCACCCGCACAGCGGTGGAGGAATCCTGGGTTCCCGGCCGATCTGTCGCTTTCGATGATGAGGAAGAAGCCCTGTTGCGCGAACGGCTGCGCGGTCTGGGGTATGTGGCATGAGGCAGGAGGGAAGAGGCAGGAGGCAGGAGGCAAGATGCAGGATACGCAATATGCAATCCGCAATAAAGTGATGGTGTTGGGGGTGGATGGGGCGACGCTGGACCTGATCCTCCCCTGGGCCGAGGCCGGCCTGCTGCCCACCTTTGCCCGCCTGATGCGCCAGGGCAGTTGGGGGGTGCTGCGCAGTGTCGTGCCGCCGGTCACCCCCACCGCCTGGAGCTCCTTTCTCACCGGCAGCAACCCCGGTCGGCACGGCCTGTACGACTTTGTCGGGCGGCGGCGGGGTAGTTACGACAACTGGCTGGCCAACGCCACCTATCGCAGTGGTGCCTCGCTGTGGGGGCTGCTGAGCCGGGCCGGCCGGCGGGTGACGGTCTTTAACGTGCCGCTGACCTACCCTGTCGAGCCGGTGAACGGGCTGCTTGTCAGCGGGCTGATGACCCCCGCCGACGCCAGTGACGCCACCTGGCCGCCGGAGCTACTGGACGACATCCGTCGTGCCGTGCCGGAGTTTAACTTTTCCCCGCCCGGTGCCTTTTCGCCGGGTGAAGAGGCCAGGTTCGTGCAGGCCATCGCCGACCTGAACGAGACCACCCGGCAGGTAGCCCGCTATCTGTTGTCGCGCCAGCCGTGGGATTTCTATATGGCCGTGTTCATGGGCACCGACATTGCCGGGCATTTCTCGTGGAAGGCGATGGCCGATGGCCAGCCGCCGGAGTTGGCCGGCGCCATCCAGGATTGTTACCGGCAGGTGGATGCGGCCCTGGCCGGGTTGATCGAGGCTGCCGGGCCGGATGTGTACCTGATCGTCATGTCTGACCATGGCTTTGGTTCGCTGGACCGTTACCTGCACATCAACGCCTGGCTGCGGGAGCGGGGCTATCTGAAACTGAAGCGGACCCCTGTCACCTGGCTCAAGCGAGCCTTCTACCGGCTGGGCCTTACCCCGCTGGCCGTCTACCGGGCGCTGCGCCGCCTGGGATTGGGGGAGCAGATACGCCGGGCCGGCCGGCAACGTTCCACGCTGGTCCAGAAGCTGCTCAAGCGCAGCTTCCTGTCGTTTGCCGATGTGGACTGGTCGCGCACCCGGCTCTTTTCCATCGGCTTTGCCGGGCCGCTCTATGTCAACCTGAAGGGCCGCGAGCCACAGGGAATCGTTGCGCCGGGGGGCGAGTATGAAGCGTTGCTGGCGCAGGTGACTGCCGACCTGCGGGCGTTGCGCGACCCGGCAAGTGGTGAGCCGCTCATCGGTCCCATCTACCGCCGCCAGGAGCTGTACCAGGGCGAACGTGCCGACGAGGCCCCCGACCTGGTATTCCTGCCCCGCGATATGAGGGACGGCACCTTTGGCCTGATGGCCTTTGGCTCCAACCGCTGGCTGACGCCAGCCGCCGACCGGACCGGTACCCACCGCATGGAAGGGGTCCTGTTCCTGGCCGGGCCGGGCATCCGCCAGGGGGTGCATCTGGACGAGTCATCCATCCTGGACATTGCTCCCACCGTCCTGGCGCTGCTGGGCGTGCCCATCCCGGCGACGATGGATGGTCAGGTCCTGGGAAAGGCCATGACCGATGAACTGCGCGCATCTCTCGACATAACGTATCTGGCTCCGGCTGAGGAGCCTCTGCCGGTCGGCCTGCCCACCGACTTTGAGAGGGTGGAAGAGGAGCGGCTGCGTGAACACCTGCGCGGCCTGGGCTATGTGGCTTGAATGGTAACTACCTGCCCGCTACCCTGCCGCAGGTTTTAACCTGCTGGAGGGTAGGCGGTTACTTTGAATGACGAATGAAGGGTGACAAGAAGGCGACGCTTCTGGCGTCATGGCGCACCTGGCCGGAGTGGTGGCTGCTCCTTCTGGGCCAGGCGATCTTTTGGGCGGTGCGTCCCTGGCTGATGGGGAGGGAATGGCATTGGGTGGTGGCCTGGGGAGCACTGGGCCTGTTCCTGTTGCCCGGCACTTCTTTGCTGGTGCTGCTGGGCGACAGTGGCAACTGGTGGGAGCGGCTGAGCCTGGCCTTTGTCGGCAGCCTGTCGCTGCCCAGCCTGCTAGCCCAGGCGGCCATGCTGCTCCACACCAACATCCAGACCTGCACCTGGGGCTTCCTGGCCCTGACCGGGGTTCTGCTGCTGGCTGCCCTGCTGCGCCAGATCTTGGGCCCTCCGGCCGGGGAGGCGATCCGCCCTGATGAAGGGCGTACCCCTTTCTGGCTGGTTCTTTTTCTGGCCGCGCTGCTGGCTGGTCTGGCGGTTTACTGGGCCAACGCCCCCATGGATTCCGACCAGTGGAACGCCCTGGCCTGGGTGCAAAACCTGCGCCATGATGCCCGGATGATGGCCGAGGAACCGCTCTATGGTCTGGGCATCCCCATCTCGCCGCGCTACATGTTTGTGCCGTGGCTGACCCATCAGGCCATGCTCTCCCTGCTGACCGGGCTGGACCCGGTGGACCTGCTCATCCCGCTGCGGCTGCCCCTGATCTTCCTGTCCATCGGCGCCGTCTACCGCCTGGCCCGCGCCATCACCCGGCAGCGCAAAGCCGCTGGCCTGGCGACGCTGGCCTGGGGCTTTTATCTGCTGGTCTGGAACCAGGGCTCCTATCCCGGCTACGACCTGGTGGTCCGCTCCGACCTGGACAAGATTCTGGCCAGTTTCACCCTGCTGCCGGTCATCCTGGACCTGGCCCTGGCTGCCCTGCAACGCGGCACCTGGCGCGAGTGGGCCTGGCTGGCGCTGGGTTCAGTGGCGGCTGCCCTGATGCACCCGTTGGCTGTGGGGCTGGTCGGCCTGTCGCTGCTGGGGCTGGCGGGCATCGAGGTGTTGCACCTGATCCTGCCCCCCTGGAAAACGATGACCCTGGCCGACCGGCGACGGCTGCTCCTCCGCCTGGCCCTGACGGCCTTGATCCTCGGCCTGGCGTTGATCCCGTCGCTTGTCGGGCTACAGGCCGGCGCGGCCACGCCCACCGGCACTGTGGTCTCCAGCGGCCTGCAGGATACGCGCGACCCCAGCCTGGCTCGCAACCTGGGCTATGCCCTGGCCCAAAAGCGGCTCTGGATCCTGGACAGCGGCCGCTATATCGTCCATCCGCAGATGTTGCTCCAGCCGATCCATCTGGTGGCCCTGGTGGCCCTGCTCGTCCTCCTGCCTCTGCTGCGCCGCGAGCGGGGCGTCCGCCTGCTGCTGGGCATGGCCATCACCATCCCGATCTTGACCCTCAACCCGCTCACCGCCGGGCTGCTGGGGCGGTTCACCACCCCCTGGCTGCTGTACCGGCTGGCCTGGCCGGTGACCCTGGCGGCAGCGGTGGCTATCGGCTGGGGCCTGTATCTGCTGTTTCAGCGGCGGGTGTGGCGGCGGCTCAGCACCGTGGCGCTGATCGCCCTGTTGCTGGCCGTGGCCCTGGCGGCCATCCCGGCCTATCAGGCATCTGTCACCTGGCTGCGCGAACGCCGCGACACCTTTAGCGCCAACACCTGCTTCCAGGCCGGCCCGATCCTGCGACCTTTCCAGGAGCTGGTGCCCGGCGCGGAACCGCCGCCTGAGCTGCCCCCGCCCGACCCGCAAACCCAGGCAGGCCGGTGGCGGAGCGGCGTGACCGTCCTGGCCGACGATGACATGAACGGCTGCCTGACCTCCTACGCACCCTATGCCAACGTCATGGAGTTCCGCACTACCAACCTGATCCGCTACTATCCACCTGACAAAGAGGAGGTGGCCTGGCAACGGCTGTTCGATGCCCTGTACTACAGCAACGCCGAGTTTGTGGACCGGCGCTTCCTCGACCTCCTGGACCGATGGGCTATCGGCTATCTGATTGTGCGCCAGAGTTCGCCGTTAGAGCCGCAGTTGCGCCACCTGCCCGGCCTGTTCCAACCGGTCGCTTCGGCGGTGGGGCGCACCATCTACCGGGTGGAACGTCCCCTGTCGCCGTCAGCGGTGGTGGAGGCCAACACCCTCCTGGCTGAAGGCCGGTTCGAGCAGGGCATCGCGGCCTATCAGAGGCTCCTGAACACAGGGGATGACGACGCCCGTTTCCTGGCGCTGCTGGGCCTGGGGCGGGCCTATCTGCACACCGGGCAGGTGGAGCAGGCCATTACTGCCTGGCAGCAAGCCACCGCCTGGCCGGAGGAGGCCCTGCCCTGGGCCTGGCTGGCCGAGGCCTACCTGCTCCAGGGCCGTTCCGACCAGGCCCTGGCCGCCTATCGGCAGGCTGTGGCCCGCCAGCCGGGTAATGTGGCCTTTCAGACCCGGCTGGGCGACCTGTGCGCCGCCGCCGGCGACCTTGCCTGCGCCCAGGCGGCCTACAACGCCTCGCTGGCCGGCATCCCGCCGGAGAGCAGCACCGCTTACAACCGGTTGGGGCAGTTGTGGCAGAACGCCAATGCCAACGAGCAGGCCATCGCCGCCTATGAGAAGTCGCAGCAGATCTACGAAGGGTACCTGACCTGGGGGGCATTGGGCGCCGTCTATCTGAAGCTGAGGCAGTGGGAGCGGGCCGAAGCGGCCTTCCGGCGTATCCTGGAGCTGGACCCGTGGGAGGAAAGTGCGCACCAATATCTGGGCCAGCTCTATGCCGCACAGAACCGGATGCAACAGGCAGAGGAGGAGTACCGGCTGGCCCTCCGCCTGAACCCCCTGGCCAGCGGCGGCTATGCTGCCCTGACGTCGCTGTGGGTCAGCCAGCAGGGGACCCCTGCTGCCATAGAGCGGCTCCGGGAGATGGTCGGCTTTCGGCTGGGCCTGGCCGACGCTCTGGCAGCGATGGCCGACCTGCAAAACCGGGCCGGCCGGCCCGACCAGGCGGTGGGGACTCAGCAGCGGGCGATTGACTGGTGGCCCCTGGCCGGCAGTGCCTACGACTCGCTGGGCACCTATCAGGCGGCTGTGGGCCGGACTGACGAAGCCGGAGCCAGTTTCCGCCGGGCGTTGGACCTGTCCAGCAGCGATGCGATGGCCTGGCTGGGCCTGGCCGGCCTGGCCCGTCAGGGCGGCGACCTGGCTTCGGCCCTGGGGTACAGCCTGCGCGCCGTCCAGGCAGCCCCCTATCAGGCCTATCCCCACCAGGCTCTGGCCGGCCTGTACGAGGCCCTGGATCAGGACGACCTGGCCCTGATCCACTATCAACTGGCTGTGTCGGTCGAACCGAACTCCGGCTCGCCGTTGCTGGCTTTGGGGGGCTACTACCAGCGCCAGGGAGACCTGGCCCGCGCCCAGGACCTGTATCAGCATGCTGAGGCGGTGCAGCCCAATGCCAGCCTCTACTTCAACCAGGGCCGGCTGGCTCAGCTCCAGGGGCAGTTGGACCTGGCCATTGAGCAGTTGCGCCGGGCGGTCGAGCTGGCACCCGGCTACGGCTACCTGCGCGTCGGTCTGGGGCAGGTCCAGACTCAGGCTGGCGACCGGCAGAGCGCCCTGGAGCAATACCAGGCCAGCATCCGTCTGGACCCCGGCTTTGTCAGCGGTTATCTGTCGCTGGGCAGCAGTTACGAAACTCTGGGGCAGTGGGACCTGGCCCAGGCCGCCTACCTGACCGCCACGCAGACGGTGCCGGGTGACCCGCAGGCCTATGTCAGCCTGGCCCGCCTGGCGGCCAGGAGGGGCGATCCTGAACGGGCGCTGACCTGGTACCGGCAGGCCATGGAGGTCGCTCCCCGGTCGGCTTTGGCCTGGCGGGCTATGGGAGATTACTGGAAGGGGCGTGGCGACGTCCAGGCTGCCGTGGCTGCCTATCGGCAGGCCATAGCCCTGGCCCCGGCCGACGTCGCCGGTTATGCAGCCCTGGGCAACTTGTACATCCAGACCAGTGATCTACAGGCTGCCGAGGCGCAGTACCGGGCCGGCCTGGAGTTCAATCCCGGCTCTGGCCAGTTGCACAGCCTGCTGGGCGACCTGTACGCCCGGCAGGGGCAGGCCGTGCCGGCCGAAGCGGCCTACCGGCGTGCCCTCCAGGCCGAGCCGATCTACCTGGGCGCCTATACCTCCCTGGCCAATCTGTACCGCCGCCAGGGGAGATTCGATGCCGCTCTGGCTACCTATCGTCAGGCAGAGTCAAAGCTGCCCGGCTCGGCTGACCTGCAGATCGCCCTGGCCGGCTATCTGCGCAGCCGGGACCAGCGCGACGAGGCGCTGGCCGCCTACCGCCGGGCCATCAACCTGTCGCCGGGGCTGGCCGGCCCCTGGGATAACCTGGGCGACGCCTGCCGCGCCTGGGGCCAGTTCGACCAGGCCGAGGCCGCCTACCAGCAGGCGCGAACCCTGGAGCCGGGCAACCCGCAACCTCACCTGGGCCTGGGGCTGGTCTATCAGAGCCTGGGGCGCTTTGACCGGGCAGAAGCCGGGTTCCTGGCTGCTGCCGCCCTGGATGCCACCTCCGGCGAACCGTGGCAACGGCTGGGGGCGCTCTATCTGCTCCGGGGTCGCGCCGGCCAGGCGATCGCTGCCTGGCAGAAAGCGGTGGCCCTCAACCCGCTTGACCCCTATGCAGCCGTGGCGTTGGGCCAGGCCTATCAGCAGCTTGGCGACGCGGACAAAGCCCTGGCCGCGTTGCGCGCCGCCGTCCAGAGCTCCCCTCTGTCCGGCTACGCCCGCGATGCCCTGGCCCGGCTGCTGATGGCCCTGGGCCGGACCGACCAGGCGCAGGCCGAGTGGCTGGCCGCCACTCAAAACGATCCCACCTTTGTCCAGGGCTTTCTGGGCCTGGCCGACCTGTATGCCCGTCAGGGGCGATTTGAGCAGGCCGAGGCGACCTGTCGCGCCGCCCTGGATGCCGACCGTTCGGCCCCTGGCGGCTATGTCCGGCTGGGGCAGTTCTTGCAGGACCGGGGACGTTTTGACGAGGCATTGGCCTGGTTCCAGGCCGGGGCTCAGGCCGCGCCCGCTTCCGGCTATGCCCACCTGGCCCTCGGTTCGGCCTATGTCCGGCGTGGACAGGTGGCCCGGGCGGAGGCCAGCTACCGCCGGGCCATGGCCGCCGATCCGACCTTTATCCAGTCCTCTCTGGCGCTGGCCGGCCTGTTGCGCAGCCAGGCCCGGCCCGGTGAAGCTGGGGCTGTGCTTCAGGAGGCCATCGCCGCCAACCCGGCCGACCCCAACGGTCCCATCGCCCTCGGTCAGCTCTATGCGGCGCAGAATCAGCCGGAGAAGGCGCTGGTCCAGTTCCAGGCGGCGGCGGCTCTGGCACCTGGCGCCGCCGCTCCCTCCCTGGCGGTGGGCGATTTCTACCGCAGCCGTGCCCGCTGGGACGAGGCCCTGGCTGCTTATCGGAAGGCGACGGAATTGGAACCGGCAGCGGTGGGCGGCTATGTGCGCCTGGGCGACACCTATCATTCCCTGGGGCGTTTCACGGAGGCCGAACAGGCCCTGCAGCAGGCCATCCGGGCCGATGCCGGCAGCCCCGATCCCTGGCTGAGCCTGGCCCGCCTGTATCAGACCTGGGGCCGTTTTGACCAGGCAGCGGCGGCCAGCCAGACCGCCATTCAACTTGCCCGGCACCTGGCCGGCGGTTATCTGCGTCTGGGTGAGGCGTACCAGGCTCAAGGCCAGATTCAGGCGGCCCTTGAGGCCTACCGCCAGGCCACGGAGATGGCCGCTGGGGACCCACAAGCCCACGCTACAGTGGCCGGCCTGTACCGCGATCTGGGCCAGGTGGACCAGGCGGAAACCGCTTACCGCTCTTCCATTGCCTGCGACCGGAGCAACCCGGCCGGCTACGTGAGGCTGGCTGCCCTCTATCAGGCGCAGGGCCGTTTCGACGAGGCAGCGAGCACCTATCGGGAGGCTCTCCAGGCCAGCCCCGCTTCCGGCTGGCTGCGCGTCAGCCAGGCCGGTCTCTACAGCCTGCAGGGCCGGTATGACCAGGCCCTGGCCGCGCTCCAGGCCGCCCTGGAGGTCGAACCGACCTTTGCCCCGGCTTATTCCAGCCTGGCGAACCTCCATTTATTGCAGGCCGACGCCTCTGCTGCCGAGGCGGTTTTGCAGGCCGGTCAGGCTGCTGCCCCTGCCGACCCGGCCGCTTTCATCAACCTGGGGGCTTTTTACCAGAACCGTGCTCGCTTTGACCAGGCCGAGGCCCAATACCAGGCCGCTCAGGAAGCGGCGCCCGGTTCCGGTTGGGCGGCCTATGCCCTGGGTGGGTTTTATCAACAGCAGGGGGACCTGGCCCAGGCGACGGCTGCTTACAGCCATGCCCTGGAGCTGGAACCGACCTATCAGGCGCCCTACCTGGCGCTGGCCGGCATCCGCTGGGCCGACGGCGACCGGACCGGGGCCGAAGCCACCGCCCGCCGTGCGGTTGAAGTCGAGCCGGGTGATGTGAACGGGACGCTGCTGCTGGGCCAATTCCTGCTGGCCCGGGTCCGTTTTGACGAGGCGGTGGCCACCTGCCGGTCCGCTGTGGAAGAGTTCCCCGGCCTGTCCGGCTCCCGCATCGCGCTGTGCAACGCCTATCGCGCCCAGGGAAACCTCCAGGCAGCCCTGTCCGCCTGTCAGGAGGCTATCGCGGCCGAACCGGGATATGCTGCCGGCTATGCCGCGTTAGGGGATGTCTACCGCACCCTTGACCGTCCGGTCGAGGCCGTGGCTGCCTACCGCCGGGCGCTGGCCCTGGACGCCACCAACGCCAATGCCAGCCTGGGATTGGCCCAGGTGTACCGGCTGGAGCAAAAGTGGACGCAGGCCGAGGCGGTGTACCAGGAGGTGCTGGCGCAGGCGCCGGGGGCTGGCTGGGCGCGGCTCGCGCTGGGCGACCTGTACCGTGCCTGGCGGCAGTGGGACCGGGCACTCGCTGCCTATCAGACGGCTCAGGCCTGGGAACCGGGCAACCCCCAGGCCCAGATCGGCCTGGGATTGACCTGGTGGGACCTGGGGCGGGTGGCGCAGGCTCAGGCTGCCTTTGAGGAGGCGATCCGCCTGGCGCCGGCCAACCCGGCCGGCCTGATCAACCTGGCCCAACTTCTGCAAAACCAGGGGCATCCCCACGAGGCGTTGCAGCGGCTCAAACAGGCCGTGGCCGCCGCCCCGGCCTCCGGCTGGGCCTATACCTCGCTGGGCAACGCCTACCTGTTGCGTGCCGATCAACCCTCCGCCCTGGCCGATTACCGCCAGGCTATCACGGTCGAGCCGGCCTTTTTGTCCTCCTACATGGCGCTGGCCAATCTCTACCTGCTCCAGGGGCAGCCCAGCGTGGCCCTGTCGCAGTACGAACAGGCCAGCCGCGTGGCCCCCAACTCGGCCTGGCCTTTCCTGCAGATCGGCAATCTGCGCCAGGCCCAGAACCGACTGGATGAGGCCCTGGCCGGCTACGCTGCTGCCCTGGCCCTTGAACCGCTCAGCAGCGACGCCTGGGTGGGGCGCGGCGATGTCTATCGGCGGCAGGGCCGTCCGGCCGAGGCCCTCAACGCCTACCGCCAGGCCACGGCGCTCAACCCGACCTCAGGGGCGGCCTGGGCCAGCCTGGGAAGCCAGTACCAGCGCCGGGCCAATCTGCAGGAGGCGGTAGAGGTGTTGCTGCGCGGCATCCGTTCCGCGCCCGATAGCTACTCCCTGTACAGCACCCTGCGGCTGGCCCTGGCCCAGGCCGACCGGCTGGATGAGATGCCGGCCCTGGCCCGGCAGGCTATCGCCGACAATCCGGGCAAGGCGTGGCCCTATCTGCTGCTGGGGGATGTCTACAAAGCGCAGTTCCACCCCGACCAGGGGCTGGATGCCTATCGGCGGGCGGTCCAGCTCGAACCGGGCAATGTAACGGCCCGGCTGGCCCTGGGTTGGGCCTACCAGGTGCTGGGCGATCTGGACAACGCGGCAGCCCAACACCGGGCGGCCTACAACCTGGAGCCGGGCAACGCCGAAGTGGTAAAGGCCCTGGCCAGTGGCGACCGGGCGCAGGGCCAACGTCAGGCCTCCATTGACCACTACCTGGCTGCCGCCGACCTGAACCGCAGCTCGGCGGGCGCCCTGATCACCCTGGCCCTGCTCTACCGGCTGGAAGGAAACCTCCAGGCCAGCCAGGATACCTATGAGCTGGCCTTGCAGCGCGAGCCGTCGAACCTGTGGGCTCACCTGGGCCTGGCCCAAACTCTGACCGACCTGGAGGAGTATGATGCGGCCATCGAGCGTTACCTTCAGGCCGCCGGGGTGGACCGCAGTTCCGCCTGGCCATACCTGTTCCTGGGCAGCCTGTACCTGGGGCTGAACGACCCGGCTTCGGCCGAGGCCGCCTACCGCGAGGCGCTGGCCCGCGAGCCGGGCAACGTCTACGGCTACGCCTGGTTGGGCAACCTGCTGGCCCGCCAGGAAAAGGTTGAGGAGGCCAGGGCGCAGTTCCAGAAGGCAGTGGAACTGTTCCCCGGTTCAGCGGTGGCCTGGGACCGGATGGGCTACGGCTACCGGCTGCTGAACAAGATGGACGAGGCCATCGAGAGCTATCAACAGGCCCTGCGGCTGGACCCGGCCCGGACCGCGACCTACGACGCCATCCTGTCGATCTATGCCGGGTGGGGTCGGCTGGATTCCTACCTGCCGCTGTTTCAGGGCTGGCGCAGGGCCTATCCGGGCGAACCCTGGCCCACCGGCCTGCTGGCCCGCACCTACGAAAAGCTGGACCGGGTGGATGATGCCATCCGCGAGTATGAGGCCATCCTGGCCCGCGTGCCCGAATACGCCGATGCTCACTACTCGCTGGCGCTGCTCTATGAGCGGGCCAGCCGCCGCGACGACGCCCTGAAACAGTGGAATATCTACCTGACGCTGGCCTCCTCCAACCCGCAGCAGTTCGAGGCGGAAGAGCGGCTGCAACGCCTGAGCCAGATCGTCATCACCTCGCCCCAGGCTGAAGCGGTAGTCAGGGGCCGGGTGGAGGTGCGGGGCACAGCCAATCTGGCCAGCGGGTTTGTCTATTACAAACTGGAGTACCGCGCCCCTGGCGGCGAGTGGCAACTGATCGGCGACCTGCACGACCGGCCGGTGGTGGACGGGCTGCTGGGGGTGTGGGATGTATCAGGGCTGGCACCGGGGCGCTACCAGCTCCGGCTGGTGATTGTGGACAACACCGGCAACTTTTTGCCGCCCTTTGAACTATGGGTGAACGTGGCCAGACCATGATGGCAGGGTCATAACCTTGTCCCCAACTCGGCCTGGGTCTACAGCAGGGATGGAAGAAGAAGGGCTGGGGCGATTCCTGCGCCGCTCGACGACGGTGACGCTGTTCACTGCGCTGGGCGTGGTTGCCGGCTTTGTGGTAGACCTGTTGATCGTCGCCCGCTTTGGCGTGGGGATCGCGACCGATGCCTTTTTCGCCGCCTATACCCTGCCCTTTATCCTGGTCACCACCCTGGCGGCCATCCAGCCGGTGCTGGTCACCGTCCTGAGCGGATGCCGGGGCGACGACACAGCTTTCGGCGCTCTATTGAACCTGGTCGGGTTGGCAGCCCTGATGGTGACGGTGGGGGGGATGGTGGCTGCCCGGCCGCTCATCGCCGTCACGGCGCCTGGCTTTGGCCCGGACCAGGCTTCCCTGGCAGCGCATCTGGCGCGTATCCTCTTCCTGCGGGTGCTGCTGGCTGCGGTGAGCGAGGTGTGCCGGGCCGGGTTCTACGCCCGGCAGCGGTTTGCCCTGGCGGCGTTCAGCAGTGCCCTGCCCGGTCTGGTGGCCGCTCTCCTGTTGGCCGTTGTCCGGCGGGCCGGGGACGAGGGGGTCGGGGTGGTTGCCTGGAGCCTGGTGATCGGGTCGTTGCTCCAGGCGGTGCTTCTGGTTGGGGTGCTGTTTGCCCGGCTGCGGGTGCCCTACCGCCCTGGGCCGGGTTGCTCCAGGCTGGTATTGCACCAGGTGGCGGTGCTGGTCCCGGCGCCGCTGGCCGGCCTGCTGCTGCGCCAGGGGGTGGTCCTGGCCGAGCGGCTCCTCGGTTCCTACCTGCCGGCGGGCAGCCTGACGGCGTTGAGCTATGCCAACCGCCTGACCATGATCGCCGCCGGCATCCTGTTCGACGGCCCGACCACGGTGGCGTTGCCCTCGCTGGCGGCCCTGTGGAGCGAGGGGCGGGGGGAGGCCGCCCGCGCCGGGTTGAGCCGGCTCCTCAGGCTGATAGCGACCGTGGCTCTGCCGGCCGGGCTGGGCCTGGCTGCCCTGAGCACCCCCCTGGTCCGCCTTTTTTTTGAACGCGGCCAGGTGGATCACCAGGCAGCCCTGCTGCTGGGCACAGTGCTGGGAGTCTATGCCCTGAGCCTGCCTTTCATCGGGCCGTATCGTGCCGTCCAGACCTTCTCCTATGCCATCCAGCGGCCCTGGCCGGTGGTGTTTCTTCACGGCGGGCTATCGGCCCTGGCGGTGGCGCTGGACCTGGCCCTGGTCGGGCCGCTGGGGGTGACCGGTCTGGCATGGGGGTTTGTGCTGGGCAGCAGCCTGATCGCAATGGTTGGGCTGGTGTGGATGATCCGCCGGGCAGGAGATGTCGGCTGGCGGGCGTTGAGCACCTGGACGTGGCGGCTGGGGCTGGCTTCTGCGGCGATGGCGGCGGTGATGTGGGGTGTGAGCCGCTGGCTGGGAGCGGCGGACGCGGGAACCGGCTTGTGGAGGCTGCTGTTCATCCTGGCGGTGAGTGGGCTGGCCGGCCTTCTTTCCTTTCTTGGGCTGGGAGCGATCTTGCGCCTGGAGGTGATCTCGATGATGTGGAACCGCCTCAAGGTGGCCAGGAGTTAATTGTCCCCAGATCGAGGGCCTGAATGGGAGCCAATAGGACCACTACCCAATCTCCAATACCCAATGCCCGCCTCTTGATCCTTGGCCTGGACGGGTTGTGCTGGCCGCTTCTGGAGCCGTTGCTGGCAGCGGGGATCATGCCCTGTCTGGCGCGCCTGCGGGATGAGGGGGCGTGGGGGCCGTTGACCTCGGTGGTGCCCACTCACTCGGCTGCGGCGTGGGCCTCGTTCCTCACCGGACAGAATCCGGCCCGCCACGGCATCACCGATTTTATGGTCCGCCAGCCGGACGGCACCTACCGCCACGCCAGGCCCCACCCGGCGACAACCCTGTGGCACCATCTGGGGCGTGGCGGTCTGCGGGTCGGCGCTTTCAACTTTCCGGTCAGCTATCCGCCCGAACCGGTGAACGGCTTTCTGGTGTCGGGCATGCTCACACCCAGGGGACGGACCTTCACCTATCCGCCGGAGCTGGGAGAGGAACTGCTGAGCCGCTTCGCTGACTACCGTTTCGACCTGGAATGGCAGCTCTACTGTGGCCGGGAGAGGGCACTGCTGCGCGATCTGACGGCCATGACCGGGCAGCGGGCCGAGGTCGCCTGCTTTCTGCGCGATCGCTACGCGCCCGATTGCCTGGCCGTGGCCTTTATCGGGCCGGATCGGCTGCAACATGCGCTGTGGCACCATCTGGACCCAACCCATCCCCGCCACGACCCGGTCCAGGCGGCAGCGTTGCGCGACGCTATCTATGGCTTTTACACGGCGCTGGACCAGGCAGTGGGCCGTCTGGTAGCGGACGCCGGCCCTGAGACGACAGTCCTGGTCCTGTCGGACCACGGTTTTCAGGCAGCAGCCCGACAGTTCCGCGCCGACGAGTGGCTGGCCGGGCATGGCTGGCTGGCCTTTCAAGCAAGTCGCTCCCGCCTGGAACAGTGGGTGCGCCGGCTGGATAGGCCCTGGGTGCAGCATCTGCGGCGGCGACTGGTGAAAGACGTTTCACGTCATTTCAAGTCATTTCAGCCTGGTGGTACCCTCGACTGGTCGCGGACCGTCGCCTTTTGCCCGTGGAATGCCCAGCAGGGCATCCGCCTCAACCTGCGTGGCCGGGAACCACAGGGCATTGTCGCGCCGGGTGCCGGCTATGACCGGCTGCGGGAAGAGATCCGCCAGGCCTTGCTGGAGACGACGGAGCCACAGACCGGCCTGCGGGTGATAGACCGAGTGTGGCGGCGGGAGGAGCTGTACAGCGGGCCGTTCCTGGGGGAGATGCCCGATCTGGTCTTTACCCTGCGCCCTCCCTTTTCAGCCAGCCCGGTGCAACAGCGGCTATGGGCCGATACCGGCTGGGCGTCGGGCGACCACAGCCTGGAGGGGATGTTCATCGCCTGGGGGCGGGGGGTGGTTCCGGGCCGGGTGGAAAACGCGGCGCTGGTGGACGTGGCCCCTACGGCCCTGTATCTGATGGGCCGGCCGGTGCCTGCGGCGATGGATGGGCGGGTGTTGACCGCGATGCTGGACCCTGCGTTCCTGGGGGCCAATCCGCCGTGCCGGGAGGAGGGAGCGCAACCTGTGTCAGGGGCGATCTCCGCCGGTCAGGTGCTGACGCCGGAAGAGGAAGTTGAGCTTCAGGCGCGGTTGCGGGGGTTGGGGTATCTATGAGGAACCCGGTGCGGTTGGGCTGTGTGCGCTGGCCAGGTGTGTGGCCGTGGGTTCTGTTGGCCCTTGTGCTTTTTGTCGGCATGGGGGTTGCTGCTTTCCTGCTGCCCCCTATGCTGTTCGTGGCGCTCCTGGCTGGCGGGGGGGTCGTCCTGGCCTGGCTGCTGCTGCCTGAACTGGTCATCATGGCGCTGCTGCTGCTGCGCAGCAGTGTGGATGGCTTGATGGATCTGTTCACCCTCTTTGCCGGGTCGCCGTTGAGCATGAACCTGGCCGGCGCGGTCAATAGTCTGGCCGTGGGGTTGGGGTTGCTGGCCCTGGTGCGGCGGTTGGTGCGGCGGCAGCCCCCCCTGGTGGCGGGGCCGGGCTGGACCTACGCCCTCTTTTTACTGGTATGCCTGGCCTCCATCCCCGGCGCGGTGGACCCGGCCGTCAGTGTCAAGGAATGGGCACGGCTGGCGAGCGCCCTGGCCATCTATTTGATGGTTGCCGATGTGGTCCATGACGAGCGGGGAGCCCGGCGCTTTCTGGTCATCCTCTTTGCCTCGTCGTTCGTTCCGTTGCTGACGGCCTGGCTGCAATGGCTGACCGGCAGCGGCTACTTTTTTCTGGGGGCGGTCGGCACCCCGTTTGCCTACCGGCCGCAGGGGACCTTTGGCCATCCGGCGGCGCTGGGTTCCTACCTGGTTATCCTGCTGACCTTGGCGACGGCCGTCTATTTTTCCACAGGGGCGGTCCGGTTGCGGGCGGCGTTGCTGGCCTGGGCCGGGGTAGCCGGGGGGGCTTTGGTGTTGACCCTGGCCCGCACCCAGTGGCTGGGGATGATGGTGGCCGCGCTGGGGATCGGGCTGGTGAAACGGCGGCGGCTGGCACTGCTGACCCTGGCCCTGGCCCTGTTGCTGCTGGCGGCAGTGCCCCTGCTGCGCGAGCGGCTGACATCCTCCGAGTCGCTGGACTGGCGGCGCGATCTGTGGCAGGTCTCGGCCGGCCTGGCCTGGCCGCCGACGCCGCTGGGCCGCGGGCTGGGTACCTCCCCCTTTTACATCAACCTGTTTTTGCCCCATGTGGATGCCCCCCCCCATAATGATTACTTGAGGGTGGGCGTCGAACTGGGCTGGCTGGGCTGGCTGACCTACAGCGCCTGGCTGCTGGCCCTGATGCGCCATGCCTGGCGGGCCTATCGTCGTGCTCAGGAGCCGGCCCTTGCCTGGCGGGCGTTGGGATTGTCGGCTATTGTCATGGCCGGCGCCGTGATGAGCCTGTCCGACAACTATCTGGGCTATACAGCCGTGCAGTGGTACTTGTGGGCACTGATAGCGCTGGTACCAGCCGCAGGTGAGTGGAGACCTGACATTCCAAGAGATATCTGATGGAAAACGGCTCTCTCG
>Ga0129299_1000827_pt1 | contig 20402 bp, 16 predicted proteins | sample ConPoolayeCmetaG_FD_94477 | JGI IMG/M metagenome (GOLD analysis project Ga0129299, IMG submission 94477) | Hot spring microbial mat communities from California, USA to study Microbial Dark Matter (Phase II) - Cone Pool mat layer C metaG ...
CTACGTTCCTCAATGGGAATCGAGTCCCCATTGGGACAATCGGGATCAATCGTTGAGGTAGGAGCGGCGACATAGAACGGAATGCCCAGCTCATGGGCGACGACAGCCTTCTCATAGGTGCCAATTTTGTTGGCGACATCGCCGTTAGCCGCGATTCGGTCGCTGCCCACGATCACCAGGTCAATTTCGCCCCGCTGCATCAAGAAGCCTGAAGCGTTGTCGGCAACGATGGCGTGGTCAATGCCTTCGTTCAGCAACTCCCAGGCCGTCAATTGGGCCCCCTGTCCTCTGGGTCGGGTCTCGTCGGCGTACACGAACACCTTTTTCCCCTGTCGTTTAGACACATAGACGGGCGACAGGGCCGAGCCCCAATCTACGAACGCGAGCCAGCCGGCGTTGCAGTGGGTCAAAATGCGCGCACCAGATTGCAGCAACGAGGCGCCATGTCGGCCAATGGCCTCGCAACTGGCCGCATCCTCGTCGGCTATCGCCTGCGCTTCCGCAACCGCTGCCTGCCGGGCCGCCTCGACGTCGGCCGCTGCCTCAATGGCTTTCATCACCCGGTTGATGGCGTAGAACAGGTTCTGGGCGGTCGGGCGGGTGCTGGCCAGCGTCTGCGCGCCTTGCCTTACGTACTCCATGAAGCTTGAACCGGCGGGCGCTTCCAGGGCGACCTGCGCCATGCCGTAGCCGCCCGTCGCGCCAATGGCCCCGGCGCCTCGCACCACCATGTCCCGAATGGCGTTGGCTGTGGCGCGGTGGTCGGGCAATGACACGATCTCGAAGAAATGGGGCAACAAGGGCTGGTTGATCAGCCGCACCTGTGAGCCTTCCATCCAGACTGTGCGATAGGGCCTGCCGTTGACGATCATGCAACCACCCCCTTTGTCTCTTCGAGCACGATGCCGGCCATGTCCTCCTCTGAGTGGATGGAGTCCCGTTCCAAAAGCCAGCGGACGCCGATGCGAATGGCAGGACGTTCGGCGATGGCCCGCTTCTCCAAATCCTTGATGACGCTGATGTCCCAGACGTTCACAATCCCCATCATTCGACGCAGCATTTTGCAGCCGGCGTGTCCCACCACGTCGCGGAAAATGTCGCGCATGTAGCGCCGCCGGAACTCAGCGAACGCTTCATCGCCGCCCGGAAAATCCCAATATTTGGCCGGCATCAGCTCGCCCTTGTTGTTGTGAATCCACAGGTCTTCAAACTTGCGGGCGAATTCCTTCCACACTCCCCGCATCATGTCCAACACATAGGCCTGATATTCGGCCCGCTCAATCGGGTCAGGAGTGTGGATGAAATGCGACAGATAATTCAGCACCAGATTTTGCATCACCGCGCCGACATCATAGCCAAGCGGGCCAAAGAAGGCGAATTCCGGGTCAATGACCTTGGTATCTTCTTCGTTGAGCATGATACTGCCCGTGTGCAGGTCGGCGTGGATCAGGGACTGGGCATGGTTCATATAGCTTTCTTTCATCTCGGCAATGGCGACCTTCAGCCGTCCGTTGCGCCGGACATCCTGCACCTCTTTGTCCACAAACGGGTTCCACTTGTTCTCCGGCGACTCCATGAAAGGATTCGTGTATACAAAATCTTCCTGTAGCTTGCGCAGGTCTGAATTCACGTAAGTTTTCTGAATCTCCCTTTTCTCCATGGCCGTCAGGTACAGGTCAGAAGTGAAAAACAGCGTGTTAGCCATAAAGGTCGTGATGTGATCGACAAAGAGCGGCAATCGCCGACGGGCAACCAATGACTTGCGCATGATTTCATGGCGGCCCAGATATTCCATAACCACCAGATACATTTCGGGGTCATGGTCGTACACTTCTGGCGACCGGCCTGGCGCCAGGCGATTGTGCAACAAGAGCGCCCGGGTCTCATAGAGCATCCGTTCGATGTTGAGCGGCCAGGAATCGCCGGCAACGCGGAGGTAGGGCAGCGCCTGCTTGACCACCGCCGCCTGGCCCGACCCATCCTGGCTGGTGACAATGAAAATCTGATTGAGATTGCCATCGCCGACCTCAACCGCAGACAGGGGGGCATCCTTGTCGAAAATGCGCTCCATCGCCGGTCGTCCCTTGATGTATTCGACCACAGTCTGTTCGTTGAGTGGTTGATACGCCATATCGTAATCTGCCCTCCTCGCACAGAAACGCTTTTTTCAGCCGCTATTTTACCACGAATCTGGCAGATTGTCACTTCCCAGAGGGGCCTTCAGTTGCCAGATTGGGGATTTACGCTATAATCACACTGAACTGATGGGGAGGTTGGATTCCATTGTTTGGACGTTCGAAGAAACTACAAGAGAGCCTGTCCCGCACTCGCCAGTCCTTTTTCGGCCAAATCGCCAGCCTGTTGGGCACAAGCGACATCACCGAGGAAATGTGGGAGGAGCTGGAGGAGCTGCTGATCCTGGCCGACGTAGGCGCAAACACAACGATTGAAATCGTGGAACGAGTCCGAGAGCGGGTCGCTCGCGAACGGATTCTCAGCGCGGATAAGGCCAGGCAACTGTTGAAAGAGGAACTGGTTCGCGTGCTCAATGTACAGGGGCCGCCGGTCCCCGGCCGCGTGCCCCTGCGGGTCTTCTTGATCGTGGGCGTGAACGGTTCGGGCAAGACCACCTCGATAGCCAAATTGGCCTACCATTACAAAGAGATGTTGGACAAGAAGGTCATGCTGGTCGCCGCCGACACGTTCCGCGCCGCGGCCATCGATCAGCTCAAATTGTGGGGCGAGCGGCTGGGCGTCGAAGTCATCAGCCACCAGCCCGGCGCAGACCCCGGCGCAGTGGTGTTCGATGCCATTCAGGCGGCCCAGAAGCGCAATGTTGACGTGCTGATCGTAGACACTGCCGGACGCCTGCACACCAAGTACAATCTGATGCAGGAACTGAAGAAGGTACGCAACGTCATTGCCAAGACGCTGCCCGGTGCGCCCCATGAGACGCTTCTGGTCTTGGATGGCACGACCGGCCAGAATGCTTTGTCGCAGGCCAGGCACTTTAAGGAGGCTGTCGAAGTCACCGGTGTGATCGTTGCCAAGCTGGATGGCACGGCCAAAGGCGGCATTGTGTTTGCCATCGCCAAGGAACTAAACCTGCCCATCCATTACATTGGCATAGGCGAAAAACTGGAAGATTTCATCGAATTCTACGCCGAAGACTTTGTGGACAGCTTATTCGAATCACAATCGTAGCGGGTGCACGCCGACCTGCACTGGATACATCATTCGGACGGAGAGGAACATAGAAATAGTGTTGTTATGGAAGAGATAATCAGTCGCTTAAACGAATTGGACCAAGAAATCGAACAAACCATGGTGCGTCTTTGACATAGCTGGCGCACGCCAGAAGCTGGCCGAACTGGAAAAGGAAGCCAGCCAACCCGACCTGTGGGATGACCCGGAGAAGGCCCAAAGTGTGATGCAACAATTGGCTGCCCTCAAAGAAAAGGTGGAACGCTGGGATAGCCTGTCGGGGCGGGTGAAAGATACCCTGACGCTTATCCAGATGGCCGCCGAGGAGGGCGACGAGGCGGCTCTGGAGGAGTTGGCCGCCGAAGCGAAGCAGATTGAAGCCGACTGGCGGAAACGCGAGTTCGAGCTGATGTTGTCCGGCAAGCACGACCGGGGCAATGCCATTCTATCCATCCACGCTGGCGCGGGCGGCACAGAGGCGCAGGACTGGGCGCAGATGCTGCTGCGCATGTACACCCGCTGGGCCGAAGACCACGGCTACGAGACCGAACTGCTCGACATGCTGGAAGGCGAGGAAGCGGGCATCAAGACGGCCACGATGAGCATCAAAGGCCCGTATGCATACGGTTATCTTCGCTCGGAACGGGGCGTCCATCGCCTGGTGCGGCTGTCCCCGTTTGATGCCGCCAACCGCCGCCATACGTCCTTTGCTCTGGTCGAAGTCTTGCCCGACATCGAACAGGACATAGACATCCAGATTCGGCCGGAGGACCTCAGAATAGATGTCTTCCGCTCATCAGGGGCGGGCGGGCAAAACGTGCAGAAGAACTCGACTGCCGTGCGCATCACCCACCTGCCCACGGGCCTCGTGGTATCTTGCCAGAATGAGCGGTCTCAATTGCAAAACCGTGAGATGGCCTTGCGTATCCTCCGTGCACGTCTGTATGAGATTGAACAACGCAAGCAGGAAGAGGAAATGGCCCGTCTGAAGGGCAAGCATGTCGAGGCCGGCTGGGGCAACCAAATCCGCTCTTACGTGCTGCACCCCTATCGCATGGTGAAGGACCTGCGCACCGATTACGAAACGGGCAACGCCGACGCCGTGCTGGATGGCGACCTGGACGGTTTCATGGAAGCGTATCTGCGCTATTCTGTAGGAGAACAGGTATTGAACTGAATCCTTTGTGTTTTTGTATGCTTGCGCGGCTGAAGGAGTAAGGATGAATGCTCAAACAACTGGATGAACTACAAGAGAGTGCGCTACAGGAACTGGAACGTGTGTCCACCCTGGAGTCGCTCGACCAGTGGCGGGTGACCTTCTTGGGCAAGAAGAGCGAACTGAGCCAGTTGCTGCGCAGCGTGGGACAGCTTCCACCGGCGGAACGTCCTACGGCTGGCAAACGGTGCAACGAGGTGAAAATCGTGCTGGAAGAAGCCTACACCGCCCGGGAATCGGCCATCAAGGCTGCGGTATTGGCGCAGAAGCTAACCGAGGAGGCCATTGATGTCACCCTGCCAGGGCGCCCAATGCGGCTCGGCCATCTGCACCTCAGCACCCAAACCCTGCGGCAAATGTATGCCATTTTCGCCGAGATGGGCTTCCAGGTGTTCGACGCCCGCGAGGTGGAGACCGACGAGTATAACTTCGAGCTGCTCAACATGCCGCCGGCGCACCCGGCCCGCGATATGTGGGACACGCTTTACTTCAATGAGTCGCTGTTGCTGAGGACACATACTTCGCCCGGGCAGATTCATGCAATGCGCAAGTATCACCCCGAGCCGATCCGCGTCATCCTGCCCGGCATGTGTTTCCGCTATGAGCAGGTGACCGCTCGCTCCGAGTCAATGTTCCATCAAGTGGAAGGTCTGGCGGTAGGGCGCAATATCACCATGGCCGACCTCAAGGGGACGATGTATAACCTGGCGCGCCAGATGTTCGGTGAGGACCGGCGCGTGCGCTTCCGCGCCAGTTACTTCCCCTTCACCGAGCCGAGCATGGAAGTGGACATGGACTGCATCATCTGCAAGGGGCAGGGTTGTCGCGTGTGCAAGCATACTGGTTGGCTGGAGATCGCCGGCTCAGGCATGGTTCACCCGGTGGTGCTGAGGAACGGTGGTTACGACCCGGACGAGTACAGCGGCTTCGCCTTCGGCTTGGGCGTCGAGCGGCCGGCCATGTTGAAATATCACATTGACGACATCCGCCATTTCTTTGGCAACGACTTGCGGTTCTTGCGTCAGTTCTGAGCTCCCCCATGAGCGGCGCGCCCACGCGCCGTGGGGGAGCTCAGAATGACGGAGCTGGTCGTTTTCTTGAAAATGGTACAATACCGCAGTGGCTTGGTAGTTTCTCAATAGCGTGTCCGGGCGTAAGCAGGGTTTGCGACCCGGTTGAAGGCGGCAGCGCGGCTGCCGCAGTCCATGTAAGGAGTGAAAGAAACGATGAGAGTGCCATTGAGCTGGCTGAAAGAGTATGTGGATATTGTCCTGCCGGTTGAAGCGTTGGCGGAAAAAATGACCCTGGCTGGACTGGAAGTTGAGAGTATTGACCGCTACGAGGTCCCGCCTGACCGTCCCCGCTGGGACCCGGAATTCATCGTCGTCGGCGAGGTGCTGGATGTACAGCCGCATCCCAACGCCGACCGATTGGTTCTGGCCACGGTCGATCATGGCGTCGGCGAGCCGATGCAGGTCGTGACCGGCGCGCCCAATCTGAAGGTGGGCGATTCGGGCATCAAGGTGCCCTTCGCCAGGCGGGGCGCGCAGCTCTACGATGGACATCAGGCCGGCTGGAAGCTGGCTACGCTCAAACCGTCCAAAATTCGCGGCGTGCGTTCCGAAGCGATGATTTGCTCAGAAAAGGAACTGGGGCTGCTCGATTACCACGAGCAAGTGATGGTCCTGCCCAATGACGCACCGGTGGGTATGCCGCTGGCCGAGTACATGGACATTGACGAGGTCGCTCCACCTGACGTGGTGCTCGATTTGTCGCTCACGCCCAACCTGGCGCGCTGTTACAGCATCATCGGCGTCGCGCGGGAGGTCGCTGCACTGACGGGTCAGAAGCTCAAGCTGGAGTCGCCGACAATGCACGCCGCCGGGCCATCCATCAGCGGCCAAATCGAGCTGGAGATCGCCGACCCCGACCTGTGCGGGCGGTACACCGCCGCGCTGATCCGCAACGTCCGCATCGGGCCTTCGCCCTACTGGATGCAGCGCCGCCTGACGCTGGCCGGCATGCGTCCGATTTCCAACATCGTGGACATCACCAACTATGTCATGCTGGAGTGGGGCCAACCGCTTCACGCCTTCGACTACGACCGCTTGCGTCCGAGGCCCGGTCAGGCCGGCCCGCCAGTGATTATCGTCCGGCGCGCCCACGCCGGCGAGACGATGACCACCCTCGATGGGCAGTTGCGCCGTCTGACGCCGGACATGTTGCTCATCACCGACGGCGGCGGGCCGGTAGCCATCGCCGGCGTGATGGGCGGCCTGGAGAGCGAGGTCACATCGCAGACCAGACACATCTTGCTGGAGTCAGCCAATTTCAACAACATCAACAACCGCCGCACTGCGCAGGCGTTGAAGCTGCTCAGTGAGGCTTCGACTCGCTTTGGCAAGGGGGTGCCGGCCGAGCTCACGGTGCCCGCCGCCACACGGGCCAGCGAGCTGATGCGGCTCTATGCGGCAGGCGAAATCGCCGCCGGACTGGCCGACCTCTACCCCACGCCCCAGCCTAAGCGGCTGGTTCAGATCACCCCGCGAGAGGTCAAGCGACAGGTCGGCATTGATCTGAGCGCGACGGATATTGTCGGTATGCTCGAAGCGCTGGACTTCACCTGCTCCATCAGCAAAGACACGATCACCGCCACCGTCCCGATGCACCGTCTGGATGTGGAAATCACCGCCGACCTGGTCGAAGAGATAGCCCGCATCTACGGCTATGACCGTATCCCGCTGACGCTGATGACCGATGAGCTGCCGCCGCAACGCCGCAACCGCATACTAGAGGGCGAGGACAAAGTCCGCGACATTTTGGTCGGCTGTGGCCTGGATGAGGTCATCACCTACCGGCTGACCAGCAAGAAAACCATCGAATCGCTCGATCCGCAACAGGCCGAAATGGACGAGTCGCAGTATCTCAAGCTGTCTAATCCATTGACCAGCGAACGGGAGTACATGCGTCGCACGTTATTGGGCAGTTTGCTGGAGACCATGCGCGACAACTTCCGCTTCCTGGACCGCGTCGCCATCTTCGAGGTGGGGCGCGTCTATTGGCCCAAGTCCTCGCCGCCTGCCGCTGAACTGCCCGACGAGCTGCGTCGCCTGGGCATCGGACTGGGCGGCCCGCGCGACGAACGGGTTCTCTTCGGGGAAAGGGCCGCCATGGATTTCTATGACCTGAAAGGCGCAGTTGAGACGCTCTTCGACCGGTTGGGCTTGCACGACGTGGCTTACGCGCCCGTGGCCGCCGCGCCGTCAAACCCGCAATGGCCGCAGTCTAAATCTTTTCACCCCGGCCGGTCAGCCTGGGCGATGGTGAACGGACAGACGGTCGGCATCATGGGCGAGATTCATCCCCTGATCCGCGAGCGGTTTGACCTGCCGCAAACGCCTGCGCTGATGGCCGAGCTGGATCTGGAAGCCATCCTGAGTGCGGCCAGCAAAGAGCGCGTGATGGCCCCCATCTCGCGCTTCCCGTCGGTCAGCCAGGACATCGCCCTGGTGGTGGACGAGGACACGCCGGCCGCCGACGTCCGCGCGGCCATCCTGAAGGCGGGCGGCGAACTGCTGGCGGACGCCGTGCTCTTCGACCTGTATCGGGGCGAACAGATCGGCGCGGGCAAGAAGAGCCTGGCCTACGCCCTGACTTACCGCGCCATGGACCGCACACTCACCGACGAAGAGGTGAATCAGGTTCAGGGCCAGATTGTCGAAGCAGTGAAAGCGCAATTTGGTGCAGAGCTGCGGGGGTAAAATAAGGAACGGTTGCAGCGCAAGACGAGACAGGTCACCACGGTTTGCGCGGCGTGGACAGGAATATCGGTCCATCGGGCCCCACGGCGACATTGTCTTCGATGCGAATGCCCCCAAAACCGTCAATGTAGACGCCGGGCTCTACGCTGCTGACCATCCCAGCCTGCAAGATGCCTTGCGCGCCGGGCGCCAGGAATGGGATGAACTCATGGTAGCGGAAGCCGACGCCATGGCCGGTGATGTGAACGAAATACTTGCCCAGGCCAGCCTTTTCCAGAACTTCACGCGCGGCCGTATCCGGGTCAGAGAAAGCGTTGCCGTGGCGCATCTTCTGAGCAGCGGCCTGTTGGGCCTCCAGGACGGCGTTGTAGGCTTCGCGCTGCCGGGCGTTCGGTTCGCCGACGACAGTCATGTACGTCAGGTCCGACCAGTAGCCATCCACCACAGTGGCCAGCTCCAGCATCACCAGGTCCCCCTCGCGGACCACGTAGCCGGTGGAGGGGATGAGCAGGGTGTTCTTGGTGCTGTCTTCAGCTCCGCCGCCGACTTCCGCCGAGGCCCTCACCAGCCGCGCGCCCTTGTAACCGGGGCCATCGGCGCGAATTTTGTACTCCACCAACGCGCCGATTTGAGCCTCGGTCATGCCGGGCCGGATTTTGGTCAAAAACTCGTTCACGCCCATTTCGGCGATTTCGTTGGTCACCTTCAGCTTCTGGAGCTCATACTCGCCTTTGACCGCCCGCGCTTGCTGGAGGATGCCAGCAGAATCAACGACCTGGGCTTCGGCAAAAAGCTCAGCCAGCAGGTTGTTCCACGGCGTGGCCGGGACGACCGGCTCGGCCGAACGATAGGTCGGGGCGACCACCTCGAAGCTCTGCTCAATGCCGACTTTAGCTTTCTTTAACTTCAGCTTCCCGATTACATCGGTCAGCAGGCGACGGTAATTGTCGTACAGGTCGGCCGATTCCAGCAGCCCCCAGCTAAACGTTTCGATCTCGGCCCAATCGGGGCTGGCGTAAGGCGCTTCAACGTCCAGGGCAAACAAAAGTGGTTTCCCTTCCTGCGGCAACACCACAAAGGAAAAACCGTGATGGGGCCAATAGTCGGTCAACAAGACCAAATTCTCCGGCAGACGGCAGACCAGTGCTTCGATGCCGTCCTGCTTCATCAATTCCTGAACTCGATTGACTCTCTGTGATTTTACGGGCATTATTTCCTCTCCTTATCACTTCTTGCTGTTTCGAGCCGGCGCCCGATACCCCAGCTTGGCGGAGATCATCCGAGCTGTCCTTACGGTTTTGTCAATGATTTCCTGGTTTTGTTCCAGCGGGTCGAGCCGACTGCTGGGACCGGATATGCTGATGGCAGCGACAGCCCGGCCGTTGATATCGAAGATCGGCGCAGCCACACAGCGTACCTCCAGTTCATGTTCGCCCAGGTCGAACGCATAGCCGCGTTGCCTGATTTTGTCCAACTCGGCCATCAGCTCATCGACACTTCGGATGGTGGCATCGGTAAAGCGATAGAGCCCTCTTCTCTCGAAGTATTCGCGGATGCTCTGTCTGTCGGGCTGGTACGCCAGCAGCACTTTGCCCAAACCGGTGCAGTACGCCGGAGCTCTGCGGCCAATTTGAGAAGACATGATGCCAATGGCGTGCAGGCCAGGCAACTTGTCCAGATAGACCACCTGATTCCGGTCGAGTACGGCCAGATGGACGGTTTCTTTGGTGTCATCACGCAAGGCTTCCAACTCCGGCAACGCCGTCAACCTCAAGTCATTGCTTTCAGTATATGCGCGGGCCAATTCCAGGCAGGCCAAACCCAGCTTGTACGCTCCGGACTGTTCATCTCGCTCAACGTAGTTGTGATAGTACAGGTTAGACAAGATGCGAAACGTGGTGCTGCTGCTCAACTTGACTTTCTCGCTCAAGTCGGTCAAGGAGTGGAGCTCGCCGTCGGACAAGACTGACAGGATCTGGATAGCCCGGTCCAACACGCGAATGTTATATCGTCCTTCCCGCTCACCCGCCTGTTTCATAGACTCCCCACTCCTAGCGAACAGAACCGTTGCGCGATTTCTCAACAGGAACCTTGCGCTGCCACATCGCGTATGGCTTCATGTCCTCTGCATGTCTACGCCCGCAGGGACTAGGCGATGACATCGCAGACCAGCACGGAGGAGCCTTCATACAGCGCTTTGATCTTGGGGCTCAGCGCCGCATGGGCCTCTGAAGCTCGCCAGGCGGCCGCCGTCTCCAGCGACTCAAAGCGGATGGTCATGATGTATTTGGTGGGTTCCTCTTGCTGGCGCAACAATTCGACCTTCACAAAACCGGGCATGGTGGACATTGCCGGCCGGTATTCCTCGACGAAAAGCCTTTCAAACTCTTTTTCCTTGCCCGGAATGACGTTAAAAGTGACATGACGTTCGATCATGAGCTCCTCCCTGACGGTTTCTCTTAGCTCGCGCGGCCCTTTTCCACTTCCTCACGGAAACGGCGGGCGCGTTCGGTGATGGCAGCGAAGTCCTTGGCTTCCAGCAGTTTTTGATTGACGAGCGAGCTGCCTACGCCAACGCAGTCCGCGCCAGCGCGGATGAAATCAGCGGTGTTATCTATGTCTACGCCGCCGACAGGGGCCAGCCTGATCTGGGGCAGGGGCGCCTTGAGCGCCTTGATGTACGCCGGGCCGCCAATGTCAGCGGGGAAAATCTTGACGATGTCGGCGCCCGCCTGCCACGCGCTCAGAGCCTCGGTTGGTGTATACGCGCCCGGCATGACCGGAATGGAGTAGCGTTTGCACAATTCTATGACGCCGAGGTTCAAGGTAGGGCACACGATGAACTGCGCGCCAGCCAGGATAGCGGCCCGCGCACTCTCAGGGTCCAACACCGAACCCGCGCCAAACAGGACCGTGGCGTCCTGCCGGCGCACCGCCTGGCTGATGACCTCCAGCGCGCCTGGAGTGGTCATCGTGACCTCGATGACGTTAACCCCGCCAGCGCGGATGGCATCGGCGGCAGCCAACAACTGATCTGAGCTTTTCGCCCGCATGATGGCCACAATACCTGAATCGAGGATCCTTTGGAGCGTGTCTGTTGAAGCCATAATTCCCTCCGGGATGACTTGGTGAGGAACACAGGCCAGCTTTGTGTCAACAAAAGGCGCCGATCAGCATCCGATTCCCGCATAGCCTCACAGCTTTTATTTTGTGAAATTAGCTTTCATGCTATAAATATTATACCACGATTGAGAGCAATTGTCAATATGGGAACGCCGACCGCTATTTGCGCATCATGATCCTTCGGATGGTCTTTCTCGGCACGAGGGCAAGCAGGGCGTGGAAGACCGGCGATACCATGAGACGGTTTTTCCAGCCGGGGATATAGACGACCTCACCCCATTCCAGTGCAGCGAGCGAAAGTCGCACCAGCTCATCCGCGGACATCCAAAGCGGGGCGGGGATGTTCCTGCGGTCGAACCGGGCGAACTCTGCGGTGTCATGAAACTCGGTGTACGTGAAACCTGGGCACAGGGCCTGGACGCGAACGCCTGTTTCTCGCAGCTCGGACTGGAGGGCCTGAGAGAAGACAATGAGGTACATCTTGCTGGCGGCGTAGTTCGCATTTTCGGGCAGGGGCCAATAGGCGGCGATGGAAGCGACGTTGATAATGGCTCCGCTGCGACGGGCGATCATGTCGGGCAGGACGGCGCGGCACAGGCGAACCGGAGCGATGACGTGAAGCTGGATCATGTCCAACTGCCTGTCCAGGTCAATGTCGGCGAAGTGACCGGTTGTCCCGAAACCGGCGTTGTTGATGAGCAGGTCGGGTGCGTCCGGCCCGGCCAGACGGGCGGCGATCCGCTCCAGGTCGGCTGATTGGGTCAGGTCGGCGGGCAGGACCTGGCAGGTCACATTGTGGCGTGTGGACAGCTCGTCGGCCAGGGCCTCAAGGCGTTCCTGTCGGCGGGCAACGAGGATGAGATTGTGGCCGGTCGCGGCCAGTTGGCGGGCGAAGGCGGCGCCGATGCCGCTCGACGCGCCGGTGATGCAAGCCGTTGGATTGTCGGGCATATCGCGTTGGCCCTTTCTGTGATGAAGTGTCGCTATCCCTGTTGTCTCAGGCGCGCCCGGCGATTATAGCCAACAGAGCCGCAAAGGACAAATCGAGTTGGGCTATAGGGCGCGTCCGGGATTTTAGGTAAGTCGCAGGGCGGGTTTGGGAACCTGCGCCGTGGTTGACTTTTACAGAAGTCATTGATACAATACACCTGTCGTTTTTGCCCGAACGTTGATCTGGTCTCCCATGTCAACGTCTTAAACAAAAGGAGGCGAGAAGATGTCCGATGAGACTTTGTCCCAAGTTTCAGAGAGCGAAGTGCCGCAGGACAAGCCGGTGACCGATGCACCGATCAACGAATCCATGCAGCCGGAGGCCGAGCCATCCGCACCCGTACCTGCCGGCGACGCGGCTGCCGCTCCCGCACCAGAGGAAACTCCCGCTGCTGCGGAGGTCAAAGCGGCGCCGAGCGCTCCCCCGCCGCCCAGGCCGCGCCCGGCCAGGGTCAGGAGCGAAGACATTGACGACAACGACCGGGTCATGGCAGCGCTGGCCTATTTCCTGTGGTTCCTGGGCCCGGCGATCATTCTGCTCAGCTCGGACATGAAGGCCAGGCCATATCTGCGCTATCACGCCATACAGGCGCTGGGGCTCAACACGGTGCTGGCCATGGTGTCCTTCGTGTTGGTGGTCATGGCCTTCACTGTTTGCTGCGTTGGCGTGTTATTGCTGATCCCGTTCGGCGTGACCATATACTACACGATCATGGCTTACCAGGCCACATACTTCAAAATTCCGGTTTTGACCAATATCATGATTGGCGAAGGATGGCTCACCCGGCCCTGAAGCATGAAGGTATCTTTTCCACACCTGGGGACCCTGTATGTTTACCTCCCTCCCTATATCACCAGCCTGGGACTGGAGGCCGTTCCACCGCCCCTGACGTCGAAGCGGACGTTAGACATCGGCGCGCGCCATTGCCCGGAGATGACCTGCACACCTTGCAAGATCATCTTCGGCAACTACGTCGAGGCCCTGGAGCGCGGTGCAGACACCCTGATCATGTTGGGTGGACTTGGCGCGTGCCGGTTGGGCTACTCGATTCAGCATCAACAGGATAAGCTGCGGGAATTGGGCTTCCGCTTTCGGGCCGTACCTTTCAGCTTGATGGACGCTCAAGCTGACCTGGTCCGGGTCAATCAGTTCCTGACCGGCAAACCGTTGCTCAGCGCGTTGGGATCCATCCGGCTGCTCATCGCCGCCATGCGCGCTGTGGACGGAATCGAGCAACTGGCCCTCTACACCCGCGCCCGCGAGGCGCACCGCGGCGACACCGATCGGGTCTTGAACGAGGCGTGGCAGGCGGCCGCCAGGTGTCAGACGCGCGAAGACATCCGCGATTTTGAGCAGACCTATCGGGCCCGGCTGAAAGCGGTCACGCTCGACCCAACGCGCGACATCGTGCGCGTCGTCCTGGTCGGCGACCCGTTCACCATTCTGGATTCGTTCTTTAACATGAATTTGGAGAAGAAGCTGGGCGCGCTGGGCGTGGAGGTGAATCGCTGGTTCTGGCTGGGCAGTTCCATCAACCTGTTCCCACTCAAAGACTGGCTGGGCCTGGGGCATTACAGCCAGGTCAGACGGGCGGCGAGCCCTTACCTGCGGGGCGACATCGGCGGGTTCGCCTACTCCACCGTCGGGGAGACGATTTTGCTGTCCAGGAGCGGCTATGACGGCCTCATCCACCTTGCCCCCTTCAACTGCACACCGGAAGTGGTAGCTGAGAACATCCTGTTGGATTACCACGACCGTTCTCCGGTGCCGATTTTGAACCTGAATTTCGATGAACACACCAGCGACGCCGGTTTGTCCACGCGCCTGGAAGCCTTTGTTGACTTGTTGCGGCGGCGCAAATGGCAGGCGGCTCAGGCGGAGCAACCATGCGGATAGGCATTCCCCGCGCCCTCTTCTATTATCACTATTATCCCCTGTGGCGAGCGTTTTTCGACGCCTTGGGGGCGACGTGCGTCGTTTCACCGCCGACCCACAAGGGCATCGTGGCGCAAGGCGCCGCACGGGTGACCGGCGACAACTGCTTGCCGCTAAAAGTCTACCTGGGGCACGTCTTGTCGCTCGTCGGCCAGGTAGATTACTTGTTTGTGCCGCTGATTCGCACGCTGGAATCTGAAGCAGAAAACTGCGCCCGATTGCGCGGCCTGCCCGATTTGGTGCGTTCGCTCGCGCCAGAAGCCCCGCCTCTGCTCGCGCCAGAGATCAACTTGCAGGCCGGAGAGCGACAGGCTGCGGCGGCGGTGCTGGACCTGGGCCGCCGGTTCACTCTGAACCCTTTGCGAGTCAAGAAGGCGGTAGATCAGGCCCTCGCCACCCACCAGGCGTACCAAAACATGCTGAGTCGAGGCGTCCCAATACCGGCAGCACTGGCTCATTTCGACGCGCACGGCAGCGGCAGGATTGGACAGTCTGTGCGCGTGGAGAGCGACCCCAGGCCCGGTGTGCCGCCAGCCTCCGTCGGCTCTGAGCGGCCTCCGCTGCGGGTCGCGCTGGTCGGCCACGCCTATAACCTGTATGACGAGTATGTCAACCACCGCCTGATCGGGCGGCTGTGTTCACTGGGTGTCGAAGTGCGGACCTCAGAAGCGGTCCCCCCGGCGCTGGCCCATGAAAGCATGGCCCAGGCTGGTGTACACCGCTATTGGACTTATGAACACGAATTGGTCGGCGCAGCGACCTATTATCTTTCCCAGGGAGAGGCCGATGGCCTGATCAGCATGGTCACTTTCGGCTGCGGGCCGGATTCGGTCATGCTGGAATCCATCCAGAAGCTGGCCGCACGATACGGCGTACCATTCCTGAATCTGGTGTTCGACGAACACACTGGCGAAGCCGGCCTGGTGACCCGGCTGGAAGCCTTCGTTGACATGTTAGACAGAAGACCACGGAGGAAAGACATTTCGTGATTCGGGCATTCTTGGGTATAGACGTCGGCTCGGTGACGACCAAGCTGGTCGTCATTGACGAGCAAGCCAATCTGTTGGCGAGCCTTTACACGCGGACGCTCGGCAGGCCGGTCGCCGTGGTGCAGACAGGCTTGAAAGAGATAGCCGCCCAACTGAACGGCAACGTGCAGATCATGGGAGCAGGCGTGACCGGCAGCGCACGGCAGCTCATTGGGCGGGTCATCGAGGCTGACCTGGTGAAGAATGAAATCACGGCCCACGCCGTGGGCGCGACGCACTGCTGCCGCGATGTGCAAACCGTGATCGAAATCGGCGGACAGGATTCCAAAGTCATCATCTTGCGCAACGGCATCGTGACCGACTTTGCGATGAACACGGTATGTGCGGCTGGCACCGGCTCATTCCTGGATCAGCAGGCCAACCGGTTAGGCATTCCCATTGAGCGGTTCGGCGAGCTGGCGCTGAAGTCCAAGACGCCGGTGCGCATCGCCGGCCGGTGCACTGTGTTCGCCGAGAGCGACATGATTCACAAACAACAGATGGGGCACAGCACCGAAGACATCCTGTACGGCCTGTGCCAGGCCCTGGCGCGCAATTTCTTGAACAACCTGTGCCTGAGCAAAGAGCTTCTGCCGCCGATTGTCTTCCAGGGCGGCGTGGCCGCCAACGCCGGCATGGTCCGCGCCTTCGAAGAACTGACTAAAACCGAGATTATTGTGCCACCCCATTACGACATCATGGGGGCGATCGGAATCGCGATTTTGACCCAAGAACGATACCAGATGGTCAAGAAACCCAGCTCGTTCAAGGGGTGGGCCATCACCGAAGCACGCTATGAGACCACATCGTTTGAGTGTACGGGGTGTTCTAACCTGTGTGAGATTGTGTGCATCTCTCAGGATGGCGAGCTGATCGGCCGCTGGGGGTCGCGCTGCAACAAGTGGGAACTCTGACATACGATCTTGTGGTTAAGGAAGGAATCTGACCAATCGTGGGAAGTCGGTTGAGCCGGGATTATGATGAATATTACGGGATCAGGTCGAGAAGACGTTGGGAGGTGGACGAAGAAGAGCCTGCCAAAAAGTCACGCACGCCGCTTATTATCGCCATTGTTGCCATTGTCCTGCTGGTCTGCGCCTGCGCGACATGCGCCGTGTGTCTGGTCGGCGCCGAGCTCTACGCCAGCGACGTGCTCACCGCGACCGCCTCTGCGCCGACGCCTACCCTGCCGCCAACCGACACGCCTACTCCGACCCATACACCCCCGCCGACGCCAACTCCGACGTTCACGCCCACGCCTGACGCGCTGGGCCACCTCAATCCGAATGAGAGGAGCTATTATCAGGCTTTCCTGGTCCAATCGCAACGTTGGACTGAAGGGCGGCAAAAGTTTGACGCCCTGATGGCCGACCCCAGGCCGACGGACGGCGCCTGGAAATCGGCGATCATCGGCGAGCTCACCGCCTGGAAGGACCTGGCCAATCAGGCGAGAGGCCTGCAGAATCCAGGCCGGTTTCAGCCGGCCCACGACCGATACCGTGAGGCCATCGAGAAATATGACCTGGCCGCCAGCCTGGCCATCGAAGGGATCAACAACCAGGACGTGGTGGCCTTCGATCAGTCCAAGGCCGAGATGAGCACCGCCGACCGGCTGATGAACGAAGCCAGGGGGCTCTTCGATTCATTGAAGAACCCCTGACCGGCATGATTCACCGCCTGTCGGACGGCCGACGTTACAACGACCGTCCGACGGCGGCGGCCACGCCTCGCAGTTCCGACATCAGCCTGACGAACCGTTCCGGTTTGAGCGACTGCGCACCATCGGACATCGCCCGTTCCGGGTCGGGGTGAACTTCGATCAACAGGCCATCTGCGCCGGCGGCTACAGCCGCTTTTGACATCGGCGGCACCAGCTCCCAGTGGCCCGTGCCATGGCTGGGGTCAACCATAACCGGCAGATGAGAGAGCTGCTTCAACACCGGCACCGCGCTGAGGTCCAGCGTGTTGCGCGTCGCCGTCTCAAATGTCCGGATGCCTCGCTCGCACAGGATGACGCGATAGTTCTGGTGCGACAGGATGTACTCGGCGGACATCAACAGCTCTTCAATGGTGGACATCATGCCGCGTTTGAGCAGCACCGGCTTGCCCGATTCGCCGGCCGCGTGGAGCAAATTGAAGTTCTGCATGTTTCGCGTGCCAATCTGCAAAATGTCAACGTATTGGGCCACAGTGGGTACCTGCTCCGCGCCCATCACTTCAGTCACGACCGCAAGCCCGGTTTCTTCCCTGACCTGGGCCAGGATTTCCAGCCCCTTCATACCGAGCCCCTGGAAGGTGTATGGCGAGGTGCGTGGCTTGAACGCGCCCCCGCGCAAAATATGCACACCGGCCTCCTTGAGGGCGCAGGCCACTTCCAGCATCTGTTCGCGGCTTTCGACGGAGCACGGCCCGGCCATCACCACAACCTGTTGCCCGCCAATTTGGGTTCCGTTCAAGGGAATGACCGTATCTTCGGCTTTGAAGTCCCGGCTGGCCAGTTTGAAGGGCTTCATGATATAGGTGACCTTTTGTACGCCGTCCATCAGCTCGAAGACATCCGGCTCTGGCCGTTTCTGGTCGCCGATGGCGGCGACAATGGTCAGTTTTTCGCCCACGACCACGTGGGGCTGAAATCCCAAGGACTGCACTTTTTGAGATACTGCTTCAATTTGTTCTGGTGTAGCCCCCATTTTCATGATGACAATCATCTGTGCCTCCTTAATAACCTGATTATGAAAGACTCCCAGCCTGAAAAGTGGCGAATGCCCTGCTGTATGACATCCTTGCGGGCAGGCCGCCCGCGTTGCCAGCACAACAAAAAAAGCGTGGAGCTGGTCGGCTCCACGCTTTTGCTTCTCGACAGTTGGCCTCAGTCGGCCTGAGGTACGTTAATCACCTCTCTCCTTTCGAGCGCGAGACGACCAGCCTGGCACGCAGGCAAAAAACCACCCAAAAAAGAAAAAGTCGCGCCCGAAAACAACCGTGTCGCAGCGCCCTGCCAGATGCGACAGGTCGCAGGTATCAGGAACATCAGTTTGATTCGCTGAAATCCGAAGCGACACGGCGACTTAAACCTCACACGATTGTCTGAATAGCAATGGTGTTGCTGCTTTTGTTTTGTGGTTGAATTATATCACAATATCCCGACAGATGCAAATTTGGGCATTCATGTAAATGGTTTTCTCAAATGATAACGAAAGCCTCACCAGCGACACCGTGGCGTCTCATACGGTCCAGAAGTTGACAATGCATTGCGGCTCATTGCCGAGACGCTGGATTACATCTGTGCCGAGCGTTCGACTCCCCAATTAGCGGCTACCGCACAACAACTGGCCCCCATGGTGAGTTGCATCTGACGCCATTCCTGCTGGCCCAGTTAAGCCAGACCAGCGTTTCCACAGTACACCGACATTGGCGACGCTTGGGGCAAGATAAACCCTCACGGCCACGTCGTAAGCCCCAACCGGTCGCCCCACTGCGCCGCCAAGTGCCCATGGAACGCATCGCCTGGGACAAAGCCCGGCCCGGCCACTTCGAGGTCGGTTGGGTGCATCACAGCGGCCCCTTCGGCCAGCGGCGAATGCATCCACACCCTGCAATTGGTTGATGTCCATACTACGAATGATAGAATATCAAATCCTTGGTGACATTTTCTTTTGACTGGACACGAGGCCCTAAGGCCGCGACTGCTTCAGTCTAACGTAAGGCTCCCGATTGGTAATCCAACCTTTGCCCTCAGGTCCTTCGGCAAACGGGATTTGCAACCAACCAGACTCGGCGTCACGTTGAAGAACCGGGAGTTCTTGCCCCTTGTCCAGATAGCCGACAGTGGGGAACCCAACGTTGGGGCCTGCGCGGACATTCAGCCTGTTCGCCAGCACCTCGACGGTCAATCCGCTGGAAGGGGTGGGATTCTCCGATTCGGTGGACACGCCAACTGTTGGAGCAACCGTTGGAGTGGGCCGCACAGTTCGCGTGAGCGGCAGCGTAGCTGTGGGAGATGGCTGGCTGGGGACAACCGCCCCGGTCTGCGGGACGGCCATCGTGAGAACCGGTTGAGCAGGCGGCGTCAAATTCAGAGCAGGCGTGGGCGTATCCGGTGTGGGGCACTCTGGCGAAAATCCCTCGATCGGCTCCTGCACAAGTTCTATGGAAACTACCGCTGTCATGTTCCACCGCAAACGCGGGTCTTCTTCATCTGGGCAAACCATGACTGTGTAAGTTATGTCGCCCTCTTTCTTCTCACCAAACGGCCGAATCCATTTGACCTGCCCCGGCAGTTCCAGGCCCGGTATGGCGTCGAAGGTGATGGTGGCCGGCGCGCCTACCTGCACTCCCACCACCTCGATTTCGGTCAGGTCATCGGTCTCGATGACCCATGATGATAGGTCGGCCAGTTGGACGACGACTTGCCCGGGGCTGACCAGCTCGCCGACGCGGGTGTTGAGCCAGGCCACCGTACCAGAAAAAGGCGCGCGCAGCTCGGTATCGGCCAAAGCCGCCTGTGCCCGGCGCAGAGTTGCGTAGGCCGCCACGACATCTGCTTCAGCCCGAGCAATTTGTTCCGGCCGCGTTCCGGCCAGCAGCAGGTCGAGTTCCGCCTGACTGCGCCGAACCTCAGACTCGGCCTCGGCAATTTCACTCGCTCGAGCAGACTGCTTGACCTTCTCCAGCTCCGCTTCGGCCCTTCTGACCCTGGCCTGGGCGGCGGCGATTTCGGCCTCGGTCGCCCCATCTACCAGGGATTGATAGACCGCATCAGCAGCCTCATAGTCATTGGTGGCTTTCTGAAGTTGAAGCGACTCGGGCAGCAATCCCGCCCCATCGAACCATTTGACCTTGTCATACGCGGCCTGCGCCTGCTGCAGCGCCGCAGCGGCATTGGCCCGCCGGGCCGCCGCTTCGGCGACCTGGGCTGCGCTGGGACCGTCGAGCAAATCGTTGAGCGCCGCGCGAGCTTCATCCACAGCCGCCTGCGCCGCCGCCAAATCGCTGCTTCTCGGATCCTCCATCAGACGAGTCAAACGCGCTTTGGCGCCGTCCAATCTCGCCCGTGCCGCCTCGATTTCCTGCTCTCGTGCGCCAGACCTGGCTTCCTGTAGCCTCGCCTCAGCGGCGCGCACCGCTGCCTCCGCCTCGCTGAC
>Ga0129299_1000828_pt1 | contig 20397 bp, 15 predicted proteins | sample ConPoolayeCmetaG_FD_94477 | JGI IMG/M metagenome (GOLD analysis project Ga0129299, IMG submission 94477) | Hot spring microbial mat communities from California, USA to study Microbial Dark Matter (Phase II) - Cone Pool mat layer C metaG ...
CCGGCGGCCGCGCCGCGGCCGTTTCGCGCCGCCACAGCGGCGCAGCGGCCTACACCCCGGTCGCGACCGGCGTCTCCATTACTTCGACGGGGATTTCCCTCGGCAGCAGCGACTCCAGTTTCCTCTGGAACGAGCCCTTGATGAGCTGGTGCAGCGAGCCGCGGCGGCTGCTGCCGATCAGAACTCGCTGCACGCCGTTCATCGCCGCGAACTCGGCAATCAGCTCAGCGGCATTGGGTCCGCTGTCGTACATCGGGATGATCGGCACCCCGTAACGACTGCCCGCCTCCAGAAACTCCGTGAACAGCGCCTGGGCGGCCGGGTCGGTGTCAATCGTCAGCCGCTTTTCCGACTGCATCATGTAGGAAAGGGCCACCTCGCGAATGAAGCATACCACCAGGGCCGCGCCCTCGGCCTTGGCTTCCCTGAGCGCAACGTCGGCCATGCGGGTCGAGCCGGCCGTCGCCAGCAGCAGCCGCGGGCGGGCCAGCGCTTCGGGAGTGAGCTGGTCCATGATCGCCTGGCGGAAAAGGCTGGGCTTGGGTCGGCGGGCCGCCATGTGCCGCGTGAACTGTCGCAGGACCAGTCCGGTGACCATGATGATGGTCACAAAAGCCAGGGCGTACAGTTTGGTGAACGCCAGTGTGATCCAGATCGCGATGAGGAGCACGGCAAGCAGTCCCATCATCGCCCGCCGCCATCGCTTGCGCAGACGCGCGTGGATGGCGCACAGCGACGTGTCAATCGCCACGGCGCCGACCACACCGATGGCATACAGCGCCGCCAGGGTGCGCAGGTCCGGCGCCAACACCAGCAGCAGCGCGGGCACGCCCGCCGCCAGAACCGCAGCGATCCACGGCGAGCCGAAGTCGTTGAGCTTCTGGAGGATGGCGGGCATCTCGCCATCCCGCGACATGATGTACGTGATGCTGATCAGGCCGTTCACGGCCGTGTTCGTGGCCGACAGCAGCAGCAGCCCGCCGATGATGCGCACGGCCCATTCCCCGATCGGCCAGCCGGCGATGGGCGGAATGACCTGGCTGGCCATGTAGGCGAGCATGTCCTCGGTGTGGTTGTCGCGACCCAGGCCGGAGCCGGGGCTGGCCAGCCAGATCATGATGATCGCCAGGAGCAGGTTGAAAACGGCCACTTCACCGGCCACCAGCCAGATGCTCTTGCGCGCGGTATGAAACACGGGGCGTTTCATGACGCCGGTGAGGTTGGCGATGGCCTCCACACCCGAGAGGGCCAGGACGATGAAGACGAAGCCCTCCCAGAGCAGGAGCGGAGGCTGCGCCAGGGTTCCCCAGTCGATTTGGCTCCACTGTATCTGGGGCAGCGCACAGACCACGATCAGCAGCGTGATGGCGACCATGCCGATGCCCGCCAACGAGGCGAACCGCGACGTGTGCTTGGGGCCCAGCAGATTGAATGCGCCGATGCCCAGGATGGCGATCACCGCCCACAGGCCCGCGCTGCGCCAGGCCAAGAACGGCTGGCGCGGCGGGGCCTCGGCCAGACGGGGCAGGCGGATGTCATCGCCCGGGTCTTCGACCTGGACCACCTGCACCGTGCGGTGGGTGCCCAGCCCGAAGTAGTGGAATGCCTCCAAGGCGCTGAGCGATGCCGTCACCGTGTAGTCCGCAAACAGCAGAAGCGCCCCGATCACCCCCAGAACGCGGTGCCGTTGTTTCCCGGCGCTGTAGACGCCTCCGCCGTCGGGATAGATGCGGCAGATGTGCGTGTACGCCCACCCCACGGCCAGAATCAGCATGCTCATGGCCGCGATCAGCCAGAAGCTGCTGCGCCCTGCCACGAGGAAGGCCAGTCCCAGCACGTAGAGACGGCTGGTGCCCCAGTCGCCAAACAACAGGCTGGCGGCCCCGACCCAGCTCAGATTGCGCGGGCGCTCGCTGGCCAGCAGGTTCAGGGCCGCCGATTTGTCAGATACATCACCTTGCTGTGCGGCTTCCATTGCGGGCACATCCGATCTCTAGCCTACGGACAGGCACCCCCATGTCAACCGCCCACGCCCCAACGCCGCTACCCTCCTCGGCTACTCCACGCGCACCAAGCGGTAGTTCTTCTTGCCTCCGCGGAGCACGATCGCCCGGCCGGCGACCAGATCCTTGACCCCCAGGGTGGCTTTCACATCGACTTGCGCCTGGTTGTTGACGTAGAGCCCGCCGCCCTCGATCAGACGCCGGGCATCGCTGCGCGTCCTGGCCAGACCGCTCTCCACGCAGGCGTCGATCACCGACAGCCCCGCCTCCAGGCGGGCACGCGGCATCGTCGTCGTCGCCACCCCCTGGGCAACCAGGGCGTCGATCGATTCGGCCGTAAGCTCCTGAACGCTTCCCCCGTACATCGTCCGGCTGGCGGCGGCCGCCTGCGCTGTTTCGGCATCGCCGTGTGCCAGCCGGGTGACCTCCTCGGCCAACCGTCGCTGCGCCAGCCGCCGCTCCGGCGCTTTGTTGTGCTCGGCCACCAGCGCATCAATCTCATCGAGGGGCAGGAACGTGAAACAGCGCAGGTATCGCCCCACGTCTGCATCCTCCGTCCGCAGCCAGAACTGATAGAAGTCGAAAACGCTCGTGCGGTCGGCCGTCAGCCACACCGCGTTGCCCTCGCTCTTGCCGAATTTGGCGCCGCTGGCCGTGGTCATCAGGGGCCAGGTGAGGCCGAACGCGTGGCCGCCTTCGCCTTCCAGCTTGCGGATGAGGTCGATGCCGGCGGCGATATTGCCCCACTGGTCGGAGCCGCCTAGCTGGAGCAGGCAGCGGTGGTCCCTGTAGAGCCGGTAGAAGTCATACGCCTGAAGGATCTGGTAGCTGAACTCGGTGTAGCTCATGCCCTCTTCGCTGGCCTGCATGCGCAGCCTTACCGACTCGCGCCCCAGCATCGTGCCGAGGCGGAAATGTCTTCCCACGTCGCGAAGGAAGTCGATGGCCGACATCGGACCCAGCCACTCGAGGTTGTTCACGATCCTCGCCGGCGCGGTGGTGTGGTGGAAGTCGAGGAAGCGCTCCAGCACGTTGCGGATGCCCTCGGCATTGCGGGCGGCCTGTTCCTTGGTGAGCAGAGGCCGCTCCACCGCCTTTCCCGACGGATCGCCGATGAGCCCGGTGGCCCCGCCCACGATGGCGATCGGCCGCACCCCGTTGCGCTGGGCGTAGATCAGGCCCAGTATCCCCATGAAGTGCCCAACGTGCAACGAGTCGGCCGTGACGTCGAAGCCCACGTAGGCCGCGACGGGCCCGTGCCTTGACGCCTCCGCCAGCTTGCTGTCCAGCTCGGGATCGGAGACCTGGTGAACCAGGCCACGGGATTGAAGGTCGGCCAGTAGACGCATCGGAGCCTCGGTTATCCGCCTTGGCCGCCGGAGGGCGGGGCAAGCGGGAGGGTGATTCTAAGTTGGCTGCGGCCCTGCATCAATTTGCACTGGCCGCGCCGGCGAGCACGAAAATCGAAATCTGCACCGCGTTGAAGAACGCGTGCATGAAGATGCATGCCCAGAGATTGGCCGTGCGCTCATACAGGTATCCCAGCCCCAGCGACAGGACGAAGATCGGGATGCGCGTCGGCCAGGGCGTGTGCAGCAGGGCGAACAGCAGCGAGGTCGTAACGACAGCCGCCCAGCGGGCGGCCGTGGGCGGCCAGTCGGGGGGCAGGGCCGCGGGCGCGGTCAACAATGGCGGCTGGGTCGGCTCGGGCGAATCGGGGGTCGGTTCTACCGGCTGCGGGGGCGCAGCGGGAGCCTTTACAGCCATCGCCCTGAATCGTCCTCCGGCAAACAGCCACGATAGCCCCGTCTGCACCACCCCGCGCAGGAGCAGCTCCTCGGCCAGCGGCGCCGCCACGACGGCCATCGCCACCGCCAGGACGCGGAACAGGGCGTCGGAGTCAGGTCGATGCCAGATGCGGAAGACGTCGTGGTCGGTGGGGGCCTCGATGCCAAGATGGTCGAGCATGAGCTTGACGCCCAGCGCCAGCCAGAAGAGCCAGGGCAGCATGATCAGCAGACCCACAATTCCCGCAACAATGCCTCGCAGCAGCCCCCTGCCGCGCAGCCCCAGCAGGCCCAGACCGCCCTCGCGGGCTACGGGCACGGCCACCAGCAGCACGACGGCCGCGACCGCCATAGCCATGCCCCCGGCGATGATGTTCCGCTGATGCTCAGGGAGGAATGGCAGCAAGGCATACATTGCCGGATGGGAGGCGAACGCCCCTGCCACTGCGATCAGCGCCAGCGCGAAGAAGCGGGCGGTTGAGTCGTCGGGCATCAGCCGCGAAGGCCCGCGCACCTTGCAAGGCCGCCAGACACCCCCCGCCCACGCTATCGCCAGCGAAAGCGCGCTGAACGCGCCCAGCACTGCCAGGAACTGGGCCGAGACCTCGGCCGGCTGGCTGGCGGGCGCCGGGGTGCTGCTGGCCAGGATCATTGACATCATGGGCATGGCGTATAGAGTCTGTCGCCGCTGTGGGCGAAGCGCAACGCTGCGCCCCGGGGCCCAAGGCGAGCATGAGCATTCTCCAGCAGATCATCCAGACCAAACAACGCGAAGTGGCCGTCCGTCAGGACACCACTCCGGTGACGGTCCTGAAGGACCGGATTTCCCAACTGCCCCGCCCGCGCAACTTCTTCCACGCCGTCACGCGCCCCACAGCCAAGCCGCTCAACCTCATCGCCGAAGTCAAGAAGGCCTCGCCCAGCGCCGGCGTCATCCGGCCCGATTTCGACCCCGTGCGCATCGCCGCTGAGTACGAGGCGGCCGGCGCCGATGCCCTCAGCGTACTCACAGACGAGACCTACTTCCAGGGGCGGCTGGAGTTCATCCACGCCATCCGCGAAGTGGTCAGGCTCCCCGTGCTGCGCAAGGACTTCATCATCGACCCCTATCAGGTCTACGAGACGCGTGCGGCCGGCGCCGATGCGGTGCTGCTGATCGCCGAGTGTCTGGAACTCAGCCGGCTGATCGACCTGCAAATCCTGGCGATGGAGTTGAACCTGACGGTGCTGATCGAGGTGCACGACCTGGACAACCTCATGCGCGTGCGCGACCGCCTGGTGGGCTTTCCCCACAAGAGCTACAGCCTGATCGGCATCAACAACCGCGACCTGCGGACGTTCAAGACCGACCTGGGGACCACCCTGCGCATGGCGGAGCTGATCGAAGACCGCAGCGTGCTGGTGAGCGAAAGCGGCATCGCCACCAGGGCCGATGTGGAGAAGCTGGCCGACGCGGGCGTGCGCGCCGTGCTCGTGGGCGAAACGCTCATGCGCAGCGGCGACGTGCAGGCCACCATCGCTGAGTTGTTCGGGTCTCGACGATAGCCCGCCGTTGCGCTCTTTGGGCATGATGTGCCCGCCGCTGCCTCCTGTGCATCGTTGCACGGGGCCGTTCGCTGCGGGGGCCGATGGATCGGTCGCTTTACGCCGGGCTTTGCTGCCGATACATTCCCGCGGCAACCTGACAACGTGCCCACCACCTTCGGAGCCGCACATGACCACCCTCTCCGGCACGCTCCTTCAGCCGCGCTCGGCCATCGATTGCGCCGTCATGCCCAATGCCGTCGTGCGTATCGGCGATGACGGACGAATTGTCGAGGTCGCGGCGGCAGCCGCGCCGTCGGCCGCCGCCCAGGGGCGCTGGATCATCCCCGGATTCATCGACGCCCATCTTCACCTGCCGCAGTGGGACCGCCGCGGCATCGACGGAATGTCCCTCTTCGACTGGCAGGGGAACATCGGCTACCCGGCCGAGCTGCGCATGCGCGACCCGGCCGCCGCCCGGCGCCTGGCCGAGCAGTTCGCGGCCGGTGTCATCGCCAACGGCACGACCACGGTTGCAGCCTTCGGCAGTCCGTTCGCCAGCGAGGTCGATCAGACATTTGCCGTCTTCGAGCGGGCCGGCCTGCGCGCCATCTATGGCATGATGCTCAACGACGTTGACACTCCCTGTGAACTGTCGCAGCGCGCCGATGAGGCCCTCGACCAGTCGCGCCAGCTCGCCGCCAACTGGCACGGCAAAGCCGGCGGGCGCCTGATGTACGCCTTCAGCCCACGGGCGTCCATCCGCTGCAGCGAGCGCCTTATGCGCGGCTCGGCCGCCCTGGCCGATATGCTCCAGTGTTACCTTCAGACCCACGTCGCCGAGTCGCTGGATGAGCTGGCGGCCGTGCGTCAGCGTTTCGCCGAACACGTCGACGAGGTTGATGTCTTCGGCGAGATGGGCATGCTCATGCCGCGGACCATTCTCGCTCACGGCGTGTTCCTCAGTGCGCAGCAGCGCCGCGAAGTCGCCCAGCGCGGGGCGGCGCTGGTCCACTGCCCCACCGGCAACCTCTTCCGCGAAAGCGGCCTGATGGACTACGTGGCGCAGCGGTCGGCCGGCATCCGCGTCGCTCTGGGCAGCAGTGTGGCCGGCGGACCCGACCCCTTCATGCCGCGCGTGGCGGTACAGGGCCTGCACACGGCCAAGGCCATCAAGGTCCACACGCTGCCGCGGCGGTCAATGCAGGTGCCGCGTCCGCCGGAAGCGTGGTGGATGTTGACGCGCGGCGGGGCCGAGGCGCTGGGGCTGGGCGACCGTATCGGTTCGATCGAAGCCGGATTCGAGGCCGATTGCCTGGTCGTGCGCCCGGAGCCGTGGATCGCCGAGCTGCCGCCCGAGCAGCAGGTGTCGGCGCTGCTCTACACGATCTCGCCCCACCAGATCGAACACGTGTACATCGCGGGGCGGCGCGTGGGGCCGTGAAGCTCCATGGGCCGCGTTGTCGAGAACTGCGGCGGAGCGAGGGCGCGAGGGGGCGCTACAGGTTCGATCGTCGGCATGACGGAATAGCCCGCCTTCGGGGGCTGAAGCCCCCTACCATTGGTCCACAGGAGAGAGCATGAACAACGCCATCCAGCGCGTCCGCGACGTCCTTGAGGGCCGGCATCCCGATTCGCCGCCCGTCAGCTTCTGGTATCACTTCCGAGCCGATCAGGTCGCCGGACGTGCCGCCGTCGAGGCTCACCTGGCCCACCTGGAGCGGTTCGATCTGGATTTCCTCAAGGTCATGAACGACAACGGCTATCCGCACGAATCGCCGGTGGCGGCCGTGGCGGATCTGGCCGGCCTTGTCGATCTGCGCGGCGATGAACCTGCTTTCGCGCGGCAGCTCGAGCTGCTGGCGGCGCTGCGGAAGGAGCTGGCCGGCCGCGTTCTCATGACCAGCACGATCTTCAACGCCTACGCCGTGCTGCGGCAGTTGATCCGGCGCCCCACCGTCCACCGCCCGCCCGACCTCCGTGCCGAGCTGGATGAACCGACGCGAGTCATCAAACAGATGATCGCCGAGGATCCGGGCGCTGTGAGACGCGCCATCGACACCATCGGCCGCAATCTGGCGCGATTCGCCCGGCGCTGCCTCGAGGCCGGTGCTGACGGCATCTTCCTGTCCGTCCGCGACGACTGGCTGGATGCCAACGGCGCACATTTCTACCAGCAGTTCGTGCGCGACTCCGACCTGGCCATCCTCAGCGCCGCCGCGACCGGCAGCTTCAATGTGCTGCACGTTTGCGGCCGCGCCGTCAATTTCGACCGATTCGCTGAATACCCGGTCCACGTGATCAACTGGGCCGACCGGGCCGCCGGACCGTCCATTGCCCAGGTGAAGGACCGGATCCGGCCGGCGCTGTGCGGCGGCGTGGACAATCTCTCCACATTGCCCCACGGCACGGCGGAGGATGTGCGTCGCGAGGTGGCCGACGCGCTGGCACAGGCGGGAGATCGGCCGATCCTCATCGCTCCCGGATGTACCTACGACCCCGCGCTTGTGCCGGAGACCAATCTGCGGGCCATTGTGGAGGCCGCCCGATCAGCCCGATGACGCGGCCATGAACAAATGGCCCCGCCGGTTGGAAGGGGGACAAGGCACCGGCGGGGCGGAGTAAACCGTTTAAAGGAGTTCGCTGGTTTTTATGCTGGTTTTATCACGTATTCACCAATAGATAGATTGGTTGGCGGAACCATATCTCAAAGCGTGTCGTCGAGCAAGCAAAAACTGCCGATCGTGCGCGTGTTATCGGACCAGCCGCCCGCCCGCCAGGCACGTCCGTAGCGGTTGTGTCGTCACAATTCATCCGCGCTGACAAACTGGGCAATCTGCGGACGAAACTACGGGTCGCTCGTGTCTCGCCGTGTGCCAGGCAGCCAAGACGGGACGGGGCAGCTAATACGGGATGGTTCTGACTTTAATTGACCACTCGGCACTCGGCCGGTTGGGTGAGGCTTACTGACCCTACGCCTCCAGATCATCCACCCCCACGGCTTCGCATGCGCTGGTCACCGGATATGGATTTCTTGTCCTGCAAACGATCCGTTGACGGCCGGAGTGTCGCGCGCCCAGTTTCCGCGCCATTGCTTCCATCCCGGATGCGTCCCCGGGGCCGGGATGCTCCGCCCATTTCGCTTCGACCATGTCAATCCGGCCGCCACGCACGGTCACGAAATCCACCTCGTTCGACCGGTCGGCCAGGAAATACATCTGCCACGCGCCCGTCCGGCCAAGTTGCAGTCTTCGAAGCTCCGAAAAGACAAAGCTCTCCCAGATTGCGCCCAGCAGCGGAGAACTCAGCAGGTCCTCCTCCGATCCAATGCCCAGGAGCGTGCAGAGGAGCCCCGTGTCGGCGACGTAGAGCTTGGGGCTCTTCACCAGGGACTTGAGTTGATTGGCGAACCATGGCTCCAGCAGCACGATCACGCCGGACGCCTGTAACACGCCCAGCCACAGCCCCGCCGTTGATGGCGCGATCCCCACATCCCGGGCCAGTTCGGCCTTGTTGAGCAGTTGCCCCGATCGCAGCGCACAAGCGCGTATGAACCGCTCAAAATCCCGCAGGCTCCCCACGTTCAGCAGCGACCGCACGTCGCGTTCCAGATACGTGGCAATATACGAGCGATAAAAACTGGTGGCATCGAGTTCCGGCCGGGCCCACAACTCCGGGTATCCGCCGCGCAAGATGCTCTGGTTCAATCCCGGCTTGAGTCCAGCCGAGCGCAGTTCCGCTCGGCACAGCGCCTCCAACTCCAGGGTCTGTATGCGCCCCGCCAGCGACTCGACAGCGGATTCCATGAGGCGGTGCTTCTGGGACCCGGTGAGGATGAATTGCCCGTCGACGTTGCGCTGCGCATCCACGGCGATCTTAAGCTGCCGAAACAATCCCGGTGCGTATTGCACCTCATCAATGACCAGCGGCGGCGGATATCGTCGCAGAAAGGCCTCCGGCGCCTTCTCCGCCTGCTCGGCCTCGGATGGCAGGTCGAGCGTCACGAACCTGTGTTTGGGAAACAGCCGTCGCAGCAGTGACGTCTTGCCCGTCTGCCTCGCCCCGGTCAACAGCACCACTGGCCTGGTTCCCACCGCCTTGCTTATCTGCGCTGATGCAAATCGTTCGATCCACATGTGCATAATGTACTATCACATCGAATAAAATGCAATCTCGTGGTCGGCATGGCTGCGGGGGCGTCGGAGAAGCCTGTCTGGAACTGGAAGTCTCTTCTCGCCAGCGCGCATAGCCGCCCGGCCGCGTCTGCCATGTCATGAACCGCGCCGCCGCCGAGGCGCGGGCTCGCTCGTACATACCGGTCTTCAGGTCCGATGGAAAACGCTCCCCGCTTCGGTCACTATGGGACGCCCATGATCGCCCCACCGTCCATCTCGCCCTCGCCCACGCGGTCGCTGGGGTCGGCGCGCGTTGCGGCCGCCATGCTTGCGCTGTGCTGCATCTTCTGGGGGCTGTCATTTCCGGTCATGAAGCTCGGCAGTGATGCGCTGCGGCGCGCGGCTTTCGGCGACGGCACTCCTGACCTGGGCGCCCATATCGGCATGGTTGCCACGTTCAACGCCTGGCGCTTCGGCGCCGCCGCGGCGCTGTACTGGCTGCTCACGCACCGACGTCAGCGCGGTTTCAGCTCTGCCGATCGCCGTGGCGGCATCGCCGTCGGCGTCTGTTTCGGGGCGGGAATGTGCCTCCAACTGCTCGGCGTGCAGTTCACGCCACCGTCCGTTTCGGCATTCCTCACTGCGCTGGCCATCATCTTCGCCCCTCTGGCGCAGTGGCTGATCTTCCGCCGCCCGGTGGGAATGCGCATCTGGCTGGCCGTGGGCGTGGCCCTCGTGGGCATAGCCATCCTCTCGATGCCCAACCCCCAGGCCGTGGGCCAGCGCGCTCCCCCACTTCAGCCGCCCATCCCCTGGCTTGGTGAGGGACTGACGGTGCTGGCCGCCATCGCCTTTACGGCCCAGATCATGACGCTCGACCGCTTCGGGCAGGTGGCCGACACGGCGCGTCTGACGTGGCTGATGCTGCTGAGCACGGCGTTGTTCAACGGCGCACTGGGGCTGTTGCTCAGCGGCGGGCACATCTACACGGCAGCGGTTATGGGCGCTCTGATCGTCGACGCTACGTTTCTGATTTCCATGCTGGTGCTGGTGGTTTTCTGTTCCATTGTGGCGATGCACCTGATGACCGCCTTTCAGCCGCGGATTTCGCCGGCCGCCGCCAGCGTGATCTACTGCCTGGAGCCGTTTTTCGCGGCGGTGTTCTCGGTGCTGTTCAGGACCGAGGATCTGACATTGATCACAATAGTGGGGGGCACGATGGTTCTGGCGGCAACGGTGCTGGTGGCGCTGAAGCGTCCAACAAGCCGGGGTCCGGCTTCCCTTGCGCGGCGCAACGAGCAGAACCGCGGCCGTGCGGGTGCGGGCGGCGGCCCGGACGCACGCTCGCCAGTGGCGTGAACCGCGAGTCACGCCTCACACCCGCCGTCTGCCCGACATCCGCCAGGCCTTTACCGCCCGGCGGTCACTGCCACGGCGCCTCCGGGCGGGTATCATTGGGCGATGCTTACGCGAATACTGGCGTGCGCGGCTGTGGTGCTGGCATTTGCCGCCGGAATGGCGTTCTTGCATGCCGGCCCGTCGGCATTCGCCGGCCCCCCGTCACAGCAGGCCTCCGTCAGCGCCGCCCTCAACGTCACCGCCCTGCGGCCAGGCGAAGGGGCGGTTCTGGCCGTGGTCATCGACATCAAAAGCGGCTTCCACGCCCAGTCCAACAAGCCCTTCGACGACTTTCTGATCCCGCTGACCGTCAGCGTCGACCCGGCCGATGGCGTCATTGCCGGTCCGCCCCAATATCCGCCGGGCGCTGTCGTGCAGTATCCGGCCCTGGGGAAGCTGAGCGTCTACAGCGGCCGGACAATCGTGTACCTGCCGCTGCGTGTGCGCGAGGATGCGGCCCCCGGGCCCGTCCGCATCGACGGTTGGGCGCGGTACCAGATCTGCGACGACCAGATGTGTTTCGCGCCGCAGAGGACGTCGTTTTCCGTCGAGACGCGCATCGTCAGTCCCGGCGAACCGGCGGCGCCGGCCAACGCGGAGTTGTTCGCGGGTTACGAGCCGCGGGCGGTGGACACCAGGCCCATCGAGCCCGCGCCCCAGCCGCCGCCCCGGCCGGCCGAACCTGGTGGCGCATCGCCCGCGCAGCTGCCGTCGATGTCGCTGGCGGCGGCGCTGGCGACGGCGTTTCTGGCCGGCCTCATCTTCAACGCCATGCCATGCGTGCTGCCGGTGCTGCCGCTGAAGGCAATGAGCTTCTATGAGATCGCGCAACACAGCCGGGCGCGCAGCGTTCTGCTCTCGTGCATCTTCTCGCTGGGAATCATCGCGGTGTTCGCGGCGCTGGCCGTGCTCATGCTGCCGCTGAAGCTGATCATCTGGAGCGAGCTGCCCTCCAAGCCCTGGTTCATCTGGACGATCGTGATCATCCTCCTGACGATGGGACTGGGGATGTTCGGGGCATTCACCGTGAGCCTGCCGGCGTCGGTGTATTCCATCGCGCCGCGGCACGACACCTACACGGGCAACTTCCTGTTCGGCATGCTGGCGGCCGTGCTGGCCACGCCCTGCACCGCGCCGCTGCTGCCGACGCTGCTGGCGTGGGCGGCCAGCCAGCCCGTGGTCCAGGGCATTGGAGCCATGCTCACCGTTGGCGTGGGCATGGCCGCCCCCTACGTCGTGCTCAGCGCCTTTCCGCAACTGGCCCGACGGTTTCCGCGCAGCGGGCCGTGGGCGGAGCTGGTCAAGCACATGCTGGGTTTCCTCCTGTTCGGCGCGGCCGCATATTTCGGCGGCGCGAGCCTCATCAGCGGCGGGGCATTCTGGCTGCTTTTGATCGCGGTAAGCGTCTGGGGCAGCCTCTACCTGCTGGTGCGGACGGCCCAGATCGCGCAGTCCGCCGCGGCGGTGATGGTGGCGACGGCCATCGCGGTGGCGGTTTGCGGCGGAGTGACGTGGTGGGCGGCGCGGTCCACCGGGCTGGTGGCGCGCCTCACGATGGGCGCGGCCGCCGTCAATGTAGACTGGGTGCCCTATTCGGACGAAGCGCTGGCCGAGGCGCGCCGGCAGGGCCGGCCGGTGCTGGTAAAGTTCACGGCCAACTGGTGTCTGAACTGCCAGTACATCGAGGCGACGGTGTTCAATGATGCGCGGGCGGTCCAGATGATGCGGCAGCTCGGAGTGGTGCCGATCAAGGCGGACCTGACGCACGACACGGCCGCGGGCTGGCCGCTGCTGAGGGAGCTTTCGCCGGTGGGGGGGATACCGCTGACGGCGATCTGGGCGCCGGGTGCGGAGCGGCCGGTGATTTTGGCGAGCGTGTACACGGCGGCAACGCTGGTGCAGGTGCTGGAGGGGATGCAGTGAGGCAGCGAGGGACTTGCAATTGCTGCGCGTTGCGGTAGGCTGTGAGTGGCGGCTCGACGGGGCCGCCGGCTGTCGGCCGATGCGGCCGGAGTCGTTGCTGGGGTTTGCTACATGGAGGTAGCCATGTTCACGTGGATTGCCCAATTCCTGCGGCGAGCGGTGCTCGGGGGGGGGCTGATCTGCGCAGCGATCTTTTCCGGTGGCTGCGCCGACATGGTCACGTACGCCAACAAGTACCACGACCAGGGCATGCAACTGTACGGCGATCGTCTCTACACCGAGGCCGCCGGCGCTTTTCAGAAGTCGATCCGCCAGGACCCGCGACATTATCGGTCGCAGTTTTACCTGGGGGCCTGTTATGAGGAGCTGGGTCAGCACCAGCAGGCTTTTGCTCAGTACAAGATGGCGCTGGATGTGATGGCCTCAACGCCAGAAGGCAAGCGCGACCAGGCGTTCCGGGAGCTGGTGCTCTCGCGCTACGCCGCGGCCGTGGCCCGTCATGACAAGGCGGAGGTGGAGCTGGCGGCGCTGGTGCAGCGTGCGCAGCCCAGCCAGCGTGTGGAGGACTGGTTTCTGCTGGCCAAGGTGCATCGGTTGCGTGGCGATGCCGATTTGGCGATCGAGGCCTATCGGCGTGCCGCGCAGTGCGACAACAACGACTTTTCGGTGCGGAAGGAGTTCGGGCTGTACCTGCTGGATCCGCTGAACCAGCGGAGGGAGGCGGAGTACTACCTGAGGCAGGCGTATCGCCTGAATTCGCAGGATGAGGCGGTGAATGCGGCTCTGGCGCGACTGGCCGGGGCTCCGGCGTCGGAGGGTTCGGCGGGCGGGCGAGCCGCTGGTCCCGGGACGGTGCAGGTGCCGCGGGACTGAGGCTTGCGGTCGATGCCGAGATTGGCCGCAGGAGGTGGTTTGGCGGCGAACCGGCGTGGGGCCGGTGGCGTATAAACGGGTACGGTTCGGTCCTGTGATTGGACGGGCGGCCAGGAAATTTCAGTTGGGGGTCTTGACGTGACGAAAATCTCATGTAAACTTGCCCGTCCGTTGCTGAGGAAAGGACAGACGCCGAGAAGAACGACACAAGACAGAAGCGAGGTAAACGGGCTTTGACGAAGAGCCGTCCTGTTTCTGACACGCCGAACTGACTGCCCCGCTCCCGCATGAGGAGTTGCCGGCGGTTCAGCCGGCGACACAATTGGACAGACGAGAAGTGTGTGGTTGCCGAAACTCGGATGAGTCCGCCGGCAGGAAATGGCGGTTGACTCATCCGCGTTTGGGCGGATCGCCATGCCGTCGCTGTTTTCGGGCGTTGCCCGGAGGCGGTGGAGGCGGTTGGCGAAGCTCTTTGACAAGTGAATACGAGGTTCAAGGTTAAGTAAGAATGATCGCGACACCTGCCGGTGGTGTGTCGCGGGCGCCTGATGTCTGGGCGCGCCGCGAGACGCCGATCCGTCTGGGCAGGTGTCGTCGAGCACCTTTTCGGTGATTGACCCATTATCGGCGGCGTGCGGCCTGTAAGGCGTGCGCCCCGTCCCATCGCGCCCGATGGAAAAGGCATGGTCGACTCTCGATTCAGAGGCGCGGTTCCGATCGCAAATCGCAAATCGAAAATCGACAATGCCCCGACGGTGATCGATAAATGTGGCCAAGTTACTAAGGGTGTACGGTGGATGTCTTGGCATCGAGAGGCGATGAAAGACGTGGCAGCCTGCGATAAGCCTGGGGAAGCTGGCAAACAAGCGATGATCCCAGGATCTCTGAATGAGGAAACTCGGTACCGAGCGATCGGTATCACCCGCCGGTGAATGCATAGCCGGCGTGGAGCGAACCCAGGGAACTGAAACATCTAAGTACCTGGAGGAAAAGAAAGAGACATCGATTCCGTCAGTAGCGGCGAGCGAAAGCGGAAATAGCCCAAACCGCCCTTCGGGGCGGGGTTGCGGAAGCACTGAGGGGTTACAAAACCGTCGATAGCGGAACAGTCTGGAAAGGCTGACCAGAGAGGGTGACAGTCCCGTATGCGACATCGACTGGTCCCCGTTACCATGTGCTCTCCAGAGTAGCACGGGACTCGTGGAATCCCGTGCGAAGCCGGGCGGCCCACCGCCCAAGGCTAAATACTCCTCGATGACCGATAGTGAACCAGTAGGGCGATTGAACGATGAAAAGCACAGCTACAAGCTGAGTGAAAAGTACCTGAAACCGTACACTTACAAGCGGTCGAAGTCCTATGGCCCGCAAGGGCAAAGGATGACGGCGTACCTTTTGCATAATGGACCGGCGAGTTAATGTCTGCGGCGAGGCTAAGGTGTTCAGCACCGGAGCCGTAGCGAAAGCGAGTCTTAAGATGGCGACACAGTCGCAGGCATTAGGCCCGAAACCTAGTGATCTACCCATGGGCAGCGTGAATGCTCCGTAAAAGGAGCAGGAGGCGCGAAGCCGTGAACGTTGAAAAGTTCTGGCATGACCTGTGGGGAGGAGTGAAAGTCTAATCAAACTGGGAGATATCTGGTTCTCTTCGAAATGCCTTTTGGGGCAGCCTCGAGCCACTACGCCTGGGGGGTAGAGCTACTGAAAGGAGACGTGGGGCTACCCGCCTGCACGCTCCTACCAAACTCCGAATACCCAGGCGACTATCTCGGGAGTGAGTCCGCGAGGGATAATCTTCGCGGTCAAGAGGGAAACAACCCAGACCGTCCGCTAAGGTCCCCAAATTCAGCTTAGTTCGGTAGGAAGTTATTCTGCTGAGACAGCCAGGATGTTGGCTTAGAAGCAGCCACCATTTAAAAAGTGCGTAATAGCTTACTGGTCGAGCAGAGTAGCGCCGAAAATTATCGGGAATAAGCTGGATACCGAAGCGGCGGGATTCCGAGCAATCGGGATCGGTAGAAGAGCGTTGCACGTGCGGTGAAGGTGTACCGCAAGGAGCGCTGGAGCGCGTGCAAGTGAGAATGCCGGTATGAGTAACGATAACGCAGGTGAAAATCCTGCGCGCCGAAAGCCTAAGGTTTCCTGGGGAAGGTAAATCCGCCCAGGGTTAGTCGGAAGCTAAGACGAGGCCGAAAGGCGTAGCCGATGCACAGCAGGTTAATATTCCTGCACCGGCTGCGAAGGTTGAAACCGTGATGACGCGCTGACGAGACCGATCCTCCGGTCAGATGTGGAGGTTGGGGCCGGCGTAAGCCGGCAGCTCGAGGCCGCTTTGTTGCCAAAGTCGGTGGAGCCAGTGCCGAGAAAAACTCACGGTGGACGACGCAGCCGCCCGTACTAAAACTGACACAGGTAGGCGAGGAGAGTATCCTAAGGCGCTCGAGAGAACTGCGGTTAAGGAACTAGGCAAACTAGCCCCGTAACTTCGGGATAAGGGGCCCCTCCTCACGCAAGTGAGAGGGCGCAGGAATCGGGACGGGCGACTGTTTATCAAAAACACAGTTCGGTGCTAACTCGCAAGAGGATGTATACCGAATGACGCCTGCTCGGTGCCGGAATGTTAAGGAAGCCGGTCAGGGGATTCGTCCCCAAAGCTGGCGACCGAAGCACCGGTAAACGGCGGCCGTAACTATGACGGTCCTAAGGTAAGCAAAGCTATCGCTAGCCTTGGTTAAACCGAACCATATGCGGGAAACTCCTCATACAGCTTCGTGGTACTCGTCGATCGGATGATCGGCAGTCAAAACCCGCGGAGACACGGGGACAATCCGCAGGGAAGATCCCGGCCAGGCCGGGAAACCCTCAGAGACTTGATGTTCGGGCTGCTGGAGTTCCTCCCATGAACCTGGACGCACAGTGGGTCGTTGGCTTCACGGATGGCGAGGGCTGTTTCCACGTCGGAATCGCCCGCCATGCGGAGATGACGCTCGGTGTGCAGGTGTTGCCCGAATTCGTCGTGGTGCAGCACGAACGGGACACGCATGTCCTGCATGCCCTCAAGCGGTTTTTTGGCTGCGGGGTGGTCAGAAGGAATCATGCGAACCGAATGTGCTACCGCGTGCGAAAGCTGGAGCACCTGGTCCAGGTGATCGTGCCATTCTTCGAGAAGCACGCCCTCAAGACGCGAAAGCAGCAGGATTTCCTGGTGTTTCGAGATGTGATCCGCCTGATGAATGAAGGCGGCCATCTGACGCCGGAAGGCCTGAGGCGCATTCGAGAATTGAGCGGGCGGCTTGCGAAGCAGGATGAACGGCAGCAAGGTAAAGTCCAACCCTCCGGCAAACCGGATGGGACCAATTGAGCGAAGTTCCTTGTCAGGTAAGTTCTGACGCGCATGAACGGCGTAACGACTTGTCCGCTGTCTCAACCGCAGACTCGGTGAAATTGAAGTGGCGGTGAAGATACCGTCTACCCGCAGCAAGACGGAAAGACCCCGTGGACCTTCACTGTAGCCTGGTACTGACGCCGGGTGTGAACTGCGTAGGATAGGTGGGAGGCTGTGATCCGCTGGTTCCGGCCAGCGGGGAGTCAACGGTGAAATACCACCCTGTTTGCATTCGTCGTCTCACTCTGTCCCGTGAATCCGGGCAGAGAACAGTGCTAGGTGGGCAGTTTGACTGGGGCGGTCTCCTCCAAAAAGGTAACGGAGGAGTGCAAAGGCAGGCTCAGACCGGTTGGCAATCGGTCGAGGAGCGCATAGGTACAAGCCTGCTTGACTGCGAGTGCTACGGCACGAGCAGAGCTGAAAGGCGGCCTAAGTGATCCTGTGGTTGCGTGTGGAAGCGCCATAGCTCAACGGATAAAAGGTACCCCGGGGATAACAGGCTGATCGCGCCCGAGCGTCCATAGCGGCGGCGCGGTTTGGCACCTCGATGTCGGCCCATCACATCCTGGGGCTGAAGGCGGTCCCAAGGGTTTGGCTGTTCGCCAATTAAAGTGGTACGCGAGCTGGGTTCAGACCGGCGTGAGCCAGGTCGGTCCCTATCTGCTGTGGGCGCAGGAACCTTGAAGGCACCTCTTCTCTAGTACGAGAGGACTGAGAAGGACGGACCCCTGGTGTACCAGTTGTCGCGCTTGCGGCACCGCTGGGTAGCTATGTCCGGAACGGATAAACGCTGAAAGCATCTAAGCGTGAAGCCTATGCCAAGACAAGGGTTCCATGCGGGCTTGCCCGCGAGAGACCCCGGGTAGACAACCCGGTTGATAGGCCGGAGCTGTACGGCGAGAAATCGCTTCAGGCCACCGGTACTAACGGTCGATTACTTGGCCACATTTTTCGATCACCGTCCTGTGCTCAGTTGCAGTTGTGAGTTGCCAGTTGCCAGCGATGGCAAAGGGCGGCCAGCAACGGTGGCTGATCAGGGACGAAACGAATCGGTGTTCGACCAATCGCGGTCGTTCCCAAACCTGGACCTCTATTCACCAAACTCAGCCGGGCCGGCTGGAAACAGCCCGCCCTGCCTTTGCTGGTGGCCATACCGGTGGGGCCACACCCGTTCCCATTCCGAACACGGCCGTTAAGCCCATCGGGCCGATGATACTGCTTCAGCGGGAAAGTAGGTCACTGCCAGCAATTACACAAAGGACCCCGGACACGCCCGTGTCCGGGGTCCTGCTGTTTCATGCACCCTGATCCGCGGCACGCGCCTCACCCTACCCGCTCCCACGCTCCGCTGGCCGCGCTCTTGAGCACGGCGTCGCACACCCGCTGCGTCACCAGCGCATCCTCGAACGTCGGACTGGCCGGCTGGCCCCTGGCCAGACCCTCGAAGAAATCGGCCAACTGATGCACGAACGTGTGTTCGTAGCCGATCTGCAGCCCCGGTACCCACCAGTGCTTCATGTAGGGATGATCGCCGTCGGTCACGTGGATCGAGCGCCAGCCGCGCACGATCCCCTCGTCCCGGTGGTCGAAGTACTGCATGCGGTGCAGGTCGTGCAGGTCCCAGAAGATCGAGGCGTGCTCGCCGTTGATCTCAAACGTGTACAGCGCCTTGTGGCCGCGGGCGTAGCGGGTCGCCTCGAACGTCGCCAGCGACCCGTTGGCGAAGCGCGCCAGGAAGGCGCAGGCGTCGTCGATGCCCACCGGCTCGACCTTGCCCGTCAGATTGTGCTTCCGCTCCTTGACGAACGTCTCGGTCATCGCCGAAACCGTGCTGATCGGCCCGTTGAGCCAGATCGCCGTGTCGATGCAGTGCGCCAGCAGGTCGCCGCTGACGCCGCTCCCGGCCGCGTTGATGTCCAGCCGCCACAGGGCGTTGCCGCCCTGGGGCAGATCTTTGGAGATGGTCCAGTCCTGGAGAAACTTGGCGCGGAAGTGGAAGATCCGCCCCAGCCGGCCCTCGTCGATGAGCTGCTTGGCCAGCGTCACGGCCGGCACGCGGCGGTAGTTGTACCAGACCATGTTGGGCACGCCGGCCTTCCGAGCCGCCGCCACCATCTCCTGCCCCTGGGCCGAGTTCATGGCCAGCGGTTTCTCGCAGAGAACCATCTTGCCGGCGTCGAGGGCGGCCAGGGCGATGTCACGGTGGAGATTGTTGGGGACACAGATGTCGATGAGGTCGATGTCCTTGCGGGCCACCAGCTTCCGCCAGTCGGTCTCGGTGGACTCGTACTTCCATGCCGAGGCGAAGGCCCTGAGGCTCTCGGCGCTGCGCGCGCAGGCCGCCTTGAGCACCGGCTCGTACTGGAGATCGAAGAAGCTGTTGACCTTGCGGTAGGCGTTGGAATGCGCCCGGGCCATGAAGCCGTAACCGATCATGCCGACGTTGAGCTTTTTCATAGGTTCCTCCTCGGATCCTGAAGAGTTGCAGCAGGCTGCTTACCGTTTCTCGCCGGCAAGCCGCAGTATCTCATCGCGCAAGTCTGTGGAGACATAGAAGTTCAAGTTCTCGCGCAGGTCGTCCACAAGAGGCGCCACCTGGGGCACCAACCCGTTGGCTTTGGCGCGAACGAGCAGGGCCAGCGTTCCAACTGGCTTGAGCCCAAGGCGCTTCGCATGCTCCCGTGCGGCCTTGTCATCGATCAGAGCGTTCTGAATCCCGCGTTCGACCGCCAGCGCAATCGCCTCCGACTCGCCCGGCTGTAATCCTCGCAGAAGCTGTGCGACCAGCGTCGCGTCGGTGGGGGCCTCGATCTCGACATAGGCTCGGCAGGCGTCAGACAGCGGCGGCAGACTCGACGTCGAATATTCCAACTCACGTACCACCGCCGGTGGAACAAGCACCCTTTCAAACAATCGCAATAGATCAACACGATCAAGGTGAACCAACGAGCGGATCGGCGAAGTATCGCACACGACGATCATCAGATCCCCTGCCGTTTCAGCTCTTCAAGCTCCTCACGCAAGTCCTCAATGGTGGGCCGATATGCGGCAATTCCGCGACGATGAAGCTCGTCCTCAAACTGGACGCGGGAGAGCCCTGCGAACTTGCTGGCCATAGGCAGGCTTAGCTTACCGGCGTCAAACATACGGCACGCAATCTCGATGCGGGCATCTCGCTCGTTCATCTGAAGGTACTGCAACTGCTCGTCTGTGATCGTCAGGGGCATAAGGGCCTCCTGTGGCATTATAGCACTCGGTCGCCGCCGTCCGCTCCTACTGGCTCCATCCGTGCGCCTCGCGCACCTTGATCATCACCGCCAGTACATCGTTCCACGTCTGCTGCCTGAGCATCACGTCGTTGGGGAACATGCAGCCGTCCCAGCAGATGTGGC
>Ga0129299_1000829_pt1 | contig 20397 bp, 11 predicted proteins | sample ConPoolayeCmetaG_FD_94477 | JGI IMG/M metagenome (GOLD analysis project Ga0129299, IMG submission 94477) | Hot spring microbial mat communities from California, USA to study Microbial Dark Matter (Phase II) - Cone Pool mat layer C metaG ...
CCCCGCGGGTCAGGCGGTCGTCCACGAACTGGAAATCGCCCAACACCAGCTCGCGGCCGCGATAGCGATGCAGCCGGCTGCCGATACGCCCGTCCGCGTGGCGCGAAGCTGGCGGTTCGCCGCGGCGCGCGGCGGCGAACAGCTCGATGGCGTCGATGATCTTCGTGTAACCCGTGCAGCGGCAGAGGTGGTTCCGCAGGGCGCGGGCGATCTCGGAACGAGTCGGACGCGGATGGTCCCGCACCAGGGCCTCCGCCCGCACCGCGATGCCGGGGATGCAGAACCCGCACTGGCAGCCGCCCGCCTCTTGAAAGCTCCAGGCCAGTTGATCGCGAACCTCCGCGGAAAAGCCTTCCAGGGTCTCAATCCGCCGCCCTTGCAGTCTCGGGATCTTCAGCGCGCACGACAGGAGCGGGCGGCCCTCGACCAACACGGCGCAGCAACCGCAATGCCCCTGCGGCTCGCACGCGCTCTTGGGCGAGGTGATCCCGAAGTCCTCGCGGAGCACGCTCAGCAGCGAACGGTCGGGGTCGGTGGTGACGGTGACTGGCGTTCCGTTCAACGTGAACGAGACGGCGACCTCGGGTGACGGGGACATTTCTTCGCCGCGGATGGCCATATCAGGGTAGAATTGTAAGATTGCCGGATAGGTGGGGCAAACCCGCCGTCGTTCGCCGTCGAGAGAGGCATCCGCATGGCGGTGCTCATTCCCGCTCCGTTCGCCGACCTCGTCACCCGGCTGCACCGCGAGCCGGAGGTGCAGGACACCTTGTTCGGCCTCCCGCGGCGGAAGTGGTACCGGCCGGACGAAGGCGGACCCGACCTCGGCGTGATGTTCCACGGCCGACATGCCGGCACGCCGGTCGGGCCGGCGGCGGGACCGCACACGCAGATGGCCCAGAACCTGCTGCTGAGCTACGCGGCAGGCGGGCGCATCATCGAGCTGAAGACGGTGCAGGCGAACGACCGATTGACCATCCCGCGCCCCTGCATCGATCTGGCCGGCGTGGGCTACAACGTCGAATGGTCGCAGGAGCTCCGCCTGGAGGATTCGCTGCGGGAGTACGTCGCCGGGGCCATGCTGATCGGGATGTTCCGGCGCGGGGCGTGGGGCCGAAACGCCGGCTTGGATGGCCCCGTCGGCGACGTGATCTACGAGGTGAGCGTCGGCTACGACTGGCCAGGGATTCGCAGCGAAAAGATGAGCCGATTCCTGGAAGCGGTCCGCGACTGTCGAGCGGTGGCGGAGCGGCTGCGGGCGGAAATCCCCCCGGAGTTCGCCGCGGCGCGGGCCGGCGACCCGCCGCGGGAGTTGGCCGCGAACATCACGCTGTCCACCTTCCACGGCTGCCCGCCCGAGGAGATCGAGCAGATCTGCGAGTTCCTGCTGGCAGAGCAGGGCTTCGATGTGTCGGTGAAGCTCAATCCCCCGCTCCTGGGGCGGGAGCGGCTGGAACACCTCCTGCACGACGTGCTCGGCTACCGCGACATCGAGGTGAATCCGCGGGCGTACACCACCGGCCTGACCCTGCCGCAAACGGTCGAACTGTGCCGTCGGCTGAGTTCGTTCGCGGCGTCTCGAGGCCGCCACTTCGGGGTTAAGCTCTGCAACACGCTGGAGGTCCGCAACCACCGCGACTTCTTCGGGCCGGACTGCCAAACCATGTACCTTTCGGGCCAGCCGCTGTATGTCCTAGCGATGAACCTGGCCCGGCTGCTCCGCGACGCCTGCGGACCGGAACTGCCGTTCTCGTACAGCGGCGGCATCGACCAGGACAACTTCGCGGAGGCCGTGTCGTGCGGCTTCGTGCCGGTGACGGTGTGTACGGACCTGCTGCGCCCGGGCGGATACGGACGCCTGCCGGAATACCTGCGGCGGCTGACCACGGCGATGCGGGAGGTCACCGCTCCCGACCTCTCGACCTTCATCCGGGCCCGGGCCGGTGCGAGATTCGGCGATGCGACGACGGCGGAAGCCGCCGCCAGAAACCTGGCGCGAGTCGCCGGCGAGGCCGCCGCCGATGAGCGTTACCGCCCTGCCCGCGTCTGCCGCGAACCGCGGCGGTTGGATTCGTCACTGTCCACGTTCGACTGCATCGCGTGCGACCGGTGTATCCCGGTCTGCCCGAATGCGGCGATCTTCTCCTACCCGACGACGCCTGGAGAGATCACGTACGACGACATCCTGGTGACTCCGAACGGGAAGTGGCACCGGGCCGGCACCACACAGTGTTTCCGTATCGAGAACCCGCAGCAGATCGCCGTGTACGCCGACTTCTGCAACGAATGCGGCAACTGCGGCACGTTCTGTCCCGAACGGGGCGCCCCTTACCGTGACAAGCCGGTGATCTTTGGCAGCTTGGAGTCGTGGCGGCAGGCCGTGCCTCGCGACGGCTACTTCATCCACACGACCCCTCGGGCATCGCGCATCGAGGGTCGGCTCGGCGGCGGTCTGTGCCTTCTGGAATTGCTCGACGAGCAGCCGTCCCGGTTCCAGGCCGGACCGGTGCAGGTCGTACTCGACGCCCGAACGCACGAAGTCATCAGCGTGGAACTGCTCGAACCCATCCAGACCGCCCGCCGTATCGACCTGGGCAAATACCACACGCTGCTCAACCTGCTGACGGGGATCCTGAACCCTCGCCCCGTCAACCAACTCAACATTGCGAGCCACGGTCATGCCTCCCCCTGACTGCCCATCCCCTTGCACGCGAATCGTGGCCATCGTGCCCGCCGCGGGAAGAGCGCAACGGATGGGCCGGGCGAAACAACTTCTTGCGGTGAATGGACGCCCCATGCTCGCCGCCGTGACGGAATCGATCATTGCGGGGGGAGTCTCTGACGTCGTTGTGGTGACGCGTTCTGAGATCGCCACCCTCCTGGCCGACGTGCTTCGTCACCTCGCGGTCGTGGTGTACAACGATGACCCGACCACGGAGATGATTCACTCCATCCGCCTGGGGCTGAACGCGGCCAAGGTGTCGATGCCGCTGGCCCCGCACGACGGCGTCATGGTGGTCCCCGGGGATCAGCCCGGGATCCCTCCGGCATGCATCCGCCAATGCGCAGAGGAGTTCAAAGCTCATCCCGCGGACATGGTGATTGCCGCTTGGCGGGACCGGCCCGGCCATCCGCTGGTCTTCCCCGCCGATCTGGCCCCCTTCGTGCAATCGTCGCACTGCGACTCCGGCCTCCGGGCCATGCCGAAAGCGTTCCCGCACCGTGTCCGCATGCTTGAATCAGATGCACCCGCGGTGGTTCGCGACATTGACACGGTCGTGGACTACGGCTCGCTGCTGCTGGATCCCGGCGGGACATGACCTTACTTCCGCCGGCCGGACCCCGCCACCACGGACAATCCCGAACCAGGGTTGATCGACAACCTGCCGAGCCGTTGGTTCAGCTCCGGGGCGACGCCCCGCCATGGCAATAGTAACATTATGCAAGAAATAACGTTAACTTAACTGCGGCGGGGCTGGCCAAGGCCGAAGGCAGGTTTCCCAGAATTGACAAAAGGGCCACTGGACAACGATTTCGATCCTGTTATCGTACGGCTGCTATACGCCGTTTAATCTTGGTATTGGAGGAAACGTCCCTATGTTGACCCGACCAACCTACCTTGTCCTTTGTCTCACCGGCCTGATGCTCACGGCGGCGGCCGTTGCCGAACCACAGACCGAACCAATGGCCCTGAATTACCAGCAGGACCAAAGCGGCTCGACCACGCTCTCCGAGGTTGAGCGGACCACGACCTACAATGAACCGGCCCCGATCCTGTGGCCGGGCTTCCTCTACGGCGACCCGCATTTTCGCGACAAGCCGCGACCGGTGGGCTCGCCGCTCTACTTCGAGGATCCCTTCATCAACAGCGACTTGCGGTTCATTTACCTGTGGCATGACATCCCCAAGAGCAGTCAGCTCCGCGGCGGCGAGTTGAACGTGTACGCCCTGCAAGCCCGGCTGGCCATCACCGATCGTCTGCAATTCATCGCCACCAGCAACAACATCTCCCACCTGACCGGCCCGATCATCGAGGACGCCACCGGCTACAACGACATCGCCATCGGCCTCAAGTACGCCCTGCTGGTGGACCACCAAAACGACTTCCTGCTCTCGACCGGCCTCCGGTGGAAACTGAGCAACGGGCACGCCAAGGTTCTGCAAGGCAACGTGGATGAGCTGTCCCCGTTCATCAGCGCCTACAAGGGCTGGGGCAAATGGAACTTCATCGCCGACGTCGCGGGCCGCATCGCCATGGACGAGCACCGCGGCAACCACGTGCTGAGCTGGAACTTCCACGTGGATTATGAGGTCTGCAAGTACTTCTTCCCGATGCTGGAAATCCACGGATTGCATTACCTGAGCAGCGGCGACCGTCTGCCCCTGGATGTCGGCGGCCTGGACTACGCCAACATCGGCTCAGCGGATGTCGCCGGACGCAACGTGTACTGGGGCGGCATCGGGTTCCGCGTGCCCATCGTCGAACACCTGTCTTGGGGCGCGGTCTACGAATTCCCCCTCCAGGATCCGCAGAACAACGACATCTTTGAACAACGGGTCACGACCAACGTCATCCTGACCTTCTAGAGCGGGCAAGGTGGCCCAAACCTTTTCACGACGTGCATTTCCCTCCGGCGTTCCTGGCGGGTTTTACCCGGCGAGGACGAAGGGGAGCAGCGAGGACTGAGCTATGAAGCGTTCCATCTTTGCCTCGAAGTGGATCAAGATCGCCGGACTGCTCACGGCGGGCGCGGTCTTCGGCATCCTGCCGAGCGGCTGTGAAACCATGATCCTGCGATTCGCTACTCCGTTCCTGCTGTGAGGTTGATCGCGTCGGGCACGGCCACCGCGATCATGGGCAAGGTATAAGCAGCGGCAACCAAGGCCGCCTCTCCGAGGGGCGTGGCCCGCCTTTGCATGGAAGGTGATCACATGCGACAAAAGAGACTGCTTCTGGCCGCGACGGTCGTCGTCGGCTCCCTGGTGGGCATCGGAACCTGCATCAGCAACCTGCTCTACGATATCGCCCCGTTGCTGCTCTGACGAACCGGCCTCCTGCCGCCGAGTACGGGCCGGCCACGATACAGTCCCGCCGAACCACGGTTGGGGCGGAGGGGGTTGTCGTATGGGCACGGTCTAGGGAGCATGCGGGAAGCCGCGGATCCCGTCAGATGTGTTCGACCTGCAAGGTTCCTTTGCTGCGGGTGCCGCGAACATGCCGCCGCAGGGCCTCGGCCACCGCGGCCGGGTTGCTGATCGAGCGGAGCGTAACCGCTTTGTCCGTCGCGTCCGTGCTGATGATTTCGATATTGCCGGTATTCACCAGCCGATCCACCAGGCCCTGCCGCACCCGAACGTCATCGACCCGCATCAGTTCCATCTGGTCGATTTCTCGGGTGATGAGACCTCGATGAATGAACAACCGCTGCGTGGTCAGGCGGTACCGCAGCGACAAGACAAGCAACGACTCCCTCACGACCAGTACCACGCCGCTGCCCAACACCGCCAGCAGGGCCAATGACATCGCCGGCGAGCCTGTTTCGTAGTTCTTCAACGTCCAGCCGAGAATGACCGCGCTGGCCAATGCCCAAGCTGCAAAAAGGCCGTAATCCGACCGCCACGAGGGCCGGTCTCCCCACACCTCCTGCTCCAGCGAGGGGTCTCGATACACATCCCCGCCGGGTTCGGACGCGGCGGCCGACGCGGCGCCCGATGGTGATTTGACCTTCTCAACTCGACGCGGCACCGCGGGCTGGTCCGCCGGGTCTGCCACAGCGGTCCCGCAGAAGCGGCAGAAACGGCTGTCGGCGTCGATTTCCACCATGCACTTCGGACAAACCATTTCAAAAAAAGCCTCCGCTCCAGGCGGAAATCATGCGGAAGACCGAGTCGCCGCGGCGTGGCGGCGAGCGACATCCTTCCAGTTCACGACGTTCCACCAGGCCTTGACGAACTCGCCGCGGCGATTCTGGTACTTCAGGTAATAGGCGTGCTCCCACACGTCGCAGATCAACAGCGGCGTGATTCCGGGCAACAAGAGATCCTGGTGGTTCTTCAGTCCCAGGACCACCAGGCGACGGAGGTCAGGATGGTAGCCGAGCAACGCCCAGCCGTTGCCCTCGACCGCAACCGCCGCCGCCGAGAAATGCTCAACAAAGGCGTCGAACCCCCCGAAGTCACGGCTGAGATCGTCGGCCAGGCGGTCGGTCGGTTTGCCCCCGCCGCCCTTCCCTGCCGGCGCCATGTTCTCCCAGAACATCACATGATTCAGGTGACCGGCGCCGTGAAAGGCCAGCAGCCGGCTGAGTTGCTGAACGTTCCCGTAGTCCTTGGCTTTGCGGGCCTCGGCCAGCTTCTTGAGGGTCTCGTTCAGCCCCTTGGTGTAGGCCGCGTGGTGGAGGTCATGGTGAATGCGGAGGGTTTGTTCGTCGAGGTGCGGTTCCAGGGCATTTAAAGCGTAAGGCAAGGGCGGCAGTTCATAAGCCTCCGGAGGCGGCGAGCCGCCCTGATCATCTTCCGGACCGGGAGCCGTGGCCCAGGCTGATCCTCCATCCGCCCAGGACGGACCGCCGAGCGTCACCAGGCTGCCCAACACCCCGACTTTGCCGAGAAACTCTCTTCTTGTCGACATGATTGACTCCTCCCGAATCGAACGCCCTTACCCCCAGTCGAGAATGAACCACACAGAGGCTTTTGCAGCTACACGACGGTCCTGTTACCGTCCTATATCATGCCTCAGGAAGGCTGCTTGGCAAGGAGGCAAACCTGGAAAACCGGCAGCGGGCAGACCCAAAGCTACTTCGGTGCGGCGGCGATCCATTCCGTGACATGACGAGCCAGTAATTCCGGTTTGCCGACCGCTAAGATGTGAGCAACCAGCGATTCCGGAACCTTGAGGTTCTTCATGGCCGCCTCCGCCCTCCGCCACAGCCTCCCGCGTTTCGCCTCACTGTCGGCAATATAAAGCTCGGACACCAGTTCGGACAGCTTCTGCAACATGATGGTCTGCTGATGGTCGTAGTAGCGGCTGATGATCTTCTTCTGATGAGGCGTGTAGTCAGGCATGGCCGGGTCGGATCCTTTTCTGGTGAGCCGGAACGCGGGTCTCAACCGTTCCTGGGAGTCTGCGGCCGACGCGGCGACGGCGGGGGCACGCCATCCATGCGGCCGAAGATCATGCGGCCCGCCGACGTCTGCAAGACGCTGGTCACGACAATGTCCACGGTATCCCCGAGCCGCGTCCGCCCCTGCTCCACGACCACCATGGTACCGTCTTCGAGGTAGCCGACGCCCTGGCCCGGTTCCTCGCCGGGTTTGATCACCTTCACGGTGAGCTGCTCGCCCGGCAGCACCACCGGGCGGAGGGCGTTGGCCAGGTCATTGATGTTGATGATCTTCACGCCGCGGAGCTTGGCCACCTTGTTCAGGTTGTAGTCGTTGGTCGCCACGCAGCCGTTGAGCTGCTGGGCCAGGGCCAGCAGCTTGAGGTCCACAGACTCGCCGGCCTCGCTGGGCGGCAGACGAACGTCCAGAACCTCGATGTCCACGCCTTCCATCGTCTGGAGGCGGTGCAAAATGTCTAGTCCGCGACGGCCCCGTGCCCGCTTGAGCTTGTCACTGGAATCCGCCACGGCTTGCAGCTCCAGTAACACGAAGCGGGGCACGATCATCTGCTGGTCGATAATGCCCGTGGCGCAGATGTCCGCGATCCGCCCGTCGATGATAACGGACGTGTCCAGGATCAGCGGATGCTGCCCCTTGATCTGCTTGGCGAATTCGACATACGGGATGACAAAACGAATGTCGTCCTTGGTCTGCATGACGAAGCTCACGCAGAAATAGCAGCAGATGATGCCCAGCAGAACCTTGCTGATGGCGATGGCGGGATGGTCCTTCTGCCCGACCAGGATTTGCGATTCCGAAACTAGCGGCTTGCCCTGGTCGTCCACCTTCACGGTTCCGTCGGGCAGCTTGATCTGCTCGGTGACGGTCTGGTAAACGGGTTGCTTGGGCAGTTCGGGGATGAACACCGCCACCAGCATGTCCAGAATCAGCGTCAAGGCGTAGGTAATGAGCAGGCCGGTGGTCAGACCGAAGAACAATCCGGCCAGGGCTTGCAAGCTCTTCCGCGGCAACAGCAGTTCGATCGTGATGGTGGTCAGGGCCAGCACCAGGCCGCCGATCAGCAGCACCATCCGATAGGTCGGCAACAGCGTGCCGCTCTCCACGTAGCTCATGCCCACGGCCAGGATGGCCAGCACCAGGAAACCCCGGAGGAAATTCTGCAACATGACCGCCATCTCCCGGGGCCAACCCGGGTATCCGGGCCGTCCCACTGCCGAACACGCCGTCGCTGCCCGACCTTCCCGGCCCTTGGCGAGACGAGCGGAAGGCACCGGCGGTTCGGCTTTCATCAAGCCGGGGATACTATACCCGCAAGGCGTCGGAAATGTCTCGGCCCGAGGAAGCCTAGGCGATCATTCGGCGACGAGGAAGCTTGACGGTGAACGTGGTGCCGGTCGGGCCGGCGGCGGGATCGGCGTTGGACTCCACGCGGATATCGCCGTGATGCATCTTGACGATGCCGTAGGTCACGGCCAGCCCCAACCCGGTCCCTTTTCCGGCCGGCTTGGTGGTGAAGAAAGGCTCGAAGATCTTCTTCCGGTTCTCCGGCGGGATGCCGACGCCCGTGTCGGTGACCGCGAACCAGACCTGCCCGTCATCCCCGCCGGTGCGAATGGTCAGGGTGCCGCCCTCGGGCATGGCGGCCACCGCGTTGGTCAGAAGGTTGGTCAGGACCTGCGCCATCTGGTCGCTGTCCAATTCGACGGTCAGGGCCGGATCCTGATGCTCCACCTGGAAACGCACCGTGGTCGGCAAGACGACGGCCTTGCCGCAGCGGGCCACCACCTCGCTGAGCTTGACTTCCTCGAAATCGACCTTGTTCTTGCGGGCGAATTGCAGCAGGCCGGAGACGATCTTCTTGCATCGGTCGGCTTCCCGCACGATGAGCGAGAGGTCTTCGCGCATCTCACTGTCGAGCGGCAGTTCATCCAGCAGAATGTGGGAAAGCATCAGCACGGTGCCCAAGGGGTTGTTGACCTCGTGGGCGATGCCGGCCGCCAGTTGCCCCATGCTGGCCAGCTTCTCGGAATGCATGAGCGCTTCCTGCGTGCTGGCCAACTGGTCGTGGGAGATGGCCAGTTCCTTCACGGTGTGCTTGAGCTGCTCGATGGTGTAGGGCAGGCACATCTCGCTCTCGGCGAGGCCCTTGTAGATCGCGACGGCGTGTTCCCGGCAGGTCTCGTAGCCGCAGGCGCCGCAGTTCAGCTCGTCGTCCGGCTCGTACTTGCCGAGCCGCGCGAGAATCTCGGTCAGCTGGTCGGCGGACGGCACGGCGATCCGCTGATCCCGCGGCTGGAAGGTCCGCCGCAGGTCCAGGTCGGCCAGCACGGACCAGTGCCGATGCCAGCGCTCCAGGTCGAGGTCCGACATCCGCCCCTTGGCGAAGCGGCTGACCAGCGAGCGGCGGCTGAAGAGCGGAGCCGCGGTGCTCATTCCCGGCCCCATGATGCAACCGTTGCAGCAGAGCACCTCCAGCAGGCGAACCTGCAAGTCGTCGCCCTCGAATTCGCGGATGGCCTCGATGAACTCGGCGCGGCCGTCGGCGGCGACGACATCGCCGGTGAGCAGATCCTCGCGAAGCTGGGCCGCCTCCAACATGCCACGGCTGATCGGGAACAACACCCCGGTGCTGGCGTGCGGCGGATCGAAGTCGCCGGGAATGACGGACTCCGGCTTGATGGCGTGCCGCTCGCACAGCTCCCGAAACTCGATGAAGGTCAGCACGGCGTCGATCTCGCCCTGAATCCGTTCGCTGGCCGCCTCACCCTTCTTGGCAATGCAGGGGCCGATGAACACCATGCGCAGGGCCGACCCGTAAAGTCGCCGCAGCGCCCGGGCCGCGGCCACCATGGGCGACACGATCGGCGCCAGGGCCGGCACCAGATCGGGGTGGTAACGCTCGATGTAGCCCACGATGGCCGGGCACGTCGTGGCGATGTACCGCTTGCCGCGGCTCTCCGAAAGCAGCCGCCAGTACTCCGCGGCGACCAGGTCGGCGCCGAAGCCGACCTCATTCACGATGACGAAACCCAAGGCCCGCAGCATGCCCACGACATACTCGTGATCCACATCGGGAAACTCGGCCGGGAAACTCGGGGCCAGAATGGCCGCGACCCGGTCGCCCGACCGCAGCAGCGTCTCCACCCGTTCGATTTCGTTGAAGACCTGCTTGGCCCGTTGGCTGCACACGCGGACGCAGTTGCCGCAGCCGATGCACCGGGCGGCCAGCACCTCCGCTTGCCCGCCGGTAATGCGGATGGCCTTGGCCGGACACTCCCGAACGCAGGTGTAACAGAGGCGGCAACGCTCCTTGATCGTCGTCACCAGGGGAACATGTGGCGGGTCCATCGCAGGCCGCTCCCGGCGGGAAAAAGATCCGGCCGCGCCCATTATAGCCTCACGGCAGTCCTTCATCGACGCATCGACCAGGAGGCTTTGAGCGTCGGCCCACGCGCCCTGAAAAAACAGCACCGGGGTGCATAAAAGCCGCGGGGCCGTCGGCTCGCGACCGATCGGCCCCGCGGCACAGCATGAAAGGAACGGATCCGCCCGCCGTTATGGGCGGTCCGACATCTGCAAACACTTCATCTGGACGCCCAGCAGCGGCGTATCCTTGCTGCCCGGCACGCCCGGGCAGGCCGGGGAGTCGATCCGGGTCTTGCCCTTGTCGGTGTTGAGGATGTTGATGTCAAAGATGTTGGGACCGGCCGGGAAGTAGAGGCTGAACCACTCCTGGTCCCAGCAGCAGATGCACTTGCTATTGGAAAGCGGCTGCTCCATTTCGTTCCAGGCCAGGAAGGAGGCCAGCGTGCAGGGCTGGTCCACATCGTCGCAGAAGTTGATCTCCGGCGGCCACAGCGTGAGATCGGTATCGACCACGACCAGCTTGTGCGGCGTGGAGAACGCCGTGGAAGGCCAGGCGTAGTAGTCGAGGAGCAGCACATCGGGCGCCCACTCGTACTCGACGCCGTCCATCCGCAACTCGCCGCAGATGTAGAGCTGCGGGTTGAGCGGCAGGTCGGTCCGCTGGCCGGTCGCGGCGCCGGACACCACCCGGAAGGCCCAGGCCTTGTACTCCCAGGCTTCCTCGCAGCGGTAGTCGATGTTGGTGATCGAACCGCTGAGGTGATTCCAACTGATCTCGCAATCGCTGTCGTTCACCGCCCACGCCACCGCGTAGCCGCGAATCACCCGGCCACCGGGGTTCAGCGGATCGGTGTCCGGCCGGCCGGGTTTCTCACCCCACGGAGCATTGACCGGATCCGGCACCGGCGAACCCGGATCGAGCGTCCAGAACGGCGGGACATGCCTTGACCAGAGCGGCGGCGTCACCCCGTCGTCCAACGGCCCGCCCACGAGAATCGAGAAGTACGTCGGCTGATTCCCCGTCAGGTAGATGCTGGTGTCGAACCGGTTACAGCCGGGATGCATGCGTTCCAGCAGAACCGGCGGCTCGGTTTCACTGTAGACCGCGTCGAGATACGGGTCGCCCTGGACAAAGTACCACTTCACGCGAACGTTCCAAGGCGCATCATTAATAATACTGACAAAGCTATCTTGGATCACCTGGCCCTGTGCGTTCCACTTGATCTCCAACGCCGGGAAGAAGAGCAAACTGCCCTTCTGGCTGGGCACGGCCCCGATCACCTCCGGGGGATCTCGCGGCTCCCCGGCGGAAGCGGGCAGCGGAGGCGTCCCGTTGGCATAGGGGCCGTTCTCCATCAGATCCGCAACGCCGTGGATCGCCAGCGTAAGCCAGTCGTACGCGGCCGGCGGGAGATCCGGCAGCGGCGGGGCCGTCGGCGGACCGCCGCCACCGCCGCCGATCGGGCAGTACCAGATGGTCGCGCCCTGCTTGCCGATGATCGTCAGGTTGTAAGACGTCTCGATGCAGCAAGGGAGGTCGTCCAGGCAGATGATCGCCCCATTGCACACCAGCGGGTTCGCGGGGGTGTACAGCACCCGATCGACCAGCGGGCAGTTGCCGTCGGCGACACCACCGACCACCTTGGCGATGTTGCGGTAGCAGCGGGGATTCTCATCGCCGTCCTTCTCCGCGAAGCAGTTGTACGAAGCCAGGTCGGGGATCGACACGGTGATCAGAATCGGCGGCAGTTCCTGCCCGGGGTTGAGTGACGGCTTGGGCGCCGGCGGCACCGGATAGCACCGGTCGTCGATCCCGTCAAAGGGACCGCTGCAAATGTCGCAGATCGACGGGACCAGACCGCACGCGACCAGGTCAGCGACCAGCTCATCATCACAGACTTCGATGTCCCGGATGACCACCTCGCCCGGGTTCCAAACGCGGATGCGGTATTCCAGGGTGAGCGGGAAGTCCGCCAAGGTCAGGTTGGTCAGATTGATGCTGGTGCTGGGACCGGCCTGGCCGGTGCCCCCGGCCCACGTCGCGGTGATCAGCTTCTCACAAGCCAGCTTCGGCACTTTGATGTCGATGCAGGCCGTATCGGTCTGGGTTCCGGTGCAATTGTTGCCGCAAACGCCGTCGGGCAGGCCGTCTTGCGGTATCTTCACGAAGACGTCGTTGCAGCAATCGTCGGCCACGTTCTGGGTCTGATAATTCACATCCGTACGGACGTCGTAAGTGATGACCAGATACGAACCTGCCGGCAACGGCACGGAAGCGAGATCGAACGTCCGCTCCACGCAATCCTTGAGATAGCCCGCGAACAGCCCGGTCACGTTGGTGCCCGGCTGGGTGAGGTCGGGCGTGATCTTGACCGCCAGATTGCCCAGCCACGAGCACGGGCAGGGCGTCGTCGTGCAGCGGAAGCAGTCCTTGATCGTGACCTTGTCGATCGGCAAAGTGCCGGTGTTGGCGATGACGACGCGGAAGGTGGCGTCCCCGCCCGCCACAACGCCCACGCCGTCGGCGTAGGTGCTGTCTGCGGCGTCCTTGCACTTCACCTGTTTGTCCACTGTGATCGAGCAGGACTCGATATCCGTGATCGCCACGTCCGGCCCGGCGAAGCAGGTGAAGCCCGCGGGCAACGGCTCCAGGGCGCAGGCCAGGCGGCCTTCGACGCTGATGCTGTTCACCGAGTTCAACGCCGGATTGGCGCCCGGGGAGACTGTCGCCCGCCACTTCAACACCGCCGTCTCACCGGGATGGAAATCGTCGTTGGGCCTGCACGACTTGGCCCGCCAGGTGAAGGGCACGCCGTCCCAATTGAACGACGGCTCGAACACCGGCGGCGAGCAATTGAAACCGCCCGTTGAATCGCAATAGCTCGACGGGCAATTGGCCGAGATCGGCGGCGGGAGGATTCTCAGGCTGACACTGTTTGGAACCAGCGTCAGATTACCGGGGTTGGTCAAGGTGTCCGCGAACCGGAGGTGCGTGATGTCGTTGTTGCCTTCATTGGTCACGACGACGCAGTACTCGACGCACGCGTTGGGGACAACGATGAGAGGATCGCCTGCTTCGGCGTCCTTCCACGGCCCCAGCGGCGTGTAGGGCGGCAGACACTCGACGCAGCGGACGTACTTCTTGATGCAGAGGTCGCAGTTCGCTGAAACACAGACCTCGGCGGTGTCATACACGTCGGGATTGGCCCGCGGCGCGCCACAGATCCGCTCGCAGAACGGGGGCAGCGGGTCGGGATTCGCCGCCGTCGAGGTCGCCTTGGCGCAGTTCTTATAGCACCGCTCTCGCGTGTCCACCGGCCCGCACGGCGTCGGCGGAACAGGCGTGCTGTCGCGCGCGGCCCAGTTCAGGAAGGTGGCCTCATCCGGAATGATCAGGCTGCAATACCATGTGAACTCTTGACCGGGGTTCAGACTGGTCGTCGCCGTGCAGCCGTCGCCGACCACAATGCACCCGCTGTTGTCGTCGCACAGGCTGCAAGTATTGAACGCGATGCCCGCCGCCTTGGCGTCGGCGATCAGCTCCGGGTCGCAGACGCTGACGCCCGTGAGGCGGGTCTCGCCGGAGTTGGTCACCTTGAACTGATATCGCAGGACCATCGGGAAGCAGTCAGGGCAGACTTCGATCGCGTCCGCCGGCCCGTAGTCCGGGTTGAACGGCAGCGAGCCGTTGTTCTCGCAATCCGCCGCGACCTTCTTGTCGAAGTCCAGCTTCGGAACTAGCAGGTTGATCGACGAACTGTCCGAACGCTCGCCGCAATTGGCCTGCCCGCAGTAGGGACCGCCGACCAGCCCGTCGGCCGGAATCGAGACGGTGGCCGTGTTGGTGCAGTCCGTCGCCGTGCCGATCGTGTTGAAGTTCGGATCCGTGTTCATGCAGAACAGGATGGTCAGGCACTCGCCGGGGTTGACCTGCTCGGTGCTCAGCGTGAAGGTCCGCTGGGTGCAGTCCGGCTGGAACGCCGCGAAGTCGCTGGTGACGAAGACGGGGCTTCCACCGCGGAGGATGTAAGCCTTCACCGAGCCGGCCACGAACGTGCAGGGGCACGGCGTGGTTGAACAGGTCACGCAATCCCTGATGTTGTACTTCTTGATCGGTATCGTGCCGGTGTTGCAGAGCCGAATACGGAACATCACCTGCTCGCCTGGCAACACCTGCCGCGTCTCGCAGAAATCATCGTCCGGCGGGATCGGGGGCACGGCCGTGCATGCACACTTCACGTCCTTCTCCACCGTGCAGCCGCATTTCTCCACGTCCACCGCCGCGGTGTCCGGGCCGGCGAAGCAGGAGAACGCCGCCTCGCCGCTCGGCTGGCAATCGCCCTCTTTGGCGCCCTGCACTTCCACGCGATTCACGATGTCCACAGCGGGATCGGCATTGGACGGCACCTTGGCGACGAAGCAGATTCGCAGCTTCGCCCCCGGCGGGAACAGCCCCGGTGCGGGGATGCACGTCGCGGGATCCCACTCGAACCAAGTGCTCTGGGTGTTGAAGCCCGCCGGAACCGGACAGGGGTAAGTCGTGTTGTCAGCCAGCACCACCGTGAACGTCACGGTTCCTGGGAGCGGATTGAGGTAGTTGCCGGGACCTTGCTCCAGATCGTCCTTGATCCGCACGCGGCAAATGCCGAACTCCGGGCTGGTGTTCTCGATCTCGATCTTGAACATCAGGCAGGCATCAGGGAACGCCTTGACGGTCTCCTCCCAACCGGTCGCGGATGCACATTCCAGGGCCTGCTGCTGCTCGTTCAGGTCGCAGCTCGTCAGGCACTTGACCGTCTTCGTCACCGCAATCGCGCACGGCTTGTTACAGATGATCGCGTGCGATGTCAGCGGTATCGGCACGATCGGGCCGCACAGGTCCGGCGTCCGCGGGTCGGCTCCGCCGCCATCAGACGGGCCGATATCCTCGTCGTCGCCCGCAGGCGGAACCGGCTGCCCATCAAGAACATCCACCTCCCGCGTGTCATCGGCGGGCGCGACGCCCGGAACCGCGTTGGAGCCTCCGCCTTGTCCGCCGTTCCGCCGCGGGCCGGTCTGGCTGCCTCGGCCCAGCGCCTGGAGCGTTCCGCGGTCGGGATCGCCCGCGAGGAGCACTGTCGAAACCGGTGTGGCCGTGGCCGTGGCGCAGTTCTTGTAGCACTCCGGATCCGCATTGGGCGTGCCGGGGATGACCGCGCGGCAGTCCGGCCGACCGTCGTCAAGCTGGAGGAACGCCCGCACGCAGTCCATCGTGGTCGGGTGGACCGGCGGGTTCGGCTGGAACCGCACAACGCAACTCACCGACGCGGAGGTCGGCGGATTGCCCGGCAGAGGCGGGTCGAGCTGCACCACGGCCCCCGGCGGGCACACCGGGCAGGAACCCACAAACGTCGTGCAGGGAGCCAACGCGGCCACGTCCTGACAGAGGAACTGGTCCACGATCGTGAACGATTCCTTCACCTCGCCGCAATTCCTGACGGTGTAGCGGTATTCAAGCTCGATCGGATCCTGCTCGTGGCCGGGCAGCGGGTTCGGAATGTTGAGCGGGTCGTCTCCGGTGAACCACGGCCCATTCGGCAGGATGCGGACCTCCTTCTTAAACTCCACGCAGCGGCAGACGCCGTCGATGGTGACGACGTTGTCGTCGAAGCCCTGTCCCCGCTCGCGGAAGGTGTCCACGCCGTTGACGAGGTCGTGAGGAACCAGTCCGGCGGCGTCGAAGGCCTCGTCGCCATCCTGGACGGCGGGCGGACACGCCGTCCCGGGGACGATGTCCGGATCGCCGATGGCAGTCACCCAGTTGGTGATCTCCGGCGTTTGCCCCGGTGGGCAGAAGATGGCCTGGTCGCTATTGTTGACCGTGGCCCTAAAGGTGATGACCACGGTATCGCCAAGGATCGGGACATCCGGGTTCGTGCAGACATCGACGCCCTTGAGGATGCCGAGGCAAACGCGAGTCTGGCCATCTAGCTGCGAGGCGAAGCCGTCGCTGAGACCAGCGAAATAGAAGAAAGTCTCGTTAAGCGGCGGTGTCTTGCCTGGCGCGTTTCCGTAGCTGAGGGGACCGTTCTGCGCCGGGTCGCTCGGGCGAGTGAGGGTTGCCGAAAGAGAAGCCGGATTGGCGACAATCGGCCCGGTCAACCCGTCGATCAACTCGACCGCCAAGTCCGTGTTCCCAGTGTTCTCAACGGTGATCCGGAACTCGACGCACGCGCCGGGCAGGACATCGGCCAACTCGGTCGTCCAGTCGCCGAGCGGAGCGCCCGTGGCGCAGTCGACGCAGCGGACTTCCTTCTTCACTTCGAGTTCGGGCAGCGGCAGGTTCCAGTCGGCCCGGATGTAGTCCTCTGCGGCTGAGTCTCCCTGAGCGTCGCTGACCGTCAAGACTCCACCCCGCGCGAGTTTGAGGCGGTCGTCCCGGTAATCCGAGAGCGGAAAGGCAAGATCGACGACGCTCTCGATGTGGCAGATGACGAACTCGACGTCTTTCGCGGCGGGGGGATCGCCGGGGAGGCGGTTCAAGGCGGCGATCAAGCTATTCGCCGCCGGGAAAGTCTGGATCCAACTGGCGGGAATCTGCTGATAAGCCCCATTTGAGCAATAACTCGGCAGCACATCTAGCTGAACGTTAGGGCTGCCCGGGGAAGTTTGGAGGGCAACCTCGGCGAAGCAAAGCCCGCTCTCACGCAGCGGTGCTCGTGCGAAGGTGGGGTTCGTGCAGCAGTATAGAACGATCCGATACTCTTTGCGCGCACCTTCGTTCAACGGCCGCGGCTGCCCCAGGCAACCGTTCCCCATTGTGCAACCGAAAGCCGGGTCGAGGCCCAACCAACGTTGGACCAGAGACGTGCTCCCGTCTCCATCGAGGTCGAAGGGGACGCCGAAGAAATCAGGTACGCCATTCCCATCGAAATCGGGTACGCCATCCTCACAAATGCCAAGGGGATTGGTGTCCGTGAAGTCAATCTCATGCCAGTTGAGCCCCTCAGTGCCACCAGGATTGCCGATGATCTTCTCCGCCACGCCCGGAAAGGGATAACCGTTGAAGATGTCGAACCCGACATAGAGACAACTGTCGTCGGTGCCTTCGCGGTCCGCTGGGCTAACGAGGCCGTCAGAATCAGGCAAGTAGATTAGCGTGAGTTTGCCTGTGTTCATCGGGCTGCGCACGGAAGCATCGAAGAAGTCAATATCTGCGCACTGAACGGTAGCGCTGCAGGGAGTGGTGAAAGGGTAGGGAATATTGGGACATCGAAGCCCAGCATCTCTGAAGCCGTCCGGTCCCGCCCCTATCGTGCCATCGTCGATATCATCGACCTTAAAGAATAGTGCACCCGGCCTCGCCAACGCCTCGAGCAAGTCGCGAATCCCGTTGCCATTCGCGTCGACCACGCCCTGGGCTTCCGGGACGAGGTTCCCGTCGGCGGTGACGCTCGGGGGGGGACATGGCTGCTGGGCCGGAAGCTCAGAAGGAAGCCCACCGCACGCGGCGAGCAACGCCAACACTCCGATAACCCAGAATTGACCATAGTTCCGCGTGCGCGACATATCTCTTTCGCCTCCCTTGGCCCGACTTGCCGAACGGTCGGCCGCCAACCAAAATCGGTAACCCCAGCGGACATCTGCTCTACCCCACGCGAGGCAGACCGCATCCCCCGTTCAGGAATAGAACCCTTCGCCGACGATCCGTACCGATTGCCCGATAAGGCCAAAGGCGACCCATAACGGACAACGTACCGATAAGAATACGACCGGGACCCAGTATTGTCAAGCAGTTACGTCCCAGAAATAGCTAGAAGTGATCCCGCGGGGAGCGAGATCCCTATCCCGGTGGGAAGAAATGACTTACGCGAGGCCTTGCGGGGTCGGCGATCACGGTGAGTAGGCCCTGAAGCCGAAATCGTATCCGACGAAGAGGTGATCCGGCAGGGGGCCTAAGGGCCCATCAGGGTCCAGAAGGAAGTTGCTGTTGGTCCCGGCTATGTCCGGATCGAACGTCTGCATCAGGTAACCAGCTGCAGGATCGGCAATATCGTATTTGCGGATCTTGTCGGCCCAAGGAGCATAGAGCCTCGTCTGCCCTAATCCCGCGTAGGCGGTCTGGGAGGGCAGGGTTACGGGCGTGGCGAGGGTCAGACTACCGCCACCGCCAACAGGTATCAGCAGATCGGACATCTGCCCACCAGCGGTGCTATTGACGGCAAAGCGATCGCGGTTCAACGAAGCGAGTGCATCCAGGAGCACGGACTGCGGGAGCACCTTGACTTCGGCAACAACGGGATTGGCAGGCACTCGAACATCCACTAGCACCAAGGTCGATCCCCCAGATCTCCACAGGACAATCGCCTTTTCTCCGACTTTCAGCATGTTGTTGACTTGAACAGAGCCAAGGCTGAGGAAGGTGCTGGAGCCCACCAACGGAAGATTGCTGAGATCAACGACCACCAGTTGATTGGACGTCCCGGCAATTGCGTAGAGGTAGTCGCCCGCCGCCGCCGCGTTACAGATGCTCTGGCCGGCAACTCCAAGGTCTGCCGCGGATAAGAATTTTGCGACATTGAAGTCCGATGGACTCGCCGTGTAGACGTTCACTCCGCTTCCGACTGCAACACACAACCGACCGTTTGCATGCGCAATGCTGTACTTCTCTGACAACACCGGGACCGGCATGATCGCCAGGGCAGGCAACGCAGCCGGGTTCGCGAGATCAGCCGTGCCGATCAGGCCGCTTTGGGAAATGGCCCACACGCGGGTGCCGACTAGCGTATGGAGCTGTGGCCGAAACACTGCGCCGGGATAAGGCGTGCTGGAGAGCAGCTGCGGCCCCGGGCTGACGTAGATGGTCTTCTCTGCCGACCAATTCACGCCGCCCTGCCCATCGGCGACGCCGAGCTTCAGCGTGAACGTAGCCGGGCCGGTGTATTGTCGGAACAGCAACCCACCCGTGCCCGCGGACTGGCCGTCCTTGCGCCAAGAGTACATCGCGATCGGCCCCGTCGAGTAGGTCCCATTCAGCCGCACCCGCAGGCCGGATTCGATCGGGTCGTCGGCGGATTCACCGCAGGGAACCCAGGACTCGACGCCGTCGGCGTCCACCTCGACCAGTTTCTCCACGAAGAACCGCGCCGTGAGCGGGCCGTTGGTGTCGGTGATCGTGACGGTGGCCCGGTCCGCGGTGAAGCTGCCGCAGGGGTCGGTAACATTCAGGGCGACCGTGTAGGTGCCTGCGGAATCGTAGGCGTGACTTACACTTGCGCCGCTCGCCGTGGGCGAGCCATCGCCGAAGTTCCACGAATACGTCAGGGCGCCGCCCTCGGGATCGGAGGAGCCGCTGCCGCTGAAGCTCAGCAACTGGCCCACAATGCCCGACTGGTCGGGCCCCGCGTTCGCCACCGGCGGCTGGTTTCCCTCGCAGGAGGTCTGGCCGCCCGTGACGGTCGCCACCGCCGTATCCGTCGCCGAGGCCCCACAACTGTCCGATACGGTCAAGGTCACCGTGTACGTCCCCGGCGTGTCATAGGTGAAGGTCGCGTTCGGCGTGTTCGCGGTCTGGCCGTGACCGGAGGTCCACGAGTAGGTCAGCGACTGACCCGCGTCGGGATCGCTGCCGCTGCCGTTGAAGGTGATGGCCTGGCCGACGTAACCGGCCCTGTCCGGACCAGCGTCCGCCGTCGGCGGGCGATTCGGAACGGTCACCACCGCCGTATCCGTGGCCGACGCCCCGCAGGGGTCCGCCACCATCAGCGTCACCGTATAGGTGCCGACCGCCCCGAAGCTGTGCGAAACGTTGACGCCTGAGGCGGTCGGGCTGCCGTCCCCGAAATTCCACGAGTACGTCAGCACCTGGCCCGAGTCGGGGTCCGACGACCCGCTCCCGCTGAAGCTGATCAGCTCGCCGACGTAGCC
>Ga0129299_1000830_pt1 | contig 20381 bp, 19 predicted proteins | sample ConPoolayeCmetaG_FD_94477 | JGI IMG/M metagenome (GOLD analysis project Ga0129299, IMG submission 94477) | Hot spring microbial mat communities from California, USA to study Microbial Dark Matter (Phase II) - Cone Pool mat layer C metaG ...
CATGAGTTCCACGCCCTGGTAGCCCAGTTGGCCGAGTTGCCGAAAGAAGACGTCCAGCGGCCCGCGGTAGGCCGTGACATCCGTGCCGGTGACATCGGGTGTAGTGACAACGAAGCTCAGTTTCATAAGCACTTTTCCCCCCTGTGTATTTCTATTATATCATGGACTGACCAAGACTCAAAGAATGGGGGAGTGGGCGGGTGCATCCAGGAGCCCCGGGTGTGTTTGCGGAAACAAGTCGCGTTCCCGGCTCATACGGACGAGGATGCCTGCGGCGCGAACGATCACAGGTCGCAGCACGCTGGCAGGCCGCCCGCGCTTTTCGCCGCGCGGACGGCGCGCACGACGGCCTGGGCCATCGCTTCGGCGGCCAGCGCGCCGACGACGGTCAGGTCGGCCTCCAGGTCGCCAGCCGATAACGCGAAAATGGTGTCACCGTCGTACCAGGTGTGCGCCGGGCGGACCGTCAGGGCCAGACCGTTGTGGGCCATGGCGGCCACTTTGTTCGCCCCTTCTTTGCTCAGGCGGGCGTTCGTGGCGACAACGCCGAGGGTGGTGTTGCCGAAGGAGAGGGCCTGTGTCCCGTTTCCGGCTTTCATAAGCTCGACTGTATCAACAGGCAGGCCGATATGGGGGGCGCGCGGGCCGGCCAACACGCGCCCCGTCCACGGTTCGACCACGCTGCCCAGCGCGTTGACCGCCACCATCGCGCCGACGATCAGGCCGTTCACCAGCCGAAGTGACGCTGTGCCCAGGCCGCTTTTCATCGCATATTGCATCCCCAGCATCTTGCCCACCGTGGCGCCGCAGCCTGCGCCGACATTGCCCTCGGCGACCGAGCCGGCGGCTGCCGCCAGGCAGGCCGCGTAGCCCATGTCTGCATCGGGGCGGACGCGCGGGTCGCCTATCGCCAGGTCGAACAGCACGGCGGCCGGGACGATAGGCACGCGGGCCACGCCCGCATCGAAGCCAATGCCCTGCTCTTCGAGGTAGCGCATCACGCCACACGCTGCATCCAGGCCGAACGCGCTGCCGCCGCTGAGCACGATGGCATGTACCTGCTGCACCAGGTGGACGGGGCGCAGCAGGTCGGTCTCGCGCGTGCCAGGCGCGCCGCCGCGCACATCCACGCCGGCGACCGCGCCCCCACGACACAGGACGACCGTGCAGCCGGTCAGCGCGCGCTCATCCTGGGCGTGGCCCACCTCAACGCCCGGCACGTTCGTGATGGCGTTGTGATGGGTCAGTGGTGTGGACATGATTGACCCGCCTTTCTATACAGGTTCCGATTCTGGCATTGCTCACAGGAGGGCCATTTCCCAGCGCTCTAGAAACGTCTGAGCATCCAATACCCCGAAAGCATCCGTCTGTAAATCGCGCAAGAAATGACGATTGTCGGAAATGAGGTAGCGTACCTGTACCCATTCCGCAAACGCGCCGATAAAAGCGTCAGCCTTCTCAGGCAGGCCTAAACCGATGTATTTTTCAACCAAGTACTTCGGGACCGGTTCGTCCACAATGAAAGCAAAACTGTAGTTGTGAAACAAACGGTAGAAACAACGCACTTGTTCGGCTGCAGGCAAATTGGCGGTCACTTCTTGAGCGACCAAGCGGGGGATAATCAGGATTAGGTCAGGCCCAACGAGGTCAAGCAATCGAGCGGCTGCTGAATCGGTCTGGTGTATCCCAGTAACGAAAACACAGCTATCTATACAGATGCGCATATTCGGCCTCGAAGATCTGACGCCGTGTCTGCCGCAGACGCTCAACGACCTGCTCTTTTGTGGTACCAACGCTGAGCCCACCATGTCGTCGAATTTCTTCGCGCAGTTCAGTCAGGTTTCGCCGCCAGGCTTGCCGTTCGCAAGCCAACGCGACCAGTCGAGCGATCATCTCTACAGGATCAGTCTGATCCTGTGCTGCCAAAAATTCCAGGTCCTGATAAAGCCGTTGTGGAAGCTCTATGCTCACTGTACGTTCGTCCATTCGAAATACCTCCTCACAGTTCACCTTTTCATATTTCCATTTTCTCGTCTGGCATCAAAACCCCCTTTCCTTGGGGGTGCATCCGGAATTTTGGGCCAGTTAGCAGAAGCCTCAACCACGTCATGCTGAGCGCAGCGAAGCATCTCATTTCACGATGTACAACGAGATTCTTCGCTACTCCTTCGCTACGCTCAGGACTTCGGCTCAGGGCTTTGACTCAGAATGACGGCCAGCCCGATTCGGTGGCTATGGAAAACGCTGTATGTATCTGCTTCCTTAAAACTTCGGATGACCCCTTGACTGCACATAGCTGCTGGGACTGGTATCTACGAAGCAGCGCTTTGGCAGTTCTTCACGCGCGCTCATAGACCTCATCCCGTGAAAGAGGGCGGAACCCTTTCTGGCGCAAGGGATTATCCAGAAGTTGTTCTATCGAACTAGCCCTGTCTTCGGTTTCTTCGGTCAAAATGATGACGCGCACCGTTTCCCGAACTTTGTCACGGTATTGAGCGGGTATTTCTATCATGCCATCGCGCACTTTTGTCTGAAACTCAATTGCATACATGGTTCACCTTCCTATGTCCCTGTCCATGGAATGGAAACATCCTCTGATGCCATCATCTTATTGAAACGATACAGTGAAGTCAAACCGGCGATGCCGCCCCCAGCAGCCTGCACACCTCGTCCAATATGCGGTGGGCGACCTCGAACTTCGACATCAACGGCAGGGCTTCGACGTGGCCGTCGGCGCGGAGCAGAGTGACCTGGTTGGTGTCCGTGCCAAAGCCGCTGTCCGCCGCCGCCACGTCATTGGCGACGATCATGTCCATGCGCTTGTGCCGCAGCTTCTCCTGGGCATTGGCGATGAGGTCCTGCGTTTCGGCGGCGAAGCCAATCACCAACGGCAGTGGGCGGTTTTCCCGCCGCTCGGCGACACGGGCCAGGATGTCCGGGTTGCGCACCAGCGAGAGGGTCAGGCCTTCCTGCGCCTCTTTCTTGATCTTCTGCTTCTCGGCCTGGACAGGCCGGAAATCGGCCACCGCGGCGGCCATGATCAGCGCGTCGGCACCGTCAATGTTGAGCAGCACCGCGCGGGCCATCTCGTCGGCGGTGTTGACGTTGAGCACAGTCACCCCTGCCGGCGCGGGCAAAGCAGTCGGCCCACTGATGAGAATGACCTCTGCGCCGCGGTCGCGCGCTGCCTCGGCAATGGCGTAGCCCATCTTGCCCGACGAACGGTTGCCGATGAAGCGCACCGGGTCAATGGGTTCTTGCGTGCCGCCGGCGGAGACCACGATGGTGCGCCCTTTCAAGTCGCCGCTGCGGGCCAGCACCAGACGCACCGCGTCGAATATCTCGATGGGTTCGGCCATGCGTCCGGGGCCGGATGCACCGGAAGCGAGCCGCCCCTCGGCCGGGCCGACAATGACCGCGCCCCGCTCTCGCAATGTGCGGGTATGCTGCTGGGTGATCGCATTGAGCCACATGGCCGATTCCATGGCCGGAGCGATGATCATCGGCGCGGTGGTCGCCAGGGCGGTGGTGGTCAGCATGTTATCGGCCAGCCCCAGCGCCAACTTGGCGATGGTGTTGGCCGTCGCCGGGGCAATGACCAGCGCTTCGGCCCGTTTCGCCAGCGTTACATGGCCGATCTCGGTCTCGGCCAGAAGCGCAAACATCTCGGTGACTACCGGACGGTGGGTCAACGCCTGGAAGGTCAGCGGCGCGACGAACTCCTGCGCGTTGTCGGTCATGATGACATCCACAGTCGCGCCAGCTTTGACCAGTCGGCTGGTCAATTCGGCGGCCTTGTAGGCGGCGATGCCGCCGGTCACACCGAGCACAATGTGCCTGTCCTGGAATGGATTGTGATGGGCCATCGGCCTCCTCCTACTAAGGAACTAATTGTACCTTTTCGGTATGAAAATGACCAACTCCGTCATTCTGAGGCGCGCCAGCGCCGAAGAATCTCAACTTCACACGCCGTGCGAGATGCTTCGCCTTCGGCTCAGCATGACAGGATGGGGCGGCGTCTGCTAAGAAACTGCCAACAGAAACACCGGTTGGTGTTTCTCCCCCAATGAACGGCGCGCCCACTTTCGACTGGCGAATTGTGGACGGAGTCTCCGCCAATCCACAGCCCGGAATACCTTTGTCTACGGTGATGGTGGGCGGTTCAGGTGATAGATGATGTGCAGGCCCTTGAGCGTCAGCCAGGGGTCTATGGCGTCGAAAACGTCTGTCTGGCGGGCGATGACCTGCGCCAGGCCGCCCGTTCCGATGACCTGCATGTCCGGCCCCAGCTCGCGGCGGAAACGCTCCACCATCCCCTCGACCAAACCGACATAGCCGAACAGGACGCCAGATTGCATGCTTTCGACGGTGTTGCGCCCGATGGCCCTCTCCGGCGCCACCAGCTCAATGCGGGGCAGCTTGGCGGTGCGGCTGAAGAGCGCCTCGGCGGAGATGCCGATGCCCGGCGCGATGGCTCCGCCCAGATAGTCCCCCTCGGCCGAGATGCCATCGAACGTGGTCGCCGTCCCAAAATCAACCACGCAGGCCGGGCAGGAGTATCGGGCCTTGACGGCCGCGGCGTTGACGATACGGTCTGCGCCGACCTCGCGCGGGTTATCGTAGAGGATGCGAACGCCTGTCTTGACCCCAGCCCCGACCACCAGCGGCTCGCGCTCAAAATAGTGCTGACACAGTTCCTCGAACACGCCCGTCACAGGCGGCACGACGCTGGAGATGACGATCCCACCAATGTCACGGACGCCGTACCCGCGCCGCTCCAGAAGCGACAGCAACAGGGCGGCGTACTCATCGGGCATACGCTGATGGTCGGTCGCAATTCGCCAATGGGTGAGCAATTCATCGCCCGCGTAGACGCCCAGGACTGTGTTGGTATTGCCGATGTCTATGCACAGCAGATGCTGAGGCATCTTTCTCTCCTTGTTGCGCCACCGACGGGCGTCAGTATGTGACCTGCACCCGGCCGCCGGTTTGCGCCGCCTCGGCGATGGCGTCACAGATCACCGCATTGCGGTAACCATCCTCGAAATTGGCGACGTAGGGGTCAAGGGGCGTGTCCTCCACGATGGCTTTCATCAGCAAGTATACGCCGTGCACGAATGTGTTCTCCCAGCCGAGGATGTGGCCTTCGGGCCACCAGTGCTCGATGAACGGGTGATACCTGTCGGTGACCAGCACGTTGCGAAAACCGTTGGCCTGGCGCGGCGACGTGTCGGCTTTGTACACCCATAGCTCGTTGAGCTGCTCCAGGTTGAACCACATGCTGCCCTTGGAGCCGTTGATTTCCCACGTGTTCATGTTCTTGCGGCCGTGGCAGAACTTGGACGCTTCGATGTTGCCCAGCGCGCCGTTCTCAAATTCAATAATCGCTTGCACGGCGTCATCGGTCTCTTGCTGGCCCATTTTGCCCGAACCATCGGGCAGAGGCCGCTCTTTGATGAAAGTGGTCATCATCGCACTGAGCGTCTTAGGCTCGCCAGCCAGGAAGCGCATCAGATCAATGATGTGCGTCCCAATGTCAGATAGCACGCCATAGCCGGAGGTCGCTTTGACCGAGCGCCAGGACCACGGGATGTTCGGGTCAACGAGGGCTTCCTGGATGTAGCGGCCACGGAAGTGGTAAATCTCGCCGATTTCGCCGTTCTCAATGAGCTCTTTAGCCAGACGAATGGCCGGCACCAGCCGGTAGTTGAAATTGAGCAGGTGCTTGACGCCGGCCTGCTTGACCGCATCGAGCATGGCCTTCGCGCGGCTCGCGCTGATCGCCATGGGCTTTTCGCACAGGATGTGTTTGCCGGCCTGTGCGGCGGCGATACAGGGTTCATCGTGCAGGTAATTGGCCGCGCTGTTGTCGAATAACTGGATGCGGTCGTCCCGAATGAGGTCGCGCCAGTCGGTGGTGTATTCCTCCCAACCGTAGCGGGTCGCTGCCTCTCGGACTGCCGCCTCATTGCGGCCAGCGATACACACCAGGCGCGGTAAGGCTGGTGGAGGCCAGAAAATGTAGGGCATCTGTTTGTAGGCGTTGGAGTGCGCCTTACCCATGAAGGCATGGCCCAGCAGTCCTACACCAATTTCCGGTATACTGGTGATAACATCTGTGCGCATCGAAGATCACTCCCCCTTACCCCTGATAAACTTTTTTCTTTTCAGAATCATGATGCTCATCAAAATGATGACACTCGCCCAGGTGATGCCGCTAATAAAAAGACCTGCTTTGAACACCGGCGCTTCGTATGTGAACTCTACGGTGTGCTTCCCTGCCTTGATTGGCACCGCTCGAAATGCGAGGTTGGCGCGCTTAATTGGCGCTTCATGCCCATCCACAGTTGCTCGCCAGCCTGGGTAATACGAATCAGTCAAAACCAGGATGCCATCATGCTGTGGCTCTGCCTCAATTATAACACGCAGTGGTGAATAGTGGATAATGCGGGCGGGGGTGATCAGACCCTCAGACGGGGAAATATCGTCAATGTGTCCCTCCACCACCGCGTTTCGAGACAGGTCAAAGTCAGGGGCAAGCAAGGTTCGGGCGACTTGCTCCCTGTCCCCCTCAGTAAATGTTTCAAATTTATATGCCACGTAAGCACGTGGCAAAGCCTCAGCGTTCTCGTAAATGTACACATTCTCAATCTGGGCAACTTGACGTAATGAATCAGGTAAAGGCTGCAAGGGCCCCCAGGTCATAATGTATTTGACGCTCATCAAGTCTGCTGCCAGAGAATCGGGAGGGAAGGCACGTTTTTGCCCGATGGCTTTGATAAAGAAGTTGAATCGCTCCAGCCGCAAAGGTGACCAGTGTCCCATAGGGACAAAAACCCCAAAAGCCGAGGGAATATACGCTCCAGCCCAGCTGGTTGATGTATGTAGCTCCCTTGCAAGATCAGGGTCTCCTTTCCTGGCTTGGGCCCATGAATCCTCAAGATGTTCATTGATAAAAAGGTGCACTCGATAGTTACCAGCCCGCTCTTTCACGTGAGAGATAAGTTCTGAGTCGAAGTTCCACCAGTTGGGCTCATCCAGTACCAGGATCCCAGTCCCTCCGGCCAAAAACAGGTCTATCGTTGTAAACCCGATTAAGACAAAAGAGAGACTCCTCGACGTTAGGAACCTCTTGATGTAAACAGCAAACAAGCCGGCTGCTAATATGGCTTGGCACAGAAAAACGGGTCCGGGGATAGTAATCCAGGGGAAAGCGTTGGGTAGCCAGCTCCTGGTAAGTATGGAAGGAGCCACAGCAAAGCGTTTGAGGGCTATCTCTAATAGCTCAATGGTATCTTTGGAAAGTGAGCTCATCATAACCCATTGGCGCAATTCTTCTCGCCGCAAAGATAAGACTAAAACAGCAATAAGGCCGATTACACTTAAACTCGCCATAGCGTATAGTGCCCATTTGGCTATCTGCTTAGTTTTCTTCTGTCGTTCCGTCACCAGATCGTCCAGACCGAAACCGGCCAACACGGCAATTGATATGCTGGCTACTATCATCCAGCGACCAGGTACCCGGAAGAGATTGAAACCGGGCAAATGCTGCAAGACGTAAGGATAGAGCGGTGTGTAACCTCCAAAGGCCAGCAGCAAACTAACTATGGGAGCCACTGAGAAAAAGGCTTGGCGTGAATTGAGTCTTTTCGGCCATGATATAGCCGCCAAACATAAGGGCAGAAGGCCAAGGTAACAGAATGCTTCTTCAAAATTGCCCAAGCCCTCGTAACCCGTTGCTGGATTGCCAAAGAGATTAGGGATCCACAGTTCGGTCAATTGCAGAGGGTGTAACGAGTACTTGACGATGTCCTTATAGTTTAGGCCCTGTGAACGGACGGAAATCTGCCAGAGTTCCATGGTAGGCAATATTTGCGCGGATGCCAAGGCGGCACCCAATCCCAGGCACAAGACTGCCAGGGCCAGTGCCCGCAATACATCACGCGCTTTTGCTCTGGCTACGGCCATGCCCATCAGATGGTAAACCAGATAAGCCAAGAGCAAAAGCCAGGTGTAGAAAATTATTTGCGGCTGGCTGGTAAACGCTTGAAAAGCGAGTGCCAGACTGCCGGCCAGGCACCAGAACCAGCTCTGTCGGCGCAGAGCGTATACAAATAGGCAGAGCACCATTGGCAACCAGACCGCACCGGTCATGACATTCAGATTGGGGATCTGCGCGATGAATATACCACCCCAGCCGTAACTCAACCCTGTTAGCAGGGCACCGGACCACGTCATGCCCAGAGAGCGCCCCAACCAATATGCAAAAACGGCGGCCATGCCCAAGTGAAGAGCCACGAACAAATTCAAACTGTGATAGTAGGGTATAGGTAATACGAAAAGCAGGTTGGGCAAATACAGTACGCCTACCTGTCCCTCAGCCAATAAGGGGAACCCACAAAGTACGTAGGGGTTCCACAAAGGCCATTGCCCGGCCCGCCACATATCAGCCACAAGTACTCGTAGCGGATAGTGTATATCATGAAGGTCGCCCATATTGAGTATTTGGCCACCAAACACGATATCGGACATGAAGAACAAGGGCAAAAGGAGGAGAAGGGCTATGGTGCACGCACCATCCGACCATGCTGGGGTTTTTGTGGTATTCATGTCGCAGAAAAATTGTCTTGGTGTAGCATCATTGTTCTTGATAAGCAATGATATGGGCCAGTCTCCATAGACAGCGAGTCCACCAATCTTGGTGGACTCGCCGAAGCCATTGCTATCCGATTCGGTTTAGTAACCGTACAGGCCAGCCTGGAAGGCCAACACGTTGTCTTTGGTGACGGGCATGGACCCGGAGTTGACGAACTCAGGGACCTTCTCGCCTTCGATCACGCGCACGGCATACTCAACGCCCAGGAAACCCATCTTGCCAGGGAACTGGGCGATGGTGGCGCCGAGGCGACCATCGCGGACCATTTCCAGAGCCGCCGGAATGGCATCGAAGCCACAGACCGGGATGTTGATGTTGGCCGCGTTCAACGCAGTGACGGCGCCGATGGCCATCATGTCGTTGCTGGCGAAAATGCCGGCCAGGTCAGGGTTCGCGGTCAGAACGTCCTCAGTCACCGCCTGGGCCTTGGCTGTCTGCCACTCGCCGGTCAGGGAGATGATCTGAATGTCCCGATATTCCGACAGGGCCTTGTGTGCACCGGTCTTGCGGTCAATAGCGGTCTGGCCGCCAGGCACGCCCTCGAGAACCAGGACTTTGCCCTTGCCACCAATCTGCTCGGCGACCCACTTGCCGCCATCATAAGAAGCAGCCACGTTGTCGGTCATGATGATGCTCTCGAACTTGCCGCCCTCAGCCGCCTTGTCTACAGCGATGACCGGGATACCGGCCTTGTTCGCGGCCTCGATGGCCGGGATCAGAGCCTTGGTCTCTTGCACGGCGATGACGATGGCATCATCACCCTGGGCGACACGGTCCTCAACCTGGGAGATTTGCTGGGTGGCCACACCCTCAACATCAACCGCCAGCTTGACCAGGTTGACGTTCAGCATTTCAGCCGCCTTGTCGGCCCACGCCGTGACGATTTGCCAGTAGGGGTTGTCCATAGTGCCGGTCAGCAGTGAGATGGTGTACTTTGGTTTCTCAGCGGACACAACCGCCGGCAGCATGGTCCCCAGCACGAGAGCGACAACAACCAGTAGGAATAGACTCTTACGCATTTTTTCCTCCTTCTTTCAGATCATGAATTTAAGGGTTTACAACGGACTACAACGCAAACGAAACTTTGTGACATACAGAAGCGACCTTTGTCCGGTGCCCGTCCTTTGTAGTATCGGGCCGTCTATCACCTCCTTTCGAGCTCACACAACCATTACAGGTGGGACGATACTCCTCCCAATCGAACCGAAGATGTCCCGATAATGATTGTACAGCAGGCGTGCTGCAACGGTTAACTCCGAAGGCTGCTGTCAATGTAAACGGCGATCAGAATCACCAACCCGCGGGCGATATACTGTCCGAACGCCGGGACGCCCAACAAATTCAAGATGTTCAGAATGACCGCAATAATTAACGCGCCGATCAAGGTGCCCCAGATGCCGCCTTCGCCGCCGGTGAACCTGGTGCCGCCGATAATGACCGCGGCAATGGCGTTCAATTCGTCGCCCTGGCCGACGTTCACCTGACCAGAACCCATGCGCGAGGCCAACACGATACCGGCCAGGCCGGCCAACAGAGCGCACAGGCCATAGACTCGCACCAGCACACTGTTGATGTTGATGCCCGACAGTCGGGCAACTTCCTGGTTGCCGCCGACGGCGTACACGCTGCGCCCAAACTTGGTTCGGCTCAGGATGAAATAACAGACAATATAGACGATGAAAGTGATGACGACCGGGACCGGGATTGGCCCCAAATCTTCCTGACCCAGCCAGCCAAAAACCTTGGGTGCCAAACGCGGCTGCCCTTCGCTGAGCCACAGGCCGACGCCGCGGATAATCAACATCCCGGCCAGGGTCACAATGAACGGCGGCACCGTTTGCTTTTGCGTAACTTTAGCCAGAGCACCCTTTAACGAGGCGGGCAGGCGCGAATTCATGATCGAGCGTTCCAGACGCGGGCTTTTCCAACCGATAATCCAGAAACCCATCACCAACCCAATGAATGTGGTTATCACGATTCCAAAAACAGAGGCCAGCCACGGGTTCCAACTCGTCGGCTCGCTCATCAAGCCCACTGAGATCACGCCAACCAAGGCCATCTGCGAGCCAACCGACAGGTCAATGCCCCCTGTCAGGATGACGAACGTCATGCCGGAGGCCAACAAAGCATTCACCGAGGCCTGTCGCAGCACATTGATGAGGTTTCGCGGCGTGCTGAACGCACCGATGGTAATTGTCGCAATGACCACGATCAGTACCAGCGCGCCCAGCGAGGTCAGCCTGTCCAGCCACATGCGGCGGCGCGCGGCCCTCAGCCTGGCTTCCGCTTCAAGTTCAGCTTCTCTTACCTGTAGACTAGTCTGCGCCATCCTCTTTGATCCCTCCCATGGCCAATCTCAGAATCTTCTCCTCTGTTGCCTCATGAGGCAGCAATTCGCCCATGATCCGCCCGCCGTGCATGACCAAAATGCGGTCGCTCATACCCAGAATCTCCGGCATTTCTGACGAAATCATGATGATGCCGGCCCCTTCTTTGACCAGTTCGTTCATCAACTGATAGACTTCGACCTTGGCGCCGACATCGATGCCGCGCGTCGGCTCATCGAAGATCAGGATCTTGGAGCGTGAACACAGCCATTTCGCTACCACCGTCTTCTGCTGATTGCCGCCACTCAAGAATTGAACGCGGTGGTACAGGCTGGGGGTGCGCACACGCATGGCCTTGACATAATAATCGGCCGCTTCTCGCTCTTTGTTCAGTTGCATGAATGCAGAATTGGGAAACAGGCTCTCCAGCGCCGCCAAAGTCACGTTGTGCGCGACGCTCATCACCAGCACCAATCCCTGCGCCTTACGGTCCTCGGTCAGAAACCCGATGCCGTGCTTGATGGCATCGGCCGGCTTGGAAATCTGAACTTCTTTGCCTTCGATGAAAATCTTGCCCCGGTCGGGTTCGTCCGCCCCGAAGATCAGCCGGGCCATCTCTGTGCGGCCCGCGCCGACCAGGCCAGAAATACCCAGTATCTCCCCTTTGTGGAGAGTGAAGCTCACATCATTGACCACGTTGCCGCGGCCCAGCCCTTCGACCCGCAGCAGCTCCTCACCGCGCTGGATTTTTTCTTTGGGGAATTTCTCTTTGAGCTCCCGGCCGATCATCATGCGGATCATATCATCCTGACTCAGGCCTTTGACCTCCCGCGTGCCTACCAGCTCACCGTCGCGCAGCACGGTGACCCGGTCTCCGATGATGGGCACTTCCTCCAGGCGGTGCGAGATGTAAATAATCGACACGCCCTTCTGCTTGAGCGTCTTGATCGAACGGAAGAGCTCCTCAATTTCGCGTTCGGTCAGGGCCGCGGTAGGCTCATCCATCACGATGATGCTGGCGTTCAGCCCCAACGCTTTGCTGATCTCGACCATCTGTTGCTGGGCAACGCCAAAATCGCGCACGGGCAGCCGCACATCCAGGTCAGCGTGCAGTTCTTTCAGCAACGCCCGTGCTTCGCTGTACATCCGGTCCCAGTCAACCATGCCATTCTTCATCGGATAGCGGCCCAAAAACATGTTCTCGGCCACCGACAGCATGGGCACCAGGTTAAGTTCCTGGTAGACCACGCTGATGCCCATCATCTGTCCATCGTGCGGGTTCTCAATCCGCACCGGCTTGCCATGCAGATAGATTTCACCGCTGTCCGGCTGATAGGCGCCCGAAAGGATTTTGATCAAGGTTGACTTCCCTGCGCCATTCTCGCCCAACAGACAGTGCACCTCGCCGCGCCGCAGCTCAAAATCCACTTTGTTCAGCGCATGTACGCCGGGGAAGCGTTTATCTATTTTCACCATCTTCAGAACGATGTCGCCGTTATCAGCGTTGTTGCCCATGCAAGTTTCCTTTCAACCTCGATGGAGTGCATACGAATCCTGATAAGTGCCCCCTGGCATTTCCCGCTGTGCCGGGCCAGTCATTCGACTTCAGCCACGATGGTGCACGGACTGCCTTCTGCTCCCTTGAGAAACAGGGGTAAGGCGTAAACCCTTTTCAGCCTGGACAGGTCGAAATCCAGACTGAAGTCCTCCAGGATGATAAGGCTCTTGGCCGGGTTATGGTAACCACACAAGATGCGGTGTGTGGCTATGGCTTCTTTGATCATAGCCGGGCTGGCGATAGAGATGCAGTCTGTGCCTATTGCCTTGAGCTGTGGGAAATTGTCTATGACGTACTGAGCTGCCTCAGGGGCCAAAGCAGGCCCCCGTGCAGAATAGATTTCTGGTTCATTTTGACGGTACCGCGAGAAGCCCGTGCGAATGAGGAGACAGTCTTTGCCGACTATTGCAGCGCTGTGGGCTTCAATTTCGGCTGCGGTGATGAACGCCTCGGGCCCTTTGGGGATATCTATCACAATTGGCGAGAGGTAGATGAACCGTTCGATGGGCAGATCGGTGACCGATTCTCCGTTCTGCTGCCAGTGCAACGGCGCATCTAAATGAGACCCAAAATGGGTAAACAGGGTGAAGATGGTATGATTGACAATATCGCCCCGGTCCATTGACGTATGTCGTTGAAATTCCAACTTGGGGTTGCCCGGCCACCCTGGGCCATCTGCTGCAAGGTCCTACGATAAGCGAATGAACACCTGCGTTCTCCCATCTCTAGTCGTCAGCCTGCCAAACGGCGAAAGCGTTGTCTCGACTCCGTGCCGCCGTGCAGGTCAGCAGCGTAAACTGACCTCAGCTCAACCCAGAATCGGGACAAAGTTAGATTGCACCAGATTGCTAGACGTACCCATTATACCATGAAGGTTAAGGCAAGTCAAGCAGAAAACTCTCGGTATGATGGTATAACCGTATCGGTGCCGCATTGTAGCACAATTCGACCGGTTTGTCAAAAATGCACACGTCTGTATTGCGGATTGAGCCAGTACTTAACGTAAATTTCGCAACACATGGAAACACAAAGAGTACCTCTGGTTGCCTTCCAGCGTCCATTCGCCGATGTACGGCGCTACATCCGGCGAAGAAGTCTCGATAGCCAGGCGCAGTGGTCCGGGGTCGATGCGCAGCGTTTTCTGTGGTTTCTCCGGTGGGCAGGAACCGGGTCCCGCGCTCTCGTAGACTTGGCAGTCCTGGCAGGCATCTATGGAGGTCTCCGCGCTGGCCGGGCTGCCCAAAACGACTTTCAAGGCAAAAGGGCTGTCGTTGGCAATGACCAGTTCTGCCTTGCCGCCCGCGGGTGCTGCCCCCAAAGAAACAGGCGCCGGCAGTTCATTGTGAGTTCCTGCCTTCAGGGCGTTGAGGTATTCGTCAATATCGCCGCCTGGGCCAGGCGTGGCCGGCCAGGCGATGGTCGCCGTCGGTGGAGGCGGCGCGGCGGTATTGGCTGTGGGCGTTGGGGACGCGACCTCGGCAGGCGCGGCCTGAACGGTCGGTGTAGGTTGCTCAGCGGCAAGCGGCAGATTGCTGACTTCAAAAGTCTTGTCCAGGTACTCGGCTGCTACCCAGCCTTCTCCAAATTCCTGGCTTCTTACCCGAACCCAGGTGGCATCGGCGTTGCGTTCCAGCATGGTCACTCGGGTGCCGGTCGGCAGACTGGCCAAGATGTCAAACGAGGTGGATGCGCCAGCCCGCAAATTCAGGCTGGGCTCAGCATTGACCACCCCCTCAGGTGCGGGGGTAGGAGTCGGCGGTTCGGGCGTGGCGGTCGGTTGTGGCGTCGGCGTCGCCGTCGCCGGCTCAGGCGTAGCGGTTGGCGTCGGCGTTTCGGTCGCGGGTTCAGGCGTCGCCGTCGGCTCAGGCGTTGGCGTCGGCGTTTCACCACAGCTTACCAGTGCGAAGCTAAGGAGAAGTATCATGAGTCCCAAGGACACTCGTTTCATTGATTCACATTCCTCCTCAAACCATAGAAATCGGAATCTGCCGATCACGGCATGTGGCTGAATCTTGAGGACTACAAACCGCGAAACACAATGTCTTGTGATGGCCCGGTCAGACTGACAGTTACCCTATTATATCATAGGCCCGCATGAGTTCAAATTTTGTCCCCGGCCTCTCTTGCCGACAATTGACAATCCTGTCCTGGTGAAGTAGAATTTTTGCCCACATAGTCCTTGAACACTCTTGGAGGACCATTCTCTCATAGCTGGTGGTAATGCAGGGGGAGAACATTGAACGCTAACGAGTATCGTGTGAAGTTGCCTTATGGTAAAGGGCATCAGGAGATCGTCGTAAATGGGAGCCATCCGGTGATTCTGCTTGAACCCAAGCATGGCCCGCCCCAGGTTGGTGTGAAGAACATTGTCCGCGAGGCGCTCAACAATCCAATTGGCACACCTCGGCTTTGCGAGATGGCCCGCCCTGGTCGGCGCACAGCGATCATTGTCAGTGATGTCACGCGACCCTGTCCAACCAAAATGCTCTTGCCGTTCGTCCTGGAGGAGCTGGCCTGCGCGGGCGTGAGCCACGAAGACATCGTCATCGTGTTCGGTTTAGGCAGTCACCGCAAGCATACTGAGCAAGAAAAAGAATCGCTCGTTGGCGCGGAAATATACCGCGAGTTTCGCTGCATAGATTCCGATGTCTCGCGGGTTGTCTACCTGGGCACTACCCGGCGAGGGACACCAGTGGAGATTTTTGATGTGGTCGCGCAGGCCGATATGAAGATCATAATCGGCAATTTCGAGTTTCACTATTTTGCGGGCTACAGTGGTGGGGTCAAAGGAGCGATCCCCGGTGTGGCTTCACTGAGAACCATCGAGGCCAATCATGCACACATGGTCGAGCCGACCGCGGTTGCCGGCCGATATGATGACAATCCTGTCCGCCAGGATATTGAGGAAGCCGGCGCCATATTGGGCATTGATTTTGTGTTGAATGTCGTGCTAGATGCCGATTTTAACATCGTGGCTGCTGTCGCTGGCGATCCGGTCAAATCTCACGTGGTGGGTCGGCGCATTCTCAACGACTTAAATCTTGTCACCATGCAATCGCCGGCTGATGTGGTGGTGGTCAGTGCGGGCGGTTATCCCAAAGACATTGACCTGTATCAGGCTCAAAAGGCGTTAGATAACGCCCGTCTCGCTGTCCGTGAGGGCGGGGTGATTGTCTGGGTGGCAGAATGCAGCGACGGCATGGGCCATGAGCTGTTTGCCAGATGGATGACTGAAGGGCTGTCGCCTGATCAGTTGATCCAGCGGATCAAGGAAAAGTTCGTGCTGGGCGGACATAAGGCCGCGGCCATTGCTCTGGCGATGAAGAAAGCCGACATCTATCTGGTCTCGTCATTTCCTGCCAACAAGGTGCGTTCGATGGGGTTTCACCCGTATCCCGGTGCGGAGGAGGCTCTATTGGCTGCGCTGCAACGGCTGGGGGCCAACGCTTCGGTGGCAGTCATGCCTCACGGAGGCTCGACTGTCCCTCAGGTTGTTGGGAGAGAGCCAGCACATTAGCTGGGATCTTCGGTTTTGACAAAATTTCTCTGATGTGGTAAATTGGCCCTATTGAGAATTATTATTGAAAGAAAAGGAGGGTTCTACCAATGAGAAAAATGACTGAGACGGATTTGGCGGCCGCTTTTGCGGGGGAGAGCCAGGCGCACATGCGCTACAAAATTTTTGCCGAGAAAGCGCGTGAGGAGGGGTTGCCCAACATCGCTCGCCTGTTCGAGGCCATCTCCTACGCCGAGCAGGTTCACGCTACCAACCACCTGCGCGCGCTCAGCGGCGTGAACACCACCGCTGACAACCTGGGCGTCGCCATTGGCGGAGAAAATTTTGAAGTCGATGAAATGTACCCGGCGTACATGGCTGTCGCCAAGCTACAGGATGAAAAGGGTGCGGTATTGAGCATGCATTATGCCCTCGAGGCGGAGAAAATTCACGCCAGCATGTATGAGACGGCCAGACAATCTGCTGTCGCCAAAAATGACATCGCGCTGGGTACCGTGCAGATTTGCAGCGTATGTGGATACACGGTCGAGGGCGACGCCCCAGACAAGTGCCCCATCTGCGCCGCGACCAAAGACAAGTTCCGCTCGTTCTAGGTCGGCCCCTGTAAGCATTTCGCGGCTGACTGAAGATGCGGTTGCCTTTATGGAGGAGTGAGCCCGTCGCTCCTCCTCATCGTTTTGTCTACAGGTAAACCATGCTTAAAGAGAAACCTCAGCCAGGGCAGATAATCGGTGATGGCGGCCGGTACACCTGGCATTTTCAGGTGCGCCACTATGAACTGGGGCCCTCTGGCTTTGCCAGGCCAGAAGTGTACCTGAACTGGATGCAGGAAGCCGGCATTTTGGCCTCAGCCTATGCCGGTTATCCTTTGCAGCGCTATGCGGCAATGGAGGCGTTTTGGTGGGTACATCGTTTTCGGCTCGAGTGGTACGGCGAGGTTCAATACCCTGATTCTTTGCAGGCCACGACGTGGATATCGAGCTTCGGACGTATCCGTGCGCTGCGAGAGTATGAAATACGCCGGAGCAATGATCAATCACTGGTTTGTGCCGCGCAAGCCGACTGGGCCTTCGTAAACACGGCTACAGGACAGGTGGCACGCGTGCCTGACGACATGATCACCGCATTCCCACCCAGTGGCATCGAGGCGGTCCATACGTTGCCGTGGACGTGGGACGCGGAGCCTGTCCGCGGCGAGCCCTTCACCAGCCAGCGCACAGTCCAATACCACGAACTGGATACAATGGGGCATGTCAATCACGCCGTGTATCTGGTCTGGTTCTTGGACAACCTCGGCAGCTACTTCGAGGCGTTGGGCGGCGAGACTGTCCTTAAGCCAGAACGATTTGACCTGGAGTATCTTCATGCCGCCCGAGCTGGCGACCAGTTGTGGGTCGCCACTTGGTTGCTGGATTGGCGGGCGCCTGTCGGTTGGTGGCGGCATGAGGTGCGGCTGTTGGAGGATGAGACGGTGGTTGCGCGTGCCTATTCACGGTGTCAGGTGGGCACCAGGTCGTATGGTTCTGGAAGTTAGCGGCGCTGTGTTGGCCGGCGGCAAAAGCTCCCGGCTCGGTTTCGACAAGTCCCTCGTTCCATTGGGCAAGCGTCCGCTGATCGCCCGTGTTGTGGAGAAGTTAAAAGCCGTGACCGCGGATTGTATCGTGGTGACCAACAGGCCGGACAAATTCGCCAATGTTTTGGAAGGAGTCCGTTTCACGCCCGACGCCTATCCACTCGGAGGAGCCTTGGTTGGCATCTATTCTGCTCTCCGTGTTGCCCGCCATGAATATGTTCTCATCGTCGCTTGCGACATGCCATTTCTCAATACCGACCTGCTGAAGTACCTGGTAGACCTTGCCCCAGGTCATGATGTTGTCGTGCCGCGCCGCGCCGACGGCGTGGAGGCTTTGCACGCCGTGTATTCAGTGCGCTGTATTCAGCCCATAGAGAGGCTTCTGAACAGTGGAGAGGTGATGATTGTCAGATTCTTTCCAGATGTCCGCGTGCGTTACGTTGAAGAACCTGAGTTGCGCAGATTTGACCCTGAGGGGCGGTCGTTCGTCAACATCAACACGCCGGCGGATTGGGAATATGCTCAAGCCCTGGTGTGGCAGCAAGAAGGGCGGCCAGCTCGCTGAGGATCATGGCGGTCGCCCCCCACACTTTATGGTGTCCCAGTTGGTAGAATGGCACCCTGACAAGCTGTCCCTGAATTTCCCACTCTTCTTCGGTCGTCCATCTGGGGTCCATGAGAATTTGCAGGGGTAGCTCGATCACCTCAGCCACTTCGTCAGGATTGATTCGATAGGCAGGTTTGGCCGGGTGGCAGGCGACATACGGATGAATGCAAGAGTGACTGACAGGGACATAGAGCGGCGTGAGCTTCCCCAAAACTCGGATGTCATGCGGCCCGATGCCGATTTCCTCGCGGGCCTCGCGTAGAGCCGTGTCCAATAGGGTCAGATCATCGCGTTCTTTCAGGCCGCCCGGCAATGAAATCTGGCTTTTGTGATATGCGACGCGTTCGCTGCGCAGCGTGACCGGCAGGCAAACTCCCGCGTGATCGGGATGGAGGAGCAACAGGACGCTGCCCTGTCGCGGCGTACCCTCCTCAGCCGCCGGACTCAATCGGCGGGGTGTAGGCGCCATTCTTCGCTGGGCCGATAGTCCGGGCAGAGGGCCAGAGCGCAGCGCTCTTTCCAAAGCATGGCACCAGCAGGCAAAATCAGAAGCGTACAACTCATCGCTCAAATCAGTGTCCCTACCTGGCGGCCTCACACTATCTGGAGCTTGCAGTATCAACGTTCGTCGGGCGCGCCTCGTTCATGCTGACTACGGCTGGGGCGACGCCATGGCTTCCAAACGAGCTTTCATCCCTCGCACTGCTTCTTTGGGAGAGACGCGGTCAAACATGACGTCCTCCAACGGCCCCCGCATGATTTCTATAGCCTGCTGCATCCCGCTGGATAGCCCTACCCCCCGGCCGGCCAGGGCCTGTGCCGCAGAAATGCGCATGAACGCATCGCGCTGTACGATGTCACCGTTCAACACAGTAAGTGAAGAAGGCAAAGTGTGAAAGACCTCCGTCCACCGCGCGGCGCCTTCGGGGCCGACGAGCTGCTGAACCAAATGCTGGGCTGCCTCGAGCTTATCGCCTTCCAAATGTCTCCCAAAAGCGAAGTACTTTCCCGCGATGAGGCAGGCTGGTTCCAGGCCGGTGTCGGCCAGGATGGGCAGTAAGGCCACTCCCCATTCCATGTCTTTCATGCTGCCCAGTTCGTTAAGCACCCACTCGCCGTCAATCCACATGGCGGTGTGTCCGGCCTTGAAAGCCTCCAACCCGGCGTCATAATCGGCCATGCCATTCATGATTTTGTGTTCCCAGGCCAGACTGTGCAGAAATGTCAGCGCTTGAGTCATGGCTTCTGCATTCACCGTGGGGCGTCCCTGTGCATCGGTTGGCCAGCCTCCGTAAGCCGCCAGCCAGGGGACAAGCCAAAGTGGGTCGAGGGCGTTCATGCCCAATCCGTACCGCTCCTCATCCGTCCACTGCAAGGCCATCCCAATCAGGCTGGTGGTGTCAGCCGGAGGGGCGGCAATCATGCGGGCGTTGTAAAACAACAGCAATTGCATCCCCAGTGTATGCGGGATGCCCCACAGGTGGTCATCATGAGTGACGCCCTCCAGGCCGGGCAGCGCCAGGTCCTGCAGAAATGTGCTGTCAAAGAGTCCGTCAACCGGCTGGAGGAGTTGTCTATCGCGCATGAAACCGATCGCCCGCGCATTGCCCAGCACCAGGTCGGCTTCATGGCTGCCTTCCGCTAACTCCTGTTCCAGCGTGGGCGTGTCTTGATACTTCTTAAGCACAACCTGAACCTTCCGATAACCCGCTTGAAACCGGTCGATCTCGTTTTGGAGTTGCGCCTCTTGTTCTGGGGGCAGACTGTGCCACAAGAACAGGACAGGGGCCGGCGTCGGCGTTGAAGTTGGAGTGGGCAGAGGTGTGGGCGTCGCTGTTGCCGTTGCCGTCGGCGTCGGGGTAGGTTCTGGGGTCGGTGTAGGCGTAGGAACGCATGAGGCCACCGAGACGACCAGGGTCACGGCCAGCGCGCACTGGCAACAATGGGCGATAACCTTACCAAATTGCATCGTCTGCCTCCTGTAAGCCGAATTGCCGAAGAACAATTACGCGGCTGCTCAACAACCCCACCCCAGTTTGGCGCGCATTTTCCGCCAGCCGGCTTGCGCCAGGAACCATGTCGCCTCAGGGATGTTCAACTTGAGCCAGCCGACTGGCAGGTCGAGTTCCCTCTTTTCACATAC
>Ga0129299_1000831_pt1 | contig 20373 bp, 18 predicted proteins | sample ConPoolayeCmetaG_FD_94477 | JGI IMG/M metagenome (GOLD analysis project Ga0129299, IMG submission 94477) | Hot spring microbial mat communities from California, USA to study Microbial Dark Matter (Phase II) - Cone Pool mat layer C metaG ...
CAACGGGCGTTGACCTCCCCGGCGCGGTGGAGCCGCAGGCATCGGGGTGTTGCCGCACGTGGAAATGACCCGAAGGGCTCCCAACGTTCTGCCCCATTTTCGTCGAGCGCTGGACTTCGTCTGGCCGCACAAGCCGTACCTCCTGTTGGCACTCCTTGCCGCGGCAGGTATCAGCCTGTTCTACACGATGAGCCTTTCTTCCGTCGTTCCCTTTCTGAAGGTGATGTTCGCCCAGCATGAAACGCTGGCGGACTGGGTCCACCGCGACAACGCCGAGAGGCGGCTGATGTGCACGATACCGGCGGACGTCAATCCCGAAGAGCAGGCGGGGATTGGTCCCGGCATTCAGATCACGGACGTCGACCCACTCGGGCCCCTGTCCGGTCTGGCCGAGGGCGGAGACCGCATCCTCCGAATCGACGGGAGAACCGGCGGACATTACGACATGCTCCGGGTCGTGTCCAGCCACCCTTCGGATCGGGCGGTTGTCGTCACGGTATGTAAGCCCTCCGGCCAGGAGAAGAGTGGCGAGGTCGTGCTGAGGGACGGCCGATGGTTCGCCATGCACTTGGCCCGACTGGCGAGTTTTCTGCCGGCCGGGAGGGACCCGGACAGCAAGATCAAGACGCTGGCCATCGTGATGGGATTGCTGGTGGTCGTCGAGATCCTGGGCGGTCTGTGCCGATTCTCCCACGAGTACCTGGAGAACCTCATCAGCAACCGGGCGCTGATCGACATCCGGACGCGGTGCTACGCGAACATGCTCCGTCTGCCCATGTCGTGGTTCACGCAACAGCAGGCCGGGGACACGCTCTCGCGGTTTGCGAGGGACTCGACGCTGGTGGACATCGGCATCACCACGCTTTTCGGTAAGACGATCCGCGAGCCTTTCAAGGTGATCGGCGTGCTCGGGTTTGTTGCGATCATGAAGCCGCACCTTCTGATCGTCATCGGCGTGATTTCGCCGATGGCCGCCCTGGTCATCCGCAAACTGGGCAAGAAGATCCGCCGCGCCCAGAAGCGGGCCCTGGCGGCGTGGGGCGTTCTGGTGGATGCGTTGGAGGAGAAGATCGGGGGCATTCACGTCGTCAAGGCCTACGGGATGGAGCGGCGCGAGGCCCTGGAGTTCTTCCGAAAACACCGCCGCCTGATGAGGCAACAGCTCAAAATCGCCCGCATCGATGCGGCCGTCTCGCCGCTTCTGGAGGTGTTGGGCATGGTGGTGGTCGGAGGGATCGCCGTGGCCGGCGGCCACTTGGTCTTTCGCGGAAGGCTGGACCCGGAGATGTTCTTCGCGCTCGTGGCATGCGTTGCCGGCATCTTCGACCCGATCCGAAAACTGGCGAACGTGAACAACCGGCTCCAGGCCGCCGATGCGGCCGCCCAGCGGATCTTCGAGATCCTCGACGCGAAGCTGGAAGAAGCGGCGGACGCCCAACCCATCCGGGTCCATCTGCCGACCATTCGGGAGGGCATTGAATTCCGAGGCGTCTGGTTCGCCTATCCCTCCCATCCCGACCGGCCGGTCCTGATCGATATCCACCTGAAGGTCCCCGCCGGCCAGACCGTGGCGATCGTTGGTCCCAATGGAAGCGGCAAGACCACCCTGTGCAACCTGCTCATGCGGTTTTACGAGCCCGATCGCGGTCAGATCCTGATCGATGGAGTGGACATCTCCAGGGTCCCGTTAAGCCGTCTGCGATCGCACATCGGTCTGGTCTCCCAGGACACGGTCGTCTTCACCGACACGCTTCGGGCGAACATCGCGTACGGTCAGCGAAAGGTGAGTCCGGAGCAGATCCTCGCGGCCGCCCGAACGGCGTACGTTGACGAGTTCGTCGGAGAGCTCCGAAGCGAACAGCCGAACGGCGTGTCCACCGGCTACGAGGCCGTCGTGAATGATCGGTTGCTGTCGGGCGGTCAGAAGCAGCGAATCGCCATCGCCCGTGCGGTGCTGCGAGACCCGGCACTTCTCATCTTCGACGAGGCGACCAGCCAGATCGATTCCGACAGCGAGCTGAAGATCCAACGGGCGCTGCACCGGATGATGAAAGGCCGGACGACGTTCGTCATTGCCCATCGATTCAGCACCATCAGCCGGGCGGAGCGGATCGTCGTCATGGAGGCCGGGCGGATCATCGCCGTCGGCACGCACGACACGCTCCTGCGGAGCTGCCCGCTCTACCGCGCGCTGTACGAGACGCAGCTCCGCGAGGCGGTTTGATTCACCCGTTCCGCAACGACCCCGTGACCGGGGGGAACCCCATGCGTTCGCGGCACACGTACGGATCTGTTGAAGTCAAGGGCGGGTAATCCCTCCGGGCGAACCGCCCCGTTTTTGAACCGGAAAGATCAATCCGTCCGACCGAACAGGACGTCCTGCATCGTGTAGAAGCCCGGCGGTTGGGTAATCAACCAGGCGGCGGCCCGCAAGGCCCCGCGGACAAACGTGTCCCGTGTATGGGCCACATGGCGCAAAACCACCGTTTCGCCCAGACAACCGAAGTGGACCTCGTGTTCGCCGACCGTGTCGCCCACGCGCAAGGCGTGCATCCCGATCTGTCGAGGGGGGCGGTCAACGGTGTCGCCCCGCCGACCGTACACGACGTCCTCCGCGGCGTTGCGACCTGTGGCGCGGCAGATCCGGTTGAGCAGTTCCAAGGCGGTTCCGCTGGGGGCATCCTTCTTGAACCGGTGGTGCGACTCGACGATCTCGATGTCGTACGCCTCACCCAGCGCGGCGGCCACCTGTCCGGCGATGCGAAACAGGACGTTCACGCCCACGGACATGTTGGGGGCCTTGAGCAAGGGGATCGTGGTCGCGGCGGTACGAATCGTCTCGAGCTGCTCCGGCGTGTGGCCGGTGGTCCCGATGACCAGCGGGCGCTTGAACCGCAAACAGACGTCCAACGCCCGAAGCGTCCCGGCCGGCAGGGAGAAATCAACCAACACGTCGAAGTCCGCCTCGATCCGGTCGAGGATCGGAACCCCCGTCTTGGGCATACCGGCCGTTTCGCCTGCGTCCCGCCCGAGGGCGGGATGACCGGCCGCCTCCAAGGCGGCGACCAACGTGAACCGAGCGTCCTCGCCGGCCAACCCGATCAGTCGTTGACCCATTCGCCCCGCCGCACCTGAAATCGCCAACTGGATCATCCCATCATCTCCCGAGTCTCGATGGGGCGTGAGTTTGGAATCCCGATCCGGCTGTGGACGATCGGTCCGATCAGCCGTTCGCCTTCGGCGCCGGTCATCTTATCGGGTTCGTCGAGGGAAGTCAGCGCGGCTGCCCCGACGGCTTGCCGATCCGGTCGGGTCGTTCAGCGCCCCGGGGAGACGAGGGAGGAGTCGGGTGACGTCAGGTCCTTCAACTGGCGCCGGAAGCCGTCGTAGAGTTGGTGCGTCGGAGGCGTCACCCGCAAGGCGCGGGTGAGGACCTCGACGGCCTGCGGATGATCCCCCGCGGCCGTTGCCGCGATGGCCCAGGCCGAGAGGATCGACGGCGAGTCTGGCTCGTGCTTGTCGGCCAGGGCGAACCACGGGACCGCCAGCCCGGGCAAGTTCATTCCGAGATAGGCCTGACCGATGTAGTAGGCCGGTTTGGAATTCGCCTCGGCGGCGAGCTTTCCATATGCCCTCTTGAGGTGGGATATCGCCCGGTCGAACTGCCGGGCTTGCAGGTAGGCCCGTCCCAACTGGTAGTGTCCGGGAGGGTGGTCATCGAGGATTTCCACGGCCCGTTGGAGGTGGTGGATGGCCGCCGCCGAGTCGCGGTCCGACATCGCGTAGACGCCCGCCTGGATCTGGACGCGCGCGCTGTCCTGCGTCAGCGCCAGTGCGGAGGCGAGCAGGCTTCGTTCGTCCCGCCAAACCTTCCCGCGCTGCACCGTCAGAAACACATGGACCGCGCAAAGAACCGCAACGGCCGGCACGATGATCCGCACGGGGCTTTGAATGCTGCGGACGCGCGTGGGTATCCGGTCCCCCACCGCGACGATCCCGATGGCTGCCAACCAGCAGAACGCGGCGAGCGGAAGATACATCAACCGCTCGGCAAAAATCGTACCGATCAGCACGACCGTGTTGCTCACCAGCAGATAGCCGACCAGAAAGAACAGGACGCACCACAGGACCCGTCCTGATCGTCGATAGGACCGCACGGCCGCAACGACCAACAGCATCATGCACGCGAAACCCCACAGGAATCGCGGATCGAAGGGAGATTCGCAAATGGGTAGGGCATCATAGGAATAATCACAGCACAACGGGTTGGGCCAGATCATGAGGCGGACATACTTGCCCAGCAGGACGACAGGCGTCAGGACGCGGCCCGTCAGGGAGGCGTGCGCGATGGGATTGTCCAACTTGGGAATGTCCGCCGATCGTCGGCTGATCCGCCCGAGCACGGAGAAGCGGATCACGAACACGATCAAGGCGATCATGAACAGCCCCAGCCATCTCGTCCATACGAGGTGGCGGACCGCCCGGAGGACCTCGTGCCGTCGTGCGGTAACGGCGCCCGGGCAGGCCGACTCCACCTGCGCACGACACCGGGCGAACCGCCGTGACCACAGGTCGTAGACCATTGGGAGTCCAACGGCGCTGATCCCGTTCTCCTTGGAGAGCATCGCCGCGGCAGAGAAGATCAGCACCATCCCGTAGCGCCATGACGGTCCTCGAACGCCTCGGCGAGCGTCCGTCACATAGAACCACAGCGCCAACAGGGTCCATAGACCGGACAGGAGTTCGGCCCGACCGACGATCTGGGCGACCGGCTCCACGTGGAGGGCGTGCACCGCGAACAGCAGGGCGCCGATCCCGGCGAGGCGGTGATCGTTCCACAGGGTTCGAGTTACTCCGAACAGACACACGCAACAGGCCGCGTGAAGACCAATGTTGACTGCGCGGTAGCTCACCGGGTGTTCCCCGCTGAGTCGGTAGTTCAGGACGTGCGAGACCGTCGTGATCGGGCGATAGAGCGAATCGATCCGCTGGTCGCCCCAATAGTCGTGGTGCAAGAGCTTCCAGAGGCCTTCGTGCTGCCACTGCCGCCCGTTGATTACAACGACAATCCGGTCGTCGAACACGAAGTCGTTATGCAGCGTGTGCAGATAGGGTCCCGATGCCGCCGCGGCGAGAACCACAAGCCATGCCACGGTGGTGCGGCGGAGCGAGCGTTCGGACGATGAGGAAGGAGCCCCCTTGCTCTCGATATCCGCCGAAACCATCATGCGGGCATTATACGCCCTGCCGCCAAGGCGTGCCCTTCACGAACACCGGAGGTACGCCACCTCGAACCCCCGACGCCGCCTGGAGACGGTGACATGGGCATCCGGCGCCTACGCGCTCCCGGCCGAGACGCCCGGGCCACGGTGGCGATTACCCGTGGTCGCACAATTTGAACGTGGCCTTCAAGGCCTCGATCACGTCGCCCTTGGGTTTGAATTCGTGGCCGACGTACAGGTCGTACCCCGTCGAAGCGATCGCCTTGCAGATGCCGGCGTAGTTGAGCTCCTGCGTGTCGTCCATGTCGTTTCGCCCAGGGTTACCGGCCGTGTGGAAGTGCCCGATCCACCGGATGTTCGCCCGGATCGTGCGGATCAGGTCGCCCTCCATGATGGCCATGTGGTAGATGTCGAACAGCAGCTTGACCCGCGGGCTGTTGACCCGTTCGACGACGGCCATGCCCCACGCCGTGTGGTCGCACTGATACCCCGGGTGGTCCACCTTGGAATTGAGCAGTTCCAGGTTGACGTTGACGCCCTTCGTCTCGGCGTAAGGGGCGACGCGCTTCAGCCCGTCGACGCAGGCCTCGATGGCCTCGACCTCGGTCATGAACGGCTGGCGGTTGCCGCTGAAGCAGATCACACCCGGTATGCCATGCTGGGCGGCGATGTCGATGGAGGTCCTCAGTTCGGCTTCGATCCGATCATGATTGCACCGCTTGTTCAGGCCGTCGGGCAGCGAGTCGTGTCCCACCATGCTCGCGACGACGAGCTTGTGCTTCTTGGCCGCCCGGATCACCTCGTCGAACTCCGGTCCGCGCCCCCACATTTCGACGGCGGCGTAACCGATCTGCGCTACGGCCTGGAAGAACTGATCAAAGCTCACGTCCGCGGGCTTCATGATCGGATAACAGACGGATTGCTTGATACGCACGGGAGGCCTCCTCTATGTCGGGTTGGCAAGACGCGTTTCGCACGCCGGACGACCGTCCGGGCTCCAAAGCGGCCGCATTTTAGTCCCAAGTGAGGTCCACATGAAGCCAGGTCACCTCGACCTGAAAGGAAGGGAAAGCCCTCCACGCCGCGGCATGCTGGGGGATTCATCCCCGGAGGGCTGCACCGAAGAGACCTCCGCGTGTGGACGGACAAATCCGGCGCACGGTCGCATCGATCGGACGCTGGAGCGATTCCTGGTCATGGGGCGCCTTGGCGCCGGCCGGCGATTTGTGCAACGCGAGCATCTGCTCGACCAACGCCACCCTCTGGTCGCGCCGCGCTACGTGGGCCTTGTTCGAGAAGCTGACTGGGGCAATCATAGGAGGGCATTCAGGCGGGGACGGCCAGGCCGATGCCCTCGAGAGTCACATGACGAAGGGTGTCGATACCGCCTAGACGCTTCGCCGCGTCAAGGATCTCGAGGCCCACCAGTTTGCCGTCCGCGTCGAATTCGGCCGCCATGCCATCGCCTAGGTCGCGCGTCGTCACGGTGGTTTCACGAAACCGGATGCTCATCGCATCCACGTGGGCATCGTATGTGATCTTCATGGGGCACCCCTAGAAATAACCCTAGAAATAATACGTATATACCGTCACGACGACAATGGCGTCCGGCTCGTCCGAGAAGATCGGGCGCACCTGCTTGATGGTGTACCGCTTCCCATTCCAGTCGGCGCCGAAGGGGTAGTCCTTGCGACACTCGAGTTTCCCGCGCTCGGTGGCTCGCCACGGGCATGTCCGAATGGCCTCCTCGACCTCCTGCGTGGTGAACCCCCGGCGCTCCCGATAGCCCAACGCATGGTGTGAGAACTGGATGGGTTTCATTGCGTCCCCTCCTCCACGATCCAGATCTCGTCATCGGTCAGGCCGTAGAGGTCGTAGACAAGCCGGTTGATCCGGCAGAGCGTTTCGTTGTCGTCGGGGACGTGATAGCGCTCGGCGTGGTCGCTGAACCTTCCGATGACTTCCCGGATGGTATCGGGTATGGAGGTCACCAATAAGATGCTAGCCGGATGAGCGGCGGCAAGACAAGGGGTGGCAGGCGAGAACCGGTAGCGATGGGGTTTATCTGATGGGTGGAACCCACCCGACCGGATAGCCTGCTTCGGTTGCGGGCTGCCCAATCCGGCTTGCGCGCGGGCTTGTTGCTCGTCGCGCGAGTAGGTGGACGTTCCATCAGGCGATTCGTACAATGCCCCTGCCTCGGGGGCAGGGGTGGTGCTGCCGAGGTGGCGTTTTCGGTCGGTATCCCCCGTGTGGTGGTTCTCCTGCTTCAGGGTGTGAGGAGACGTTCGATGGCCAAGCTGAACATCAAATCGGCACAAGAGTGCCTGTGGGACTGCGTGTCGTTGGGCGAGATCATGCTCCGCTTCGATCCCGGCGACGGACGGGTCCGAACGGCTCGGGAGTTCCGAGTGTGGGAGGGCGGCGGGGAGTACAACGTCACGCGGGCGCTCAAGAAGTGCTTCGGGATGCGGACGACCGTCGTGACGGCGATCGTGGACAACGAACTCGGGCACCTGCTGGAAGACTTCATGATGCAAGGCGGCGTGGACCTCTCCCACGTCAAGTGGGTGCCCTTCGACGGCATCGGTCGGGCCGCTCGCGTCGGATTGAACTTCACCGAGAAGGGGTTCGGCGTCCGGGGCGCGTTGGGTTGCGTGGACCGCGGGCACACCGCCGCGTCCCAGATGAAAAAGGGCGACGTGAACTGGAAGAGGATCTTCAAGGAGGAAGGCGCCCGGTGGTTTCACACGGGCGGCATCTTCGCCGGTCTGTCCGAGACGACGCCCGATCTGATCATCGAGGCGATGGAGGCGGCCAAGGAGAACGGCACGATCATTTCGTACGATCTGAACTACCGCCCTTCGCTATGGAAGACGCTCGGCGGACCGACCAAAGCCACCGAGGTCAACCGCAAGATCGCCAGGTATGTGGACGTCATGATCGGCAACGAAGAGGATTTCACCGCCGCCTTGGGTTTCCAGGTCGAGGGATTGGATGCGAGCCTCTCCCAGCTCGATCCGTCGAACTTCAAGAAGATGATCGCGCAGGCCTGCAAGGAGTATCCGAACTTCAAAGCCGTCGCGACGACGCTCCGCGTCGCCAAGACGGCCACGGTCAACGACTGGGGCGCCATCCTCTACTACGACGGCCAGTTCCACTCGGCGATCGATCGCCCGAACCTGGAGATCTACGACCGCGTCGGCGGCGGGGACAGTTTCGCCTCGGGGCTGATCTACGGTTTCCTGGCGGGCAAGACGCCGAAAGAATGCGTCGATTACGGCGCCGCGCACGGGGCGTTGGCGATGACCACGCCGGGCGACACCTCGATGGCCACCCTCAAGGAAGTTGAAAAGCTTATGAAGGGCGGTGGGGCAAGGGTCGAACGGTAAGGGATCGCTGAGCTGTCCGCAGGAATGTCTGAACAGCATGAAGGAACACTGGCCGCCGCCGTTTGCCCCGTGAACGGGGTAGACCGCCGCAGACGGTGGCACCATGTGGTCGATCTTCCTTGAAGACGGTTCAGGCGATCGGAAGTCCGGCGATCATGCCCCCGTGGCGGCGGTCTTTCGCCTTTCGTGGAGGGCGACGGGAACGAGCAGCCCGAACATCAACTGCCCGACGTAGATCGTCAGCAGCACCGGCACCGACGATCCGCCGATGACAAACAGGGGGATCAGCCGACCCGTCAGCACGACGAGCCAGAACACAGCGAGGATGACAATCCACCCAAGCCGCCGACCGCGTCGCCCCGCCCACCACAACACCACCAGGCCGGCGATGATGGTGACCGTCGCCGCAAGGAATCCACCGCGCCAAAAACCCGGCGGCGGTTGAGCGGGCGTGGCGTCGGTCGCGCGGGCCAGCGTCACGTAGGTCCCCAGCTCCAGCAGGGCGAAGAACACCAACCCCACGCGGACATCCGCCGGCGCGGACGGCGGCTGCGAAGAACCGGAAGACGGGAGGGGTCGTCCGGCGATGTGCTTCGTCCTGTTCAGCTTGCGACGAGTCATGCTCCTTCACACGTTTCAAACGTTACCACAGGCGCTGGTGAGCATCGGCGCGTAGCGGCGGTTGACCCCGACCACCGTGATGCAGCCGTTCCGCTCCGCCAACCGGGATAGGCTGGCGGTCTGGAACGTTGTCACCGCCGGCGGTTTCTCGATGAACACGTCCCGTCTGCGGCGGAGGTCTTCGACGACGATGTCGTACAGGTGATGCGGCGGCATCAACACGTAGACCGCACGGGGTCTCATCGAGCATCTGCCGGTAGCCGTGATGGGACCTGCGGAGCCCGAACCGCTCGGCCGTTTCGACCCGCTTGGATTCGACCAGGTCACGGACGGCGACCATTTCGACGTCGTCGAACGTGGCCAGACTCGGGTAGTGGACGCTATTGGCCATCGCACCGGCGCCGATCCGTGCCCCGCGAACCTTTGTCTTGGCGCGACGGGATCGGACTGTTCTGGTCATGCCCTTCCTCCCCGTGGCACGCGGGGACCCGGTCGCCGAACACCACTACGGTGGGACGGGTTCCTCGACGACCTTCACGTTGTCCCAGTAGTACACGCCCGGTGGCCAGTAGGCGTATGGAATGATCCGGATCCATTTGACCTGGAGGGTCAATGCATTCGACATCCGGACGCCGGCCACGGGAATCGTGAACGTCTCGGAGTAGTGCGTCCACTGCCCGCCGAAATTGCGACAGGCCAGGTAGGTTCGCCATATCTCGCGGCGTTGAGGCTCGGTCTCCCGCGCGGTGGGTGGCACCAAGGCATATCCCTTCACGAAGACCTTGGGAAAAAAGAAGTCCGTTCCCTTGCCGGCCAGGTCGGCCAGCACGCGGTATCGCATGCCCGGTTTGACCTCGAGGAACTCGCTGTAGTAGTGCACGCCGTGCAGACCCGCCACGGCGTCGTAAAAGGGCGGCTTGGCCCACTGAGGGGCAGGCGCCTGGCTGGCCGGGGCACCCGCACGCCACTTGGCCCACCACGCGTCGGCCTGAGACTGGAGCATCCGCGTGTCCATTTTGATGATCTTGCCCCGACCGGCACCGGTCGGGTCGTCGATCCAGAAGGTCGTCAGTCCGTCGATCCGGTCCCAGCCGACGGGTTGTTCTCCGGCGCCCTCCTCGAAACCCGGATTCCGGCTGATCATCGGACCGAGCACCGCGGGTTCCGGGACGTCTCCGGCCTCGACGGGCTTCCGAACGGCGTGTCCGGTGAGCTTCTCCACGACCTGGTTGAGCACCGCCACATGGGCCCGCTCGCCCCTGCCGCGGTACGTTTCGTCGATCCACAACCGGGTGGGATCCTCGCTGATGTCCACCGCCTTGACCCGCGCGATGAGTTCGTCCCCCTCGCGTTGGACGCCGCCCCAAATGCCCACATGGGCGGCGACCTGATGCAGCCACTTGCCGAGGTCTTGGGGCGGTGCGTCCGGTTTCGGTCCGACCCCTTCGCCCCAAGCCTCATCGACCTCGACGGCACTGAGGACGTGCAGGTTTGTCCGGTCGCCTAGCCGACGGACCTCGCGAGCGAGTTTCAACCGCAAACTGTCGGTGAATCGCTCCGCCAGAGCGCGATCCGCACCGTCAAACGGCAGGATTATCACGATCCGCTTGCGATCGGATGCCCCTTCGCGGCTCGTGGCCGTTGATGCGGCGATCGCGCAAAGGGGTATCACGCACATCGAAACCGGCATGGGTTGATTTCCTCGTCATCCGGCGGCGTGCCGAACGCTTGAATCGCTACAGTAACGCCCGGAGCCGCCGGAGACAACGGCGCGAGCGGCGCACGGCGATCCGCAAAGCAGGTCCGCATGCGCGGCGGTGCTTGTATTGTCGGCGCGTTACGCTAGGATGGTCACCGTTCGTCGACAGGACCAGCACGTCCCAAGAGGAGGATCGAGCGATGACTCCCCCGGTAGCCTATCCCCAGGTGATCGAAAAGAAGCGCTCCTTTTGGGCGACCCTGGCGTGGGGGATCAGCGCCGTTCTGATCGCGGTGGTCCTCTGCGGGACCGTGATCGTTATCTACGGCATGAACATCGCGGATCGCAAGACGTACGACATCCTTCACTCGATGGAGGGCGCCGCACGGGGGCTCTCGGCGCTGATGGATTCCCTCCCGCCGATTCTGGCGGACGCCCTCGACGATCAGCGCCGACCGGACTACGCTCGGTTCATCGAGGTGACCGCCACGTCGGTGCCCTCAGAGGATCGGAGGGGCGGATTCCACGCATCGATCGAGATTCACAATCGGGGTGACGAGGTCGTTTCGCTCTTGTCAATGCGAATCGTCGTCGTGGATCCGAACGGTCAACCCCTGGCCGAGCGGAACGAATGGGCGGCGACGCCGATCGCGGGCGAGGCAAACTGGCGGGGGCCGTTGCTGCCCGGGTCGAAACGGCGCTTCAGCACCGACCCGATCCATCTTCGTGGCAAGCGTGAAACGGAGGGTCTTCGGGTCGAGGTTGAGGTCACCGACGTGCGCGTCTGGACGCCCGCCGACCCCGCGACGCGCCCGACGACCCGCCCGCACCGGGGGAAGGGCCCGGGGGGCAAGTCCACACCGGCCGGAGCGCCGCCGAACCCGTCGGATCGGCCGCTTCATCCGTGGCGATCGATCGCCCGACGCGTCGATCATCGTGAACCGTTCGCTGCGTGAGGAATGCCACACGTGCCGGCAGCCGGAGCGGAACAAGTCGTGGAGTGGCTTCAGCGGGCCCTGGAACGCAACCCGCCGGCACTTTCGGAGCACGAGTCGAAACGCGTGCTGGCTGCCTACGGCGTGCCGGTCGTGCAGGAAGAGCTTGCCCGGGACGCGGCGGAGGCCGTCCAAGCCGCCGAGCGCCTCGGATACCCCGTGGCTGCAAAGGCCTGCTCGCCGAACCTGATGCACAAGAGCGACCGGGGCTTGGTGTTTCTGAATCTGGGTGACGCCTCCGCGGTGAAGTCGGCGGTGACCGAGATCACCCGGGCCGCCGGCCGGACACCTCTCGACGGGTATGTGATCCAGCGAATGGTCGGCGGCAAGCGAGAAGTGATCGTCGGTGGCACGCGCGACAGGCTCTTCGGCCCGTGCGTGATGCTGGGACTCGGCGGGATCCTGGTGGAGGCGGTGGCCGACGTGACCTTCCGCCTGGCCCCCGTGGAGGAGCGGGATGCGCTGGAGATGGTGAACGAGCTCCGCGCCCAACGCATCTTCGGGGCATTCCGCGGCGAGCCGCCTGTGAATCGTGAGGCCCTCAGTCGGGTGCTGATCGCCGTGGGTCGGATGCTGGTGGATCACGCGCGGATCATGCAAGTGGACGTCAACCCATTGATCTTCCGCGGCGGGGAACCGGTGGCCGTGGACGCCTTGATCACCCTGACCGCCGACTGAGGTCACCTGTTTCAGGAGCGCAACGCATCGTGCCGGACCAACAGACCGCGGACATGAAGCGGAAGTTTCACGCGCTCTTCGAGCCGTCGAGCGTGGCCATCGTGGGGGCTTCCTCCTCACCGCTCAAGTGGGGGTTCCGCATCCTCTACAACACGATCATGGGCGGGTACAAGGGGGCCCTGTACGGGGTGAACCCGCACCACAGTCAGATCCTGGACATCGACTGCTACCCGAGCGTGTCGGCGTTGCCCGAGGCGGTGGACTTGGCCGTCATCGTGCTGCCCCCGCCCCTGGTCCCGGACCATGTCCGGGAATGCGCGAAACGCGGCGTCCGGGCGGTGGTCGTCATCACGGCGGGGTTCGGCGAGTTGCAGGACGCCGCGGCGCGCGCGGCCCAGGAGGAGCTGGCGACGATCGCGAAGGATTCGGGCATCCTGCTCGTCGGTCCGAACTGCGCCGGCATCGCCAGTCCCCACCCCGAAAGCCTGTACTGTGGGATGATCTACCGGTATCCGAGCGGTGGGGGTCTGTCGATCGTCTCCCAGAGCGGCAACGTCGGGATGACGGTGCTGACCTGGGCGCAACTGCATCAGATGGGCATCGCGCGGTTCGTCAGCAGCGGGAACGAGGCCGCCACGCGTTCGGAAGACTACCTGCGGTTCCTGGCACAGGATTCCAAGACCAAAGCGATCCTGGCGTACATCGAAGGAACCCGCGACGGTCGGCGCTTTTTTGAGATGCTCCGCGAGACGGCACGGGTCAAACCGGTGGTGATCGTCAAGGGGGGGCGGACCGAGGCGGGGCAGAAGGCGGCGGCGTCTCACACCGGATCGCTGGCCAGTCGGACCGCGCTGTTCGAGGCGGCCTGTCGTCAGGCCGGTGCGTCCGTCATGGACGACATCTACCCGGCGATGGAGCTGGCCTCGGCATTCGTGAATCAACCGCTGCCGCGCGGACGCCGCGTCGTCATCGTCTCCGAGGGCGGCGGGTGGGGCGTCATCGGCGCGGACGCCTGCGAGGCCGCCGGACTCGAGGTGATCGACCTGCCGGAGGAAACCTTCAAAGAGCTCAACGGCTTCCTGCCGGGCTGGTGGAGTCGCGGAAACCCCGTGGACCTGGTGGCCGGCAACGACCGCTCGATCATGTCCCGCGCCATTGAAACAGTCGTCAAGAGCCCGCACGTCGATGCCGTGCTCGTCCTCGGGGTCGGCTACGTGAGCAGCCACAGCGCCCGTCTGCGGGGCTCGAAAGAGGCCGAGCGCCTCGGCCTGACGAAACTGCTGGACATCGCCGCGAACATGGAGCTCCACGACGTCCGGCGCATCTCCGGTCTGATCGACCTGCACGAGAAGCCGATTCTCACGGCCTCGGACACCGTGCTGGCGGCGTACGGGCCCGTACCGAACGAGGCCATCGCGGAGATGGAGCGCCTGGGTGTCTACGCCTACGCCAACCCGACCAACGCCGCCCGAACCCTGGCGCACATGGTCGAGCGCTACGAGTTTCTGAACGGGATTCCGCGTCGCACCCGGCGGAGCGGTTCCGCAGCCGGGGTTTGAACGCCACGTAATCTTCAGAAGTGTTTGAACGGGGTGAAGGAGACGGCACCATGACACACCCGCTGCGGTGGATAGGGTCCGTCCTCCCGATGGTGTTCTTGTGCTCGGTACCGGTTCTGGTTCGTACCGGCGCGGGTGCGCGGGGCGGGCTCGGAGCGGTCAAGGCGTGTCGGCTTTCTCCCGCGATGGCTGCGGATCAGGCAGCACTCCCTTCCACCCGGCCGGAGGCCAACCGTAGGCTGCGGGTCGTCATCTTCGGTGCTCACTGCGACGACCCGGAGACCGGGTGCGGTGGTTTGGTAACCCTCCTGACACAGGCCGGGCACGAGGTCCTCCTGGCCTATGCGACGACATTTCGCGGCGAGCGAAAGATCGGGAACGAGCCGGAGGACATCGTTCGCCGCCGCGAGTCGACGGCCGCGTGTCGGATCCTGGGGGCCACGCCCAAGTTCTTCGACTGGGCGCACGAAGACCTCTTTGCCGACCCGGCGGCGGTCCGGACCGTGTCGAAGTGGCTCAAACAGGTCGCGCCGGACATCGTCGTCGTCCACTGGCCTCTCGACACGCATCCGAACCACCACGTGATCAGCTCGCTGGTCTGGCAATGCTACGATCACGGCGGGCAGGTCTGGGGTCAGCCCCCGGCCTCGGGGCCCGCCCCGACGGAAGAACCCTCGGGAGTCGGGTGGAATCTCTACTTCTATGAGGTGAACACCTTCACGGAACACAGGGACCTCGAGACGCTCGGCTTCCAACCGACGCTGTACCTGGACATCGGGAAGGTCCGCGACATCAAGAAAAAGGCCGTCGACTGTTTCAAGAGCCAGGCGCAGTACAACCTTTGGGAGGTGCAGGACAACATGCATCGGCGTCGGGGGGCCGAGTGCGGCGTGGCGTACGCCGAGGCCTACTTCCTCGTCGAGGCGAAGAAGGGGTGCCCCCTGTTACCCGTCAAATTCCTCCCGGCGAAAAGGTAGTCCGGACGGTCTTACACCGCGAGCGAAGGTGATTGCCCTGGCCACCCTGCTCAAGGAACCCGAGCAGCGGGGTTATGATCCGTGGCCTGAAATCAAGGAGTTCAAGTACCTCGGCGACAACATGTTCGAATACTCGTACGTGTGGCATTCCGTGGACGCCCCCCCAGGGACATCCCGTACGGGAGCTTCACACATTTCGTCAGCAGGAAATATGGGCATAGTTCAAAAACAGGGACTCACCTCCGAGCCAACCCTCGACTACGACCCAGAAAACGGGTTCCGGCGAGGCGCCTGTCCCCGTTTTTGAACCATGCCGAAACATGGCAAGGATGGGGAGATCGCCTTCCGCGACACGCGGTGGCCGGAGCCGCCCACCACCGCGTGGAAGAAAGGGGGAGGATTACCCCGTCGGTCCGGTGCGCGTCCGTATCCCCGACCATGCCGGAACGGGCGAATACAAGGTGCGCATCAGCCTGTACAACCCGCAAAAGAAGGCGTCACCCGGACAACTCCTGAGGGGGTCAGGGAAACGCGGTTGAGGTGGGACACATCTTCATTGAAAAGCAGGTCGGTAAGACGAGCACCGTGGTCTTTCGCCCTTTCAGGCGCTCATGACAACCTGCGGCATCGCAGAGGGGGCATTCGGCTCTGTTTCCCGGCAGCCAACGGTTCCCCCCGCACGGATCGAGAGCAACTGCACGATGATTTACGTCGCATCCGGGCACGCTCCTGGTTGGAGGGTCCGGGCGAGTTCAGCGGTCGGTCACCTGCTTGCCGGGACGCGTGGCGGGCGGGGTCTTTCTCGACGTGCGTCCGGATGGCTGCTGGACTTTGCCCGGCCAGGGGTAATCCTCCTTGCCGGCGGTCGGGTCCATGGGCCCGGCCGGCAGCGTCTTCTGCCACGCCAGCACTTTCTCGGCCAGCCGCTCTACAATCTCCGGGTGCTTGTCGGCGGCGTTGTTCAGTTGCGTCGGATCGCGCGGGATATCGTACAGCTCGATGCGGCTTCGATCGGGGTTCATCAACAGCTTCCAGTCACCCTCGCGGATGGCCAGGATCGGGCTGCGATGGAACGGCTCACCGAAAACGTGGAACCGCCACTCCCACATCAGGTCCGTCTTACGCGCCCTCGAGTGCCCCCGCAAAATGTCGCCCACATCTTCGCCATCCAGGGTATGTCCCGCCGGCACCTTCCATCCGACCAGGCCGCAAACCGTCGGCAACAGGTCCACTCCCGCGACGACGGAGTTGTCGTCCACCCGTCCCGCCGGGACATGACCCGGCCATCGGACGATGAACGGCATACGGATTCCGCCCTCGTACAAGCTGCGCTTGCGTCCGCGGAACGGCCCCGCCGAGCCCACGCCGCTGTGACCCGCGTTGCCGATGTGAATATCCTCCGGCCCGTTGTCGCTCGAAAAGATCACCAGCGTGTTGGAGGTGAGCTTGAGCGTATCGAGTTCGTCCAACAGGCGTCCGACCTGCTGATCGAGGTCGCCCACCGAGGCGTAATAGATGGTCTCGGCGCTCTTGTGGTGAACGCCGTGGCCCCAACTGAAGCGCTCGTATGGCTTCATCTGCTCCTCGGTCGGGTTCAGTGGGGCGTGCGGAATGAGCGTCCAGATGTTCACATAGAATGGCCGCTCCCTGTGGGCGCGGATGAACCGGATCGCCTCGTCCACGAATGCCGCCGTGGATTTGGCCCAGAACGTGTCCGCGGGCTCGTTCCACCCGGGGTTGACCGAGACCATCGTCCGTGCCTCGTCGAAGCCGTAGGCGGTCGGCTCCGGCGCACCGGGGCCGCCGCCGAGGTGCCACTTCCCGAAATGCGCGGTCGCATAACCGGCGGACTTCAGGAGCGACGCCACGTTCGGCACGTTCGGGTCGAGCCAGTTCGACATGCCGCGGGCCTCGTTCTGCTTGGGATCGGCGTAATGCCCGTGGATGCGATGCCGGGCCGGGTACTGTCCGGTCATGAACGCGCAACGGCTGGGCGAACACACGGAGCCGTTAACGTAGAACTGCGTGAACAGGACCCCTTCGTGGGCCAGCCGATCCAACCGCGGGGTTTTCAGACGCGTATGCCCGTAGCAACTCAGGTCGCCCCAACCCAGATCGTCCGCAAGGATGAACACGATGTTCGGCTTCGTGGGCACCGCTCCGGCCGCCTCCCCCCGCGCGACCGATGCCGACCCCGTCATAACCATCGTTGCCGTAAGAAACGCGGTCCGCTTCATCGTTTCGCTCCTTGCTCCCGAGCATGCCCGACCATCCCGCTCCTATTCTCCACGCCCGTCGAAAGTCAGGAAACAGGTGCCTGGTACGAAAACGCGCATGGTTCAAAGACGGGGACAGGCGCCTCGCCGGAACGCTTTTCCGCCCTGGCGTTCACCAGGTGGCTCTGGACCGGTCGCCGTTCTCGAGCCGGCGCCTTCTTGGAACGGGTGCTTCCCGATCCGGGGGGTCTCTCCTCACACCGGTTCACCGACTCGCGGCGCGGTGGAGGCGCGAGAACCCCCACATCAGGATCATCCCCAGCAAGACCGGCGTCACGAGCACGGTCAGGGCGCTGTTGCCGCACGCGAAGGCAGCCGTCACCTCCCGGTTGTCGTTCATCACAATCCTGAGCGGATTGTTCGCGTCGATGACCACGTAGTTGTCGTCGTCCGGGTGGTTCGGGTCGTAGAGCTCCCAGTATCGGAAGACCTTGCCCTCGATCGGCATCGCCGTCAACGTGACCGTCGTGTTCGGGTCGTAGTACTTCGGGAGGTTGGGCTCGACTTGCACGGTTCCCCACGACGAGTTGACCACGGTCAGGTTAAGTCGGGCCGGTTCCGGGATGACCCGAACCTGCGTCGTGAACTTGTGCGGAAACAGCGACCCGCTGTCGAATTCCAGCTCGACGAAAAACGCCGTCCATCCCTGGTCGGGCTGGGTGACCCGACCGATGTACAACCCGCCGCCCTTATCGAGCAGGAACCGGTTCGTCCACGCCGCCCCGATGGTCTCCAGGCGAAAGTCGCGGGCTGTCGGATTGGTCGCCTGCCAGAGCCTGACCGCCACGGGCGGATCGACCGTCTGAACCCGGATCGAACCGTCCGGTTCCAAGGTCCACGAGAACTGCGGCAGCGGCGTCCCATTCAACAGGGCCAGGTAGTACATCAACAAGCTGCCCGCCACGTCCACCTCCATGCCCGTCATGGAGTGATCCGTGTTCGGAACGTAGCGGAGGTACTTCGGACCCGGCAGATCGTCCCAATAGAACTGCGACGACTCGGGGTGGAAGAACTGGTCGCCCGTCGCGTTGACGATGAACTTCGGCATCGTGAAGCGATCACGGTAGACATAGGGATCGACGATCGCCATCAGCGCATGCAGCTCGGGGGTCCCCATCCAGTCCATGATCCCCATCTCCACGTAGTCGTGAACGGCCGGGGTCCAGAACCCGTACGAATTGAAATGGTGCTCGAAGGACTTCTCGACGTTGAGCACGTCGATGACCAGGGGGGCAATGGCAACGACGCGCGGGTCGACCGCCGCCGTCAGCCACGTCGTCCACCCCCGCTTGGAGGCCCCACCCACCACGAAGTGGTTGATCGTCACCGGGTTGACGGCCAGACCGGCACAAAAGGCCTGAACGGCGTCCATCGCCCGGACGACGCTCTTGGTCATCGGCAGTTGGGCAGGCCAGGTCACATCACCCGTCCTGAGGAACTTGTCCCACGTGTACGCGATCAGCGCGTCCTCAACCCGTGAGCTCGTTTCGTCGGCAAACCGCAACGGCTGGTTGGGTACCATCTTCACCTGGGCAACCACCGTCTCGGTCGCCACGGCAATGCCGACCAGCTCCTCATCCACCGTCCGGGGGACAGTACCTCCGTTGTTCCCACCGTCGATGATCAGCATGGCCGTGTCGCTCACCACCGTGTTCGGCTTGACCACGATCAACCAGTGCTTCCAGAGGTTCCGGTCCACCTCCGCAAGGGTTCGCCATTTCTGGGAGGTCAGCTCCAAGACATAGGCCTTGTAGTCCGTGTCCGTGATCGTTCGCCGAAGGGTGTACCTATAGTTAGGGTCCGGTGCGGCCACGTAGTCGTCCAATGGGGTCCCCATGAGGGGCACCGGCGTCGCAAGAGCGAACAGTCCGACTATCCCGGACAACAGAACTTTCCAATGATCGGGGTGACAACTCGTCATGTTCTTCCTCCATAATGCACTTCCCCCCTGGTATGAACGTCCCGTCAAGAATCGTATTGCCGAGAAACCGTCGTTCTCTTGGCAAACCGACAACCCGCGGAATGCTCGGCGGGGAGTCGCACTCCGGTGGAGAATGACACCAAGAACGCTATCTCACGGATTCTGGATGCCGCGTCATCACCCTCCGTGCGGGTGAAAGACGCTCATAGCGATATTGTATGTGATATGTGCCGCGGTCGAGGAAACGATTTTCGTCCGCCCGTTCATCATGTCCCTCCTGGGTCATGGCCGGCGGGAACCGTGACGCGACCGATGCGGGAGGCGGCGATAAACTCGCTTCGGATTATACGGTGGGTGACCATGCGGGACAAGCCGCCGGGCGGATCACGGCGGGGGGACGCACGACCACGAGCACGGCAATCATGCCCACGCGCACGGCTCGTCGTGGTTCTTCGGCGTCTTGTCCCTTCGCACCATCGTCGCGGGAATGACCTTCTTCGGACTGGCCGGTCCGGCCCGTTCGGCCAGTTCCGTGTCAGCCGCAAGGGTTCGTGATGTCTATCGTCGTCGGCGCGGCGGCGATGGTCGCCGTGCACGGACTGATGCGAGGCCTGTACCGGCTTGGGACCGAAGGAACGGTCCGCATCGAACAGGCGGTGGGCAAGACCGGCACGGTCTACCTGAGGATTCCCGGTCGGAAGTGCGGGACCGGCAAGGTCACGGTGAACGTCCGGAATCGAACGATGGAGTATGAGGCCGTCACGTCGGGTGAGGCGTTGCCAACCGGCTGCAAAGTCGTCGTGGGAGTGGCCGCGCGCAGCGCGCTTGACCAACCCGCGCGCACGGGTAGAATACGTTTGGCCCGGTGACTTCCATCCCCCCGTGCGTTGCCACCGGCTTCGAGAGGATGCCGACGTATCGGTGGGAGGGGCGCACCCTATGCGCCGCTAGCTCAATTGGATAGAGCATCGGTCTACGGAACCGAAGGTCCTTCGGTTCCGTAGACCGATGCTCTATCCAATTGAGCTAGCGG
>Ga0129299_1000833_pt1 | contig 20357 bp, 17 predicted proteins | sample ConPoolayeCmetaG_FD_94477 | JGI IMG/M metagenome (GOLD analysis project Ga0129299, IMG submission 94477) | Hot spring microbial mat communities from California, USA to study Microbial Dark Matter (Phase II) - Cone Pool mat layer C metaG ...
CTGCAGGATCTTAACCACCTGCTCTTCACTGAACCGCTTCTTCATTTTTTGTCCTCCTCACTTCGGGCGAACTCTACTCCTACCTGGACCTAATTTCGGGGGCAAGGTCACACCCGGGAGTGAAAGTTACAGACGTTTTTGCTCAGGAAGCTTTTAAGTATTTACTTATATCAAGACAGCTTAAGTTAAACAAAAAGGCCGCCTGCCTGCATTAATTTCATGCAGGGCAACTGCTGACTTTAACGTTCGAACTCCATTCCTTATACCATAGTAAAAACATAATAACATCCCAGAGGGGGTATTCCCAATTCCTTTCCCCGGTCTTATGTTGCCTCCAGGCTTTCCTGACTATTGACATATCGATTAACGATGAGACTTGGGGCGGATATTCATCATCAACCAATTCGTCAACCAGGGAGGGGAAGGCCTTTCTCAGCCACTCGCCAATAGGAACTCCAAATCCCATCTTAGGTCTTGAAAACACCTCACGTGGAACGGTCATAGACAGCAGCTCCCTCAAAAGCCACTTTGTTTCACCGTTTCTGACCTTCAAGCAGGGAGGCACTCTTCGCGAAAACTCTACAATCCGGTAATCGAGGAGCGGTACCCGGACTTCAAGTGCGTGGGCCATGCTTGCTCGATCAACCTTGTGCAAAATATCTTCTACCAGATAGGTGGTGATATCTAAACCACTTACCGTATTCAACCAGTCATCTCCATCTTCATCGCCATCCCTTAATTCAGAAAGCCCCCTATAAAAGTCCACGTCAGTGCCCTTGAGAAGCTGGTGATATTCCAGCCAGTGCCGATTAAGGCGGGAATACATCTGCTTATACGAAGCGGCTTTCAATGACACGGCAAGCCTTGATAGCTTTTCTCCTGCGTCTTTAAATGACTGCAGGCTCTCTGGTTGGAGAAAAGCTGTAAGGCTAAAGAGGTAATTAACTGGCCCCGGCGGCACTCTCATCAACAGAGCCGCTACCGTATCCCGTACCGAGCGTGGGAGCCAGCCGATCAATCGCCACAGTCTATATGCCCATAAATATCTAGGATATCCGCCAAACAATTCATCTCCGCCGTCACCTGAGAGGCAAACTGTAACTGATTTTCGAGCGAAATAGGAGACAAAGTACGTGGGGAGCTGAGAGGAATCAGCGAATGGCTCGTCATATATACGCGGCATCTTAAAAAGAATTTCAAACGCATCACCTGAGGACACTCGCAAAGCATGATGGTCGGTCCTAAGTGTCTTAGCAACTTTTTCGGCATACATAGACTCATCGTATTTACTTTCCGTAAATCCAACTGAAAAAGTCTTTACCTTACCCGGTATAAGCTGGCTCATCTTTGAGACGATAAGACTCGAGTCAATTCCTCCTGAGAGAAATGCTCCCACCGGGACGTCAGCCACTAGGTGCATTTTTACTGAATCCTCGAGCAGCAAGTCTAACTGCTTTATAGTATCCAGGCTGGAAGTGATAGTACTGGTTCTACACGGGCCTTGAGCTAGCCGCCAATACCCTCGGGGAGCGAGTTGCTCTTTTTCTTCGGGGTAGCCGGTGTATTTTTCTGGTCGGCTGGATAGAGACTCATACGGGAGTTTAAGATAAGTTCCAGGGGGCAATTTATATAGCCCCTCAAAAATACAGTAAGGCCAAGGAATATAGCCGTATTGAAAGAAAAGCTCTACCGCTAACGGGTTAATTTGAAGCTTTATCCTTTCATTAATTAGAATTCCCTTTAGTTCTGAGGCAAATTGAAAGCCAAGTGGACTCCAACCGTAGTAAAGCGGTTTTATACCGAGTCGATCGCGGACCAGAGTTAAACATCTCCCCTGTCTGTCCCACAGCGCAAAGGCAAACATACCGTTGATTGTCGCAAGAGTCTGCTCCAGACCCCAAGAGTCAATTGCCTCAAGGAGCACCTCGGTATCACTATTACTTTTAAAACACTTGCCTTGTTGTTCCAGGTGTTTTCTTAGAGTTGGGAAATTATATATCTCCCCGTTATAAACCAATACATAGCGGCCTGAGGAAGAGAGCATAGGCTGATGAGCGGCAGGAGATAGATCGAGCACTGATAGCCTGTTATGAGCCAGCAAGAGGTGAACGTTCTGATCATGCCAGATCCCGCAATCATCCGGCCCGCGGTGGCGAAGCCGTGACGCAATGGCTGGCATATTTTCCGGTGCAATCCCGCTCTTACCTATGACACCCAATAACCCGCACACCTTACCTTTTCTCCGCCGGCCCCCTTTGGATACGACTTATTTTTCGCTTGTAAAGAGTAAAGTTATTGCTCCTTTTAACTGCAGCATAATTCTGATTGTCAGGCATCTTTGTAAAGGGCTTTAGAAGCTCATTACTCCACTCCCCCACTAAAATATAATCCGGTTGTTTCTGCTCATAATCATACTTCGCTTTATATTCGTCTCTTCCTAAAGCGGCAGCAATGTGCGCGACGTTTATTTGATCGGGGGGGTAGTGAAATCTAACATCGAGCAGATGAAATATCTGCGAGTCGTATGTTTCAACTAGGATATCTCCCTTGGAGTTTAAATACGCCGCCAGAGCTGCAAGCTCAGAATTGTACTGCCTGTCTTGATTAGTGTACCAGATGGCATATTTCATGGAGAAAATAAGCTGTATTACCAACAGAGTGCCAACAGTACAAAGTGCCGCTTTTTTAATGAGCTCCCCTTGGGCTCGAAAGAACGTTTTTGGATTTTTTGTGCCCATAATCCAAGACGAGAGGAAACTTATGGCTAGAGCGGAGAATAAAGAACCAAAAGTGGCGGCCGCCGCAAAGTAACGCGAAAAATGTATTGAAAGCAGCATAAACCACCCTGTCCAAAGAAGCACCAATAAATATAATGATAATGTGATTATCAATTCAGGCTTTGGTGGCGTCTCAGATGCTTTGGGGCCCGAAGACCAATTACTTAACAACAGAAAGGGAAAGAGAATAATCCCCAGAAGACTAAGCCAGTAATTCTCAAGCACATATGATAGCACGATTTTCCGGATTTTAAAGTCGGTATTGATGCCTAACAGCGACGCTAAACCTTCAGTCCCTGATTCATCCTCAAACGGGCCTGTAACCAGCCGGGGCGCCAGAGACGACACTGGGTAATCCAGCAACAGATAGGTCCCCACTAATAAAGCGAGGGACAAAGCTGCAGATTTGTATTGTCGTAAGAAGAAGAGCGCCACAGGAATAGAAGCAATTGCCGGTAACAAGAATGGCTCAGCCAGTTTTTTAGTATAAAGCGCCAACCCAAAAAAAACCATTGCTAAAGCACAGAACGGTAGGGCCTTTTTAAGATTTCTCGATTTTAGCATTCCCAGAGCAGAAAGATAGCCAAGAGTAATATACAGACACATCGGCACCTCTGCATGGGCCTGGGTTGTGAGCAGTGCCGGACTTACCCGGTAGTCGGGAAAAAGCAAAGGAATAAAAAGCGCAATAGTTGCGATACGCTTTGAAAAAAGCAGTTTTACCAGAAAGAAAAAAGCGATCAAAAAACCAAAGAGATGAATAAGAAAGAGAAAACGCCCGGCTAGATAATCCACCCCGAAAAGGTCAAAACCGACCTTTGTTAAGACAACAGCGATGATCCCGGTGGCGAGCCGTGGGTCGGTAAATGCTCCATCGATTTTACAACCATAATGTCCATAATCGTGCCACATACGCGCTACACATAGGTTCCAGCCCTCATCCCAGTGGATCGGAACATTTATCGCTCCGTAGATGGCGATTGCCATGTGGCTTGATATAAGCAAACAAACTAAAAGATTTAGGGCCCCTTGGTTTTTTTCTGGGTCAGCAGCTGAAGCAATCAGCGCCCTTGATTCTTGCATGTCTACGAGGAAAATAAATGGTGATATTGTGAGCAACTTAGAATAGGGTAGGACACCTTGAAACGTCAAGCAGGCAGCATTCCCTGCTGAATAACCGTTAGATAGGCCTGCCAAGGCCCGGTTCCTGGCTGTCGCGGTAGCGGGGATTAGACTAAGAAGAGCTTCACCTGCACTGACTCTTTGTCCGGATCTACGAAAGCTTCACCGTTTTCGCTTACGTTTCTTTCATCCTCTTCGGGTTCTCACCAACATAAGCAACCCAAGCAAGCTTGCTAGTGCCGGAGCTAAAAAGCTGAACAACCGCGATCTCTTCCATAAAATAAGCAATTCCGTCCTATCTAATTCATCAAGATGCCAAGGAGCTTCAGGTGCAATAAACAGTTGGGCCAGCCTCTCAGCGTAGCTGTGGGTCCACCCTTTACGTTGATACTGCTCAACTAGCTGTGCATAACTTTCGGGCTGTCGTAGCTGGTCGAATGATCTATCCCATAAGACTCCGTAATCGGCATCGAAGGTTACCCATTTCTGCTGATCGAGTTGAACTTCGCCTACTACGTGATCTTTGTTCACCCAAGTTCTCGTTCGTAGATTCAAACCTAAAGCCAGATGATTGAAGATTTGTACTGCTTGGCGGCAATGGCCGCCCCCGCGTTTCCATAAAAAAGCAGCATCCATAAGCGGGAGATACATTTTGCCGCGAGAAGACATGCGCACCAATTTATCGTAAAGACAATAGAAAAAATTATCGTAGATCTTAGCATCATAATTTTCGGCAGCATGCACGAAACTACCATACACCAGCTCCAACAGGCGGGAAGCTTTAGTGTGATCATTTAGCTTGGAGTTCAATAGCGCTTTGTACCGGGAGTACGCTTCACTATACTCTATAACGCGATAGTGGTATCCAGGGATGGCTTGAGATGATTTCACTCCTTTTACTGGTGGTGCGGAAAGCCCATAAGCTTGCAAAACCAATAGCAAAGCTCCTGGCACAAGCAGCATATTTGCCAAAAGCCTTCGTATTCTCAGTGTCATGACTTTGCCCCTTATTTTCTACCACACTGAAGTAGCCCAGACTACGGTTTGTTAATTGGTATCGGATAGCTGGCTTTAAACTGCACCCCCTTCCGGCTCATCAGTCATGGCGGGCGGATTGTAATCAGGCGCGAATTGGTCCTCTGACTTATTCGTGTCCGATAAGAAGGTATATAGATATCAATCCCAATGCGGCGCCGACCCGTTGGGCTTGACTCAGAGTCTCCCGATATAACAGCACGCCCAGTCCCAGGGCCAGCCCTGTGCAGCTTACAGATCCTTAGCAAAAATGTCCGCAAGTCCCTCAAATGCAACTAGTATCATTAGAGGGAAAAGCCATTTCATTGCCACCCTGGCGATCCTACCCGTAATACAGCCTTATTAGCGTTGAAGATATCGTCTTGAATTGCAGTAAAGAGGGCAAGGGTAATAATTTCAATTTCATGCATAACCACCCCCAATTAGCTGCCACAAACGCGCAACTCAGGGTGCCAGCATTTGTTCACAAGCGGCCCGATGCCGTAACTGTATTTAGCCTTGAGGAGCCAACAAAGGGCTGCCCTTCAACACGCTGGGATCCTCTAGCCCAGTGTGTATATGCAACATATTAGAATAACTAATTTTTTTGGTAATATGAGAACTTAGGGGATGAAAACTAAACTTGTATATTTGGCTATATATGCTGTTTATTCCAAAGTATGGAAGGTTTAATTTCCAATATCATTGAACGCCAACGCCTTAGGTCATCAGAAAACGAAAGAGCGGGAGTTCCGTGCGTCTACAAAGACCGCTTAAGAGCGGTAAATAGCATGGGAGGATGTGAACCATGAAACATGCCGCCGGCATTGCCGTGATTTTTGATTTCGACGAAACCTTGGCCCATGACAGTACCAGTTCCTTTCTCGAACATATAGGCATTGACGTAAAGTCCTTTTGGCAGACTCAAGCTGGGTTGGTGAAGCAAGGCTTTGATCCTGTGCCAAGTTATCTGCAAATGATGATTGAGGAGTCGCAACGAAGGCCCCCCGCAGAGCGTATCACAAGGGAGAAACTCAAAGCCTGGGGCCGGAAAGTTACTTTTCATGCCGGTGTTCAACAAATCTTCGGCCGTTTACGGCGCCAAGTTAGAAACATTGATCCACGCATGACGGTGGAGTTTTACATAATCAGCAGCGGTATCGGAGATATCCTACGGAATACCCGCATCAGTCATCAGTTTACCGATATTTTTGCTTCGGATTTTAGCTACAACGCGCGCGGTGAAATTAAGGCCCTCAAAAATATAGTCAGTTTCACCGATAAGACCCGCTTTATTTTTCAGATCTCCAAGGGACTTATCGGCGAAAAAGCGCGTCAGGATCCTTTTGCCGTAAACAAAAAAGTCCCCGACTCCGAGTTGCGGTTCCCGCTTGACCAGATGATAATAGTGGGCGACGGCTACACGGACATCCCCTGCTTTTCTCTGGCCCAGAAAAACGGCGGAATCGCCATCGGGGTATATGACCGTGAAAGCCGTGATCGTTGGGGCAAGGCTTGGGGGTTTTTGGAAGATCAGCGGGTAAAGCATCTGGTGGCGGCCGATTACCGTAAAAATTCCGGCCTGGATGATGCTCTCTCCTTGGCGATTGATAAAATCGCCAAGAATGTGAAGCTCCGTTCTCTCACATACCAGGGCTGAAATACAGCCAAGCCGGCCTTTGTTTTTTGCGGCAATATGGGTGGAGGATAGGCTAAATGTGTCTAGCGGTGCCTGGGCGGGTTCTTTCTCTTACGGAAGGCGATTTCATGAATCGCAAGGGAGAGGTGCAATTCGGCGGTATAGTGAAGGAAGTGAATCTAGCTTTTACGCCGGAGGCTAAGGTTGGGGACTATGTGATGGTGCATGTTGGATTCGCCATTAGCGTGCTAGCCGAAAAGGAGGCCAAAGAGATTCTTGAGACGCTTGAGGAAATCGGCGCTCTGGAGGAGTAGTGAAGTATCTCGACGAATTTCGCGACCCGCAAAAGGTAAAAAGCTTGGCGGCCTCCCTGCAGGCAATCACCACCCGGGCCTGGACAATCATGGAAGTTTGCGGCGGGCAGACCCATTCCATCTTACGCTACGGCATTGATCACCTGATTCCGGAAAAGATTACCCTTTTACATGGGCCGGGCTGCCCGGTCTGCGTAACTCCTGTCGAGATGGTGGATCTGGCCGTTGAGATCGCCAAACGGCCGGATGTGCTCTTTTGTTCTTTCGGCGATATGCTCCGCGTCCCCGGCTCCAAAGAAGACCTGCTGGGGGTCAAAGCCGCGGGCGCCGATGTGCGCGTTGTTTATTCGCCGTTGGATGCACTGCGTTTGGCGGAGGAGCATATAGAGCGCGAGGTGGTGTTTTTTGCAGTGGGTTTTGAAACCACCGCCCCGGCAAACGCCATGGCTGTGTATCAGGCGGCGCAAAAAGGAATCACTAATTTTTCCATTCTTTGTTCGCAAGTATTGGTGCCCCCGGCTATGGAAGCGATTTTAAGCTCCGGCCTGAACCGGGTGCAGGGTTTTCTTGCCGCCGGCCATGTCTGCACCGTGATGGGTTACCGGCAATATGAGCCTTTGGCCGCCAAATATCAGGTGCCGATAGTAGTTACCGGGTTTGAACCGCTGGATTTGCTTCAGGGTCTCTTAATGTGCGTACGTCAACTGGAAGCTGGGCGCTTTGTGGTGCAAAACCAGTATTCGCGCTCTGTGCGCCGGGAGGGAAACCGACGCGCTATGGAGATAATCGGCGAGGTGTTTGAAATTACGCCCCGCAATTGGCGCGGTATCGGTGAAATTCCAGAAAGCGGCTTGGGGCTTAAGGATAAATATGAAAGTTTTGACGCTCGAAAGAAGTTTCATGTAAACATGCCGGAGGTTTCAGGGGCAAACAGTAGTTGCATCAGCGGTTTGGTGCTCCAGGGAGTAAAAAAGCCCTTTCAGTGCGCGGCCTTTGGAAAAACCTGCACCCCCGAAAAGCCGCTTGGCGCCACAATGGTGTCCAGCGAGGGCGCCTGCGCCGCTTATTATCGATACCGTTTGGAAAAGTAGCGCAAAAAGCATGGCCAAAGTAAATGATAAATTTGAGCTTTCATGTCCTTTTCCTTTTACGGACTATCCTTCCATTACCATTGGGCACGGCGGGGGTGGAAAATTAACCAGCCAGTTGATTGAGAAAATCTTTCGCGTTTTCTTCGCTAACCGGTATCTGGACGCCGGGCACGATGGCGCGGTCTTGGAAATTGAGGGCTTAAAATTGGCTTTTACCACTGATTCCTTCGTGGTCAACCCGCTTTTTTTCCCGGGCGGCGACATCGGGTCGCTCTCTGTGATTGGGACCTGTAACGATCTCGCTATGTGCGGCGCCAGGCCTTTGTACTTAAGTTGCGGCATGATTTTGGAAGAGGGGCTTGGCACTGAAACTTTGTCGCGGATTACCTGCTCCATGAAGAAAGCGGCCGGTGAAGTGGCAGTACAGATTGTGACGGGTGACACTAAGGTTGTTGATCGGGGGAAGGGAGATAGTGTTTTTATCAACACCTCGGGGATCGGCCTTATTGAACATGGGCGGATGGTGGGACCGGCCGCTATAAAGCCTGGAGATGCGATTATATTAAGCGGCGATGTGGGCCGCCATGGGGTGGCGGTTTTGGCGCAAAGGGAGGGGCTTCAGTTTGAAACCAGTCTGGTAAGCGATGTCGCCCACTTAACGCCGGCTGTGCTGTCATTGTTTGCCGCAGGTCTTGAAGTCCATTGTTTGCGTGACTTAACGCGCGGCGGGTTGGCCACTTCGCTGGTGGAATTAGCCGAAGCTGCGGGTGCCGATTTGGTGGTAGAAGAAAGCCGGATTGCGGTAAGCGAGCCGGTTCAGGGCGCTTGCGAGATGCTCGGTTTGGATCCTTTTTATGTAGCCAATGAAGGACGGTTTGTGGTCTTGCTTCCGCAGTCTCAGGCCGAAAAGGCGCTTAGCTTACTTAAGGCGAAGGAGGTAAGCGCTGAGGCGGCGATAATCGGCGCGGTAAGTAGCAGCGCCTCCGGCCGGGGACGGGCCGTCTTAAAAACCCCTTATGGAGTAGAGCGTTTACTTGATCGTTTAAGCGGCGAGCAGTTGCCGCGGATCTGCTAGAGGCGAATTGCGGCGAGGTCAGTTGCTGTTTAGGCCGGCCTTGGAAGAAGGGTTACTCTTTTTCCAGCACCATAGCGGTGCGGGAGGGAAGGTACACTTTGATTTGCAGTTTATCGCCCGGCCCGGGCAGGCTGAAGAATCTTTGATTGGGGGCGATGCGGCCGTGTCCGCCGAACATTATTTCGTCGCTATGCACTACAATGCGATACACTCCGCCATAGACTTCCAGCGGAAAGTCGGGATAGGAACGGGTAGGACTGAAATTAAATAAAAAGATCAAATTAGCCCGTGAAAAGGCCAAAGTTTGGTTAGAGACATGGGAGTGGAATTTTAGAGCCGGGCCGCTCCGGAAAAGATCATAGCCCTTGGCCAGAGCGATGATTTGCCGGTCAAATTCGGCCAGCCTTGAATACAAAAGCTCTTGATTATCGACCAGGCTCCATTGACGCCGGGCGTAATGGTAAGACCAGTTGTTGCCGGCCCGCGGGAAATCAATCCACTCCGGGTGGCCGAACTCGTTCCCCATAAAATTCAGATAACCATCGCCGGCGGTGGCTAGAGTAATCAGACGGATCAGGCGATGGAGCGCCAGTCCGCGGTCGATTTGCTCATTGCGTAGGTCAACTCGCATGTTGTGGTAGATAGCGTCTCCTACCAAGCGGAAAAAAATGGTCTGGTCGCCCACCAAAGCTTGGTCATGGCATTCGACATAGCTTATGGTTTTTTCATCATGGCGCCGGTTAGTGAGTTCATAGAAAATTTCTTCCACATTCCAATCCTCATCACGCTTTTGCTTGATGGTCTTAATCCAATAATCAGGTATTCCCATCGCCAGGCGGTAGTCAAAGCCGAAGCCGCCGCTTTCGCGGGGGGCCGCCAGCCCTGGAAGCCCGCTTACATCTTCGGCGATGTTGATTTTGCCGAGTTCATGGGCCAAATCGTTGGCTAGACAAAGATAGGTCAGAGCGTCCCGATCAACACGGTTATGAAAATAAGATTCAAAGGAAGTGAAAGGCGCGCCAAAGCCGTGATCGTAATAAAGCATGCTCGTGACACCGTCAAAGCGAAAGCCGTCAAATTTAAACTCTTCAGCCCAGTAGCGGATGTTGGAAAGAAGAAAGCGGATGACCTCTGTTTTGCCGTAGTCAAACAGGCGCGAATCCCATACCGGGTGCCAGCCCCGCCCACCGCGGTGGAAGTACTGGTAGTCTGTGCCGTCGAAGTGGCTTAGACCCTCAAGGTCGTTTTTAACTGCATGTGAATGAACCAAATCCATGAAGACTATAAGGCCCTCTTCATGGGCTGCATCGATTAGCTCCTTCAACTCTTCCGGGGTGCCGAAACGCGAGGAAGCGGCAAAGAAGTTGGAAACTTGATAACCGAAGGAGGCATAATAAGGATGTTCTTGAACAGCCATCAACTGAATAGCGGTATAGCCGGCTCTCACGATGCGAGGCAGGATGCGCTCGCGGAATTCTTTAAAGGATCCTACTTTTCCCTCCTCTTGAGCCATGCCGACATGAGCTTCGTAAATAAGTAAAGGCTCCCGGCGCGGCTTGAAATATTTAACCCGCCAGCAATACTCCTTTTCAGGTTTCCATACTTGAGCGGAAAATATGTTGGTTTGGTAATCCTGTACGGCCCTCCTTACGTAAGCCGGAAGCCGCTCCCCTGCGCCGCCAGGCCACTCAACCCAAAGCTTATAAAGACCGCCATGCTGAAGGGCATGGGCGGGGAGTTTAATCTCCCAATTCCCTTGGCCGATTTGCTGCAATGCATAATCGGCATTAGGTTTCCAGCCAGAGAAAGGGCCAATCAGACATATCCAGCGCGCATTGGGCGCCCATTCCCTAAAGACCCACTGATTGTCCTTAAAATGAAGCCCGAAATACTCATGCGCAGAGGCAAATTCCGTTAACGAGTCATAGCCTGTAAGCAACCGGTTCTTGACAGCCAGCGAATGCTGATAGATGTCGTAAAAGAAACCCTCGTAGGGGATGAGCATTGTATCTTTGTCGATAATTTTAAATTTAGACATAAGCCTGTTGTTATTCCCCGCACACGGTACCAGCGGCTCTTATATATAAACGGAACCGATTTTATTGCAAAGCCACGGCCTCTAAACCGTGGTTTCAGACGCTCTCTGTGCAAGCGCTTAGACTGGGAATTCTTGTGCCTGGTTTGTCAACGCGCTGCCACCATTTCAATTTCCACCATGGCCCCTAAAGGAAGGGCAGCCACTTGCACAGTGGCGCGGGCTGGTTTAGAGCCCTGGAGCTTCTTTTCGTATATGGCGTTAACAAGGGCGAAATGTTTAAGATCACTTAGATATATAGTTGACTTTACAACATTGCTGAAATCCATGCCGAGGCGTTTCAGCACCGCCTCAAGATTATGCAACACTTGGCTGGTCTGTTCTTCAATGCCGCCTTCAATCAGCTTCCCCGTTTGCGGGTCAAGCGGGAGTTGCCCAGAGAGAAAGGCCAAACCTCCATAAAGTACAGCCTGCGAATACGGGCCAATGGCTTTGGGCGCGTTTGCTGCATCGGAAATGTAATCAAGCATAGTAAATCCTCATCTGTTGTTTGCCGGTCGATTTAAAATAACTTTGTGCCGCCCGCCCGGCAAGGGCTGGCAAGCCGGGCAAAAATGCGTACCGCGCTGTCCTACCACTATGCGCTGAATGGTGTTTTTGCAGCGCCTGCATTTTTCATTTTCCCGGCCGTAAACCCGCGGCTGGTAGCGTCCCCAATATACAACGCCGTCTCCGGCATCGGTCCCTTGAGCCCTAATGGCGCGGCCAAGAACAGTACGAATGGCCCGATGCAAGGCCGCCATTTCCCCGGCCTTGATATCGCATGCCCGTCGAAGAGGGTGTATTCTTGCCTGCCAGAGCGACTCATCTGCGTAAATGTTGCCGATACCGGCAATCAAGGACTGATCTAAGAGCAGGGATTTAATGGCCGAGCGGCGTCGGCCAAGCAGTTCCTTAAGTTTTGCGGAGGTGAACCTGCGGTCCATAGGCTCCACTCCAAGCTTGCCGGTCAGGGCTTGGGCCTTGGAGGGCAAAAACATACGGCCGAATTTGCGGGTGTCATGGAAACGTAGCTTCCTCCCACTTCTAAACTCGAACACAACATGATCATGCTTAGTGGGTGCAAAGTTCTTCGCTGTAACTTCGAGCCGACCGCTCATTCTAAGATGCACCAGCAAAAAACGCCTTCGGGGGGCCTGCAAATGGGATAGTCTAAAAATTAAAAACTTACCGCGCCGGCTGACCGTTTGGATACGGCAGCCTTTGAGCCTTTGGCTGAACTCCGAAGCGGAAGGAACAGCTATTGAACCTGCCCATTTGATGCTTACTGCAGTGATGACTTCCCCGGCCAGCTTGCCCCTTAAATGGCGGGCAATGGTCTCGACTTCAGGCAACTCGGGCATGGCTGGGCTATAGCATTTTTTTTAGCGCCACGAAACTTTTTGCCGCACTGGACGATTAAATGGCGGTTATCTGTTTTAGGAGGAAAGGGGCATGGAGACAGTCCCCCTGCAGGGCATGCCCTATAAGGCGATTGATTCAGGCGGCGGTGATGTGTCAGCGACTGTCACCGCCCGTCTCAAGGCATATTTCGCTTATGACAAGTCGGGACTTAAACTTGACGTAGCCCAGCGGATATTGGAAGAAGCTAAAGACTTGTCGCGCGAAGACCGGGCTATACTCTTGGCCATAGCCGAGCAGGAGTCCGGCTTTAACCCTTGCGCTAAAAACCGAGCCTCCTCTGCCCAGGGGGTCTTCCAGATTGTTAATAGTACTTGGCGCGGGCTTGGGTTTAAAGAGGATGAGCGCGGCAAATTAACGGCGCAGATAAAAGCAGGGGTGAAACTTTATCGTGAGAATTTAACGCTGCTTAAGACCCGAGGCGAGGCTCATGGTCTTAAGCGTGTTATCAATATGTATCGCTTGCATCATGATGGCTGCGGGCCGGTAGCGTACGGTGGCGAGGAAATCGCCCGCCGTTTTGTGGCCAAGAGATTTTTACTGTTTTTTAACCTGCTTGCCGGCTGATAAGCCAGTCTGCCCGGCTGCTTGCTTTCGCCGTTTAATAGAATGATGATGCCGGCATGAGAGGTTTAAAGCCCGGCCTTCTTATTTTTTTGCTTTCAACTGTTTTAATTTTGCCCTGGTTAGGCAGGCAGGATTTTTATACCCGCGGGGAAGCGCGTGAGGCCTTGGTTATTCAGGATCTCTTCTCTTCCGGAAACTGGATTCTGCCGCGAGGATATAGCGATGCGGTGCCCTCCAAGCCGCCTTTGATGCATTGGCTGGGAGCCTTGTTTTCCCTTCTTCAAGGCGAGGTGAACGAATACACGGCGCGTTTGCCGTCCGCCCTGGCCGGCATCCTATTTTTGCTTTTCTTTTTTACTTTTTTGAGTAGCAGAGCCGGTACTAAACAGAGTTTAGCTGCTTGTGTGATTTTGCTTACCAGCATTGAATGGTTTCGCTCTTCAATTATATGCCGGGTTGATATGCTTTTTTCGGCTTTGCTGGCCGCGGGGCTTTTGACTCTCTATGACTGGTCGAGAAAGGATTGTTCCGGCTGGCCGCGGGCCGCTGTTGTGCTTCTCACGCTTGCCACCTTAGCTAAAGGGCCGGTGGCGGTTTTGTTGCCGGCTCTTATCTTCGCTCTTTTCTTGCTGAGTGAGAAACATGCGGCCGGCCGGGTTGCTTTAAGTCTGATTAAGTTTTGTGCCCCGGCTTTGTTGCTGGCCTTTATATGGTATGTCTTGGCGTATCTTGAACAATGGGAAGCTTTTTCCCATAAAGTTTATTATGAAAACATAGCGCGCTTTCTCGGCTCTCAAGAAGATAAGCCGCATCAGCACTCGGCTTTTTATCTTTTGGGGACAGTGGTTTTGGGGTTTTTTCCGTGGTCGGTTGTTGTAGTGGGGGTGCTTCTCGCAAAGTTCAGGGACAAACGGCTTTTAAGTTGGCAGGTTTTTAAGGGCTGGCTTAGGGGACAAAACGCTCTTTCACGTTATGCCTTGATTGCAGTGCTTTGTTTTGTGGTGTTTTTTTCCATTCCTGCCGGGAAACGAAGCGTGTATCTGCTTCCGGTTTATCCGTTTTTGAGCCTCTATCTGGCCGAGTTGCTTTTGCTTGAGTTTTCCAAGCAGGCTTTTCGCCGCTGGCTGGGTATACTGGCCGCTCTAGTGGTTGGTTTATATGGCGTGTCTCTTTTAAACCTGGCTGGTATTATAAAACTTGAAATGTTACTTGCCGGTTTAAAGAATTCCGGGGATTTATCGTTCTTTGCCTCCATTTTAACAAGCGGTGTGAGAAGCGCCCGTGTCTGGGAACTATTGCTGTTGGTCCTTCCTTTTCTTATCGCGGCTGCTGCCTTGCTTGCAGTTTTCAAGGCTGATTCTGCCCGCAACTCATGGCTGCTTTCGACGGCGCTTTTTAGCTCTCTTCTCTTGGCTGGTAATGGGGTGCTTTTGCCTTGGCTGGCGCGGGCCTTGTCGCCCAGGCGGTTTGCCGCTGAAGTTGCCTCTCTTTTGCCAAAGGACGGGAAACTCTATTCCTTTGGAGATGAGTTTTATGGGATAAGTTTTTATTTAAAACGCCGCATCTACCGCTTGGAGGAGTATCGGGTTAAAGACGGGCTTGTCTTTTTGAATCTTGCCAAGTTTTCGGCCTTTAAAAACTCTTCAGCGCTTTCTCGGCCGGTGGAGATTTTGATGGTTGCACCGAACCCGATCACCAAACCGCGGGCACTAGTGGCACTGGTGCGCTTTAAGAGCTAAGGGCGGATGATGACAGGCCTGGTTTTTTCCGGAATTGGGCGCAGCCTTCCGGGCCGCTATTGCAGCCAGAGAAAACGGCGTTTAAAGTAGGGGCCATATGGCGGAGTTATCACCATCCATAGCTGCTTGGCTTGGTATAATTGAGGGGCTTACTGAGTTTATTCCAGTCTCCAGCACCGGCCATTTGATTTTGGTGGGGCACTTTTTGGGCTTGAAGGGCGCCAAGGCCGCTACTTTTGAGATTTTTATTCAGCTTGGCGCCATCTTGGCGGTTGTATTTTTGTTTTGGCGGCGGTTTGCCGCGTTGATTAATATCTCAGTGAGTAAGGGGCCGTCATTCTCCGGTTTGACCGGTATGGCAAAACTAACACTGGCCTGCCTGCCGGTTTTTATCGTCGGAGCGCTCTTTGGCTCGCAGGTTAAGGAGCGGCTATTTAATCCCCTGGCTGTCTCGGGGGCTCTTCTGGTAGGGGGCTTTTTAATCTTGCTTTTAGATCGTCCTACGCGCCGGGGCCGGACGGCTGTCTTGGAGGAGGTTAGTTACTGGCAGTGTTTGGGGGTGGGCCTTTTCCAGTGCTTTTCTCTTTGGCCTGGAAGCTCGCGTTCGGCCTGTACCATTATTGGCGGCTTGTTGCTGGGACTGGACCGCGTGGTGGCGGCTGAGTTTTCGTTTTTAGTGGCGGTGCCGGTGATGGCGGTGGCCACTGTTTTTGACCTACAGCAAAGCTGGCCGCTTTTAAGCGCTGCGGATCTTAAGCCCTTTATGGTCGGCTTTGTCACGGCGTTTTTGTCGGCTATTTTGGCGGTACGTCTGTTTGTGGCCTTGCTTCAGCGCTATACCTTGAGGCCGTTTGGAATCTATCGGGTTGTTTTAGCGCTAGTCGTGCTATGGGTGTTAAGCTGAGTATATGAGTGAAGGCGGAAGCAAGTCCAAGCATGGCTGCAAAGAGACACCTTAAAGGCTCTTTTCAAAGCGCTTAAGGTGTCTCTTTGCCTTATCCTCCATATCTCGATTCTAGCCTGGCTAAACCTTAAAGAACCTTTGATAACCTCGACGCTGTTGTGCGTGAACCCCCTCAAGACCGGCAAGAATTACGTCAACATGGCGGCTTGAATCTGGAAGAGCCTTGCGGCTTGCCAGCCAACTTTCCATGCCAAAACGGGTGAGATCTTCTCTCGCTAACCTGCTTAAAACCTAAAAAACGCGGTCGACTTGCTTCCAGCACTTCGGGCGGCCGCTCACGCAAATAACCGCCCGAAGTGCTGAACGTATCTTCTTCTACCCTGGATATACTTTTTCCCACCTAATTTATCGGCAGGTGGCAGGCTTTTACTTCACATTTTCGTGAGCTGTTTTACTAGTTATTAAGAAAATTTTTGTGAGAGTTGTTGTATAGTTAGCCAGGCACTGGTATCATGCGCTGTAAGTAATTTAATTCTAGGCTCGTCTTTATGCCTAAGGCTCTGCTTATTAATCCTGAGTTTCCTCCTTCTTATTGGAGTGGAAAGTATGCGCTTGAATTCATAGGGCGCAAATCGGCCAATCCTCCTCTTAGTCTCTTGACATTGGCGGCTTTGTTTCCACCGCATTTTGAGTTGAAGGTGGTGGATCTTAATGTCGAGCCACTTAAGAACCAAGATTTGGCGTGGGCGGATTATGCTTTTATCACCGGCATGATTGTTCAGCGGGAATCCATGCGCGAGGTTATTTCACGTTGTAAGGCTGCTTTTCTACCGGTGATAGTGGGCGGGCCCTATGCAACTTCTTTTCCCGAAGATTTTGCGGGAGTGGATCATTTCGTGTTGGGGGAGGTGGAGGACTTTTTCCTTGATTTTCTTTGTGATTTGGAAGCCGGGCGGGCTGGGAAGCTGTATGAGCCGGCGCGCGATGCTCGAGGGAATTACATAAAACCCGACATCAGCCGGGTTCCGCCCCCGCGCTATGATTTGTTGGATGTGTTTCAGTATGGTTCCATGTCTTTGCAGTTCAGCCGTGGTTGCCCGTTTGATTGCGAGTTTTGTGATATAACCAAGCTATACGGGCGTGTGCCGCGCACCAAGGGCAATTCCCAGATGCTGGCGGAGCTTAATGTGCTTTACCAAACAGGCTGGCGCGGGGCTGTTTTTTTGGTGGACGACAATTTTATCGGCAACAGGAAACGTGCGCGGGAGCTGCTTCCGGACATTACGGCTTGGCAAAAGCAGCACGGTTATCCTTTTCGGCTTTATACTGAAGCTAGTATTAACTTGGCTGAAATGCCGGAGTTGATGGATCTTATGGTGCAGGCCGGGTTTGATATGGTGTTTTTAGGGCTTGAGACTCCTAACTCTGAGGCGTTGCTTAAGGCTAATAAGGGTCAGAATGTGAAGAAAGGCGGCGCTGATTATCTGCTTCGGGCGGTACGTACCATTCAGGCCCATGGCTTGGAAGTGACGGGCGGCTTTATATTAGGTTTGGATGGAGACGGAGAGGACGCTTTTGATGCGCAGATAAATTTTGTGCAACAGGCGGGCATTCCGACTGCCATGGTGGGATTGCTTACACCGGTAAAGGGGACAGCTCTTTATGAGCGCTACCAACGGGAAGGCCGGCTGATCGATACGTGCCATAGCGGGAATAATGTTTCTTGTACCTTGACCTATGTGCCGGAAATGGATCCGCAGACCTTAGTGAGCGGTTATAAAAGAGTTCTTGGCACCTTGTATGATCCGGGGCTGCGCTCCTATTTTGAGCGCTGCTTGACGCTGTTTAAGCATTGGAGGCTTAGACCTCACTGTCAGCGCCAGATTGGCAAGGATGAGATTAGGGCCTTATTTCGTTCCTTGGGCCGTCAAATTTTCTCCCGGCAAGGTCCGGCCTATCTCAAGTTCCTCGGGCAGGTGCTGCTGCGTTTTCCCTCCATGCTCCCGGAGGCGGTCCGCATGGGCATCATGGGCTACCATTATCAAAGGGTTACCAGCCAACAGGTCTTGGTTGATGATTTTTGCTGCCTGTTGGAGGTTGAACTTGAACGGGTTAAGAAAATGATAGCGCGCTTCAAAGAGTCGCGCGCTCAGCGTCTATCGGTTGTGCAGCGCGACATCCAACGGGTATTTGCCGATATTCAAAGGCGCTATGAGGAGATTAATCACGACTTTCGGGCTGCGGTCCGTGATGCAGTCCATAGTTTCAGAACGTCCGTCCGCGCGCAAATTGAGCAATTCTCATTGGCATTGCAGGTCGACGTTCCCACTTTTGAATGAGCCGGCCTTAGGGCCTTTGCATCAAGCGATCCAACATTATGGCGCAGGCTGAGCGGACTGATAGGTGGTTATAATCAGACGGCCCCTTGAGCGGCTCAAGGAAATAATCGGCTCGCCTAAGCAGTTCTTCCGACATGCCCCAGCCGGTTCCAAGCAGCAGCAAGAATGGTTGTCTCTCGTTCCAAAGCTTGTTTCGCATGTCGGTAAAGGAGATGCGCTCCCCGCCCTTGCGGGCCGAGGTTGCGATTAAATGGGGCTTTTGTCGGCTACGGGTGCGTATCATGTCGATGGCTTCGTTTAAATCCGCCACGATCTGCACCAAGGTCAAAGCGTCTTTGCGGTTTGGATTATAAGAGGCGCCAAAACCATCTTGCCAGTGGGCCTTAAGCACATTGGCAAGCCGCCTAAGCGTTGGGGCGGGGTGGGCGATGAATACGCTGCTTAGGCGGTATGTGCGGGCGCTGCGGGCGATGTCGTGTACATCAATCAGGGTTAAAGAGGTGGTGATAAGCTGTCCCTGCTTGTTAAGCATCTGTTCGTGGAGCAGTGCGACGCTCAAATCGGGAAGGTGCGAGTCATTCATTTGGCTTTCCGCATTTAAGAAGATCAGGGCGCATCTTTCTTGTCCGCTGGAGGGCCTGCTCGCGGCGCCAAACGGCGATTTTTTGGTGGTCACCGGACAGCAAAACTTCCGGCACCCTCAAGCCCCGGAACTCGGCCGGTTTGGTGTATTGCGGCGCTTCTAGCAGGAGTGAATTTTCTTGCCGAATGCTGAAAGACTCCTCCTTGAGAGAGTCTTTGTTTCCTATTACATCGTCCATAAGCCGCACCGCGGCCTCAAGAACCACCATGGCTGGAATCTCACCGCCCATCAGCACATAGTCGCCTATGGAGATCTCTTCGTCGACAGCGAGCTCAATAGCCCTTTGATCAACGCCTTCGTACCGGCCGCAAATAAATATCAGACTTTGCCGCTCACTAAGTTCTTCGGCTTTGCGCTGGTTAAACACCATGCCGCCCGGCGTAAGCAGAACGGAATGTGCTTTGGGTGCACGGAGTTTCACCGATTCTATGGCTTTAACCAACGGTTCAGCCATCATCACCATGCCGGCTCCTCCTCCGTAAGGGCTGTCGTCGACGCTATAGTGGGGAGGAGCGGCGAACTTACGGATATCTACCAGTTCTATAGCTATCAAACCGCGCTCTCGGGCTTTGTGAATTAAGCTGGTACTAAGGAAGCTTGAGAAGATCTCGGGGAAAATAGTCAGAATGTAGATTTCCCGCCTGGTCACCTTGGTTAGACTGCTTTTGACCTATTCTTGGCGCGTTCCTTGCGTTTGCGTCTGGCGGCGATGAGGCGTTTGCGCCGCGCTTCTTCCCGCTGTTCTATGACTCCGGGGAAAGCTTTCTTGATAAGGGAGGTTACTTTTTCAGTAGCCTGGGCGCCTTTTTCAAGCCAATGCTTGACTCGATCTTCTTTAAAATTTACGCGTGGAGGGTCATAAAGCGGATGATAGAAGCCGACTACTTCAATGAAGCGGCCGTCTCTTTTTTTACTCTTTTCAGCCGCCACGATGCGGTAAAAGGGTTTTGATCTAGTTCCATGTCGTGCCAGTCTGAGTGTTACAGCCACAGATGATTCTCCCTTGGGTAATAAAATAATGAGGTTAGAGTGTACCTTAAGAACTCTATCCATTTCAAGTGCTTGGGCTGTGCTGTCCCAAAGAGTAAACTAAAGACTTCATGGGGCCATGTACGTCTGTGATTAAGAGCCCGTTTAGTAGGGGCAAAAAACCTAGGTAGGCCCAACAAGATAGCCTGTTGCCACAACGTTTAGGGGTTCAGCGCATCGAAATGTGTGACGGGTTTTATGCGAGGCTTGCTTAGTCTGTAAGAGAGCAGGCAGCTCAGGTTTTAAGTACGTTAGCTAGTACCTTGAAGTTTTGCCTGGGTTCGCATTGGAACCCAGGCGATTTTTTTGATCTTTTCGCCTTGATCTTGATTGTTAGGCATTAAAATCCTACTAATATTTCCAGTTTATAGGCACGTAGCTCAGTGGTAGAGCACTTGCTTCACACGCAAGGGGTCGCTGGTTCAAACCCAGTCGTGCCTACCAGGTCAAGCTCCGTATTTGGAGTACCACCGTAACGAACCAGCGATGATCAACGCAACGCGAACTGGTGAGCGTTGCCCAATGCGAGCGGGAGCGAGCAATGATCGCTGGTTCAAACCCAGTCGTGCCTACCAGGTCAAGCTCCGTATTTGGAGTACCACCGTAAC
>Ga0129299_1000834_pt1 | contig 20355 bp, 18 predicted proteins | sample ConPoolayeCmetaG_FD_94477 | JGI IMG/M metagenome (GOLD analysis project Ga0129299, IMG submission 94477) | Hot spring microbial mat communities from California, USA to study Microbial Dark Matter (Phase II) - Cone Pool mat layer C metaG ...
ATCTTCGACCCGGCCCCTGCCTCCCCCCTGCCCGACGACGCCTACCCGCTGTTCGACGTGATCACCCCCAACGAGACAGAGGCCGAAATCCTGCTCGGCTACCGCCCGGAGACGGTCGAGGAGGCAGCCCGCGCCGCCGCTGATCTGCGGGCGCGCGGCGCCAAGGCGGCGATCATCAAGCTGGGCGGGCGGGGCGCAACCTACGCCTTCGAGGGCGGGAGTGGGTACATCCCGCCCTTCCCGGCCACGCCGGTGGATACCGTCGCCGCCGGGGACGCCTTCAACGGGGGGCTGGCGGTGGCGCTGGCCGAGGGCCACGCCCTGCCCGAAGCGGCTCGTTGGGGCGCGGCGGCGGGCGCGATCGCGGTCACCCGCCCCGGCGCGATGCCCTCCATGCCCCACCGGGCAGAACTGGATACCTTGCTCCATCAAGGGACGCTGACATGACCACCACCCTATTGCGGGCCGACGCGGTTCTGACGCTCGACCCGCACGATCATCTGTACCGGCCCGGCTTCGTAGCCCTCGACGGCGACCGCATTGTGGAGGTCGGCCCGGCGGACGGGCGGCGCTACGGCGAGGTGCTTGACCTCGGCCCCCGCTTGATCATGCCGGGGCTGGTCAACGCGCACACCCACACGCCGATGGTCCTGTTCCGGGGGCTTTCCGAGGGCCACTCGCTGCTGACCTTCGAGGGCTGGTACCACACCATCCGGGTGGTGGAAGAGGTCATGACGCCGGATATGGTTCCGCCCGCCGTGGCCGTCTCGTGCGCCGAGATGATCCGCACCGGGACGACCTGCTTTGCCGACCAGTACTTCTACATGGATCAGATCGCCCCGGTGGTGCGCCAGAGCGGGCTGCGGGCCGCGCTGGCCTACGGGATCGTCGAGCTGGGCGACCCGGTCGCGCAGCGACGCGAGCTGGATAGCGCCGCGGCCTTCCTGGCCAGCGTGCGCGGCGACCCGCTGATCAAAGGCTGGGTCGGGCCGCACGCCTTCTTCGTGGATAACACCGAGGAGACCATGCGCGGCGAGATGGCCCTGGCCGACCGCTTCGACACCGGCCTGCACATTCACCTTTCCACCACCGGCGAAGAGGACGCCTACTGCCAGCAGCACTATGGCACCACTGCCATCCGGCAGATGGAGGCGATGGGTGTCTTCGAGTGGCCAGTGATCGCCGCCCATTGCCTGAGCATCCCGCACGACGACCTCGCCATCCTGGCTCAGAAACCCTTCACTGCCGTCATCGCCGCCAGCGCCGGGATGCGGGCCGGGGCGGGGGCCGCCCCGCTGAAGGCCATGTTGGAGGCGGGGATCAACGCCGCCATCGGCACGGATAACGTCACCAACAACAATTCCTACGACCTGTTCAAAGAGATGCAGTTGATCGGCAAGCTGATGAGCCTGCGCGAGCAAACCCCCGGCGCGATCCCGGCCCCCCAGATCGTGCGGATGGCCACCCACGGCGGCGCGAAGGCACTGGGCCTGGAGGACGAGATCGGCTCGCTGGAGGCGGGCAAGAAGGCCGACTTGATCGCCCTCGACCTGGCGGAGATCGGTTGGGGGCCAACCGAGGCCCAGGATGTATACACGGCGCTGGTGTATTCGGTGTGCGGCCTGCACGTGGCTGACGTGATGGTGGAGGGCCGCTGGCTGCTGCGCGACCGCCGCTGGACGACGCTGGACTATGCCCAGGCACGAGCCGACCTCGACGCGGCCTACGCCGCACTACGGGGGCGGCTCTCCGCGTGAAGGAGAGCCAACCTGATAGGGAAGCCAATGACCCGCTTGATCATCGATACCGACCCCGGCGTGGACGACGCCCACGCCATCCTGCTGGGCTTTGCCCACCCGGACGCGCAGATCGAGGCGATCTGCACTGTAGCCGGGAATGTCTCGCTGGAGCGCACCACCGCCAACGCCTGCACCATCCTCGACGTGCTGGGGGTGGATGTGCCCGTGTATCCCGGTTGCGACGGCGCGATCATCCGCGCCCCGCACGACGCGGCCTACGTGCACGGCGACGACGGCCTGGGCAACAGCCACTACCCGCCCGCCCGCCACCAGCCGGAATCCGAGCACGCCGTGCTGGCGCTGATCCGCCTGGCAAACGAGTCGCCCGGCGAGCTGACGCTGTGCGCCATCGGCCCGCTGACCAACCTGGCGCTGGCGACCCGCCTCGACCCCAGCCTGCCCCAGAAATACAAGCGGCTGGTGGTGATGGGCGGCGCGATCCGGGGCATGGGCAATATGGCGGCCAACCCGTCCGCCGAGTTCAACGCCTGGACCGACCCGGAGGCGGCGGCCATCGTGTTTGAAAACTGGCCGGGGCTGGAGTTGGTCTCCTGGGAAACCACGATGGCCTACGGCATCCCGCCAGAGGACGTGGACAAACTGATGAGCGCCCCGACCCCGCGCGGCGAGTTCTTCCGCAAGATCACCCGCAACACGCTGGAGATGATCGAGCGGCTGCTGAACCGCAAAATGCTGTTCGCGCCCGACCCGTTGGCGGTTGCCATTGCCATCGAGCCGGACCTGGTGCGCCACTCGGAAAGGCGCTATGTGCAGGTCGAGCCGTCGGGGTCGAGCACGCGCGGCCAGACAACGGTGGACTGGTTCGGCCTGACGCAGCGCGAGCCGAACATCAACCTCATCCTGGAAGTGGATCGGGATCGCTTCTGGGAGCGGATGCTGGCATCGGTGGAGTGAGCGCCGACCTCCTGAGCGCCGCCCGCCAGCGGCAGGGTGAGATCGTCGCCCTGCTGCAAGACCTGGTGCGCATTCCGTCGGTCAACGGGCGCGACTCGGAGGCGGCGGTCGCGCAGCGCATCGCGGAGGAGGCAGCCCGGCTAGGGTTGCGGGCCTCGCTGCCCGCCGCCGACCCGGCCCGGCCCAACGTCCTAGCCGAGTGGGGCGACGGCCCGCAGGGGTTCGCCCTGATCGGGCACATGGACACGGTGGCCGAGGGCGACCCCGCCGCGTGGACTCATCCCCCGTTTGGCGCGCTGATCGAGGGTGGCAGGCTCTTCGGGCGGGGCGCGGCGGATAACAAGGCCGGGATCGCCTGCGGGCTGCACGCCATCGCCCTGCTGCGCGATTTGAACCTGCTCGATCCGGCGCAGGCGCGGGTGATGTTGGCGGGCGTGGTGGATGAGGAATCCGGGGCCAGCAGCCCGCTGGGGGTGCGTCACCTGCTCGATGCGGGATGGCTGAGGGCCAGGGGAGCGATCTACACCTACGCCGGGGACATCGTGTGCGTGGGGCATCGCGGGCTGCTGCGGCTGATCCTGCGGGCCGCAGGACGGGCCATTCACTCCGGCAGCCCGGCGTGGAGTCGGGGCGAGGGCGGCGTCAACGCCGTGACCGGCTTGGCGGCGATCCTGGTGGCGCTGGAACGGCTGCGCCTCGACGCGCCGGCGCATCCGGCCTTTGCCGGGCTGGGCTGCACGATCACCCCCGGCACGCTGATACAGGGCGGGGAGTTCGAGAGCATGGTTCCGGCCCGCGCCGAGGCGCTGATCGACGTGCGCCTGATGCCGGGACAGGACGCGGAAGAGGTGATCCACGCCATCCAGGCGGTCATCGACGCCGAGCTGGCGCGGCGGCCCGGCCTGACGGTGGCGGTCGAGGTGAAGAACAGCCTGCCCGGCGCGGCGATCCCGGTCGAGCACCCGCTGGCACAGATCGCGGCCCGGCACGCCCACGCGATCACCGGGCGGGAATGGGCCATCGCCGGGGCAGGCCCGGCCAACGAGGGCTACATGCTGATCGAGGCAGGCATCCCAACGCTGTGCGGCTTCGGGCCGCAGGGCGGCAACGCGCACGCCCCTGACGAGTGGGTGAGCGTCGAGAGCCTGCCACAGACGGCGGCGATCTACGCCGGGACCATCCGGGATTACCTGGCCGGATGGTCGGGCTGAACTTGACCAAGTCGGGTACAATATTTTAGAATCCAGCACCACAAGAGTAGCCGCCGATCAGAAGCTCCCCCCGACCGACGAAAGCAGCTTTTGACTCAGCACCCGGCACGCACAGCGCGGCACTCTCTTCAGAGGAACCCTATATGGCACACGACCAGCGCGATCCGTGGGTTTCCGTCCGCACCCGCCACGACTTTCCCGCCGACGAGGTCATCTCCGCCTTGCAAAAGGAAATCCGGCGCGGCCAGGCCGAGAACGCCGCCCTGCTGGCCTATGAGATGATCACCACTAGCCCCGAGCTGGAGGAGAAGCTATGGAAGCGCCTGATGGTCATCTCCGTCGAGGACGTGGGCTTCGGCGACCGGGACGCAGCGGGGCTGGTCTACACGCTGTACCGGATGAAGCAGGCGCTCGGCGCGGGCGCGCCGGAGGGCTGGCTGTTCGCCGTCCACGCGGTGCGGACGCTGTGCGCCGCGCCGAAGGATCGATCCAGCGACGAGATGGCGATGTGGATCAAGCGCCAGGTGGAGGGCGGTGACCTGTTGCCGGTCATCCCCGATTACGCTATCGATATGCACACCGCGCGCGGGCAGAGGATGGGCCGCGACCTGCGGCACTTCTTGGAGGAAGGCGCGCGGCTTGAGCCGGAACTGCCGGGCCGCGATACCACCTACCGCGACCGCATCATGCGGCTGCTGGACGAAGGTGACTCATAGCGGCAGGGCCACAGCGGACGATGGAACAGACTGGGCAAGCCACCGCCCTGAGCGACGAGATGGACGCCGAGATGGCCCAACTGGCCGTCGTGCTGTTTGAGCACGTCGAAGGGCAGATCGCGCAGGCGGATACGAAGGCGCAGCTCACCCTGGCTGCCGATACGCTGCTGGCGGCAGCGCTGACGCTGGCGGGGCGGGGGGCGGGCCTCAGGCTGCTCGACCCCGCTGCCGCGCTGCCAGAGCGCCTTGGTGGGGGGCTGGGTTTGTTATCTTTCCTGGCGCTGGTGATCTCAGTCTATCTAGCGCTGGTGGCCGCGCGTCCCCGGCTGACGGTGGCGGGCCAGCGGCGCAGCCTGTTCTATTTTGGGCACATCGCACAAGTGCGCGAAGCGGAGTTTATTCGGGAGTTCCAGGATAGCACCGCCCTGGAATTGCGCGTGTCCCTGCTGGCTCAGGTTCACAGCAAGGCGGTGATCGCGCAGCGGAAGTTCGCTAGCGTGCGGGGGAGCATCTCGTTTCTGATCGCGGCGCTAGTGCTGTGGGCCGTCATGCAGATCGCCCTGGCCTTCGTGGCCCCGTGAGATGGAGGAGGCGGCGTCGAGGTCGGCGGCGATAATGGCCCCGGACAAGGAGGTGATGGCATCCGCATATTGCACAAGTCGGTGGATTCCTGCTATTGATTCCTCACGAGGAGAGAATAGAGGCTATGAACAAGAAGTTGTTTCTGCTAACCCTTCTGATCGTGGCTGCCCTGGCGCTTGTCTCGTGCGCCCCGGCTGGCCCCGGCGCGGGCGGCGCGGAGGAGTTCAAGTTCGTGCTGATCACCCCCAACCCGCTCGGCGACCGCTCGTTCATCGATGCAGCGGCGCGGGGGGTGGAGCGCGCCAACGAGGAGCTGGGCCTGAACGGCCAGATCATCGAGACCAACAGCATCGCCGAGCAAGAGGCGGCCATCCGCGCGGCGCTGGCCGAGGATAACGACCTCATCCTCGCCCTGGCCCCCGACCCGGAGACCATCCTGGCGATTGCTGAGGAGAACCCCGACCAGAAGTTCGGCGTGCCGTCGGACATCTTCGTCGAGAGCCTGCCCGATAACATCCAGGCGTACCAGGTGAACGTCCACGAGGGCAGCTTCCTGGTGGGCGTGGTGGCGGGCATGATGACCGAGACTAAGATCGTCGGCGCGGTGGTGGGTGGCGATGCGCCCGGCCTGAACCAGTTCTTCTGGGCCTATAAGCAGGGCGTGCTGACGGTGTGCCCCGACTGCGAGGTGCTGGTCAGCTATCTGAACTTCCAGTTCTCCGACCCCACGCTGGGCAAGGAAGCCGCGCTGGCTCAGTACGAGCAGGGCGCGGATATCATCTTCCAGGTGGCGGGCCGCTCCGGCGAGGGCGTGATCTCGGCAGCAGCGGAGACCGGCAACTTCGCCATCGGGGTGGACTCCAACCAGGACTGGATCGAGCCGGGCAGCGTGATCGTCTCGATGCTCAAGCGCGTCGATACATCCACCTTCCTGCTGGTGCGGGAGACCATGAACGGCAACTTCCAGGGTGGCTTCCAGCAGATCAGCATGGCTGACGGCGCGACCGGCCTCTCCTGGGATGAAGGCTCGACGGAGTTCGCCGATAACGGCCCGGAGGAGATGGTCGCCAAGCTGCCGGACGTGCAGGCGCGCGTGGAGGAGTTCCGCCAGCAAATCCTGGATGGCACACTGGCCGTGTGCGACGCGCTCAACGCGCCCGATGCCCCCGAGTGTGAGGGCCTGGCGGCGGGCGGTGAGTAGCTGATCTCAGCCCCCACCCCCTGGCGGATCGAGAAGGGGAGTTATTCCGCGATAGGGGATGGGTTTGGCGCAGGGGCACGGCGCGCCGTGCCCCTGTCTTCACCAGCGCCCGAGCTGATTCGGAAAGCCAGATCACCGCCATTGGCTCCGCACACCCGCGCGGGCCGGTTGGAGGTCTTTTGTGACCACTCTCCCCGCTAAAGCGGGGAGCTTCTCGGCGCACGCATGACGTCCGGCCTTTGGCCGGCCTGGTCTACGTTCAGCGCCGACCGCCCGGTCCGGGCGGTTGCCAACGCCAGCGCAAGCACGTTCCGGGCGGCGTTGAGGTCCCGGTTCAGAATCAGTTCGCAGTGAGGGCAACGATGTATGCGAACGCTCAGGCTCTTTTCGACAATTGCACCACACCCACTGCACGCTTGCGAAGTGTAAGCTGGGTTCACGGTCACCACTTGCACACCAGCTTCTTCCGCTTTGTATGCAAGCAGTTGTCGGAACTCGCCCAACCCCGCGTCGTGCGCGCTCAGGGCAAGGTGAGGATTGTGCGTCATAAAGCCGAGCGACAGGTCTTCCAGACCGATGAAGCCGTAGGTTTTGACCATTTGGCTGGTGAGTTTGTGCCAGAAGTCGCGGCGTTGGTTGACGATGCGCTCATGCAGGCGCGCTACCTGAGCGGCGGCTTTGCGACGGCGCGCACTTCCCTTTTGACGGCGCGCAAGACGGCGTTGTGCGATGCGCAGCTTCGCCAGGGATTGCCGCAGCCAGCGTGGGTTCTCGATCAGGTCGCCATCGCTGAACGCCAGCAGGTTTTCCAGGCCCATGTCGATGCCAACGGCGGGACCGCCCGCCGCAACGGGTTCGGGGTCGGACAGTTCCAACATCAAGCACACGTACCACTTTCGGTTGTTGCGCTTGATAACGACATGTCGGATTTCTGCTTCATCGGACAAGGGACGGTGGTACTCGATCTTGATCTCCCCGACATTTTGTATGTAGAGCCGCGCGCGACCTTGTGCATCGAAACGCAGCTTGCAGCCATCGGCGTAGCGATATTCCAGGCTGTGGAAGCGGTTGCGCCCCTTGAAACGCGGAAACCCCGCTTTCTCGCCCGCTTTCAGGCGGCGAAAGAATGCAGCGAATGCTTTGTCCAGGCGGCGCAGCATTTGCTGCACACACGTCGCGTTCAGCATCCCCAGAGTATCCGGCTTGGCGTGGCGTTCGTCGCGGAAGTGCGCCCACTGCTGCGTGTAGGTGACGCCCTGACCAGTCTCCCGGTAGGTGTTGATGCGCTGCTCCAGCGCAGCGTTGTACAGGTTGCGACCCTGCCAGAGCAGAAAGTCCAGCGCGCGGTCCTGTGCGTTCGTGGGATAGAGGCGGTATTTGTACGTGCGGATCATTGGCTACCGCCCCTTCTGCATATCAATGTAGCGCTGGATCGTGGCCGCGCTGACGTGGCCGGCTGTGCCTATGTAGTAGCTGCGTGTCCACAGCGACGGCAGGCGGCTTTTGAGATGTGGGAATTCCTGCCGAAGTCGGTGAGCGCTTGCGCCTTTCAAGCGGTGCATGATTTGGCTGATCGCCAGGTCGGGGGAAACGATGCAAACAGGTGAACGTGATCGGGCTGTACGACCAGTTCAGTGATTGCCCCGTCAAGCGAAGCCACGATTTCGCGCAGCAGCGCATCGAGGCGCTTTCCCACCGCGCCGGCCAGCACAGGACGGCGAAACTTGGGACACCACACCAGGTGGTAGTTGATGTTGTAAGTAGCGTGATGGGTTTGCTTGTCCATAGCAAACGAATTATATCGCACATATGTTCGGATATCAAGCAGAAAGGAGGCAAGCGCCATTCCCCACCAGGCTAATACCCGGTGTCCCCTGGCGCAATTCTTATGGAACCTGCGGTTGAGATGCAGGGCATCACGAAGTTCTTCCCATCGTCAGGCGTGCTGGCGAACAAGAACGTTGACTTCACCGTCCGCCAGGGCGAGGTTCACGCCCTGGTCGGCGAGAACGGGGCGGGCAAAACCACCCTGATGAACATCCTATACGGGCTGATCCGCCCCGACTCGGGGGCGATCCGCATTCACGGCCAGCCCGCCGAGATTCACCACCCCGACGACGCGATCCGGCACGGCATCGGCATGGTGCATCAGCACTTCAAGCTGGTGCCCTCGTTCACCGTCGCCGAGAACATCATGCTGGGCATGGAGCCGAATCGGCTGGGCTGGCTGCAAAAGTCGGATGAGATCGAACAAGTGCGGCGGCTGGCCGAGGAGTTCGGCTTGCCGGTCGATCCCACCGCCCGCATCCGGCAGCTTCCGGTCGGGATGCAGCAGCGGGTGGAGATTCTCAAGACGCTCCAGCGCCGGGCGCGGATTCTGATCCTCGACGAGCCGACGGCGGTGCTGACCCCCCAGGAGGCCCGCGAGCTATTTGGGGTGGTCCGCAAGCTGGCCGAGAGCGGGCGCACGGTGATCTTCATTTCCCACAAGCTGCTGGAGGTGATGGAAGTCGCCGACCGGGTGAGCGTGATGCGGCGGGGCGAGATGGTGGGCACCAAGGACATCGGGGACACCAGCGTGCGTGAGATGGCACGCATGATGGTGGGCCGCGAGGTGCTGTTCATCCTGGATAAGAAGCCCGCCCGGCCCGGCCCGCCCGTGTTGGAGGTCGAAAATCTCGTCGTCGCCGGCGCGGGGGGCATCCCGGCGGTGATGAACGTCTCGTTTGAAGTTCGCGCGGGCGAGATTCTGGGCATCGCCGGGGTGAATGGCAACGGCCAGACGGAGCTGGTCGAGGCGATCACCGGGATGCGCCTGGCGGAACTGGGCCGCGTGCGGCTGCTGGGCAAGGACATCACTCGACGCCCCGTCGGGGTGCGCCGCCGGGAAGGGCTGGCCCACATCCCCGAAGATCGGATGGGCGTTGGCCTGAACCTGCAGACCACGCTGGACGAGAATCTGGTGGTGACACACTACCGGGAACCGCTGTACAGCCACCTGGGCTTCCTGCGCCGCGCAGCCATGCGCGAACTGAGCGAGACGGCCATCCGGCGCTTCGACATCGCCGCGGCGCGGCCCGGCGGCGGCATCGCCATGTTATCGGGCGGCAACCTACAGAAGGTGGTGCTGGGGCGCGAACTGAGCGGCGAGCCTAAGCTGATCGTCGCCAACCAGCCCACGCGCGGCCTGGACGTGGGCAGCATCGAGTTCGTGCACAATACGCTGCTACAGGCCCGCGATCAGGGCGTGGCGATCCTGCTGGTATCGGTCGAACTGGACGAGATCATGTCGCTATCAGATCGGATCGCAGTGATGTTCAACGGCCAGATCAATGGCAGCATGGACGCCGCCGAGGCCACCGAGGAAAAGCTCGGCATCCTGATGGCAGGCGGCTCGTTGGCCGAACACGTGGAGGAAGCCGTATGAACCTGGAGACCCGCCAACGAATCGAGAACAACTTCCTGATCCCGGTGCTTTCGATCCTATCCGGTCTGCTGCTGGCGGCGGTCTTCATCCTGCTGACGCAGCACAACCCCCTGGCGGCCTATGGGCGGATGCTTCAGGCAGGCTTCGGCTGCGCGGCGTTCAACCGCTGCGCGTTCTTCACCACGCTCCAGCTTGCCACGCCGCTGATCCTCACCGGCCTGTCGGCGGTGGTGGCGTTCCGGTCGGGGCTGTTCAGCCTGGGGCAGGAGGGGCAGCTCTACCTGGGCGGCATGACCGCCGCCTGGCTCGGCTATGTGATCCACCTGCCGCCGGTCATCCACCCGGCGGTGGCCATCGGCGCGGCGATGATCGTTGGCGCGGTTTACGGCTGGATTCCCGGCGTGCTCAGGGTGCGGCTGGGGGTCAACGAGATCATCAGCACCATTGTGCTGAACAACATCGCCGTGCTGTTCGTGACCTACCTGATCAACTTCCCCCTGCGGGCCGACCAGTCCACGACGGCCCACTCGCCGGTGATTGACCAGACAGCCCGGCTGATGACCTTCGCGCCCGGCAGCGATTGGGGGGTGGGCTTTGTGCTGGCGCTGATGGCGGTGGTCTTCGTGTACTTCTACCTGTGGCGCTCGACCGCCGGCTACGAGCAACGCATGGCGGGCCAATCGCTGCTGTTCGCGCGGTTTGGTGGCATCCCCAGCGAGCGGGCGGCCATTCGCGGCATGTTGATCAGCGGTGCGCTGGCCGGGCTGGCCGGGGCCATCGAGGCGCTGGGGGTGCACGGGCGGATGCTCCAGGGCTTCTCCAGCGGGCTGGGCTTCGACGGGCTGACGGCGGCCATTCTGGGGCAGGTGCACCCGCTGGGCACTACGGTGGTAGCGGTCTTCTTCGCCGGGCTGCGGCTGGGCGCACAGTTGGGGCTGCAATTTGCCCTGCACATCCCGCGCGAACTGGGCGGCGGCATCATCGCGCTGATGATCCTGTTTGTGGCCGCGCCGCAGCTTTACCGGCCCCTGCTGGATCGCATCGGCGGGTGGCTGGATCGGCTGGGCAGCCGGCAGGGCGCGGAGGAGGGAGCCTGATGCTGGAAGGAATCGCGGACGCATTCACGCTCGACCTGGTTCGGAGCGGCATCCGGCTGGCCACGCCGATCATGCTGGCGGCCATCGGCGGGGCGCTGTGCAACCGCGCGGGCGTGCTCGACCTGGCGCTGGAAGGCAAGATGCTGATGGGGGCGTTCATCGCCATCCTGGCCTCGTTCTTCCTCAAGAGCACCTACGCGGGCGTGTTCATGGCGGCGCTGGCGGGCGGCGCGCTGGGCGCGATCTTCGCCTTCTTGTACCTGCGCTACAACGTCAACCTGGTGGTGCTGGCGATTGCCATCAACCTGTTCATCGCCGAGATGACGGTGTTCTTCATGCGCACCTTCCTCGGCGACGTGGGCACGTGGTCCGATCCCAGCATCAGGCAGCTCCCTGACCTGCCGCTCCCGCTGATCCACAACCTGGCCGGGGTCAGGCAGGTGCTCAGCGGGCATAACGCCATCGTATACTTCTCATGGATCGCCGCCCTGGCCGGGTACTTCCTGCTGTTCCACACCAAGTTCGGGCGGCACATCCGCGCGGTGGGCGAGAACCGCGAGGCGGCGGAGACGGTGGGGATCAACGTGCCGCGCGTGCGGTTTTTCGCGCTGACTATCGCCGGGATTCTGGCGGCCACAGGCGGGGCATTCCTGTCGGTGGGCCACCTGACGCTGTTCACCCGCAACATGAGCAACGGGCGTGGCTGGGTGGCGGTGACGGCGGCGCTGTTTGGGTTTAACCACCCCATCGGCGTGTTCTTCACCGGCCTGTTCTTTGGCTTCGCCGACGCGATCTCCATCCGCCTGCAAACGACCACCAACATCCCGCCCAGCCTGGTGCAGTTCCTGCCGCAGTTCGCCACCCTGTTGGCCCTGATCCTGGTGGCGCTGCAAGGGCACTTCCGGGAATGGGTGGCGCGGCGCAACTTCCGCGCGCGGGCGCAGCACGAGATCGCGGCGCAGGCGGCCCGCAGCCCAGCCAGCGGGGATTAAGGGTTTGGCCGAAGGGCTTTCCGTGAAACGCTGAGAGCTTCCCCCTGCCCCCTATCCAGTAGGAGATCGGAGCGTGGAACCCGCAGTCGTCTGCTACGGCGAGATCGGCGTGGATAACCTCATCCGGGTGGATCGGCTGCCCACGCCGGAGGTGGCCGTCTTCCCCACCGCCGACACGATCCACGTCGGCGGGGCGGCGGCCAACACCGCCGTGTGGCTGGCGCGGTGGGGCATCCCGACGCGGCTGGCGGGTAACGCCATCGGCTGCGACGACTACGGGGCGCGGCTGTGGGGCTGGCTGAGCGAGCACCCCGCGCTGGATTTGAGTCGGGTCGAGCGGCGCGGCGAGGTGGTCACCCCCTTCTGCCGGGTGCTGGTCACGCCCGACGCCGAGCGCAGCTTCCTGATCTTCGGGTATCCCCAGACGCCCAAGACCCCGCTGACTGCCGACATCCTGGGCGGGGCGAGGTTCCTGGCGCTCGACCTGTACGGTGGCCCGGAGCGCCTCAACGCGGCGAGGCTGGCCCACGAGTCGGGGGTGCAGACGGTGATCGGCGACGTGGTGGCCCTGGATCACCCGGCGCTGCCGTACACAGACATTGCCTGTAACTCAGCCGCCTTCATCCGCGATTCCTTCCCCGGCGTGGACGCGCTGGAGCACGCCCGCAGGCTGCAAGCCATCAGCCGGGGGATCGTCATTCTCACCGACGGCCCCCGCCCGGCCCACCTGTTGGATCGGGATGGGAGCCTGATCACGGCCCAACCGCCGCCCGTCGAGGCGGTGGATGCGACGGGGGCGGGCGACGCCTTCCGCGCCGGGCTGCTGGCGGCGCTGCTGCGCGGGCTGCCGCTGGCCGAGGCACTGCGCTGGGGCGTCGCCGCTGGGGCGCTGAAGGTGGGGTTCCTCGGCGCGGCCACCCATGTGCCGCCGCTGGAAGCCGTCACCGCCCTGGCGGGGGCCATCCGCGCGGCCTAACGATGGCCCGCCACCCCCGCACTCGGCACTCGGAATTCGGAACGGGGGGTGATGGAACGCTTTCCCTGGCAGCGATCCTGGCTGCCCCTGGTTGCCGCTCTGGGACTCGTCGCGGCGGGCTGGTTGACCGCCCTGCAGACGACCATCGGCGCCTCCGGCGATCCCTCACCTGACGCACAGCCTGGCGGGATGGTCGGCCCCTTGATGGACGATTCGGGTGAGTTCGCCGTCGCCTGGAACACCTGGGGGGTGGTGCACCCCCCCGGCTATCCACTGTTGGGATTCCTCGCCAACGGGCTGGTGCGGCTGTTCCGGCTGCTTGGCGCAACGCCGCTGGCCGCGGCCAGCCTGGTCTCGTTCGCCTTTGGGCTGGCCGCGCTGACTGTTGCCTCCCGCCTGGTCTCCCCCTCTGGCCCTGCCCAAGCTGCTGCGGTCCTGCTGCCCGCGTTCGGTGGGCTGACCTGGCTTTACTCCGTTGTCGCCGAATCCTACTCGTTCGGCCTGCTGTTGGGCTTTGCCGCGCTGCTGATGGCGGTGGAGGCCGGGGAGAACCCGAGGCCGCACGCCGTTCTGCTGCTGGGGCTGACCTTCGGGCTGGCGGTGGGCCATCACCGCACCCTGCTGGCGCTGACCCCGGCGCTGGCGCTGGCGGCCTGGCCCGCTCGCAGGCTCGGCATGGGGGCGTGGCTCGGCGCGGCGGGGCTGGCGATCCTCTCGCTGGGGGTATATGCCTACCTGCCGCTGGCCGCCGCGCTGGGATCGCCCTGGGTGTACGGGCGCTCCCCGCTGACGTGGCCGGGCCTGCTGGATGCGATCCTAGCCCGCGAGTACACCGCCCAGATCGCCCCGCCGCTGGCGCTGCTGGAGATCGGGGCGGCGCTGGCGGGGCGGGTGGGCTTCCTGGCCCGTGAGATGACCACCCCCGGCCTGATCCTGGGCGTAACGGGGTTGGCGCTGGCGCTTTGGCAGCCCCCAACGCGCCGCCGCGCCGCGATCCTCGGCCTGGGTGTGGCAGGCTACCTGCTCGCGCCCGTCGGCCAGTACCTGCTGATCGGCACACATCTGCCGGTGATGGTTGCCAGCCTGGGCTTGGCGGCGGCCTGGGGCCTGGGAATCACGGCAGCGGGGCAGCAGCGGCCCCTCGTCGGGGGGGCGGTGCTGGCGATCAGCGTGGCCGTCGCCGCCTACGCCTTTGTCGCCCACCGCCCCACCGTCCTGATCTACACCCGCGACCCGCTCGGTCAGCGCCTCATCGACGCGGTGGAGAGCATCGACGCGGCCAACCCGACGGTGGTCGAAGCGTGGGGGCCGCGTTACTACGCCCTGGCCTACGGCAAATACGCCAGCGGCGAGCTGGCGCCCATCACGTTGGTGGACGCCCGCGCCGACCTCTCCGGCCTGCCCGCCGACCCCCCACCGACCCTCTACGCCACGCAGGATTTCTTGTACGTCGCCGGGCCGGATGTCTGGGCAGAACGGCTCGGATACCCGGTGCGGCTGGAATCGGCGGGCGACGGCATCGTGGTGCTGGCGCGGGCGCTGCCCGCTGGACCCTCGACCGGGGAGGCTGCCCCCGACCCCGCCGTGATCATCGACTCCGCTCATGCCTGGCTAGATGGCGGTGACGTGCGCGTGACGGTAGCCTGGCGGGCCGTCGCCGCGCCCCCGGTCGATTACCGCGTGTTTGTCCACGTCAGCCAGCGGGAGCGGGTCGCCTCAGCGGAGGACATCCTCGCCCAGGGTGACCGCGAGCATCCCGTGTATGGCTTCTATCCCACCTCGCGCTGGGCGGCGGGGGAGCGGGTGCGGGATGACTTCCGCATCCCCGTGCCGCCGGGCCGCGCCCCCAGGTGGGTCACCATCGGGTTATATACCGTGCAGGCCGATGGATCGTTCGTCAATCATGTGGCGCGGTCCGTGCCTATCGACCTCAACTCGGAGGGGCGGGCGGCCCCGCATCGTCAGGTGCGCCCGCGCCCCTACGTGCCCAACGAATGATAAGGAGGTTAGATCGACCATGCCCACCATCCACATTCGCCACCTGGAGATCGTCACCCTCGACGCGCAGGGAACGATCCACCACGACGCCGACCTGGTGATCCGCGACGGGAAGATCGCCCACGTCGGGGCCGCTCCGCCCGATCTGGCCGCCGATGAGGTGATCGAGGGGGGCGGGCGAGCCGCCATGCCGGGGCTGTTCAACGCCCACTGTCACGCCCCGATGACCTTCGAGCGCGGCTGGGCCGAGGATTTGCCCTTCGACCGCTGGCTGAACGAGAAAATCTGGGTCATGGAAAGCGCCCTCACCCCCGACGACGTGTACTGGGGCGCGGCGCTGGCCGCCTGCGAGATGATCCGGAGCGGGACGGTCGGCTTCAATGACCACTACTTCTACATGGACCGCGTCGCTGAGGTCGTCCGCGAGAGCGGCATGAAGGCGGCGCTGGCGTGGTGCGTGTTTGGCATCGGAGCGGAGGCGGAGGTCGGGCCGGGGCTGGATGGCACGGTGGAGTGGATCAAGGCGACACACGGCAGCGCCGAGGGGCGCATCCGTACCTTCCTGGGGCCGCACTCCCCCTACGTGTGCCCGTCGGAGTTCCTGCGCCGCGTGGTGGAGATCGCCCACCAGACCGGGCAGGGGATTCACCTGCACCTCTCCGAAAGCCAGGATCAGGTCGATCAATCGCTGGCCCGGCACGGGCTGCGACCCACCCAGCACGTCGAGAGCCTGGGCGTGTTCGACGTGCCGGGCGGGTGCGTGGCGGCGCACGCGCTGTACATCGACCAGCGGGATACCGAGGTCCTGGCGGCCAAAGGCGTCCACGTGCCGCACTGCCCGATCACCTATATGAAGTTGGCGATGCCCTTCCCGCCGCTGGAGCCGCGCCTGAAGGCGGGCGTCCGCGTCTGCCTGGGCACGGACGGCCCTGCCTCGAACGCCGACATGGACCTGTTCGCCACCATCCGGCAAACGGCGCTGATCCACAAGTACCAGTCAGTTGACCCGACCCAGATTCCCGGCGATATGGCCCTCCGGCTGGCGACTCAGGCGGGCGCACAGGCGATGGGCTTTGTGGGCAGCGGCGTGATCGAGGTCGGTGCGCCTGCCGACGTGATCCTGGTGAACCTCGACGCGCCACACATGCGCCCGCTCCACAGCCTGGTGGCGAACCTGGTGCACTCGGCCAAGGGCGCAGACGTGACCGACGTGATGGTGGATGGCCGCTGGCTGATGCGGAATCGCGCGTTGCTGACGCTCGACGAGGAGCGCATCCTGGCCGAGGCCGAGCGCCGCGCTCAGGACATGGTGCGGCGCGGGATGACGCAGGTCAGGGAGTACAAAGGATAAAGAGGATGTCCTATCCCTTCTCGCCCCAGCCCCACCCCGAAGGCTGCCAGGCCCTTTCCAAAAGCGCGTAGGGGGCTTATTATTGCGCGTGGTAGCGAGGGCCGTACCTGAGGTAAGCCAATGAGTTCGTCGGATCGGCTGGATCGGATTGAAGTGCGGGGGTTCAAGTCCATCCGCGAGATGGACCTGAAGCTTCGCCCACTGAACGTGCTGATCGGAGCCAACGGCGCGGGGAAATCGAACTTCGTCGCCGTGTTTGAGCTACTGAACCAGATTATAGAGGGCAATCTGCAAGTCCATGTTGCTCGTGCGGGGTTCGCAGACGCGCTACTTCATTTTGGCAGCAAGGTGACCAGGGAAATTTCCCTGACCCTCCACTTTGGCAGGAATGGCTATCAGGCTCGCCTCGCCCCGTCAGCAGAGGGCGGCATCCTCTTTTTTGTTGCAGAGGAGTGCTGGTATCACGGCCCTGGCTACGACAGGCCCTATGAGGTGCCTCTTGGCACGGCTCATCGGGAGACCCGCTTGTATGAGGAGGCCCGTACTCACCCGGGGGGTATTGCGAGCTACGTATTGAAAACCCTCAAGAGCTGGAAGGTCTACCACTTCCATGACACCAGCCATAGTGCGAGAATGAAGCAAGCCGGCGATGTTAACGACAACGCCTTCTTGAGAGATGATGCTTCAAACTTGGCAGCGTACCTCTACTTGTTAAGGGAGACGCAGCGCGAACACTATGATCGTATCGTGGGCACGATCCGGTTAGCTGCCCCCTTCTTTGACGATTTCGACCTCAAGCCCTCCCCCTTCAACCCTGACAAGATTCTGCTCGAATGGCGTCAGAGAGGCACCGATTCCTACTTCGGAGCAAGCTCACTCTCCGACGGTACGCTGCGCTTCATATGCCTGACCACCTTGCTCATGCAGCCAACACTGCCCTCCATGATCCTGATCGACGAGCCAGAGCTGGGCCTCCATCCCTATGCCATCGTCCTTCTGGCAGAGATGCTGAAGAGCGCGGCCACCCAAACCCAAGTCATCGTCTCCACCCAGTCAGTTCCTCTGGTGAGCCAGTTCGCGCCAGAGGATGTCATCGTGGTGGAACAGCAGGCGGGTGAATCGGCCTTCCGCCGTCTGGATTCGCAATCCATCGAAGCCTGGCTGGAGGAGTACAGCCTGGGCGAAATCTGGGAAAAGAACCTCATCGGTGGGACGCCGTAACCGTGCGCCAGGGCTACATCCTCGTCGAAGGCCAGACGGAGTTCCTGTTTGTCAGGGACGTTCTTAACCCTTACCTCATCGCCCAGAACCTGACGCTCACGCCCATCATCATCACAACGAGCCGCACCCCCGCTGGCCGGCGACATGCGGGCGGCTATGCTACCTACGCAAGCTGGCGGAAGCAGATCCGCAACTTGCTCAACCAGTCACATATCGCCCTCGTCACGACGATGCTCGATGCGACATGCCCCCACTTCAGCTCCTGGCTAAGCCAGCTCGAACAGGTCGCACAGACCCCATGAACACCCGGACTTGCCTGGCTGGCCTGATCCTCGCTGCCGGGATGGGCGGCCTCAGCGGCTGCAACCTGCCCCTCAACCCCGGCCCGACGCCCCGCCCGACGGTGATCGTGATCACCGCCGAGGGGCCGTACGCCACCGACTTCGACGACCCCGCCGACTGGCTGGTCGGCGAGACGGAGATCAGCAGCGGGCGCGTCGAGGATGGGGAATACTGGCTGGCGATCAAGCGGCCCAGCATGTTCGCCTGGACACACCAGCAACGTACCTTCTCGGAGGGCGTCTACGAGTTCGATGCCCGGCTGGTCAGCGGCCCCGAGGCCAGCGGCTTCGGCTTGCTGCTGCTCGGCAGCAGCGACCTGTCTTCCTTCCTGTACGTGATGATCACCGGCGATGGCCGCTACGATGTGGGGACCTGCGCCGATTCGTGCGCCGAGCAGCAATCGCTGATCGGCGGCTACACCCTGTCCTACTCGATCCTCGCTGATAACCAGCCCAACCACCTGCGGGCGGAGCTGGCAGGCGGCACGCTGAACCTGACCATCAACGGTGCGCCGGTCAGCGCCGTACAGGGGCTGACCTACTCGCGGGGGCTGGTGGGCTTCATAGGGGAAAGTTCGTCGTTCGGCGGGTTCGTCGCCGCGTTCGATAACCTGCGGGTGATCGAGGCGGGTGGGGCTGGGGCGCCAGAGCCACTCACCGCCACGCCGCCCCCTCCTTCAAGCCCAGGGGCAACGCCTTGACGGCCTGCAAGCTGGGCATTTGTGCAAATTGCGCCCAACGCGAGTAGAATTATTTCCGCCAATTGTGTGAGGAGCAGCGATGGGGCCACACGTCTCACCGCCGCAGCTCATAGGGACCAACAACCGAATGGACGTTCAAGCACTCAACGAGGCGCTGAGCCAGCATGTGCGCCCAGCCACGTTCCCTATCGCCATCCGCATGATCGCGCCCGGCGAGCCATTCCCGGAGCGCGTCAAGCGCCCCCAGGCCGACCTCGGTGAGCAGATCGCCATCTGCCAGGGCTTCGCCATGAGCCGCAAGTATGGCTGGGCGCTGGCGATGGATAAGGACGACCTCTCCTGCCCGCTGGCAAAAGCGGTATGGGGCTTCGAGCCGATGCTCAACTACTTCCTCAACGGCCTGACCTGCGCCGGGATGTACACCGAGACCCCGGCGGCGGGCGTCGTGACCGAGCTGGGGGTGGATAAGTGGGAGCACGGCCAGTGGCAGGGCGTGGTCAGTGCGCCGCTGCACCGCACCACGTTTGAGCCGCATGTGATCCTGATCTACGCCAACTCCGCCCAGGTGATGCGACTGGTCACCGCCCGGCTGTGGAAGACCGGCGGGCGGCTTTCCTCCTCCTTCGCCGGGCGCATCGACTGCGCCGACGCGGTGATCACCACCATGAAGACCGACGAATGCCAGGTGATCCTGCCCTGCTACGGCGACCGCATCTTTGCCCAGACCGAGGACGGTGAGATGGGCTTCACCATCCCCGCCAGCAAGGTCGAATGGATCATCGAGGGGCTGGCAGGCACGCATCAGGGCGGTGTGCGCTACCCGATCCCCAGCTTCCTGCGCTACACCGGCATTTACCCCGACAGCTACGCCAAGATGGAAGCCATCTGGGCGGGCCAGGCCCCCGACGAGCCTCCCCAGGGCTGAGGCAAGCCGATGCATCCCCAGCACGCCGAACGGCTCGCCCGCGCTCACCTGTCCCTGGCAGGGCTGTCGGTGGGCGATGCGTTCGGCGAGCGCTACTTTGGGCACACTGCCTACATCCACCAGCGGCGGCTGGCCGATCCGCCCTGGCCCTTCACCGACGATACCCTGATGGCCTGCTCGATTGTCGATAACCTGCGCCAGCATGGCGCAATCGCTCAGGACGCGCTGGCGATCAGCTTTGCCGATCACCTGGACCCCTCCCGCCATTACGGGATGGGCGCGCGCCGCCTGTTGGAAGCCATCCGCCAGGGCGCAAGCTGGCGGGATGCCGCCCCTCGGCTGTTCGGGGGGCAAGGCTCGTTTGGCAACGGCGCGGCGATGCGGATCGCCCCGCTGGGGGCCTACTTTGCGGATGATGACTGGAACGTGCTGATCGACAACGCCTGCCGCGCGTCGGAGGTCACCCACGCGCACCCGGAGGGCATCGCCGGGGGGATGGCGGTGGCGGTGGCGGCGGCAGTGGCCTGGCAATGCCGGGGGTCGGACGCGCCCTCCCGCGCGGCGTTCATTGACCGGATACTGCCGCACATCCCGCCCGGCCAGGTGCGCGACCGAACCCGCATCGCCCGCGACCTGGCAACGCGCGACCCGGAGCAGGCTGCTGCCGTGCTGGGCAGCGGCAGGGAAGTCAGCGCCCAGGACACCGTCCCATTTGTGCTGTGGTGCGCTGGAGAGTACCTTGACGACTATCAGGAGGCCCTGTGGGCGACGGTCAGCGGGTTGGGCGACCGCGACACGACCTGCGCGATGGTCGGCGGGATCGTGGTGCTGTACACCGGCGCGGAGTCCATCCCCGCCGAGTGGCTGGCCCGCCGCGAGCCGCTGCCGGAGTGGGCCTTAGC
>Ga0129299_1000835_pt1 | contig 20354 bp, 16 predicted proteins | sample ConPoolayeCmetaG_FD_94477 | JGI IMG/M metagenome (GOLD analysis project Ga0129299, IMG submission 94477) | Hot spring microbial mat communities from California, USA to study Microbial Dark Matter (Phase II) - Cone Pool mat layer C metaG ...
ATGGAACCGTACCTGCGTGAACCGTGGACGCCGGGCTGGAAGAGCGTGTACGGGCTGCCGAAAATTGGGCAATAACAGGTGAAAGTCAAATAGGCCGGCCGAAACCGCGATTCCCGAACATGCCGGTCCGGTGAGGAAATTGATGAAAACCAGCATTGTTTTATCTACCCATCAGGCCAAATTTAATGCGGTGGCTTTCCAGGGCGATTTTGAGGCCAATGTGCGCCGGATCGCGGCGCTGGGTTACGACGGCGTCGAATTGGCCATCCGCGATCCGGCGTTGATCGATGCCGATGCGTTGTTGGCGGTGACGCAACGCTATGGCCTTCAAGTGCCGGCCATCGGCACCGGGCAGGCGTGGGGTGAAGAAGGATTGTCCTTTACCGATCCCGCCCCATCGGTGCGTGAAGCGGCGATCCGGCGGATTGAGGCACACGTTCCCCTGGCCGCGCGAACCGGTGCCGTGATCATCGTGGGACTGATTCGCGGGATCGTCCGGCCGGGGATCGATCCGGCGCAGGCCTATGGCTGGATGGTCGATGCGCTGCGGCGGTGTTCGGCGGCGGCTGCGCCATATGGCGTGCGCCTGGCCCTGGAGCCGATCAACCGTTACGAGACGACCTTGATCAATTCATTGCCCGAATGTCTGCGCCTGATCGATGAGGTGGGCGCAGACAATTTCGGCGTGTTGGCCGACACCTTTCACATGAACATCGAAGAAGTGTCGATCGCCGATAGCCTTCGGCTTGCCGGAGCACGGCTTTTTCATGTCCATTTCGCCGATTCAAACCGCCACTATCCGGGCGCGGGGCATATCGATTTTGAGTCGATTGTTCGAACGCTAAAAGAGATAAATTATCGAGGATATATCTCAATTGAGGCTATGCCCGTTCCCGACGCGGAGACATGCGCACGCGCATCGCGTGAGACGTTGAAACGGCTTTTGTCATAGCCACGTCCGATCTACACAAAAAGAGCGACATCGCTTCAAGGGTGTCGCTCTTTTTGTTCGGATTCAAGCCGTGTTGGTGTGGATACAAATGGGATACAGATGGGACACGGATTTTTGCGGCGCGACGGATGTTCACAGATTTTTTATTCGGGCAGCTCCGTTCAATCCGTGTGTATCCGTGTCCTGGGCTCAGGCTGAGCCGTTGCGTTTGGGTTATCTGAAGGTCCCCGGCGGGGTGTCGAAGAACAAATACCACCATTGATGCCAGGTCGGCTGTGGGGTTGCGCCGACGGTTTGTGGAGCGGCGGCGACATTTTGCTGCCCGCTTTGAGAGGCCTGGACGGTGACCAAGATAAAAGGCCGGTCGCCTGGACGGACCATATGACCCTCTTCGCGGGCCCATTTTTCGACAAATTCGTCGCTTTGCACATATTCAAGCCGTTCTCTGAGCTGGGCGTTGCGGGTCAATTCAACGGCGATTTCGGCTTTGAGCTGTTCTTCGGCCTGGGCGATGTAAAAGCCGGTCGAGGCGCGCCGTCCGTAATCGACGATGAGCAACAAGATGACCGTCAGCACAATGATGCCTACAAATTGCGCGCCGGAAATGGTCGTTCGAGGTTGCGGCCGAGATGCCATAATCTCACGTCCTGAATGTCATGTAAACATAATGTAGAATCTGTCTTGATCTTAACCGATTTTGGAATTCAAGTCAAGTGAGAAAAATGTGCCGTAGGGGCAAGTGACCGGCGAATTTCGTCTGGAGGATGTCCTTCGACGGCCTGGCGGCCTTCTTTGAGGGCCAGAATCAGGTCATAATACACCTGCCACAAGCGGAACTCGATGCGGACCAGCCCCAATGACTGGAGCATAGCGCGGATGCGGTCTTTGGAGAATGCCTTGCCGGGCATCAGTCTGGCCTCCCAGTTGATGCGGTTGGTGACCATAAAAACTCCTCCTGGACGCAGCACACGGGCCATTTCGGCGAGCACGCCGGGAGGGTCGGGCATGAATTCGAGCGCTTCCAGGCAGCACACCGCATCAAAGGTTTCGTCGTCAAAGGGAAGGTGTTGGGCGTCGTGCCAGACCAGGGTGTAGCGACCGGCATAGGGGGTGAGCTTGCGCTCGGCCTGGACAAGCATGTTGCGCGATAGATCGAGGCCGAACACGTGTCCGTCAAAGGTAGGGCGGGTGAGCAAGGCCAAAGGCAACCGTGCGGTGCCGGTGGCGACATCCAGGATCAGCGGGTGTCGAACGGCGCGCAGTTTGTTGAGCAGTGGCCCGGCGATCAGCCAGACATCTTGTTCGAGCTTGAACTGCTTGATCCGGTCATATTTGGCGGCGGTCAGGTCGTAGGTCCAGGCGACGACGCGCGCGCCCAGGTATGCGCCTTCGGTGATGATAAAGGCCCAATAGAAAAAGAGCACCAGCAGTCCCAGGACGATCAATCCCAAGAAAACGTAAAGCTCCATTGGATTACAGTCCGCTTAAATTGCCCATGCTGCCACGAGCATGGCAACGCTCACAAAGGGAGCAAGGTGTCTCAGGTAGCGGCCTGGTGCTGCCGATGGGGCCAGGTGGGGCACCAGGGCCAGTTGTGGAGAGAGCAGCAGGCCGAGTAGAACGGCTATGAGCAAATCGTGTCCGGCCAGTGCGCCGGCGACAAAGATTTGTCCACCGAACAACAGGCCGAGTGCCCACGGATACTCTTGTGCGGTGCATCGTTCATCGTGCAGGTAAAGCGCGCCTTGGTAGCTGAGCGCATATGCACAGGCCAACGTCAGCGAGGAGGTTGTCAGTGGAGCAAAGACCAGATGCCCGGCGATCCAGCTCAGGGCGATTTGCACGATAGCTTGCATACTTTTATGCCAGGGCTGTCGGCGGGCGATGAACCATTCGATGATCGTCAGGGCGATGACCAGCGACGAAAGGAGCAGGTAGGCATGGCCGAGCAGTGCCGAGACGATCAGGATGATCGCCGGCAGGTAAGGAAGGGTCATCAGTGCGTTGCCCTGGTTGGGAGGCAAGATTTCGCACGCCCAGCGGCGTAGGCGGCCCCAGCGCGCGATGATCTGGCCGAGTGGCGACCATGGGGTGAGGTAGGGCCAGGCGGGCAGGTTGCCGCTTTGTGGCGGGAGTGGGTAGGTTTGGGCCAATCCCTGCCAGTCGATATCGATCAGCAAGGCGCGCCATGTGCTCCACAGCCCTTCGACGAGAAAGAGCACTTGCAACAAGGCCAGCAGTCGTTCGCCTTGCCATTGCCAGCCGTTCGAGGCCACTGCCCCGCATAGTGCGGCCCCAATCGATCCCCATGTGAGGTGGGCGCCGGTGGGGGCTAACAAAAATGTGATCGTCCGGCCGATGGCCGGAAGTGTATCGGTGCGGTTTTGCACAGCTTGGTGCTCCTGGACGGGTGAGGCATATTATACCATAAATGTAAACTTGGTAAAATCAGGTCATCTGTGTTATAATGCATGGCGTAGCTGTTCAGGAAGGCCAAAATTCTGAAAGGAGCAAAACGAGAGGTATAATTGAAAGAAGAGAAGGCGCATTCTCTTTTTTCCCTTGTCCCTCTCTGCATAGCGTGTATGGATATTTCATTCGTCGAACAGACGTTAGGTCTGTCGTTCAACGACAAGACGTTGCTGCAGCGCGCGTTGACCCATCGCTCATACCTCAACGAAAATCGTGATTACCCTTACGGCAACAACGAGCGTCTCGAATTTCTCGGCGATGCCGTCCTTGATTTTGTGGTTGGCGAATACCTGTATCATCGTTTCCCCGATCAAAACGAAGGTACGTTGACCAGCCTGCGCGCGGCGTTGGTGCGCACCGAATCGCTGGCCGATTTTGCGGGTCAGATCGGGCTTGGGCCGTTGATTTTGCTCGGCCATGGCGAGGAAGAGAGCGGAGGACGCAGCCGACCGGCGGTGTTATGTGGTACATTTGAGGCGTTGATCGGCGCGTTGTACCTTGACCAGGGGCTGGCGCAGGTGCGGGCATACATTATGCCCCTCTTTGAACCGGCGCTTGAAAATGTCCTCAAGAATGAGCTGGACAAAGACGCCAAAAGCTTGTTACAAGAACTGAGCCAGGCCTACCTGGGGTATACGCCACGTTACCATACCGTCGAAACGGTAGGCCCCGATCACGACAAGCAATTTGTGCTTGCGGTGACGATCAATGGCGTGGTTTACGGCCGTGGGCGGGGGCATAGCAAGCAAAGCGCGGCGCAGGCGGCCGCCGAAGAGGCGATCAAAAATTTGCGGGCGATGCTCAATGCGCCGGTGGTGCATGTTCCCGATCAAGCCGACTTTGAATTGACCGATATGGAGTAGGAACCTATCCGAAAAAGCCGTACAAGCGACATCCCTATGCCGCTTATACCGACGCATAGGGATGCGTCGGTTACGGCTTTCGGATAGGCCTCAAGGCCGAAGTAGACACGCGATTGGCAGCGGTCGAACAGTACGACCGTTTTGGTTTGCACAGCAATGTGTGGCGGTCAATACGGTCGTCGGGGTGCTTTCCCGATCATGAAAGGATGACTGCCGGAGGAAGCGACATGCTGATCTGGATCATTTTGCTCATCTCGGTGCTTTGCGATGTTTTATTTGGCATTTTGACCAAATACAGTACCGATAACGCACCGGCGCATGTGCTGGCCTGGTGGGCGCGCGTGGTTTGTGGTATCATTGCCGGTGCGATTGCCATTCTGGTCGGCCTGTTGAACAGGATTTTCCCCGCTTGGCCACTTGGTCCCCTGATGATCACCGCCGAGAATCTGACCAACCGCAACATCTGGCTGCTGGGGGCAGTTTCTTCTTTCTTTTTGTTGCTCGGTGAGTATTTTCGCTGGCGTTCCTTGCAAAAAGACAGCGATGTGGCCTGCGCGCTCGCCGTGGTCGAGCTGTATCCGGTGCTGGCGGGGGTGTTGGTGCTTTTTCTGCCTGCTTTTGGCACCAACCCAACCTGGAAGGATATCACCGCGTTTATGCTGGCCCTGGCGGCTATTCTCATCGCCAACTGGCCCAAGGGCGGCAAGGTAACCAAAGAGGTCTTTCTGGGCCTGCTCTTTATGACCATCGAAATCTGCATCACCCTCTATGGCCGGCTGGTGATGCGCATTCCAACAATGACCTTGATTTTCGTGATCAGTGTAACCGGCACCTTGTGGTGGCTTCCGGTCGCGCGCCGGCTTGACCGTACGGCGGCTAAATGGGGTGGCATTACCGCCTCGGTCAATATGTTGACCATCATCCCATTTCTCATCGTGATCGGCATTGCGCCGCAAACCCAAAAGCCGATTATGCTGGCGGTGACTTCGTTGAGCAGCACGCTGGGAGCCATTGTGGCCAATGTTTGGTTCAAAAAGAGTTGGTCGCTCAAAAAAGTGCTGCTCATCACTTGTTTGGGCATTGCTTCGGCCTTGACGATGTGATGTCCTGTGTTGTTCTTTGTAAATTAAGGAGCAGTTCGGATGGATGAGATACCGGCAGGTGTGGACACGCTGGGCTCTGAAGAGGTCGAGCGGCTGACCCACACCGAGGGACTTGATCTGTTGCGTGCCTTTATCCAGGTTGGCCCGTACCTGAATCAGCTCACCCGCGATGAGGTGCGGCTTTTGGTGTCCGATCGGGAAAAGGTGTTGTGTCATTTTGCTGCCTCTCAAGGGGATACTCCGTTGCCTTATGGCACACCGCTTTCCCTCGACGGTGTGCCGTACAATGCCATCAAGTTGGGGCGTCGGCTTCAGGCTTCAATTTCAATCCAGGACACCCAGGTGCCGTTGTACTCGGTCGCCTTGCCGATCCAAGATCGCGATGGACAGGTGGTCGGTTCGGTGATGCTTTCTACCGACATCACCGAGGCGATGCGGCATGAACAAGAGTTGACCCGTGCTTCGCGCCGGTTGCAGGCACTGAACACCGTGGCGACGGCGATCAGTCGGTCACTCGACCTGGATGAAGTGTTCCAGATTGCCCTTGATACCACGCTTGAGGTGATGGGGCTGGACATGGGGGTGGCTTTTTTGCTCGATGAATCGCTCAACGAGTTGGTTTTCAAGTATCATCGCAACATGGTGCCGGAACTGGTCGAAAGCTTTAAGCGGAAAAACCTCTCGCTCAACGAAGGCATTGCCGGGCGAGTGGCCCGCACCGGCAAACCCGAAATCGTCGTCAATGTAAACGATGATCCGAGCAACATTCGCCGTGCCGGCGTTCAAAAACAGGGCAATCGTTCGCTCGCCGTGATCCCGCTCAAGTCCAGAGAGCGGGTGTGGGGGACGATGAGCGTCGGCAGCCGCACGGAGCGCACATTTAGCGAGGCCGAATTCGAGTTGTTGACCGCCATCGGTGCGCAGATCGGTGTGGCCATCGAAAATGCCAGGTTGTATCAGACGGTCAAGGCGCAACTTGAAGAACTCAAACGCACCCAGGCCCAGTTGATCCAGGCCGCCAAATTGTCGGCCGTCGGACAACTGGTCGCCGGGCTGGCCCACGAACTCAATAATCCGCTGACGGCGGTGATCGGATATACTCAGTTGTTGCAAGAATCGGTCGACGATCCGGTTATTCGCCAGGATTTGGACCGCATTCACGAGGATGCCCAGCGCAGCGCGCGGATTGTGCGCAATCTGCTCGTCTTTGCCCGTCAAAAAGAGGCTCGCCATCAATACGCCAGCGTCAATGAGGCGATCGAACAAACGCTGGCTTTGCGAGCTTATCAGTTCCGCGAGGATCACATCGATGTGGAACTGGAGCTGGCCGATAACCTGCCCAACACGATGTTTGACGTGTCACAGATGCAGCAGGTCTTTTTGAACGTGATGAACAATGCGCACGATTCGATGTTGCGGGCGCACGGGCAAGGCAAGTTGATCATTCGCACCTCGGTGGTCAAAGAAGGGGATGTGCCCTATATCCGCACCGAGTTTGTCGACGACGGACTCGGGTTGGCCCCAGAAGTGGCCGAGCACCTTTTCGAGCCTTTCTTCACCACCAAGGATGTCGGCGAGGGGGCCGGGTTGGGGTTGTCGATTTCCTACGGCATTGTCAAAGAACACAATGGCCGCATTTTTGCCGAGAATCGCCGCGACGGCAAGCCGGGAGCATGCTTTACCATCGACATTCCCGTTTCTGTGCGCGGGCCGGAACAGCCGCTGTTGGCTCCGACCGAGGAAGCGACCCGACGCAAGAACCGGGTGTTGATCGTTGACGATGAACAGGCCATTGTGTCGCTGATCACGCGGTTGTTGAGCCGCAAAGGGTTTGAGGTCGATTCGGCGACCAGCGGCGAAGTGGCTTTGCGGCGCATCCAGGAGCGTCGTTACGACTTGATCATCTCGGACATCAAGATGCCGGGAATCGGGGGGCAGGTCTTTTATGAGCGCGTCGCCGAAAAGGACCCGGCGCTGGCCCGCCGCATCATCTTTAGCACCGGTGATGTCGGCAATCCCGAAACGCGTGCCTTTTTGGCCCAGACGCACAATTATGCGATTAGCAAACCCTTCAACCTGCGCCAAATCGAAGAAGTGGTCGAAAAGGCATTGCAAGACCTGGCCTGATGACCGGTTGTGCACCCGTATAGGGCAACCACAAGGATTGTCCCTACGCGGGCAGCCGCATTGGTGAGATGATTCCAGACTTTGGCGAATCTATGTCTGGTCGTGGAGTTGAGGCTTTAGCCGGATTTGAACCACCAGATGTAGACCGGCAGAAGCCTCAACTCCCGAACTCGCCAGAATCCAGGATGATTCTCGAACGCCATAATAGAGCGTTTTTTTTTGTTTTTATATTTATTCAGCCTGTGGTGTTGGATGCAAATGGGACACGGATGGGCACGGATGCAACGAATTGACACGGATTTTTTTTTATTTCATTGATCCGTGTCCTGGGGGCAGGCTGAGCGGTTACCGTTTTTCGAGGTGTTTGATGTCGCTCAATTACTCCCGTACTCCGCAAGAACACGAGCCGGTCAAGGCAATTTTGCTTGCTGCCGGGCCGGCTACCTTGCCCGGCGACGATTTGCCGCTGATCCTCAAGCCGCTGGGGGGGAAAGCAATCATAGACTATGTGCTCGAGAACATTTTGCAGTTTGTCTCCTGCCAGGACATCTATGTCGTTGTCGGCTATCGGGCCGAACAGGTCCAACAGCACCTGGATCAAACTTTTGGCCCCGGCATAAATTACGTCTTTCAGCCCGAGGCCAAAGGCACGGCGCATGCTGTGTTACAAACCAAATCGTTGTTAGACAATTTCATCGGCGACATTTTGATCCTCTATGCCGATACGCCGCTCTTTCGTCCTTCGTCGATCCGCGGCTTGCTCAACCGTCATCGGCTGACCAATGCGGCGGTGACGCTGCTGACCGCCGTCGTTACCCATCCGTTGCCTTATGGGCGGATCATCCGCGATCAAAGCGGCCGGCTGATCGACATCATCGAGGTCGATGATGCGCCGCCGGATGTGCTGGAAATCATGGAGTTGAACGTAGGTGCCTATGTGGCGCATGCCAACGTGCTTTTTCCCATGTTGGAGCGATTGCCTCCTTCGCCGATCGACGGGGAATATCGCCTGACCGATTGCGCGCATGCGTTGATGCGCACCCGCAATCGTGTGGAGAGCTTTCGCATCTATGATGAGGGCGAAATTCAGGGCATCAACTCACCGGAAGACCTGGCCCGCGCCGAATTTATCTTGCAAAAACGCTTCTTTCGTCCTCGCCGCGTCGAAGAAGAAGGGTTGATTCGCTTTGGTACCGGCGGCTGGCGGGCGGTGATTTCCGAAGATTTTACCATGCACAATGTGCGTCGCCTTTCACAGGCTCTGGCCAATGCGATCATCCGCGCAGGCAAGGAAAAAAAAGGGGTGGTGATCGGTTACGATCGGCGCTTTCTCTCCGACCGCGCGGCTCAGGTCTCGGCCGAAGTCTTTGCCGGCAACAACATTCCTGTTATCCTCACGGCCGAGGATGCGCCAACGCCGTTGATCAACTTTGCAACCGAACTCGTCCAGGCCACCTTTGGCCTGGCTTTTACGGCCAGCCATAACCCGCCCGAATACAACGGCCTCAAGGTCTTCCATGCCGACGGTTCGCTGCTGCTCACCGAAGAAACCGAAGCCATCGAGGCGGAAGCCAATGCCTTGACTCAACATGACATCGCCCGCCTCGAATTTGACCTGGCCCTCGAAACCGGCATCGTGCGCCTGGAAGATTTCACCGGTCGCTATGTTGATTCGATTGAAGCCCAGGTCGACATGCCGTTGATCCGCCAGGCCGGCCTGCGGGTGATCGTCGATCCGATGTACGGCGCGGGCGAAGTGGCCTTGAACATGGTGTTGACCGAGGCCCGTTGCCGGGTGCGCATCATCCACGAAAACCGCAACCCACTTTTTGGCGGACGCTCACCGGCACCCAGCGTCGAAGCCTTGCGCATGCTCAGCACGCACATCCAGGATGAGGGCTATGACTTGGGGCTGGCGACCGACGGCGATGCAGACCGCATTGCCGTCCTCGATGAGACCGGCGAATATGTGCATGTCAACGACATTTTGCTCATTCTGTATCACTATTTGCACGAGGTGCGCGGCATGCCGGGGGGCGTTGTGCGCAATGTCGCCACGACTCATCTGCTCGACCGCCTGGCGGCCCACTTGGGTGAGCCATGTATCGAGGTACCGGTGGGGTTCAAGTGGATTGCCAAAGGAATGATCGAAAGCCAGGCTTTGATCGGCGGGGAGAGCAGCGGTGGGTTGACCATTCGTGGGCATATCCTGGGCAAAGACGGCATTTTGGCCGCCGCGCTCATTGCCGAGATGATGGCCCGCACCGGCAAGAAAATCTCGCGCTTGCGCCAGGATGTTTACGATCTGGTCGGGCGGCTGTATATGGTCGAGGAGAACGTGCCGGCCACCCCGGAAATGAAGATCATCGTTCCCCGTCATCTCAAAGCGGTTCAGGTGACCGAAATCGCCGGCCGGCCGGTGCAGCGCGTCTCTCATCTCGACGGCACCAAATTTTACCTCGATCACGATAACTGGTTGATGCTCCGTTTTTCCGGTACCGAGTCGATGTTGCGCATCTTTGCCGAGGCCGACACGCCGGAAATAGCCCGACACCTGGTGGAATGGGGCAAAAATCTGGTGCGCATTCAATAACGATCGACCAAGGAGCGCCGATGACCCTTGCCGAACAAATCCAGGCCGAACTTGAGGCGCGCACCTTGCCTCACCTCGACGGAACCTATCCACGCGGCGAATTTGTGATGCCCCACTATGAAGGACTGGGCATCGCCAACTTGCCGGCTGCAATTGCCGAGGCGCTGGAAGTGAGCATACCCGGCCTTTGCCCGCCCTTACGTGCCGATCTGCGCGCCGATTGGGGGCATGTGCGCCGTGTGGTGCTGATCGTGTTCGATGCCGTGGGCTATCTCCAGTTGCTTGAGGCCATGCACGCCGATCCCACACTGATCTTTCATCGTCTGGCAGCGGCAGGACGCCTCGTGCCGCTGACCTCGACCTTTCCTTCGACCACCTGCACGGCATTGACCACCTTGTGGACAGGCTATGCGCCCGCCGCGCATGGCAGTTTGGCTTTCGAAGTTTTTTTGCGCGAATTGGGCGTGGCGGCGAGCATTCTCTTTTTCTGGCCGATTCACAACCCCCGTCGCGATGCGCTGCTCACCTGGAACCTGGACCCCGATACCTTTGTCCCCGTGCCCGGTCTGGCCCAGCAATTGGCCGAACATGGCGTGGTGACCCATAGCCTGATCGACAAGGGGTATGCTTTTGCGGCTTTCAGCCGGGTTACCCAGCGCGGCGTCAAGGTGACCGATGGATTCATTGCCGGCGGCGATATGTGGCTTGGTCTCCAGCGGGCGTTGGCCCGCTACAATGACGAAAAACTCTTGCTCGTCCTCTATTGTGGCAGCGTGGACGGCATCACGCATCAATACGGCCCGAGCGATCCGGCCTGGACGCTCGAACTACGCAGCATGGCCCATCTGCTTGAAGAAGGTTTTTTGACCCGCCTGACCCCCTCCCAGCGTCGGGATACTTTGTTGCTTATCACTGCCGATCACGGCGGGGTTGACTCGCCGCTCAAGGATGCCATCCAACTCAAACACCATCCCGACTTGCGCGATGCCCTGCAGATGCAGCCGTTGGGCGAAAGCCGTGCCCTCTTTTTGCACACCCGCCCCGACACGCTAAACGTGGTACATCGGTACATGCAGGAACGTCTGGGACGTTCCTTTGTCACCTGGACGCGCCGGCAGGTGCTCGACAGCGGTTTGCTTGGCCCCGGCCCGTTGTACAAGGAAACCCCTTACCGTCTGGGTGACCTGGTCGCGGTGGCGCGGGGCAACCGCTTTTTGGCCCAGAACGAGCAACATTTGCAGCTCAAAGGCCGTCATGGCGGACTATCGGCACGTGAAATGCTGGTGCCCCTGTTGGCCGTGCGCCTGGATGCCTTGTAGGATGCCTGGCTACCGGTCGAGAACCGGTCTCGACTCGAGTCTCGACTCCGAAAACATCAGCGCTCAGGACGCAGAGATGTATCGCTCACAATTTTTCGGATAGTTAAGAGCCTATCCGAAAAACCGTATGAGCGGCATCCCTATGCCGCTTATACCGACGCATAGGGATGCGTCGGCTGCGTTTTTCGGATAGGCCCTAAGGCCTAAGGCGGAGCCGTTTATGGATGATATGCTTCTGACCCAGCTCATCCGTGAGGCCGCCCCCGGCAGTGGCGAGCGGGTGCTGGTGGGGGTGATGAACAACCTCCGTGACTGGGAGATCGCCCAAGCCCTGCGCTGGTATCGCATCCCGGTCGACCGCGCACCCCGGCAAATCGGCGCGGATTACCTGGCTTTTTATTTCACCGCCGCCTTTGAGTCGGACTTGCGCTTTAGCGTGGCCTGGTATGCCCCGATCTGCGCTTATCGTCTGCTCACCCGCGCCGAACTCCTACCCGACGAGGCCGACCATCCTCGCGCGCAGGCCCGTTATTTCAAGCTCGAAATCGGAGCGCTGCGCCGCCTTGATCCGCCGATCCCCAGCCGCCGTCTGCGGCGGATTGCCTTTATCTCGACTACCCTGGACAAGTTGCTGCACGCCCAAGAGATCAACGATCTCTGGGATAAGGGCCATGGTCAGGATGCGCTGTGGGCAGCCTTGAAAAGTGAAGGGATCGACGCCGAACGGCAGGTCGAAGTGAACGAAAGCGGCGTCGCGTATGTGGCCGATTTTGTGATCGGCTCGTTGCACGTGGTCTGTGGCTCCCCGATTGACGATGCGCCCGCCGACATACTCTACCTTTCGGAAGCGACATTGGCCGATCCGCGCGAATGTCTGCGCCTTATTCTCGGCCGGGCATCAGAACGTCGGGCATAAGGATGCCGGGCAGTGACTACCTACGTGCCGACTCAAGTCGCCCGCCATAGGCCTTCGGCCTGCGGTCGGCCTGCGCCGACCGGGGGCGTCGGCGCAAGCCGACGTCCGGCACAGCATCCCTATGCCCGACTACCCTATGGATATTCTGGCGGCGGCATCCCAATGCCGCCGCATCTTGTTTGACCCCATCCCTCCTTTATGCTACAATATCGCCCAGCATGAAGAATGGGTTAAAAAAGATATGCTTGATTTATCAATCATTATCGTCAATTATCGAACACCTGACCTGTTGCGCGATTGTCTGAACTCGGTCTATGCCAGTGTGGGCACATTTTCTTTTCAAGTCTATGTGGTTGACAACTGCTCGCAAGACAACAGTTGTCAAATGGTTGAACTCGAATTTCCGCAGGTCCAACTGATCGCCAGCGAGGTCAACGGCGGGTATTCGTATGCCAACAATCTGGCTTTGCGCGCATTGGGGTTTGCCAACCCCGGCCAGGAAACGGCCTCGCTCGATCGATTGCCCCGTTACGTGCTGCTTTTGAATGCCGATACCAAACTGCCGCCGACGGCGTTGAGTGAGGTGATCGGCTATATGGATGCCCACCCCGACACAGGAATCGTCGGGCCGCGACTGGTGCGCGCCGATGGCTCGCTCGACAAAGCATGTCGGCGCTCTTTTCCGTCGCCGATGGTCTCCTTTTATCACATGGTGGGCCTGTCCAGGCTTTTTCCTCACAGCAAACGGTTCGCGCGCTATAATCTGACCTATCTGGACCCCTCGATCTCGACCGAGGTCGATGCGGTGAACGGGGCTTTTATGATGCTGCGCCGCGAAGCGATCGTTCAGGTGGGGCTGCTCGACGAAAATTTCTTTATGTACGGTGAAGACCTGGATTGGGCGTTTCGCATCAAGCAAGCCGGGTGGAAGGTCTTTTACAAAGCCGATGTCAAAGTGTTGCACTACAAGGGGGCGTCCAGCCGGCATAGCCGCAAGGCGCGTTATGAGTTTTACCGCGCAATGTACCTCTTTTATCGCAAACATTATGCCCGATCAATGCCCTTTTTTGTTGACTGGCTGGTTGTGTTCGGCATTTTTTTGGCCGGCGGGTTGAGCATGGCGATTGACGTCGTGCGTGGACCCAAACCTCAAGTGACCGTTGTGGAGGGGGTGCCGTGATCGCGCGGATCAAAGCCAATGCCGATGCTTTGTTTCAATCCACGTTGGTGATGGCCGATGCGGTGTGGCTGGGGCTGGCCTTTTTTGTTGCTTATCACTTACGGACGGCCATTCCGTGGCCAACGTTGCCGGAAAATGTGGGCCCATTTCGAGAATATGGGGGAATGATGGTCGTGCACATCGCTTCGGTGCTGACCGTCGCCTTTTTTTACAATCTTTATCACGAAGAGCGTGCCCGTCCGTGGATCGACGAGCTGACCGCCATTGTCGGCGCGGTGTCGATCGGCACGTTGATCGGCATTGCGATGACCTCATTGCTCTTGAAAAACACACTGCTCGATCGCGATTATTCACGGGGGATGATGATTTATGCCTGGTTGTTGAGCATCATCCTTGTCGGTGGGTGGCACTTGCTGCATCGACGGGTGCGCGCTCATCTGCGCGGGCGCGGGTGGGGCGAAGAACGGGTGTTGGTGGTCGGCAGTGGCGAAGTGGGCCAAATGATCGTGCAAAAATTGTTGGCTTCGCCCGAAACCGGCTACCGTGTGGTCGGCGTGGTCAACGGCCGGGCCGGTGGACATGTTCAAGGGGTGCCGATTTTGGGCCCGGTTGAGCGACTGCCCGAATTGATCCGTGCATATCAAGTCGACGAGGTGATCATCGGCGAACCGGAGCAAAGCTACCAAGAACTGCTGCGTATCATCTCGCTGTGTGACCGCGGCGGGCGGGTCAACATCAAAATTTTTCCCAACTTTTTCCAGATCATGGCCACGCGGATGAGCATTGGCGACCTGAACGGCTTGCCTTTGCTCAGCATTAACGAAACCAGAATGCAAGGTTGGCGCAAGGCAGCCAAACGGGGGATAGACCTGATCGGTGCAGCTTTTGGCCTGATCTTTTTGTCGCCGCTCTTTATGTTGATCGCCCTGTTGATCAAGCTCGACTCGCCCGGGCCCGTTTTTTATGCCCAGGAACGGATGGGATTGGACGGCAAGCCCTTTTGGATGATTAAATTTCGGTCGATGAGCCAGGATGCCGAAAAAGACGGCCCCGGCTGGACCACCGAAGACGATCCGCGGCGGACCAAGATCGGCGCATTTTTGCGCCGTACCAACCTGGACGAATTGCCGCAGTTGATCAACGTGTTGCTGGGTGAGATGAGCCTGGTGGGGCCACGTCCTGAACGGCCGGTTTATGTGGAGCAGTTTCGCCGCAGCATTCCTCGTTACATGGATCGTCATCGCGAAAAAGGCGGCATGACCGGCTGGGCACAGGTCAACGGGCTGCGCGGTGATACTTCAATCCCGGAACGGATCAAGTATGACCTCTGGTATGTTGAAAACTGGTCGTTGTGGCTGGATATCAAAATCTTGTTGCGACAGTTTTTCTCCTTTGGCTCGAACAAGAACGCATATTGACGGGTGAGCGTGCCTGGTTTTGAGGGCGGTCTATGATGGTGAAAAAGGCTCACAAAATCTTGAGCGTTCAGGTCAAAAACAGGCTGTCCAGCCAGGGCAACAACAGCACAAACACTGACGGGATACGTTCCATAACCAGTGCATCAAGGACCAGGCGGGGTTGGGACTCGCGCTGGACAACGCGGTACATTTCCATACCGTCCCAGATTTCAAAGGCGCGGCCCAGGCGAGGTGTTCGTTTGAAAATGTAGGTATCTTGCCCCATTCGGCATGTGAAACGTAGCGGCGGTCGTGTTTGATTGCGCGCATCAAAGGCAATGCCCGGCGTGCGCAAGCGCAAAATCTCGCTTTTGTCCGGCAGGCGTACCAGCGGATAAGCGATCTCGTTCAACCGTTCAGCGTCTCGTCGCGCGCCGAGCACGCGGTACCTTGTGCCGTCGGCAGTTTCCAGGTAGGCCTTGGGAGCAAATAACCCCTTGAGCACCGTCTTGCCCGCCGATGAAATATAGATTTCTTTAAAAATTGGCAGTGTTCCTTGTAATTCAAAGGTGATTTTGGTGTCCGGTTCGAGGTAGATAAGGGGCATAGGTGTTCTCCAGTTTATTCTGCCCAAGATTGTGAAACCTTTTCACACATCACGTTTTCACGAACCACAAAGCAGCTACTTCAGACTTTCCGTAGTATAACAGGTTTTGGGTCAGGTGGCAAAAGATCATCCTCTGGTGCGTCAGGTACGCCGGTTTATTGCCCAGGAAAAGCTGATCGATCGCGGCGATTGGGTGGTCGTCGGCGTGTCCGGCGGGGCCGATTCGCTTTGTCTGTTGCATATACTTGATACACTGCGTGAAACTCTGGGCATCGATCTGCACGTGGCGCATCTCAACCATCAGTTGCGTGGCCAGGAGGCCGATGCCGACGCCGAATTTGTCGCCGGATGTGCGGCCCAATGGGGCCTGCCATACACTGTCGAGGCGCAAGATGTGGCGGCCGTTGCTCGCCGATACAAGTGGGCCATCGAAGAAGCCGCACGGCGCGTGCGTTATCAATTTTTGGGCCGTCTCGCGCAGCAGTTACGCGCCTCGAGCGGTCGACCGGTGCGTATTGCCGTGGCGCACAATGCCGACGATCAAAGCGAAACGGTTCTGATGCACTGGCTGCGCGGCGCCGGGCTGGCCGGGCTGCGTGGAATGCTGCCCGCCACCCCCATGTCCGAGTTGCGGCTGCTCGACCCGCCACTTGACGGTGAATTGTGGTTGATCCGTCCGTTGCTAAACACGTCGCGTGCCGACATTGAAGCCTATTGTCGCACCTACGGGCTTTCCCCTCGTTTTGACCGTTCCAACCTGGATCAGACGCTTTACCGCAACAAGTTGCGCCACGAGTTGCTGCCTTTGCTCGAAGCCGGGTACAAACCCCATTTCGGCCGAATTCTGCGGCGCAGTGCGGAGGTTGCCCGCTATGATTATGATTTGTTGTGTACCTTGCGCGATGCGGCCTGGACGCAGGTTGTGCTGAGTGTCGATGCGCACTCGGTGGTGTTCGACAAAGCTCGTTGGCAGGCCTTGCACCCTTCGTTACAGCGTTCGACGCTGCGACATGCCGTGCAAACCCTGCGCCGTACTCTGCGCGATGTGAATTTTGAGCACATCGAGACGGCCGTGCAGGTGGCGCGTCAGGGGCAAACCGGCACACGGGCCATTTTGCCGCGCGCCGTCTGCCTGACCGTGGGCTATTCGTGCCTGTTCATTGCCGATGCAGCCTTTGTTCCTGCGCCGGACTGGCCCGCTTTGACCGTTGAGCATGTGCCGCTGACTGTACCCGGCACGACGGTTTTGCCCGGCGATGGACATGTGCAGATCATCCTGAGCGAGCGGAATGCGCTGCCGCCAGACTGGGCACACAATCCCGACGCTTGGACGGCCTATCTGGATGCCGATGCGCTGACCTTGCCCCTTATGCTCCGTCGTCGACGCGACGGTGACCGCTTTTGTCCACTCGGTATGGGCGGACGGGCCAAGGCGGTCAACGAATTTTTGATCAATGCGCAGGTGCCGGCCTGGTGGCGTGATGCAGTGCCGTTGTTGGTTGCCGCCGATGGCCAAATTGCCTGGGTTTGCGGCTGGCGGATCGATGAACGGGCCCGGATCACCGATTCTACGTCGCATATTATGATTGTTAAATTCGAGTCTCGACAGGCCTCAATTTAGAACCTATTCAGCCCGATTGAAACCGGCCTTGGGAAGCGCTCTGTGCCGGGCGTCGGCCTACGCCGACGCAAATCTGGTCGGCGAAGGCCGACCGTTGGCCACCGGCCCAAAAGGGTGACTTGAGTCACCACCGAATAGTTACCTGGCGAACAGATCGTGGAGAATAAATCCTCAATGTCAGACGTTCAAATCGAGCTGCCAAGTGAACGCGAACGAGAGCTTTTACAATTGCTCAGTTTGGGGCTGAGCAACCGTGAAATCGCCCTCAAGATGCACATCAGCCCCAACACGGTCAAGGTACATCTGCGCAACATTTTTGCCAAACTGAACGTTTACTCGCGCACCGAGGCAGTGATGGTGGCCATCAAGAACGGCTGGGTAGTGGTTGAAGGGGCGGCGGTGCCGACTATGACCGAGATGTTGGTGCCCCCCCAGGCCGTTGCACCGTCGCCGGAGCAACCGCCGGAGCAACCGCCGGAGCAACCGCCGGAGCCATCACCGCAGCCGTCGCCACCCCGAGTTGTGTTCGAGTTTTTGAGTGCACCGCCGTTGCAGGTGACCCGGTGGCAACGTGTATATCTGATTTCGTCATTTATTGTCATTTTGCTTGTTTTTTCATTCGTTCGCCTGGGGCGCCCAACCTTGCCGGTCATTGAGAAACCGCCGGTCACCCCAACGGTAGAGGGGGTAGCCGGGCGTGATGTCACTTGGGAGCACATATTGCCGCTTGCGAACGCTCGGAGCAGGATGGCGGCCGTTTTCTACAACAACCACTTGTATGTAATCGGCGGCGAAACGTGGCGCCAGGACGAGGCGGTGGTGAGCAACCTTGTTCAGGTATATGACGTGCGCACGCAGACCTGGGTCAACGGCCCGACGCTGCCGGTTGCCGTTGCCGATGTGGGCGGTGTCGCCTTGCGCGGTCGCTTGTTTGTCCCCGGTGGGCGGCTGGCCGATGGGACGATCGGCAATCAACTCCAGGTGTTCGATCCGGCCGAAGGGCGTTGGTACACGGGCCGTCCGCTGCCGAAACCTCTGTCGGCTTGTGCGGTGGTTGCTTATGCCGGTGACCTTTATCTTTTTGGCGGCTGGGATGGTCAAGGTGTTGTCGACTCGGCTTACCTCTACGACCCCCAGCGAGAAGTGTGGACTGCGCTTGCACCGATGCCCACGCCGCGTGCCTTTCTTGCTGCCGGCACCATTGGCGAGCACATCTATGTTGTCGGCGGACATGATGGTCAAAATGACCTGCCCACTTGCGAGGTGTACGCGCCCAATGAGGACCGTTGGGCGCTTTGCCCGCCGATGAACCGTCCGCGTAGCGGCATCGGCGCTGCTGTGATCGGAACCAAGTTGTTCGTCATCGGCGGTGGGCAGGAAGGGACAACCCCCTTGCTGGACAGCGAAATCTGGACTCCTGATTTGGCCGATCCCACAAAGGGCAGCTGGCAAAGCATGTCCTCGCCGGTGATCGGCCGGTGGCAGTATTTGGGGGTAACTGTCAACGCACAGGAGATGCTCTATGCAGTGGGCGGATGGAGCAACCGGCCGCTGGACACGGTGTGGATATTCAGGCCGCTGTATCGCATTTATCTGCCGATGAGTTCGGGTGGATAGCAAGTTCGACGTGGGAGGCATAATGAAAATCGGCATTGTGGGCGCCGGCATTACCGGCCTGACCGCCGCTTACGAGTTGGGCAAACAGGGACATCGGGTTGTTCTGTTTGAAGCCGAGCCGGTTGCCGGTGGTCTTTCTTCGGGGTTTGTGGTTCCCGGCTGGGAGTGGATACCGGATCGCTTTTATCGGCATATTTTTGGCGGCGATCGGCAAATCATAGCTCTGGCGCGCGAGTTGCGTGTGCCATTGCGCTTTACCCGGCCTAAAACCTCGTTGTGGGTCAACGGTGCGCCATACGTTTATGATAACCCGCTGGCCGTGGCCCGCTATCCCAATTTGCCGCTGTGGTTGAATCTGCGCGCGGGGATAGTTATTGCATATTTAAGATATTTGGTGCGCAACGGCGAACGGCTGGAGCACACAACGGCTCATCGTTGGCTCAAGCGTGCGCTTGGCGAGCGTGCCTATCGCGAGCTATGGGAGCCGATGTTGCGCGGCAAGTTCAAGGGCGAATTCGACCGGGTCAATATGGCCTGGTTTTGGGCACGCATCGTTGCCCGCACGCCACAACTGGGTTATTTTGAGGGCGGATTTCAGGTCTTTATTGACCGTCTGACCGGTGCTGTGCGCGCGCGCGGCGGGCTGGTGCGCCTGGGTTGTCCGGTTATCCAGATTGCGCCGGTTAACGGTGGCAGCTGGATGCTGATCTCTGGGGATGGTCGTGGGGAAACCTTTGACCGCGTGTTGACCACCACCTCTCCGCAAGGATTGCTCAAGCTGGTTGTCGGTTTGCCGGAGACGGTGCGTCAGGATGTAGCACGGTTCAAATCAACCGGCGCGGTGGTGCTGATTCTGGCCCTCAAGCATTCGATTCTCACCGATGGCACCTATTGGCTCAATCTGCCGGAGGGAGAATTTCCGTGTCTGTCGATGGTCGAGCATACCAATTATCAGGACAAAGCCCACTATGGCGGTGACGTGATCGTGTATCTGGGCGATTATCTGCCTGTCGACGCACCGCAAATGTCCATGTCGACCGACGAATTGTACGCCTGTTATCGTCCGGCGTTGGTCAAGGTGCGCCCCGAGTTTGAGGATAGCTGGGTGCGCGCCAAATGGGTCTTTCGTGAGGCGTATGCTCAACCGGTGCCCGAGGTGGGTCACTCGCGGCGTATTCCCAGGGCTGAAGTGCCGATTTTGCCCAACCTGTATTGGGCATGTCTGCACCATGTCTACCCATGGGATCGGGGCACCAATTTTGCCGTCGAACTGGGCCAACGGGTTGCTGCGGCGATGAGCCGTCCGGTGGCCGTTGAGGCCGGGAAAAGCCTGGCCGAAATGCGTCGGTTAACCGGCAGGTGAGCGCGATGATCGATTGGGCATTTGCTCCCTGTGCGCTTGCCGTTGGCGTCGACGTGATCGAGATCGCGCGCATTGGCCGGGCCGTCGAGCGGTGGGGCGAGCGTTTTTTGCAGCGCGTCTATACGCCGGGCGAGATCGCGCGCTGTCAGGGGCGGGTGTCCTCGTTGGCGGCGCGTTTCGCGGCCAAAGAAGCGGCCGGCAAGGCGTTGGGCGTGGGGGTGGGC
>Ga0129299_1000836_pt1 | contig 20352 bp, 22 predicted proteins | sample ConPoolayeCmetaG_FD_94477 | JGI IMG/M metagenome (GOLD analysis project Ga0129299, IMG submission 94477) | Hot spring microbial mat communities from California, USA to study Microbial Dark Matter (Phase II) - Cone Pool mat layer C metaG ...
GCTGAGTTTAGACGTACCTTATATTACGACAGTCGGGCGCAAGGGGGGCTCGACAGTCGCTGTAGCCGCGATCAACGCACTGCTCAGGTTAGCCGTCACGGAGTGATGAGGTGACACAAGGCCTGCTATCTCACAAAAGAACCGGCCGTACCCGGCGCGATGGCGACAGGGCGAACGAAGATAGCCATACCCAGATGGCCGATGACCCCGCGCAGCAGGGCCGGCAGCGCGGCAGGCCGCTGCGGTACGGCTATACCACCGGAGCGTGTGCGGCGGCCGCTGCCCGCGCGGCAACCCGCGCACTGCTCACCGGGCAGGTCGTCCACGAGGTGACCATCAATTTGCCGGCCCAACGTGGCGTGCGTTTCCGTGTGAGCACCTGCGAGCTGGGGGCCGGGCAGGTCACCTGTGGTGTCATCAAGGATGCGGGCGACGACCCGGATGTCACACACGGGGCCGAGATTCGTGCGACGGTGCAATGGCAGGACGCGCCTGGCGTGACCATTGCCGGCGGTGAGGGCGTGGGCATCGTGACCAGGCCGGGGCTGTCACTGCCTGTTGGTGAACCGGCCATCAACGCCGGCCCACGCGAGATGATCCGTCACGCCGTGCTGGAGGAATTGGAGGGCAGCAGAGAGACCGCAATCCACCAGCGCGGCCTCAAAGTGACCATCAGTGTACCAGGTGGCGAGACCATCGCCGCCCAGACGGCCAACCCTCGCCTCGGCATCGTCGGTGGGATTTCCATTCTGGGGACGACCGGCGTCGTCAAGCCCTATTCTCAGGCGGCCTACCGCGCCACAATCTACCTGGAACTGAAAGTGGCGGCACACAGCGGCCTCCGCCAGGCGGTGCTGTGCACCGGCCGGCGCAGCGAGGACTATGCGCGGCGCGTATATCCGCACTGGCCTGAACTATGCTTCGTCCAGGTCGGCGACCATGTCGGCTATGCGTTGCGACAGGCGCGGCGGCTGGGTTTCTGGCAGGTGACTGTCGCCGGCATGATCGGCAAGTTATCGAAGCTGGCCCAGGGCCGCATGTATACCCACGTGTCGGAAGGTGGGGTTGATCTGGACTATCTGGCGCACGTAGCCGCCGGATTGGGGGTGGACAACGAACTGGTCGAGGGCATCCGTTCGGCCAACACCGCGCATCACGCGCAGGTCATGTTGCGCCAGGCCGGCGTCGGCGGCCTGGAACAGGAAATTGCACGCGAGTGTGCCGAAAGGGTGCACCAATTTGTGGAAGGAGCCCTGGATGTGGAGATTCTCCTGTTCAGCATAAAGGGCGACCTGCTCGCTACCAAGAAACTACCCGGTCATTGTGGTATTGTACCATCTAATGAAAATGACCAGCTCCGTCATTCTGAGGCGCGCCCCATCTGCCATTCTGAGGCGCCCCTCATCCGTCATTCTGAGGCGCGAAGCGACGAAGAATCTCAACGCCCGCCAGCGCGAGATGCTTCGCCTGCGGCTCAGCATGACGGCAGCGCTCCCACCCGCCATTCTATGAATTGTCCGCACTCACCGCGCGTGTTGGTCGTGGGCGTAGGCGGCGATGGGCCGGCCGGCCTGCCCACCGCTGTCCTGGAACGCATCGCGCAGGCCGATCAGTTGTGGGCCCGTGAGTCGCTGCTGGCCCTGTGGCCCGACCACCCCGCGGAGAAAGTGGTGATCGGCGCCGGCGTCGGCGACATGGCCGAACGACTTCGGGAACGCGGCGAGCGGCGGGTCGTGGTCCTGGCCTCCGGCGACCCAGGATTCTACGGCATGGTCGGGACTTTGCTGCGCTACCTGCCGCCCGAGGAGCTGGAGGTCATCCCCCAGGCGACTTCGCTGCAATGGGCCTTCGCCCGCGCAGCCATCCCCTGGAACGATGCAATCTTCACCAGCGCGCACGCCCGCCCGCTGGCCGAAGTGGTTGCTTGGGCCAAACGTGCGCCCAAGCTGGGCATCCTGACCGATCCGGCCAACACCCCGGCCGCTATCGCCCGCACCCTGCTCGACGCGGGAGTAGAGGACTGTCGGGCCATTGTCGCCGAGAACCTGGGACGGCTCGATGAGCGGACCGTCGAAAGCCGTCTGGCAAAGCTGCCAGAAATGGAATTTGCCCCGCTCAATGTCCTGCTGTTGATACGCGAGGCTGACTGGCGGCCGCAGCCCGCTTTTGCGCCACGGCCCGACCAGGCCTATGTCCATCGGCGCGGCCTGATCACCAAGGCAGATGTGCGCGCCCTCAGCCTGGCCCGCCTGGCCCTGCGCGAGACCGACGTCGCCTGGGACATCGGCGCGGGCAGTGGGGCAATGAGCGTCGAAATGGCCGAACTGGCCTGGCGCGGCCGGGTCTTCGCCGTCGAACACGAGCCGGAGAATGTGAATTACATCCGCGAGAACGCGCGACGCTTCGGCGCGCTGAACGTCGAGGTTGTCGAGGGACGTGCGCCGGGCGCGTTGAGCGAACTGCCACGGCCCAACGCGGCATTCATCGGCGGTAGCGGCGGCCAGATGCGAGCCATCCTGGAGCATTTGCGGGCTGTCGCCCGGCCAGGCTGTCGCATAGTGGTCAACCTGGCGACGCTGGAAAATCTGCACGAAACGCTGACCGCCATGCGCTCGTTCGGCTGGTCGCCACAGGTGGCGCAGGTCAACCTGGCATACGGCAGCGACATCGCTGGCCTGACCAGGCTGGCGCCCTTGAATCCCGTGTTTATCGTCTCCGTCGAGTTAACTGCTTAGGCTGATGGTGGGATGGAACCATCCACAGGTACGGGGGACATGGCGAAAGACTGGGGCACGCTCTACGGCGTAGGTGTCGGGCCGGGCGACCCGGAACTGTTGACGCTCAAGGCCGTCCGCATCGTGCAATCTGCAGCGGTTATCGCTGCGCCAGTGACCAGGCCCGGCGGCGACAGCTACGCGCTGAGCACCGTCGGCGGCCTGCTGCGGCCTGACCAGCGGGTGATCAAACTCCTGTTCCCGATGGTCAGGGACGAGGACGCCAAAAGAGCGTACCGCGTTCAGGCGGCGGAGGCCGTCTGGCAAGAACTTCGGCATGGCGCGGATGTCGCCTTCCTGACTGAAGGCGACCCGCTGTTCCACAGCACGTTCATCTATGTTCTGAATGAGCTCCCCGCCGCTGCGCCCGTCGAGGTCGTGCCCGGCGTGACCTCGATCACAGCGGCGGCGGCGCAGGCGTGCCTCCCCCTGGCCAGCTCAGGCCAGCGGCTGGCAGCCGTAGCTGCCGTCTACGAGGATGAAGCCAACATCCGCCGCATCCTTCAGGAATTTGACACGGTGGCATTCCTGAAATTTCGCGCCGTGCTCGACCGATTGCTGGATATCCTGGACGATATGGGCCTGACTGAGCACGCTGTGCTGGTGGAACGGGCTTCCCACGCCGACGGACGGGTCGTGCGCGATGTGCGGGCGCTGCGCGGCGAAGAGGTAGACTACCTGTCACTGCTCATCGTGCAGGGCAAACGACCGAAACATTAAGCTGCGTTTGTTGGAGCGATTTGACTTGAACAATGAGGATGATTCAAAATACATTCATAGCTGAAGTCTAATTGAGAAGCGGGGCAGAAACGCATCATTTGTTTGTGTAAACTGAGGAGGAACAGCGATGGCTAGAAGAAAACCAACATCAGGGAAATGCTACTTCTGCGGGCAAGAGATAGCCAGCAGCGGCATGTCAAGACACCTGGCAGCCTGCCAAAAACGACAGGAGGCCATCCAGGCAGCCGAGCAAAAAACCGCAAAATCTCTCAAAGAGCAAACTCTGTTTCATCTGGCAGTGCGGGATGCCTGGTGTAGCGATTATTGGCTTCATCTGGAGGTAAATGGCTCAGCTCGACTGCAAGCCCTGGATGATTACCTGCGGGCAATCTGGCTGGAATGTTGTGGTCATCTGAGCCAGTTTTCGATAGGTGGCTGGAGAGGGGAAGAAATCCCGATGTCCAGGCGGATTGACCAGGTATTTGAGCCGGGCGTCGAATTGGAGCACATCTACGATTTTGGGACTTCATCCCATACCATGGTCAAGTTTGTGGCTATGCGCCAGGGCAAGCCATTGACCAGACACCCGATTTTCCTGATGGCCCGCAACAACCCCCCAGAAGTGACATGCATGGAGTGCGGCGAACGGGCCAGTTGGCTATGCCTCGAGTGTGTGGAGGAGGATAAGTCCGGTTTTCTGTGCGACCAACACGCCAAAGAACACCCTCACGATGAGTATAGCTCACTTTTACCTGTGGTGAATTCGCCCAGACTGGGCATGTGCGGCTATGATGGGCCGGCCGAGCCGCCCTATTGAACACGCGATCCGGCCCCCAGCAAACGCTTTGACAAGTTCTGGCCGCTGTGCTATGATAATCGTCAGGCAGGGCGAATAGCTCAGTTGGTCAGAGCGCCTCGCTTACACCGAGGAGGTCACAGGTTCGAGTCCTGTTTCGCCCATTGCGCCGGGCGACGTGGAGAGGGGCTGCCCTCTCCACGTTTTTGTTTGACAATCTTTCTGCAACCTCTATAATCAGCCTGGTAGACATGAGATTTCGGCCCAGAAAGGCGACAAGTCGTGAAGCGAGAGTATCCTGACGCCCCGGTCGCCGCGGTAGGCGTGGTCGTGCTGAAAGACGATGAGGTGCTTTTGGTCCGACGGGGCAACGAACCGCGTCGGGGAGGATGGAGCCTGCCCGGCGGGGCTGTAGAGCTGGGCGAGACCGTGCGCCAGGCAGCCGAGCGAGAAATCAGAGAGGAGTGCGGCATCGAAGTTCGGGCGACCGAAGTCATTGAAGTACTGGACGCCATTTCGCCAGACGACGATGGACGCATACGCTTTCATTACATCCTGACCGAGCTACTGGCTGAGTATATCAGCGGGACTCCATCCGCTCACAGCGACGCTCTCGAAGTTCGCTGGTTCAGACTGGAGGAGTTGGATGGGATTGACATCTTGCCCGTCTCGGTCCGCATCATCCGCCAGGCTGTCGGCCTGAGACGGCGCATGACTTCAGGAGAAGTCGGCGCGAAGGGAAGAGCATGGCAGAGCGAGTTTTGGTCGTAGAGGATGAGCCCAAAATCACCCGCTTCTTGCGCCAGGGCCTGACCTACGAAGGTTACGAAGTGGACGTGGCCTACGATGGTGAGGAAGCATTAGCCAAACTGCGGCAGAGTGAGCCGGACATCGTGATCCTGGACATCATGCTGCCCAGCATTGACGGGCTGGAGGTTTGCCGACGGCTGCGCACGTTCAGCAAAGTGCCGGTCATCATGCTGACCGCCCGAGAGGCCATATCGGACCGGGTAGCCGGGCTGGACAGCGGGGCGGACGATTACCTGGTCAAGCCGTTCGCGTTCGACGAGTTGTTGGCGCGCATCAGGGCTTTACTCCGCCGGCAGAAGGCCCTGTTGGACAAAGACCAGGTCCTGAGCTTCGCCGACCTGCAGGTGAATCCTGCCACGCGCCAGGTCTGGCGCGGCAAACGCGAAATCCAACTGACAGCCAAAGAATACGACCTGTTGGAGCTCTTCATGCGCCACCCCCAACAGGTCCTGACCCGCGACCAGATTTACGAGCAGATTTGGGGGTATGACTTCGGCGGCGAGTCAAACATCATCGAGGTCTATATCCGCTACCTCCGTGCCAAACTCGAAGCGAACGGCGAGCCCCGCCTGATTCAGACGGTGCGCGGAGTGGGCTATAGCCTGCGCGAGGAATGACGCACTACCCCGCTTCAGTGTGAAATTATATCTTTGAGGCCCTCCAGGGTAAACTGGCTGCTCTTCACGTACTCGACAATTCGCCTCTCGCGTTCCCAGACCTTCTCGGCCCGCTCCACCACCTGAGCGGCAATTTCCATGGGGACGACAAGCAAGCCATTGGCATCGCCATGCAACAGGTCGCCCGGCTGCACCGTCATGCCACAGATGTTCACCGTGACGCCGACCTCAATAAACCTGGGCACACCGTGTGACACGACCGTGCCCGCCGCAAAGACCTGGAACCCCGGCGCACGTTCGGCAATGCCGTCAACGTCTCTCACGCCGCCGTCGGTGACCAAACCAACAGCGCCCAGCTTCTGAAAAATCGTGCTCAACACATCGCCAGCGTGGCAACTGCGCAGCCGCTGCGGGCCCACGTCCTGGAGCACCACCACCGCTGGTTTGGGTGCGGCCTCGATAGCCCTGAAGAAATCGAACTGCACATTCTTGCCCTTGGGCAACGGCGTCGTACTGTCAACGGTGCACGTGACGGCATAGCCGACCATCGGCTTCAGAGCCGGATACTGGCAACGCAGTTCCATAGAAGCGTAACCAGTTGTGGGGTCGCGCACCTGGAAGAACTCGATGGCGTTGGCGACAGTGGGCGAGTCAATCCTGGACAATGCTTCGATCAATTGGTCAGACAAATAAGCTCTCCTGATGAACTCATATTGATCCACCTGGCGGCAGACCGAGCAGATGATAGCAGAACGGGATGGATGTGTCAAACGCGCCTGAACCCCTCCAAACAAAACATTAAACAAAGTTTAACCTGCGTTTAACATGTTCTTAATTGACTTGTGCTACACTGATGGTATCAGAATTAACCAGTGTTTTATGTAACGCGAGATGGAATGGAGACGGCACCGTGCGACTCTATTTGGTGCGGGTCAGCGCAACATCAATGGACGATGTGAAATTCGGCGACAGGGTAACCAGAGGACAAAGACTCGGAATGGACCTGGACCGGCAGACCGAAGTCCTGTCGCCGGCGGACGGAGTAGTTCGCCATATCAGTTTAGAACTCAACGGACAAGTCAGGCTCATCCACATTTTGAGCCGGGAAGACGAGGAAGTGCGGCTCGCGCGGTCGGCGTCATAATCGTTCAAATCGTTGAGTGCACCCACAACAATTGCCGCACGTCCCCACGTCATTCTAAGCTCCCCCACGGCACGTGAACGCGCCGCTCATTGGGGAAGAAGCACCGCCCCCTCCCGTCATGCTGAGCCGAAGGCGAAGCATCTCGCGCTGGCAGGCGTTGAGATTCCCTTCGCTACGCTCAGGGCTTCGGCTCAGCATGACGCAGTTGAGGCTTTTGCTAACTCTCCTGAAATCCCCCCTCACGCTCTCTGCCTCCGACATTTGAAGCAGACGGACGACCATGATATAATCTCACAAGTTGCAGACAACCCCCATCCTTAAAAGGAGCGCGCAAACAATGCCGACAGCCGACCGACGGAGCAGTGAAGAATGGGTGGCCATCCTGCGCGGCTCTGAGCAAGCGGCGGCAATTGATGAATTGCGGGCGCTGCTGTTGCGTGGCTTGAGCTACGCTCTGGCAGGACGCGCCAATGTACGCGAGGCCGACATTCAGGATTTCGCGCAGGAGGCCCTGCTGAAGATCTTGGACAACCTGGACTCTTTTCGGGGGCAGAGTCATTTTCTCACCTGGGCGCAAAAGATCGCCGTCCACGTCGCTTTCACTGAACTGCGACGGCGACGCTGGCAGGACATTTCCCTGGAAGAAGTGACGGAGAACACCGAAAACGCAGATTTCATCCCCGCGGCGTTCGCCGACCGTCGGAACGGCCCGGAAAAACAGGCGGTCCAAAACGACCTGTTGCTTACGTTGCACCGCATCATCTCGCAAGAACTGACAGACAAACAGCGAGAAGTGTTGGTGGCCGTCCAGATTCACGAGATGCCGCCGGAAGAGGTAGCCCGTCGGATGAACACCAACCGTAATGCGCTCTACAAACTGATCCATGACGCACGACAGCGGCTCAGAGACCGCATCATGGCCGAGGGCCTGTCGCCCGAAGATTTTCTGGCGGCTTTTGAATAGTCCGGCCATTCTGTCACCCGTCGGGGGGCGGGGTAAGAGAGGGGCGCGCCGGGCGCGTCTGTATTGGTAGGGGTACCTGTTAGTGCGCACACTCAACAACACCATCCCCAGACGCCCCACCATACACCGCCAGATTTGCAGATTTTTAAGGAAGCGACGAATGAAGACACTTGACCATGAGACCTTGAAGAAGCTGGTCTACACCATGATGCACGCCCAAGAACAGGAAATGACTTGTGACGACTGCCTGGAAGAGCTGGACCGCTTTGCCGAAGCTCAACTTGTCGGCAAGGAATTGGATGAGGCGTTGGCGTCGGTGCAACAGCATCTGTCCCAGTGTGCATTTTGTCGAGAGGAATTTGAGGCGCTGATGAACGCCCTGCGGAGCCTCAGCTAGTCTTCCGACTACGCGCTCATTCCGACGCCCGCAACAGACGCGCCACAAGCCGGGCACTTTCCGTCTGGAGTGGCCCGCTTGCTTATGACCCGATAGCCGACACGCTGCACCAACATTTGTTTGCAGCGATGGCACAGCGTATTGCTCTCCCCGTGCAGATTCCCGGTGTAGACATAGTGCAGTCCGGCCTGCTCGCCCAATTCAACAGCCTGTTCGAGGGTCTTCACCGGCGTAGGCGGCGCATCGGTCATCTTATACATCGGGAAGAAGCGGCTGACATGCCATGGCGTTTCCGGGCCCAACTCGTTCGCTATGAATTCCGCGATGTCGCGCAGCTCAGACGGCTCGTCGTTAATCCCCGGAATGATCAGGGTGGTGACCTCCACCCAAACTTGCTGGCGTTTCATCTTTTTCAGCGAGTCTAGAACAGGCTGAAGCCGCCCGCCGATGCGGCGACGATAGGTCTCGTCGCGGAAAGCCTTCAGGTCAACATTCGCGGCATCCAGGTAAGGGTAAAACAGATCGAGCATCTCCCCGGTCATGAACCCATTGGTGACAAAGATGTTCGCAATGTTGGCCCGACGTGCTAACTGCGCAATGTCATAGGCATACTCGAAAAAGACGGTCGGCTCGGTATATGTGTAAGCGATGCTGCGGCTGCCCACACGCACGGCATCGGCCACGATTTGTTCCGGCGCAGCTTCGTGCCCCGCAATCAGGTCGCGTTCACGCGGCATCTGGGAGATTTCATAATTCTGACACCACTCACAGCGAAAATTGCACCCCGGCGTCGCAATCGAGTAGGCAGTCGAGCCGGGATAGAAGTGGTATAAGGGTTTTTTCTCGACCGGATCAACGTTGCCGCTGATGATGCGGCCATAGACCAGTGTTTGTAGCACGCCCTGGACATTGCGCCTGACCTGGCAGATGCCTTTGCGGCCTGGGGCGATCTCGCAGCGATGGGCACACAGATTGCAACGTACCCTGCCCTCTTCGAGCCTGTCATAGAGCAGCGCCTCTCTCATCGTTCACTCCTCGGGCAACGAACTTGTAGATGAACTATGGATACGACATTGAGACTTGACCCCTGCAACTGCAGCACGCCAGGCCATCCGCGAACAAGAAATGTGTTGTCCAGTCCTGGCCCGCAGCCGACAGACAAGCATCGGCCACTTTGCGACGCGATGGCCGGCCCTGCGGCCGGCCCCCGACTAGCGTGTCTCATGGCAGCGCGTTGCAGTTACAGCTCGTTCCTGGCTTCCATCTCCTTCACTGCGTTGGCGATGATGTGCGCCGCCATGTCGGTGCTCATCTTGCCAGTGTTCAGGATGAGGTGGTAGAGCAACGGGTCATCGCCTTTGATCCCAAAGAACTCGTTCAGGTACTGGTTGGTCGCATGGTCACGGTCTATCATAAGCTGATAGGCCTGGGAGAAGGTGAGTTTCTCGCGGGCCTCCACACGCCGGACGCGCGCCCCCTCTGGTGCAGTGAGCCGGACATGCAACACGCCCGGCATGTCTCTCAGCACCGCCTGCGCGCCGCGCCCCAAAATCACGACGTTGCCCCGCTGATAAGCAGCCCGAATGGTGCTGCGAACGAACAGCACGCATTGGGACTCATCCAGTTTCTCTGCTGTAAGCACGGCCACGTCAGATGTATCCACCTGGCCGGTTTCGTGTTCAAAGGCTGTTCTGGGGCCTCTGCCGAAAAGCCGCTCCCAGAACCCCTTCACCTTATAGCTGTCTTCGGAGAAATCAACGATGTCTTTGGCCGACAGACCGACCTGACCGGCGACCTCCGCCATCAGCCCTTTGTCGAAAAAGCTGTAGCCCAAAATTTCGCAGACTTTCTTGGCGACCTCCATGCCTCCACAACCGTATTGCCGGGAAATAGTTACAACAGCCATCTCACACCTCCTGTCTGTTGTGCGGTCTCCCCCAACGGCGGCAGACCCTGAAAAACACAAAACGCCACCTCGCTTGACCGGGTGACGTCGCCACCGCGCCTGATGTCTGCTGAAGATTCGCTTCTCTCCCGGTACGACGTGGCTTCTCCACCCGGTCCGGGCAACAGCTCCCTTCCGTGCGAGCTCCGTTACTATTCTTATTATATCACATTTTCCGGCATAAGACAAGGATTCATAAGATGGTCTGGGTCGAGTTGTTTCGTCGCGCCACGGAGCAGACGTGCACGATTTCCTCGCCGGCCGCTTTCAGGGCGGGAACGAGCACATCTGGGTGGACGCCTTTCAGTCGAATGGTGAAATAGACTTTGCTGGGGTCTTTGCCCAGAAACGAGGCCGAGGAGCAGATGTTGCCCCCCAGGCTGGCAATGACTGCCGAAAAACGGGCCAGCTCGCCTGGCACGTCGGCGATCTGCAGGGTGATGCGCCATTCGGCGTCGCCGTGGCCCAGAATTTCCACGAACGCCTTGAAGATGTCGGTCTCGGTAATGAGGCCCACCAGCTCGCCGTCGCGCATGACCGGCAGGCAACCGATGTCGTTCTCGACCATCGTTCGGGCGGCCTCTTCAATGGGCGTGTCTTCAGTCACGGTGATGGCCGGGGTGGTCATCACTTCGCGGATTTGCAGGTTGACCAGCAGATAGTTCATCTCGAAGACAGTCAGTGTTGTGGCCGAAGAGGGCGAGGCGTGCAGCAGGTCCTTTTGCGTGACGATGCCCAGCAATTTGCCTTTCTTGTCCACGACCGGCAGGTGGCGGACGCCTTTCTCGCGGATGATTTTGAAGGCGTCAACAAACGAAGTCTCAGGCGTGACGGTAACCGGGTTAAGGGTCATGCGGTCCTGTACTAGCATTGCAACCTCCTTACAGATTGTGTCGAGCGGACGCCTCTGAGTGAGGTGATTGCCGCCCGTCCCTACAGGTTGTCGGCGCGGCCCAGATAGGCGGCCCGGACACGCGCATCGTTCGCCAATTGAGCGGGCGTCCCTTCGGCGATGACCTGGCCCGATTCAATGACATAGGCCCGGTCGGCGACCGACAGAGCGGCCCTGGCGTTCTGCTCGACCATCAGAATGGTCATGCCGCCGTCGCGCAGTTGGGTGCAGACACGGAAAATCTCTCTGGCCAGCAGCGGAGCCAGGCCCAACGACGGCTCGTCCATCAAGAGCAGCCTGGGCCGGGCCATCCACGCCCGCCCCAGGGCAAGCATCTGTTGCTCGCCGCCGGAGAGCGTGCCAGAGCGTTGTTTTTTGCGGTCCTTCAGCCGCGGGAATATCTCGAATACAAACTCCAGGTCCTTCTCCACAGCCTTGCCGTCCCGCCGATAGCGGTGATATGCCCCCAGGATGAGGTTGTCCATGACGGTCATGGCGGCAAATACCTGACGACGTTCCGGCACCTGGCTGATGCCCAGTCGGACGATTTGCTCTGGACGCAGATTGGTCACCGTCTGACCATCGAAGATGACCTGTCCACTGCGAGCCGGAGTGACGCCGGAGATGGTGTTGAGCAAGGTGGTCTTACCAGCCCCGTTGGGGCCGATGACGGCGACAATTTCGCCGCGATGTACGTCAAGCGATACATCTCTGAGCACCTGTATGCGGCCGTAGAAGGTATTCACCCGGTCCAATCTGAGCATCGGCTACTTCATCTCCTCTCCCAGGTAAGCGGCGATGACCAGCCGGTCGTTGCGGATTTGCTCCGGCGTTCCTTCGGCGATTTTCTGGCCGTATTCGATGACCACGATGCGGTCGGCGATGCCCATGACGAAGCGGATGTCGTGCTCCACCAACAGCACGGTGACGCCATCAGCGCGGATGGCGCGCACCAGCCGGTCGAGCTCCTCTTTCTCGGCGTGGCTCAGGCCCGAGCCCGGCTCGTCGAGTAAAAGCAATTTCGGCTCAGTCGCCAGCGCGCGGGCGATTTCCAGCAGCCGTTGCTGGCCGAAAGAGAGATTGGCGGCATAGTCCGCGGCCCGCCCGGCCAGCCCCACCCGCTCGAGCTGTTCGAAGGCTCTCTCACGGATGAGTCGCTCTTCACGGCGCGCGCGAGGCAGCCTGAACGCCGCGCTCACCAGGCCATACCCGCTCTTAATGTGACGCCCCACCATGACGTTCTCCAAAACGGTCATGTGGCCGAATATTTGCACCGTCTGAAAGGTGCGCGACAGGCCCAACTGAGCGACCTGATAAGGTTGCAGGCCATTCACGCGGTGGCCCTGAAAAAGGATGTCGCCGCTGGTTGGCTGCAATGCGCCGGAGATCAGGTTGAACAGGGTGGTCTTACCGGCGCCGTTCGGTCCCATGAGAACCATAATCTCGCCCGGCGAAACGCGGAAGCTGACATCGAGCACGGCCATCAGCCCGCCGAAGCCTTTTCTCAAGTTGTTCACTTCAAGCAGCGGCGAGTCCGCCAAAATTGCCTCCCCATGTTTGGCGAATGGACGAAACCAACGGCCAGATTCCCATGTCCAAACCACGCGCCAGAAAAGCCCAGGCCTGCCCTCAGCAGGCTGACCGACCGCCCACACGGCAGGTTTTTCAGCCTGCTTTAGCCGGCTTTGGCTTTCAGACGGTCGGCCCTGCTCCTTCACTGCCCGCGCGCCGGTGGCCCGCCAAGCGCACTCCTGATCACACGCACGCCGCCGACGGCTAGGCCATCGGGCATAAAGATCATGATGACAACGATGAGAAGTCCGAACGCAATTACTTCCTGTTCGCCACCCGACCCGCCCAGTACGACATGGATACGGGTGCGAATAAGTTCTTTGAGCGCCAGGGTGACGGCGACGCCGAGCGGTGCGCCCCAGATGCTGGCGATGCCGCCCAGCACCGACATCAATACCAGTTCCATCGAACCGCCGAAATCGAACGGCCCCGGTGAAACTGCCCCTTGAAAATGTGCGTACAAGCTGCCGGCCAGGCTGGCATACATGGTGCTGAGGGCGAAGACCTGAATCTTGTAGCGGTACGTGTCAACGCCCATGGCGTTGGCCGCGGTCTCGCTGTCGCGGATGGCCCGCAGCGCGCGCCCCACCCGCGAATGGACGATATTGAGCGACAAGACGAGGACCGTCAGGGCCACAGCCCACACCAGGAAATAGTATCGCTCCACGGGCCACAGGGCAAAACCGCCTATGGACAGCCGACCCACGTCGGGGATGCCGTCCGAACCGCCGGTGATGTTGATCTCAGCCGCCGAAAAGCCAAAATTTTCGCGCAAGATGATGTAGATCATGATGCCCAGGCCGAGTGTAGCCATAGCCAGGTAATGTCCGCGCAGCCTGAGAATGGGCCGGCCCACCAGATACGCAAATGCGCCGACGAAGGCCATGCTGCCAAACATCACCAGCCAGGGCCACCACCAGTTCGTGGTCAGACCAACGGGCAGGCCGATGGTCCGCGCCTTGACCGTGAGGATGGCGGAGGCATACGCGCCCATGCCGTAAAAAGCCGCCTGTCCCAACGAAGCCTGTCCAGCATAACCCATCAACAGGTTAAGTCCGACCACGACAATGGTCAGGATGCCGATGCGGACCATCGTGTCCATTGTCAGGATGCCGCTGGTCAGGGCCGAGAAACGAATGCCCAGCGGACGGGCAATCTCAATCCAGCCGAGCAAGGCGATCAACGCGGCCAGGGCGATGAACCCCCAGGTGTTGACGCTGATCATCCGGCCTTCGTTCACCATTGCGCGCAGCCCAGGCGCCGCTGCTGCGGGCTCAATCCCCTGGTCCAATCTAGTGCTCCTCTTCGACGCCTGTCGCGCCGCTGCCCGCAACGCCGTGCGACCTGACGATCAAGATGACAATCAACACCACAAAAGCGAAGATGTCCTTGAAACCTGCTTTGGTGACGCCCGCGCCGAGGTTCTCCAGAACGCCGAGCAGGATCCCGCCGATGACTGCGCCGGGCGAACTCACCAGGCCGCCCATGATGGCCGCCACGAATCCCTTCAGGCCGGGCCGCAGGCCCATATCATATATGGGGGTCGTAGCCGGGGCGAGGACAACGCCGGCTACCGCGCCGAGCACGGCAGCCAGCAGGAAAGCCAACAGCGACATCCGACTGGGGCTGATCCCCACCAGTTGGGCAGCGCGCCGGTTGACGGCGCAGGCGCGCAGTGCCTTGCCGGTTATGGTTCGCTCAAAGAAATAGGCCAGGGCCGCCAGGACCGCCGCGGTAGTCCCCCAAATCCACAGGCTCTGAGACTTGATCATCACGCCGACGAAGCGAGCACCTTTGGGCAGCTCCGCGCTCCCCCACACCCAGGAAATGTGACCGTCCGCCGTCAGTTGGCCGAAACGCAGCAGCGCATCTTTCTGATCCAGAGTGGTGAAGGCAGGAAGCTGGTATGGCGAAGTGCCCCAAATGAGTAGCGCTGCGCCCCACATCATCGTATAGACGCCGACGGTGATGATAATCAGGGTCAGAGGGGCGGAATGCCGCGCCGGGGCAATCGCCAGGCGTTCAATCGCCACGCCCACCAGGCCGACCGTGACAATAGACAGCAGCGCGGCCAGAGCCATTCTCCAGTTCGCTGGAATCGAGGAGAGAGCGGGCAGGTTGAAGTAACTCACACTGGTCATGGCGCCGAGCATCACAAAGCCACCCTGGCTGAAATTGATGATGCCCGTTACGTTGAACACAGTGACGAAACCTAACGCCACCAGAGCGTAGATGGCCCCGCCGCGGAGGCCATCTACGATAAGCTGAAGGTATTGGGGCCAGGTCAGCCCTTTCGAGCTACCCAGCAGAAGGAAAAGGCCGAAAAGCAACGCGACCGCAAGGCCAGTGATCAGGCTGCCGCCGGTCCTGGTGCGGAGAAATTTTGGAATGGCGTCGCCCATGACTATTCCAGTTTCCATTCCTCCTCAGGGTAGTAGGCCCATTCGCCGTTGGTCACCTTGACCAGCACCAAAGCGTCATAGGTCAGCCCCATGTGGTCCTCTGGCGACATGTTGAACATCCCGCCGGTACCAGGCCAGTTCTTGATGTTGTTCTCGAGGTAATCGCGGATCAGAGCGCGTCGCTCTTTCAGGCTCAAGCCATCCTTCAGGCTGCGCATCGCATCAACCAGCATGTAAGCTGCATCCCAGGCGTGGCCGCCGAAGGTGCTGATCGGCTCGCCGTTGGTGAATTCGGTATAGGCCGCCGTATATTCCAATAACACAGGCTTCTGCGGGTCGTCATCCGGCAATTTATCGGCGATCATCAGGCGACCGCAGGGGAAGACCACCCCCTCCGCTGCCTCACCGGCCAGTTTGATGTAGTCCTTGTTGCACACCCCATGGCCCTGCACCACCGGCAGGTTGGGCAGGGTCTCGCGGGCCGCGACCGTCACCAGCGACGCGCCGGGCGGCACAGCGCCGACGATGAGCACTTCACAGCCGCTGGCCTGCACCCCACTCATCTGCGGGAACTCGGTGTCGCTCCGCTCAAACGCATCGGAATAGACCACCTCGATGCCTTTGGCCTGTACCGCTTTCGTGGTCTGGTTCAAACAGTCCTGGCCGTAGCCGGTGTTTTCATAGAGGTCACAGACGGTCTTGACGCCCAGTTTGTCCAGATAGACAGCCTGCCATTCGCCGGAGTGTTGGTTTTCCTGAGCGACCTTGAAAATCCATTTGCGGGTTTCGCCAGTCTGTGGGTCCTGGACAATCGACCGGGCAGAGGCCATTGAAATCATGGGGACTTCGTTTTCAGTCGCGATGGGCATGGCCGCCATGGCGTTGCCGCTGGCCGTGCCGCAGATGAGCGCGTCCACTTCGTTTTCCTTGATCAATCGGCTGGCGACGCTGGCGGCCGTATCCGGGTTGCTTTCGTCGTCATAGATGATGAACTTCAGTTCGTGGTGGACGCCATCAACGCCGATGATGCCCTCCGCGAGCCGTTTTTCCAACATCGCAATCGTATTGCGCTGCGGTACGCCCAGGCTGGAGGCCGGTCCGGTGATGGAAGCGCACACCCCAATGGTATAAGGGGCGCCCTCCGGCGCAGCGAGCGGGGGCTGGGCCATAGCCGCCGGCAAACCAATCGAAGCGAGTAACCCAATGATGACCAACACAACCACTAGCATAGACATCTGGCGCACTTTCATTTTCTCCCTCCTTAAAGTTCATGAATCAACAAACCAGACGACAGGTAAACAGAACTCCCGTGCGACCGGGCAACCCGGTCGTCAGCGGGAGTGGCGGTCATCGGCTTCGATTCCAGCCTGAGGCTATGGCTTGGAGCAATAGCGGCGCTGCCGCATTTGCAAAGCGATGTTCTGAAGTGTTTATATTATACCCGATTTCTCTGAATCGTCCAAATGAGAGTGTCGAAGGGTACGTCCGAGATTTCAGGCGAGCCAGCAGAGGCCCCAACCGCGTCACGCTGAGCTCTCCCACGGCGCGTGGGCGCGCCGTTCATGGGGGAAGAAACCCCGCCAGGTTGTCACGAGCGGGCCGTTTCTTTGCGGGCGCCACCCCTCCCGTCATGCTGAGCGAAGCGAAGCATCTGCCGAAGGCGAAGCATCTCGCCCTGCTCCGCAATAGCAGCGCAATCGAATCGCGCCCCTACTATGGCGCTGGCGCGCCTCAGACTCTCTCACGCCTGTGGCCCTGCATATTCATACTCGCACCGGTCGTCTCCGCGCTGCACGTTCTTGACCGGCCGGATGGCGATAGCCGGGTTGTAGCCTTCGACAATGGCGATGTCAATGTCGCAGTAGAGGATGCCACGCTGTTCGTCGCCCAGCTCTTTCCACACCTCAGCCAGAGGGCAGTACGTGTAGGTCTTGATGAAATGATCGCCGACTCGCCCGCCCTGGCTCTGCCAGGCCTCACCGATGGGCAGGTCATAGAATCTGAACATGTTTTCCAGCGTTGGCTCGAGGCCAGCGGCATCTACACGCTCACGGATTTGCCGGCCTCGTTCTCGGCCCATGTTGTAGATGGCGCGAGCGACCAACGCCCGCCCTTCCTCCGGGCCAAGGGCCTTCTCGGCCTCTTCAGCAAAATGGTGAAACAACAAGGCTACCAGTCGGGCCATGCCCTGCAATGCCGTCAGCGGACGCTCGCCTGCTGTACTCATTCTCGTTTCCTTTCTGCCTCTCTGGCCCATCTCTGATCCAACTGGAAGTAATGCCAGGCGACGGCTTATTTGGCTCATTGTTCGAGCGGATCAGTCGCATGCCCCGCTCGGGCACGACGGACTGCCGCTGGCTTTTGGGGGACGGCCGCGGCCCGCGACGAGCTGCCACAGCCGGTCGCGCAGCTCGGTCGTCAGGCCCAGGTCATCCAGCTCGTTCTCCAACAGCTCGACATCGCCGTTGCGGCCCAGATATGCGTTCACTCGCGTCACCGCCGTCGAGTTGACAAAATCCTCCAGAGCCGGGTAGATGCTGAGGTAATGTCGCAGAAACTCCACTCTGTTCCGCAAGTAGTACTTCTGGTGGTAGTCCTCGGCCAGGTAGAACCTGGTGTAGGGTACGATTTCGGTATAAACCGTCTTGCCCCATCTGGCTTCCATCTCGATTTTGCTGGCTTCGGCCAGCCGCTTTTGTTCCTCGTCGTGATAGAAGATGATGGACATGTACTGCCGCGACCAGGATGGCGCAGTCGGGCTGTGGCTGCTCCAGAAGATGTCCAGCAGTTCCCGATAGCTGATTTTGGCCGGGTCGTAATCCATTTGAATTGTTTCAGTGTGGTCGCCCAGGTTGTAATAGGTCGGGTTTTCCAGCTTCCCTCCCGCGTAACCTACCCGTGTGCGTACAACGCCATCAACGCCCCCGAACCGGGAGTCTGGGCCCCAGAATCACCCCAGCGAAAACGTGGCCGTTTTGGTTTGGCGAGGCGGTCTGGCGTCTATCACCGGAACTCTGATCTCAGCCGTCGGTGTGACTGTCGCTGCTGCCAAGGCGTTTCCCCCTCTTGTCAATCCGAATATGGCCCCCATCCCCAGCAGGGCCAACGTTGCCACGTATGCGCTCAGCAGTCCAAGATTTTGGGCCGGAGCGACGAACCTTAGCCAGTCTAACATGATACATTCCTCCTGCCGCCAACAAGTTGGCGTTTCCTCAGAGACAATCTTGCACATCTGAACTGATCATTATTATACCACAATAGATTTGTAATGTTGCTCACCAAAAATTAAGCCCGCACGGTGACGTTCCTCGCGCGGGCTGGTCTGGAGGGCGAACGCGGGCTGCGGTGACGAAGGGCGGCTTCATTATGCTCCTTCGGCCATGCGTACCTGGGCGGCGCATACACTTGAGGCAGTTCAACTCATTTCGACCTCACGAGGAGGCCAGGGCGACGGCCGGGCACGCGCCGGGCAGTCGGTTATCTCCCCAGCCAGCCGCCGTCTACGGCAATGGCCGCGCCGTGCACGAAGTCAGAGGCGGACGAGGCCAGGAACACGGCCGCCCCCTGGACATCCTCGGCCTGTCCCCATCGCCGCGCCGGAATCCGGTCCAGAATGGCCTGGAAGCGCTCCGGGTTTTCCTGCAACGGTCGGGTGAATTCGGTAGCCATGAAGCCGGGCAGGATGCAGTTGACGTTGACGCCCCTGGCGGCCAGCTCGTTGGCGAACGACTGCGTCAGGATCATCACGGCCGCTTTGCTGGCGGCGTAAGCCGGCACCAGTATACCGCCCTGGTGTGACAGCACTGAGCCAATATTGATGACCTTGCCCCTGCCCTGCCGCACAAAATGCTGCGCTGCCGCCTGGGTCAGGAAGAACACGGCCTTCAGGTTGACCTGCAAAGTCCGGTCCCAGACTTCCTCCGGGAAATCAAGCACCGGGATGCGGTCAATGACGCCAGCGCAGTTGACCAGGATGTCCAGGCCGCCCATCAATTGCACCACATCCTCGACCAGCAGCCTCAGGTCATCTGGGCTTGCCTTGGCCAGGTCAATTTGCTTGGGCAGAAAGGCGCGGCCCCTGGCTTCGACGCCGGCCCGCGTCTCGGCGATGTGTGTACGGTAGACGCCGGCGATGTCGGCGCCAGCTTCGGCCAACGCGAAGGCAATCGCCTGGCCCATGCCAGTGCCGGCGCCCGTCACCATAGCCACTTTGCCATCGAGCTTGAACTTATCCAAGATCATAGCACGGGAATCTCACAATTCACGCATCTTGGCGATGATCGCATCGGCCATTTCCCGCGTGCCTACCGCGGTCGGGTCGTTGCGGTCGGGCTTCAGGTCGTATGTGACGTGTTTGCCCTCAGCCACCACTGCTTCCACCGCTTTCTCGACCCTCTCCGCTGCGTCGTCCTCGCCGAGGTGACGCAACATCAGTGCGCCGCTCAGTATAGTGGCTGCCGGATTGACTTTGTTCATGCCGGCATATTTGGGCGCAGAACCGTGCACCGGCTCGAAGACGGCCAGTTTCTCGCCAATATTGGCGCCCGGCGCCAGGCCCAGCCCGCCAACCAGACCGGAACAGAGGTCGGACAGAATGTCGCCAAACAAATTGGTTGTCACGATGACATCGAATTGATTGGGGTCACGCACCAATTGCATCGCCATGTTGTCCACGATGCGGTCTTCAAAGGCAATATCCGGATAGTGCGCAGCCACTTCTCTCGCCGTCCCCAGAAACAGGCCATCGGTGATCTTGAGCACATTGGCCTTGTGCACGGCGGTCACTTTCTTGCGCTTGTATTTCCTGGCGTACTCGAAGGCAAAGCGGACAATGCGCTCCGAGGCGCGCCGGGTGATGATGCGAATGGCCTCAGCCGCCTCGCCGCGGATGACTTCGTGTTCGATGCCGGTATACATGCCCTCAGTGTTCTCGCGAACCACCACCAGATTGACGTTTTCGTAGCGGCTCGACACACCGTCCATCGTTCTGACCGGGCGCAGGTTGGCGTACAGGTCCAACGCCTGACGAATGCCCACGTTCGCGCTGCGGAAGCCAGTCCCCAGCGCCGTGGTCATTGGCCCCTTCAAGCCGACGCCATTCGTCCGAATCGACTCCAGCAAGCGTTCAGGCAGAGGCGTGCCGTACTTTTCGAGCGCCTCCTGGCCTGCCACCTGTACGTCCCATTCAAATTGCAGGCCAGTGGCCTCCAATACACGCCGCGCAGCATCGGTCACCTCCGGACCAATACCATCGCCGGGAATCAGGGTCACACGATAAGTCATCTTCTTCTGCCTCCAGTTTCAGTTAATGGGTGTCCA
>Ga0129299_1000837_pt1 | contig 20351 bp, 14 predicted proteins | sample ConPoolayeCmetaG_FD_94477 | JGI IMG/M metagenome (GOLD analysis project Ga0129299, IMG submission 94477) | Hot spring microbial mat communities from California, USA to study Microbial Dark Matter (Phase II) - Cone Pool mat layer C metaG ...
CACAGAGAAGGGAAATAAAGTTATGTATTTTTCGACCTGCTCGCCTTTGGCGGCTGCCAAGTTTTGGGGTGAGCAGCCGCCAAAGGCGAGCAGGACAAGGCCAAAAAGAAAACTGTAAAACCCCACGCCAGCCACTCGCGCCACGATCTATATGCGCGATGCTTTGCCCGCGCGGATTGCTATATAGGCCGCATTCCCTTTACAAAGAGGAATGGGCTTTTGTTACGCTCATCCTGATGGTGAGCCTTGAGCTCAGCAGCTCACATGTGCCTAACGGACAATGATATATTGCGCTGCATAATGCTGCCATGGATGCCGGCAGAAAATATCGCAACGCCAAAAATTCGGCAGAAAAGAAAGGGATGCGAGAGGAAAGAGCGGCTTTAAGGCGACCCATTTTCTGATTTTTCCTCCTCCACTTCTTCCCCTTGACGCCAATATCTCTCGCTGCCATGCCTTTGCCCTGCCATTTGCTCCGCATCATCTTTTTCCCGCCATTGCCGCGTATTTATGCGGAATGTACACAATCTGCTGCAGGGAAACTATTCTCCGCCTAAACATAACTTCGTTGCCCATCAGGTACTTACAAACAGCGCAAGCGGCTCTATGCTCTAACGGCATGCTTGACAGTATGGAAAGCCCGGCTAGAGTCATTGAAAAGCACCGGAGCATGAAAACCTGCGCGCGAAAGCTAACGCCGGTTTTGCGCGGAAATAAGGAGAAAACCGTGAAATACCTTGGTTGCGCTTACTATCCAGAATATTGGGGCATGAAGAGGGTGGCAATTGATGCCCGTCTCATGCAGCGGGCCGGCATCAATCTTGTGCGCATCGGCGAATTCGCCTGGTGCCGCATGGAGCCAGAGGACGGACGCTTGACGCTGGATTGGCTCCATGAAACTGTGAATATCCTTCAGAAGCATAATATCGCTGTTCTCTTATGCACGCCTACCGCCGCTCCTCCTGCGTGGCTGACCTCAGCATATCCAGAAACGCTTCTGGTTCACGCCGATGGCAGGCGCGCTGCTCATGGCAGCCGACGACATTATTGTCCGCTTTCTGATACTTATCGCCGCTTCACCGCGCGCATCGTCACAGCCTTGGCGCAGGAGATGTCGCGGCATCCCAACGTGATCGGCTGGCAATTGGACAACGAATTCGGCCCGGAATGCGGTTTCTGCCACTGCGAGACATGCCAGAATCGCTTTCGCGAGTTTTTGCGACACAGATATGGCAGTCTGGATAGCCTCAACCGCGCATGGGGCACGGGATTCTGGAGCATGGATTACTCAGCCTGGGAACAGGTGCGGCTGGGAGACAGGCCGGATGTTTATCCTAGCCGGACATTGGACTCCAAGCGCTTTTGGAGCCATGCCTATATCGACTATGCCTTTTTCCAGGCAAATATCATCAGACGCGAGCATCCGCAGGCAATGGTCACCACCAATGGCATGGGGCCCATCTATGGCGCCATCGACTATTACACGCTGTTCGGCGGTCTTGATGTAGCCTGCGACGACCTATACTTCGACATTGCCACGCAGGACGCCAACTCCCTGGCGTGCAATGTGTTTCGATCAATAAAACCAGGTCAGGCCTATTGGCTGACAGAGACCGGATCCGGCGCACTGGATCATGGCAAACCGCCTCATCCAGATCAATTCCGCGCCTGGCTGTGGAGCAACTTCGCGCACGGCGGCGAGGCGCACGTCGTTTTCCGCTGGCGCACCTGTTTGTCCGGCCAGGAGCAGGAGCTGCAAGGCATTCTCGAACACTCCGGCAAGCCGCGCCATCGCTACCGCGCTGTGCAGCGCTGCTTTCAGGAGATGCGCCGTATGGCGCCGCAGCTGGCGGATCTGCCTTTGCCTTCTGCGCAAGTGGCGATCGTCCACGATTGCGACGTCCTTTGGGCCTATGACTCTTCCCGCGTGGGCCGGCCGCAGAATTATGCCGCGGGGGTCTACCAGGAGATCAACTACTTCAATGCTGTCGTCCGGTTGCACCGCGGCCTTTATATGCGCCATGTTCTCGCGGATGTGATTCCGCCGCAACGCTCCTTTGATGATTACCGCTGTCTTCTCCTCTCGAATCTGGTGATGATAAAAGAGGATTTCGCACGCCGGCTTGCGGCTTTCGTTCGCCGGGGCGGAGTGGTGCTTGCGCTGGGTCAGCTGGGCATGCGCGACGACAATGCCAACTATCTGCCTTATGCTGGGCCTGATCATCTGCAGGAGCTGTTCGGCTGCAACATCGAGGGTGGAATGTACTTGCGCAGCCACGTGGCGCCGGACGAGGCGCTATGGGTACCCAAAGCGCGCTATCGGGAAACTGCCGTGAGTGTCCGCGGCCGTTTGGCGGACAAAGAGATAAATGGCATGGCGCGGGTGTGGGCGGGCGATATCGAATTGATCGGTGGCCGGCAGCTATTGACATTTGTTGACGATGTTTATGCCGGCCAGCCAGCGGTTGTGGAGCGCGTTTCGGGAAAAGGCCGGGCTATTTACGCGGCAATGGCTGACATGGATGAAGAGGTTTATCAAGGCCTGCTGGATTATGCCCTGGCTTGCGCCAAGGTGAAGTATGGCCCTGAAACCCCGGAGTTTGTGGAGGTGGTGGAGCGCGGGCCAGCCACCTTTGTCATAAATCACCGGCCTGAAGCCGCAACTGTGCGTTTGCCAGCCAAAGGCAAGGCGCTGCTCGGCAAATATGCTCATGGCGAGGTTATGCTGCCGCCTTTTGGAGTGTGTGTTATTCGGCGATAAGTGTCGTGTCGCAATTCAAGTGAAATATGAGCCTTCTGCTTGAGCCTTCTCCGGTTGCCAACCAGCCAAGGAGCGAGTGGACGGACCAGCCGGCGGAGCGAGAATGGGCCCACATACAAGGCTCGTCGGGCGCCGCCCTTGCCTGGCCGTTGCGCGCAAGCAGGGCCGCAGACGTCCGGCCCGTTCCACGGCGCGCACAGGCGATGCTTCCCCTGCGCGAGGGGGCACAGACGCGGCCTTCCCTCACTGCAAAGCAAGATGGGCTTTTGTTGCGCCCATCCCCGACCTGCCTGCCGCGTTCGCGCCGCAGGCGAGCAGAGAGAGGCAGATACCGCTGACGTTGTACGGCGCCGATACGCCGAACCGCACAGCCGGCATTGGCCGAAGGCCCATAAAACCGCAGGCCAATGCCGGCGGCCAGCGGCAAAGACAAAAAAGCAACTGGACAGCTGCGGCGGAAGGTTGCAACGCTCTTTGGACAGGGCTGAAACTACTGGTTCACCGAATATTTACGAGGAAAATGGTTGTCATTAATCTCTTCTCCATAATCTCTTCCCGATGAGCCGTTTGGCTGCTCATAACTAATCTGAGGGGAGACAGCTGATTTATCCTTGAGGAACAAATTAAGTACGCGCTGAGCGTTTTTCGGATTGCGAACAAGTGCACCGTGGCCTTCTTCAGGGTCCTCGATGGCATCAAGAACAATAGCGCCCTGTTCCTTCAGCCATGCGGCAGTGCGCCGCATTCCTGGAATGCCATCGCGTTCGGGATGGGGGTCATGCGCGCCGGCGGATGTGATCCAGCGCGTACCCTTGAGCGCATCCTTACCATACTTGCCCGCGATAATCGCCTGCGTAGGCGGATAGTCGGTACTGACCCCACCAGAGCTGGCGACTGCCAATTGGAAGAATCGGCGACCCCGACCGGCATCCAGCGCCATTACGGCGTAAGAGTTGGCAGAACCGCGACTGAAGCCATGGAGCATCGCCGCGCCTGGTTCAACGCCGAGCCGTTGCAACACGTTGTCTATCTCCCGGTAGATTTGTTCGGGCGCGTAATAGGATGTGATATCATCGCCTAAGCCGAGCCACCACTGAACGCATACTATTCCCACATCGCGGCCTTTCAGATGCGGATGCCAGATCGCGAAATCGTCCGTGGCAAAGCCGTCAGAGCCGTGAAGCGACACGATCCAATGTCTGGGCTTTATCCCCGTCTTCCACACGACGAGAAAACTTCTTCCGTCCGATGTTGGTGGAATATCCGGTTTCAACTTCATGGCATCGTCAAACCATCTGCTTCTTTTTGCCTTTTGATAAAGTTCCGCCACCTGACCAGTGAGCGCTGCCTCCTCTGAAAAACCCGTCTTCTTCGGCGGCATCTGAGCCAGACAAATATCTGTTGCAAACAAAGTGCAGGCAGCCAATAAAATTAACCTCATAATCTTCCTTTCTGCATAGGGCGTTACACTTTATTGCGATGGGCTATAAGAAAGATATCAATGCTGGCTATTGTTTCTAAAAGTGTCAACAGGTTTGTTGATGCAACCCGTTTGCTAACTTTGTACGCCATGCACTTATGAATAGAGACTTGCCATGTTCACCAAATATTTTAACTTATTTTTTGCCCACCTAGTTATGGGGAGCTGTACTCAGGAACCACGAGCAAAATAGCATGCGCTGTTCACCACCTGCTGATAGCGAAGCCCTGGCATTAGCCGCGCGGGTAGATCCGAAATTTCAAATAGTATGGCGAGATAAATCCCCGCAAACGCAGGCAGCGCTTGCGCGGTATTTTCTGCCGTGGCGATCGAAGAAGGCGGTATTGGCGCCTACGCGGCCTCGTTTGATAAAATGGTATTGCCCTTTTGCTGACCAGCGGCAATATCCCTTTGGCCATCGCTATTGTCTCAATGTCTACTCAGGTTGCAGCCACGGCTGCCTCTATTGTTATGCTGCAGCATACGAACCGACGCAGCCATCCGCCAAGCTCGATTTCGCGGCCATGTTGCGCCGGGATCTGGACGATCTTGAGCGTTTTGACATGCCGCCAGCGCCTTTGCATATCTCCAATAGCACTGATCCATTGCAGGCAGCGCTGGAGAAGCGATATGGCCACTGTCGCCTAGCGCTCGAGGCTGCGCTTAAATATCGGCACAGGTTCACCACCATCGTGGTGTTGACCAAGAATCCCTGTCAGGCCGCAGAGTATGCTGATCTTCTGCGTAGCCTGGCGATTTTGCCGCCTCCCCACGCGGCAGCGCCATCTTTTGGCAAGCGGCCGGCTTGCTTGGTAGAGCTGAGCCTTGCCTTCTGGCGCGATAAGGTGCGCGCTTTTTGGGAGCCGTCTGCGCCCAGCATCGCTGCGCGGCTGGAAGGGTGGCAGCAGTTGCGCGAGGCGAAAGTGGCAGTGGCCCTTCGGCTTGATCCCCTGTTTCCACGTTCCCCGCTTGGCGATTCTGCTCCGCGTTCTATAGCCGACTTTGGCTTGATGGAAATGCAGAGCATGGAAGACCTCGATAATCTTATCGCCACCGCCCGCCTAAACCGTGCGCCGTATATCATCTACTCGGTCGCCAAAATCTGCCGCCCCCGCGGCCAGCCGCTTGCTCCGGCAGTGCGCAAGCTTCTGGCGTGTTATCGTCATCTGGCAGGCGACATGGGGCTGGTGTGGAAAGGCGGCAGCTGGCGGCTGCCTGCCGCGGTGGCCCAGCCGCGCATTGTCGCTCCATTTTTGGAACTTTGCCGCCATCGCGGCATGGACGCCAGATTCTGCATGCAAAACCTCTTGGCGACAACCTGAAAGATTGGCATTATAACGCACATGCCTGCCTTGCCTTTGCGCTTTTCAGGACTGCCGTTGCTGGCTGTCGCGCTTTTTGCGGCAGCGCTGGCAGCCTGGCAATACGCAGTGCGCGGCGCCTATCAGCCGCCGCGTTTGGCTGGCGAGGATAGCGCGCCGGCAGTGCGGCCGACAACCAACGGTGAGGAGAAGCCTGTTTTTTCGCCGCCGGCGAATGCCAGCCATGCAACAGGCGACGGCGTCGCTGCTGCCATATCCTCTTCATGGCCATGCTTTCGTGGAGAAGATCGCGACAACGTAAATAAGGAGGCAGTTCCCCTGGCACGCTCCTGGCCGCCTGGAGGGCCGCCGATTATTTGGTCGCGGCCCATGGGTCAGGGCCATGCTGGCGCCGCCATCAGTCAGGGCCGCGTATATGTTATCGACTACGATGAAGAGAAGCAGCGCGATGTCTATCTTTGTCTTTCGCTTCAGGACGGCCGCGAGATCTGGAGTTATTCCTATCCCATGCCGGCCAAACCCAATCACGGCATCAGCCGCACTGTGCCAGCGGTGAGCGCGCGTTTTGTGGTGGGCATAGGGCCGGCTTGCCATGTCACGTGTTTGGATTCTGCCACTGGCGAGTTTCGCTGGCGCATCGACCTGGTCGAGCATTTTGGCGCTGAAGTGCCTGCCTGGTACACAGGCCAATGCGCGCTGCTGGACGGCCGGCTGGCGATTCTGGCGCCAGCCGGGCCTCGCACCCTGCTGGTTGCCGTGGATATGGAAAGCGGCGAGGTGGTGTGGAAAACGCCCAATATCCATGGCTCGCACATGAGCCATGCGAGCGTAGTGCCCACGACCATTTTGGGACGTAAGGTTTATGTATATGCCGGCACGCGCGGCGCAGTGGCGGCGGCGGCTGAAAACGGCGAGGTGGTGTGGGAGACGAGCAGATTTCAATGGCATACTATCGTGCCGTCGCCATTACCATTGTCTGATGAGCGCCTGCTGTTCTCCTCCGGATATGGCGCCAAGGCGTTGCTGGTGCGCTGGCGCGCAATGCCGCAAGGCGTGGAGCCAAAGGTGCTGCGCGAAACCGCTCCCCGCGTCTTTGGCAGCGAGCAGCAGACGCCTATTTTCTGGCAGGATCGGATTTATACCATACTGCCCAAGCCCAGGCAGGAGCTGGCTTGTTTTGACCTGGACCTCAATGAAATTTGGTCAAGCGGACCGCAAAATCGCTTTGGCCTTGGCCCGTATCTTATTGCTGACGGTCTTATTTTCATATTGCAGGACGATGGCACTCTGATATTGGCAGAGGCAGGCGCTGATGCCTGCCGTTTCCTGGCGCGCGCCAAGGTTCTGCCAGGACCAGACGCCTGGGGGCCCATGGCCTTGGCTGCAGGGCGGTTGATCATTCGCGATCTCTTTCGCATGATATGCCTCGATGTGCGCGCTGACGCTGGCCGCGCGGAGCCATAGAGCATGAGCGCAGAGCAAAAAAACAGCAGCATAGGCGACGAGCGACAGCCATCGCCAGCATCTTATCATGCGCCGCTGTTGCTTGCCGCGTTTCTTTTTGTCTTGGGCGTGTTGTTCTGGCAGAAGCGCGCCAGCGCGCCAACGGCGCGACCCCCGGCGCGGATTTTGCCCTCCCCCGCTGACATCGATCCAGCGCTCATCGCTTATGCGGAGACAGGCGCTTTTGCCGTGGGCTTTGCGCAGCCGGTGTGTCTGGCGCTGGCTGGCGAGGATGAAATCGCCGTGGCCGGCGACCAGGCTCTGCGATTTTTCGACCGCGCTGGCGCACAGAAGCGCGAAATTGCGCTGCCGGGAAAACCGACCTGCATTGCCGCAGCTGATGGGCGATTATACGTGGGCTTTGGCAGCGAGTTTTTCATCCTCGACTTCAGCGGCGCCATAGAGCGCAGAGCGCACTGCGGCGCGCGCGCCGTGGTCAGCAGCATTGCCGCGCTGGCTGGCAAAATTTACGTAGCCGACAGCGGCGCGAAAAAAATCCATGTTTTCTCCCCTGATGGCAGCCGCATAGGCGAGCTGGCCGGGCAGCGCAATGGCGATGATGGCCTTGTTATTTATCAAACGCCCCTGGCGATCGCTGCCGGCGACGACGGCCTTTTGCGCGTTACTGATCCAGGCAGGCATCGCCTCAAGATCTATGCGCCTGACGGCACTCTGGTTGACGCATGGCCGCGCCGCCCCTCTTTGGGGTTGGATGGCTTCTGTGGGTGTTGCAACCCGGCGTATATAGCGTTGCTTCCTGGAGGCCGCGTGGTGACAAGCGAAAGCAAATTGCCGCGCATCAAGGTCCACTCCGCCGGAGGTGATTTTATCTCAGCGGTTGTCCCAGCCTCGGCTTTTGCCGGCGCTGAGGCGCAACCCATCGCAGCCTGGGGAGAGACGATTTTTGTCCTGGATCTGCGCCGGCAGCGGGTGAGAATATTTTCTCCTCCTTGCCGCGAAAACAGGGATACGAGCGAGACCGCAGATCGCAGGGGAGACATGCAGAATGTCAGATGATTTGGCAGTGACGCTGAGCCGCCGCGAATTTCTGGCCGCGGCCTGCCGCTGGCTCGGCATAGTGTTTTTGGCTGGCGCTGCCGCAGTGCGGCGCAGCCGCGGCCAGGCGAGCGCCTGCGATACCTGCCCGGCGCGCGGCGAATGCCGGCATAAGACAGCGAAGGCCGATTTTGAGGACAGCCCATGCCCGCGCAGGACACCTTGAACGCCAGGCCGTTCAGCCGGCGAGAGATGTTGCGGTTTGTGGGCCGGGGATTGGCACTCCTCGGCCTGGGCAGCCTGGCAGGATGGCTTGCTCAGCGCGCGGCGCGGCGCGATACGCTCTGGCAGATCGATCCTCATCGCTGCATACAGTGCGGCCGCTGCGCCACAGAATGCGTGCTCATGCCGAGCGCGGTAAAATGCGTGCACGCCTTCGATATTTGCGGTTATTGCGATCTCTGCTTCGGCTATTACCGCTCAGGCATCAACGAGTTCGGCACAGGCGCGGAAAAAGAACAATGCCCGACTGCGGCTCTGCGGCGGCGGTTCATCGAGTCGCCCTACTATGAATACCAGGTGGATGAGTCAAGATGCATTGGCTGCGCCAGGTGCGTCAAGGGCTGCCAGACCTTTGGCAATGGCAGCCTGTATTTGCAGGTGCGGCATGATCGATGCCTGCATTGCAATGAATGTCGAATTGCCGCAGCATGCCCTGCGCAGGCATTTGTGCGCGTTCCCGCCTCAGCGCCCTATCGATTGAAAGCCATAGAAAGCCAGGGGCGGGTGATTGCGCCTGGGAGACGGAGATGGCGGCTATGTTGAGCAGCAGGGCAAAGACCGGCGCATGCGTTGTTGCCCTGACGCTGTGCGCGACGTCTGGCCTGTTCAACGCAGCAAGCGGTGCAGAGCGGTTCTCCCGGCCTGAATTTCGCGAGACCGGCTATGAATATCCGCGCAATCAACATCCCTCCCCGCCGCGCGCCTGGCATGAAGCGGTTGACGCAGCGCTGCTCATCGCCGCGCTTCTGATCGCAGCGGCGCTCAGCCTGCGGCTGCGCTCGCGGCCAGGGATCGTGGCGCTTGCTTTCTTTTGCCTGGCGTGGTTTGGCTTTTGGCGGCAGGGATGCGTGTGCCCAGTGGGAAGCGTGCAGAATGTGGTAAGCAGCCTGGCGCATTCTGAATTTATTCTGCCCGTCGGCGTGCTGGCCTTTTTCATGGCGCCGCTTGTGTGCGCGCTCTTCTTTGGCAGGGTCTTCTGTTCTGCCGTCTGCCCGCTGGGCGCAGTGCAGGAATTGGCGCTGGTTCGGCCTCTGGCTGTGCCGCTATGGCTCGACCGCCCTTTGCGCGCTTTGCCATGGCTGCTGCTCTGCGTCGCCTCGCTTTCCACTGCCATCGGCGCCGGCTTTACTATATGCCGACTGGATCCATTTGTGCACTTCTTCCGCCTCGCGGGCAGCGGCGAAGCGCTTTTGACCGCAGTTGCCGCGCTCATGGTTTCGGCTGTGATAGGCAGACCCTATTGCCGCTATCTCTGCCCCTATGGTGCTCTGCTGGGCTTGCTCAGCCGGGCTGCGCGCTGGCGGACAGCGATCGCGCCTGATGGCTGTATACGCTGTCGGCTTTGCGAGCATGCCTGCCCTTATGCTGCCATTCTTCCGCCTGAGCCGGCGACGTTTCGCGATGCTGCGGAGCATAGCCGCGAGCGCCGCATCCTGGCCTGCTGCCTGGCGGCGGTTCCGCTCCTGTTTGCCGCAGGCGCGGCTGTCGGCTATGCGGGCCGCCATGCGCTCGCGAGCGGACACCCGGCAGTCCAGCTCAAAGCCGCCCTCGCCCGGTCAGCGGAAAAACGCAGTGCAGCGCAGCAGGAGCGCTGCGATGCCTTTTATCAGAGCAATGGCGATCCTGAAGCCCTGGCCGCTGCGGTGGAAAAGATTTATCGCCGCGCCGCCATTGGCTCGGCCTTTGCGGGCGGGATTTTTGGTCTGATAATTGCAGTGGGTCTCATCAGCATCACCGTGCGGCGCAAGCGCGTTGATTACGAGGCGCATAGCGCCTGGTGCTTTGCCTGCGGCAGGTGCTATGCTGTCTGCCCGCGCTCGCGCGCCTGGGCATTGCGCAGCCAACCAGCAAAACCGCCTGCTGCCGGCGCGGCTGGTCAGAGTACAGCTCCCCACAAATAAGGACTCAAAAATGGCTTGCAACAAGCATGCGGTGCACATGGTAAGCTTAGATTCAAAATATGGAATATCATCAGCGAGGGAAGGTTGTGCGATGGGGCGGCTCACTCTGCCTGAGCATTGCGCGCAAACAAGCATTCCGCCGCCAGCATTGGCCTGCGTTTTTTACGATCCTTCGGCCAATGCTGGCTGTGCTGTTCGGCGTATTGCGCGGTTGGGGCGAGGAGTTTGACAGCTTTGCTCTTGGCCTTGTCCTGCTCGCCTTCGGCGGCTGCCTACCTTAAACTGGCAGATGCCGAAGGCGAGCAGGACGGAAACGATGAACCGGCGACCATTTGCCCCCTTATTTGCAGGGAGCTATCAGAGCGAGAAGATAAGATAAATGGACGCTAATACCGCGCGTTCGTTGGCGTTGATTTCAGCGGTGTTTTGCGCAACAACAGCAGCATTGCTCATATGGGAGTGGCGCCAGAGCGCGCTAAATGATCCGCTGCATTCGGCGCGCGCCGACCGTTTGAACGCGCTTGTGCGCCGGCATTTGGCATCGCCGCATGACGACGACATCAAGGCCGAGATCATGCGCCTTGATCAGCAGCTCCGGCAGGAATATTTCGATGCGCGAAGCCGCTGGCGCATCGGTATTGCCCTGCTTTTCGCCAGCCTGGCGATCTTCGCCGCCGCAGGGCGGCGCGCATGGGCAAAGATGCCACGTCCAGGCGATAGCGTGATTCCTCGCTGGCGCAATGGCGCGCGCCTGGCCCTGGTCATGGGCGGCTGCTTTTTGCTGGCATTTCCTGCCCTTGTCTCGCTCCTGTCACCGCCGATTTGCGAGGCGGAATCCGGTGCCGCGCGTCGGTCGTCTCCTGCGCTTTTGGCCGAGCGCACCGCCGCGGTTGCGGCATTGCCAGACGATCCTGCGCCGTGGCCGGCTTTTCGCGGGCCGGATGGCTCAGGAGCCTGCGCTTTTGCGGATGTGCCCGCGACCTGGGACGAGGAAAGCGGGCTGAATATCCTCTGGAAAACCCCTGTCCCTAAGCCGGGCCTGAGCTCGCCAGTGCGGTGGGCGAACCGCATATTCGTCACCGGCGCCACACGAACTGAACATGAGCTATATTGCTTTGATGCCGACCACGGCGAGCTGCTCTGGACAGCGACTCGTCGGCCAGGTCCAGGCGCTGCCACCGATTATCCGGTCTACGAGGGGAACGGCGATTTTTTACATGCCGCTGCCACGCCGGTTGTGGACGGCAAGAGCGTGTTCGCGCTTTATGGCACAGGTGAAATCGTGGCTTTCGAAGCCACGACCGGCCGCATAAAATGGGCGCGCTTGCTTGCCACCACCCGCGGCAATCCTTATGGCATTGCCTCTTCTCCCATACTGGCCGATGGTCTGCTTATCGTGCTGGTGGATAGCGACAGAAACAGGATATTTGCGCTCGATCCTGAAACTGGCCGCGAAAGATGGGTGCGTGAGCGCGCTGACAGGACCTGGGCAACGCCGCTTTTGTTTCGCCGGCCAAAAGGAGCGCAATTGATCATCGCCGGCAGCCCAACAGTGGCAGGATGGTCCCTGGCAAACGGCGAGCGGCTTTGGTACATGGATCTTCTGAGCGGCGATGCAGCCTGTTCACCGATCAGCGTTGGCGATGAGGTTGTTGTCTGTGGCGAAGGCAATGGCATTTTCGCCATCGCGGCTGACGGCAAAAAGGATGATGGCGCTGAGCGCCTGGTCTGGAAAGTCGAATCGCTGAATAAAGGCTATTTTGCCGCAGTGATAAGTCCGGTCTCTGACGGTGAGCGCATTTGGCTGCACTGCGGCGAGGCACTGGTTTGTTTCGAAGCCAAGACCGGCCTCGTCCTCTATGAGGAAGAGCTGCCGGAGAGCTGTATTTATGCTTCACCTGTGCTGGCGGGAGGCAAAATTTATGCCTTTGGCGAAAAAAGAACCTTTGTGGCAACTGCCGGGCCAGTCTATCGCTTGTTGGGCACCTGTCGCTTGCGCGAGACTGTTAATACATGCCCGGCCTTTGCGCCTGGCCGCATGTGGCTGAGAGGTGAAAAAAACCTCTATTGCGTGGGAAAAGCGCAAACGCCATGACCGATCGCCATTCCTCTATTACTGAAAACAGCCAGCCCGCGGCCGACGGCGCGGCAGTGCGCGCTGCGGTGGAAGAGATTGTGGCGCAGATCGGCGATCAGCCGGAAAACCTCGTGCCGCTTCTGCTGGCCATCCAGCGCCGATTTCGCTGGCTGCCGCCTGCAGCGCTCGAGCATCTGGCTGCAATCACATCCATTCCGGCGGCGGAAATCAGCGGCGTTGCCACGTTTTACGCGGGGTTTCGCCATCAGCCTGCCGGCGAACATACCATTGCGGTCTGCGTAGGCACCGCCTGCCATGTGAAGGGCGCCGAACAGGTGTATGCGGCGCTGCGGCGTTTCCTCCGCATTCCCGACAGCGGCGATACCGATCCGCAAGGCCGCTTTACTGTGGCCAAGGTCAACTGCCTCGGCTGTTGCACCCTGGCTCCGGCGGTAAAGGCGGATGACATCACCTATGGCCATATGACGCCTGAGCGTGTGCCAGAGATGATCGCGGATTTTGAACAGCAGCTGTCTTCGCCGCCGCTCGCCGACGATGCGCCCCTGCCTTCGCCGGCCGCGCTCGAGTTTCGCCTCAGCCTTGGCTCCTGTTGCCAAGCGCGCGGCAGCGCTCGGCTGTTTGCCGCCCTGCGTTCAGCCATTGGGCATACCGGCGTGCCCGCCGGCATAAAGCGCGTAGGGTGCGTGGGCATATGTTATCAAACGCCGCTCGTCGAAGTGATGCGCGAAGGCCGGACAGTGGGGTGCTATGGCCGCCTCAGCCCTGCGGATGGCAGACGCCTGGCGCTGGCGCATGGCCGGCCAGAGTCGCGCTGGGCGCAGGCGCGCGAAATTACAATCTCATTTCTCGACCGCTGCCTGAGCGATGCCGAAGAGCCGCTGGCGCATCACAATATTGCAGGCAGCGCGGATATGGCGGCATTTGCCAGCCGGCAGGTGCGCATCGCCACCGAAGGCTGCGGCGAGATGGCCCCGCTCGATCTGGATGAATATCTGCGCTGCGGCGGCGGCGAAGCCTGGCAGCGCTGTTGCCAGGGGCTTTCGCCGGAAGCGGTGATCGCCGAGATCGAAGTCAGCGGCCTGCGCGGCAAAGGTGGAGCAGGTTTTCCTACTGGCCGCAAATGGCGGCTGGTGCGCGCTGCGGCCGGCGAAACAAAATATGTCATCGCCAATGGGGATGAGGGAGATCCAGGCGCTTTCATGGATCGGATGCTGCTCGAATCGTTTCCCTATCGCGTTCTGGAAGGTTTACGCATCGCGGCCTTTGCCGTGGGCGCTTCAGAGGCGATCATTTATATCCGCGCCGAATATCCACTCGCCGTGGCGCGGACGAAAGAGGCGATCCGGCAATGCGCGGAGCGCGGTTTTTTCGATCTGGAAGGAGCGCCGGCGTTTCGCGTCAGGGTGGTGGAGGGCGCTGGCGCCTTTGTCTGCGGCGAAGAGACTGCACTCATCGCCTCGCTGGAAGGCCGGCGCGGCCATCCGCGCCACCGGCCGCCCTATCCGGCAACCGCCGGCTTCAAGGGTCGTCCGACGCTGGTGAACAACGTGGAGACGCTGGCATGCGTGCCATGGATCTTGCGGCGCGGTGCCGCGGCCTTTGCTCAACTTGGCACAGGCTCCAGCCGTGGCACCAAGGTCTTTGCGCTCGCCGGCAAGATCCAGCGCGGCGGCCTCATCGAGGTGCCCATGGGCATGACAGTGCGAGAGGTGGTCGAGGACATAGGCGGCGGCGTGGCGGAAGGGCGATGCTTCAAGGCTGCGCAGATCGGCGGCCCATCAGGCGGTTGCGTGCCTGCGCGCCTCGGCCATACTCCGGTGGATTATGAGGCGCTGTTGGCAGTCGGCGCCATGATGGGCTCTGGCGGATTCGTCGTTCTCGATGACGAAGACTGCATGGTGGATATTGCCCGTTATTTCCTCTCGTTTACCCAGAGCGAATCATGCGGCCGGTGCGCTCCCTGCCGTATCGGCACCGCGCGCCTGCTCGAGCTGCTGCAGGCGCTCTGCGAAGGCAAAGCCGAGCCTGATTGTCTGACTGAGATTGAAGCGCTGTGCGCTTCCATCAAAGCGACCAGTCTCTGCGGCCTGGGCCGCACTGCCCCCAATCCCGTGCTTTCAACCCTGCGCCATTTTCGCGATGAATATGAAGCGCATGTGTCTGGCCGCTGCCCGGCTGGCCGCTGCCGACCGCTGATTCGCTATGCAATCACCGAGCGCTGTATCGGCTGTACCCTTTGTAGCCGCGCCTGCCCGGTGTCCGCCATCTCCGGCCAGCCCTATGAGCAGCAGCGCATCGATGCAGCGGTGTGCGTGCGCTGTGGTTCATGCCGCCGGCTCTGTCCCCAGCAGGCGATTGAAGTCAGGAGTCCCTGATGCTGCGGCTGTTCATAGACGGCAAAGCAGTGGAGGCAAAGCCAGGCTCGACCATACTCGCAGCCGCGCAGGCCGCAGGCATAGAAATACCGACTCTTTGCTATCGTCCGGGCTTTGCGCCAGCCATCTCCTGCATGATTTGCGCAGTGCGCGTGGCAGGGGTGGACCGCCTGCTTCCAGCGTGCGCCACTCCTGTGGAAAATGGCATGGCGGTGACGAGCAACAGCGAGGAAATTCAGCAGATTCGGCGCACCAATCTCGAGCTTATCCTTTCCGAGCACGCTGGCGACTGTCAAGGGCCGTGCGAGATCGCCTGTCCGGCTGGGCCTGATACCCCTGCCATATTGCGCGCCTGGCAAAACAGCGATTTCGTCCAGGCGATAGAGATCGCCAGGCGCGATTTGGTTTTGCCTGCCACGCTCGGATTTGTCTGTCCGGCGCCGTGCGAAAGAGTTTGCCGCCGCCGCGAGTTTGACGCGCCAGTGGCGATCCGCTTTCTCCATCGGTATGCGGGCCTGGAAGCATTGCGCGCTGCGCTGACTGGCATGAGGCCGCCATCGCCTGACAGCCCAACTGTGGCAGTGGTGGGCGCTGGTCCAGCAGGTCTGGCAGCGTGCGCGGCGCTGGCCGCAGCCGGCATTGCCGCCGTGATTTACGAGGCGGAAGACAGACCAGGAGGCGGCTTGCGCGCTTGCGTCCGCGAAGGAATTTTGCCGCAGTCGGTGTTGGCGGATGAATGCCATGCAATCGTCTCCGCCAGCGCGAAATTCGTGCCGAATTTTCGCCTGGCGGGCGCCGATGCCTTGCGAGCCCTCTGCGCGCAACACGCGGCAGTGATATTGGCCATGGGCCCGGATCGTCCGCTGCCGGATCTCGGCCTGGAGATGGGCGCGCATGGCATCGCCATCCAGCGCGATGTTTATCTCACCTCGCTCCCAGGCGTATATGCAACAGGTGGGGCGGTGCAGCCGATCAGGCGCATGGCAGCGCGCGCTGTGGCTGAGGGCCGCGCTGCCGCCAATGCGGCCATCGCCGCCCTGCGGGGCGGCAGGGTGGCAAAAAAGGCGGATTTTCGCCTGAGCCTCGGCAGGCTGTCGCCAGAGGAGGCCGCGGCCTTTTTTGCCCTTGCTAAAACCGAAAGCCGCGCTGCTGAGCCGGACGGCGAATGGACAGCGCAAACCACGGCGCACGCTGCCGAGCGATGTCTGCATTGCGACTGCCGCGCCAAAAAGCGGTGCGGTCTGCGGCAGGCTGCCGCGCTCTGCGGCGCATCAGCAGCTCGTTATGGACACCGCCGGCGGCGATTGGAAATCGACGCCAGCCATCCGCTGATTATTTTCGAAGCCAACAAGTGCATCAACTGCGGTCTCTGCCTGGAGGTTTCACGCCAGGCCGGAGAGCGCGTCGGCCTAGCATGGCGAGGACGCGGCAGGAATATGCGGCCCGCGGCTGCGCTGGGCAAACCTTTGGTGCAAGCGCTGGAGATTTGCGCCCCAGCCTGCGCCGCTGTTTGTCCCACCGCCGCCCTGGCGCTGCGCCAAACTCAGACATTATGCCCTGCTCGTTTTTAACGGCTGCCAGCTGGTGATGAGCAGCCGCCAAAGGCGAGCAGGACAAGGCCAAAAAGAAAACAGTCAAATTGCGCTGGTTCACTGTGAAATGGACATGCTCCGGTAGGGAGTTCAAACTTGTCTTGGCTCGCAATTCAAATGGAAAAAATTATAGGCTTTCTGTTTGAGCTTTTTCCTGTTACTAACCAGCCAAGGCGCGAGTCGGACGTGCCAGCCGGCGGAGCGAGAATGGGCCCCATACAAGGCTCGTCGGAGCGTCGCCGCCGCAGACGTCCGGCTCGCGCTTTTTATTCGCCAGCCAGCATTGGCCTACGGACTTTTAGGGGTCCTTCGGCCAATGCTGGCTGGGTCGCTCGGTGTATCGGCAGTCGCAAAGGCGTGCATATATCTTCTTCATCGCCAAAAAGTTGTTTGTAATCCTCTTACCCAACAACGTCCGATAAAAAGGCTCAAACAGCCTTTTTTTTCAGAAACTACAAGCAATACACGCTGGTGCCAAGCAACTACCGGTTCACCGAATGCATGCAAAGATGATGCACGTCAGGCGAAGGCGCGGCGCAATATGGCGCAGGAGGCATGGATATTTTCTCTGGCAAGCGGGCGGCGCAGGTTTTATCTTATAGGTTAGAGCCGCCAGCCAAAAGTGGGAAAACAGTCGGCGGCCGGGAACAGAAAGGAGAAAACTTATGCCGCAATTTCTCGGTTTGGATTCAAGCACCCAAAGCCTCACTGCTGTGGTGTTGGATATCGACACTGGCAAGGTGGTGCTGGAGCAGAGCGTTCGCTTCGGACAGGAGCTTCCTCAGTATCGTTGCCCCAACGGCTTTCTGGAAAATCACGACAATCGCATTCGGCACAGCGACCCCCTGATGTGGGCAGCGGCGCTCGACCGCCTTTTCGCAAAGTGCAAATCCGCAGGCATGGACTGGTCAAAGATCGCCGGCATCTGCGGCAGCGGTCAACAGCACGGCTCAGTATACCTAAATGATCATTTTTTTGACCTTCACCTCGCTCCTGACCGGGATCTGGCTGAACAGATCAAGCCATGCCTCAGCCGCGCCACCTCGCCTATCTGGATGGACAGCTCGACCTCGGCCGAATGCGCGGAGATAGCCAAGGCCGCAGGCGGAGAGGAAAAGGTTACCGCTATCACAGGGTCGCGGCCTATCGAGCGTTTTACCGGCCCGCAGATCCGGAAATTTTACAAGGAAAATCCCGCGGCCTATCGGCAGACCGCGCGCATTCATCTGGTGAGTTCGTTTATGGCCAGCCTTTTATGCGGCGGCGATGCGGCCATCGACCCCGGCGATGGCGCGGGCATGAATCTCCTCGATCTTTCAACTCTACAATGGAGCGACATTCTCCTCGCAGCCACAGCGCCGGAGCTTGCTTCAAAATTGCCGCGGGTGGTCAAAAACGGCACAGCGGTGGGCCAAATCGCCGATTATTTCATCAAACGCTATGGCTTTCGCCCTGGCACGCCGATTTTTGTCTGGTCAGGGGACAATCCCTGCAGTCTGGTAGGCATGGGCGCTACGGCACCGGGCGTGGCGGTGATCAGCCTTGGCACGAGCGACACCTTTTTTGCCGCAATGCCTGCGCCGCGCACTGATCCTCAGGGCTACGGCCATGTTTTCGGAAATCCCGCCGGTGGCTTTATGTGCCTTATCTGTTTCACCAATGGCTCGCTGGCGCGCGAAGAGGTTATGAAAAAGGTCGGCCTGGATTACGAGGGTTTTGCGCGCGCCATTCTGGAGGAAACCCAGCCGGGCAACGCCGGCAATATGCTGCTGCCTTATTTCGGCAATGAGACCACCCCGCGCCTGCAGAGCACTGCTCCGCGTCTCTTCGGCGATGAGGAATTCAAAAACTGGAAAAAGCCGGCCGCAGCGGCGCGCGCCATTGTAGAAGCGCAGGCGATCTCCATGAAAATTCACTCCGCCTGGATCGGCGTCACTCCCACCACCGTGCGCGTCACCGGCGGAGCATCAAAGAACGAAGGCATTCTGCGCGTGCTGGCCGATGTGTTCGGCGCGCGCATGGTGCGCCTCAGCATCAGCAACTCAGCCAGCCTTGGCGCAGCGCTCATGGCAGCCCAGGCTGTGACGAACCGCAGATGGGAAGATCTCTACGCTGTCTTCTCCGCGGCGTCTCCGGGCGGGATAGATCCGGATCTCAGCCAGGCGAAAATCTATGAAAAACTCGCCGGCGAATTTCGCCGACGCCTTTGCGAGTGTTATGGCATTTGCAGTTAGAGGAGGCGGCATGAGTCCTTTTGAAATCGGAATGCTGATCTGCTTTGGTGCCAGCTGGCCAGTGGCCATACGCAAAACCTATCTTGCCAAGTCAGCCCGAGGCAAAAGCTTTGGGTTTTTGTGGCTGGTTTTCACCGGCTATCTTTGCGGCACATTTCACCGCCTATGGTGGGAGCCGTCGCCGGTGGTATGGGTTTACATCATGTGCGGCGCCATGGTCGCTACGGATTTATTTCTCGCTTATTACTATCGCCGAAAAGAGGAATCGTCAGCGCATGAGAGCAGATTGCGCTGTTGAGGTTTCAAATATGGTGCCTGCATTGCGACTTCTGATACAAGGCGGTCACGCATTGGCCACCGGCATGCGAAGCTCGATCTCTGTAGCCTGCGCGGTTTCCGTGAGGCGATAATCCGCATCCCAGGAAAGAGCCAGAGCTTGCGCCAGAATCAGGCGCCAAGGCGACTTGTCTGCAAGCTGCAGCCGCGCCCGCGGTTGCAGCAAATGCACAAGCACTTTGTCGTCATCGCGCTTGACGTTTATGCTTACTGCCACTTTGTCGCTGCCAGCAACGCTAGCCAGGGCTTCGAGAAGATAGACGATCATGTGTTGCAACGGAATGGCCGGCACCGCGAGCAGCGGCATTTGCTCCTCGCAGAAAACAATCGGCTCCGGCGCGCTGGGGCAAGCCACAGCAAAGGCGGCAAGCGCCTCCGCGAGACACGGCGCGAGGTCAGTCCGCCACTGCGTCCGCATTTCGCGGCCGCGTATCAGGCAGCGCACTTGGTCAAGAACAGCCGTCAGACGCCGGCTGTGAATAGCGAGCGATTTCAGGCGTAAAAGGATATCAGCCTGCGGAGGGATGGTGGCGCTGGCCATTAGATTTTCAATTTCAGCCACGCCGCTGCGCAAGGCCGCCAATGGTTCTTCGACTGCCTGGCTGACGCTGGCGGCTAGCGACGCCAGTTCAGCCATTTTTTCCGCCCGCTGCACCGCTGTCTCCAAGCGTTGGCGTTCCTCCATCTCCTCCTGCAGACGGCAATTGGCTTCAGCCAGTTCGGCGCGGCGCTGCTCCACCTTTTGCTCAAGGAGAGCGCGCGCCTGGCGCAAGCCTGCCTGATATTCCTGCAGGCTTTGCGCCATGTCGACCACCGCCGCGCCCAAGCGATCCAATTCGTCCTTGCCAGTCAAGATAAAAGCGCGGGGATCTAGTTCGCCGCGTTTAATCGCTTCCACGGCCTCGCGAGTTCGGCTCAATCGCCTTAGCACAGAAAGATCAAAGAAAAGAATAAAAAGAAAACCTGTCACTACGCCGATGAACAGCAGAACGATGGTAGAATACTCGACGCCCAGCCAGGCCTGGCCGTAAACAAGGCGCGGCAAACGCATCGCCAGCAGCAGGGCAGGTTGGCCATAGATATCGCGCAAAAGTGAGAAAGCCGCGGTTTCCTCTGGCCCAGCAGCGGTGGCGACATCATCCCTTGCGGCGTCGACCAAAAGCCGACGCGCTGTCTCCGCCTCTGTGGCATCCCAGCGCCAGAGGGAAACCGAAAGATAACCTGGCTGGCACAGACGGCTGATCTCGTGCAGGTAGAGAGCCTGGGCTGCCACCAGCGTAGATGGCTTGCCCTCGTCCTCTATTGCCGCTGCCGCGATCAAAAGCGGCGGGTCGTCGGGCAAAAGCAGAAGGCCTGTTGCCGTCTTTTCCTTTTGCAGGCGGCGATGGAGCGGGGAAGATGCGGCAAAATGCTCTGCCAGGCCAGGGGGCAGCGGCAGAAGAGTTGATAGCTCTGCGTCATAGCCGCGGCA
>Ga0129299_1000838_pt1 | contig 20346 bp, 15 predicted proteins | sample ConPoolayeCmetaG_FD_94477 | JGI IMG/M metagenome (GOLD analysis project Ga0129299, IMG submission 94477) | Hot spring microbial mat communities from California, USA to study Microbial Dark Matter (Phase II) - Cone Pool mat layer C metaG ...
GGATGCTCGGCGGTTGGCGCGGCAGATCGACGCCTGCTTCGCGGGCTTCGGGTCCAGCGTGCCGCAGGGGCGGCAGGTGGCGGATTTCGAGTTCACACCCACCAGAGTGCATCGTCATAAGCAGTTGGAACAGCAGTACATGGGGATTACACTGCCCGGTTTGCCGCGCGGACACGAGGACTTTCCGACCGAGCAGGTGCTGCTCGGAGTGCTGTCGGGCGGCATGAGCGGTCGGCTCTTCACGGAGGTGCGGGAAAAGCAGGGATTGGTGTATTGGGTCGGAGCCTGGCACGAACAGCCGCGCGGCAAGGGTGTGATCCATTTGGGCGCCAGCACCACTCCCGACCGCTGTCACCGCACTCTGGAGACTCTGCTGGGCGAACTGCGTCGCGTCGGCGCGGACTTGAGCGCGGCTGAGACCACGCGTGCCCGCGACGGCTTGATTGCCCAGTATGAGACGGAGGACGACCTGACGCGTGCCCGGGCCGGCAGCCTCAGCGACGACCTGTTCCATTTTGGTCGGCCAATTGGACGCAACGCCAAACTGGAAGCGCTGCGGCAGGTGACTGTCGAGCGCGTGCGCGCCTATGCGCAGCGGCTGCCGTTGGACCGGCTGTGCGTCGCAACGTTGGGTCCGCGGGAGGTTTGATGCTGCATTTCTGCGGCATTGACTGCCGGCGACCCGATGGATAAAGTATCGCTTTGTCACCTGTCGGCGGCCTGGGTCGGCTGGGTTCGGTCGCTTATTCTAGGGTGCTGCTGAGGTGCAGCACCGGACGCCACAGGGTTGGCCTGCCCCTCAAAAAGTGTCCTCGACACACGAGGCCGAGGCGAGGACTACGCGGTCGGCGGTCCGGATGTGAGCTCGCCGGCAGGGCGGCCGGTACAAGGTGTTGGTCAGGAGACGTCTTGGGCAAGGATGACGCCATACAGATGGAAGCCGTCGTGGTGAAGGCGCTGCCGAACGCCATGTTCTTGGTGGAGGCGGAGCTGGTGGGCGGCGGCAAGCACGAAGTCTTGGCACACGTTTCTGGGCGCATGCGCAAGAACTTCATTCGTATCCTGCCTGGCGACCGCGTGACCGTCGAGCTTTCGCCCTACGATCTGAAGCGTGGTCGCATCATTTATCGCCAGAAGTGACAGTGCGGCAAAGCGCAGGCGGCCCCCGCCGACGGCGGTCAAGGTACGCGCTACTGAGGCCTGTTGAAGTGGGCCGGGATCACGGCCCGGGGGGTTGGGGTTCCTGCCACTCCAGGAGGAAGCTGTACTTGGCCGTTTGCCAGACGCGATACTGGAACTCCATGAACTCCGCGTGGCCGTCCAGAAAGGCGACGTTCATGCGCAGGCCGGTGTCGTCATGCCAGCGGGCCAACAGATCGGGACTGCCAGGGGCGACGCTCTGGTGATCTCCCACCAAGACCACCAACGATAGTGGCAATCGGATGCTGTCCCGCACCACCCGCGGCTTGGGCGGCAACCGGAAGAACTCGCCATTGGTCGGGTAGCTGTTGCCGTAGTAGTCGTACGAGGAGGGGTGGTACCAGCGCGGCGAGCGCAGGAATTCGGCGCCACTGTCGAACGGGCAGTGAAACACCTCGGCGGTGTGATTGCCGTAGGGGTCCGACCCGAGGTACCAGTTGACGGGCCGATGGCTCAGAGCAAGCTGGGGGTATTGATAACGGTCCATCTTGCCGCCGTAGAACCACTGGATGTTCTTGATGTAGTAGGGGAAGGCGCCGCCGAGTTCGTGGTCGGTGTACATCAGCCAGCCGATGGCGATCTGATGCAGGTTGGACGCGCACTTCAGCCGGCCGGCCCGTTCGCGCGCCGCCGCCAGGGTCGGCAGCAATATGCTCACCAGCAGGGCGATGATGGCGATGACTGCCAGCAGCTCGATCAGGGTGAAAGCGCGTTCTGTCGACCGGTACGGCGGGCTTGGCGCGGTCGGCGATGGGTCAGGATATGCTTTTGGCCTGTACATGTCCGTGCATTGCCGCGACATGATGAGCACCACACGTGGCGCACGCAATTCATTATACCAAGAGGCGGGCGTGGCGGGCTGCGCTACGCGGTTCGCTGGTCAGCCATGTCGACAGGTCTGGGCCGGCCGCGGGCGCAAGTTGCGCTACAGGAGGTCGGGGGAGAGCGCGGGCGAGGCGGTTGACCGATAGCAGGATTTTCATGGCGACGTATTGGGCTTGGTCGGAGAGTACCCGCTGAGCTAGACTAAAGCAGAAGCCGGCGTAAAGGCTGTGCGCAGCGGGCGAGGTAGCAGGATTGTCAGGCAGGACGTGGACCTTCCTGTTATCGTAGCGCGAAGCGCAGGTTGGTTGCACAGCAGTTTTAGGCAGACACTTGCGAAGGACGGGCTGACACATGCGTTCAGGATTCTGGCGTGGTCTCGCTCGGCGGCGTGCCTTTACGCTGATCGAGCTGCTGGTGGTCATCGCGATCGTCTCGCTCTTGATGAGTATTCTGGTACCAACGCTGTCGCGCGCTCGTCAGGAAGCCCGGGCCACGCAGTGTTTGGGTCAACTGCACGTCCTCGGTCAGGGGCTGGTCATCTACGTCGATGAGAACCGTGACGCCATGCCGCCCAGCCGGTTGCCCAAATTGAGCGGCAAGCCGTGCGAACCGTACGCGCTTATATACGGGCGTCCCAAGTACCGGCCGACGTTCGTAGCCAGCATGAGCACGGCCGTCGGCGTGCCGCCATTTGATGATCCCAAGGCCTGCAAGGACGAGATTGACATTCATGGGGAGAAGGGCGATCGGCAGAACTACTCCTACCCGCTGTACGTCTGCCCGAGCGTGTCCGACTGGACCGATGAGCGTAACGGGGCGTATGGGTACAATTATCAGTTCTTGGGCAATTCACGTTTGTTGATCGAGAACAATCCGAGCTCGCCCTACAAGAACTGGCCGGTGCGGCTGGGACGGGTCCGTTACCCGGCGCGCACGGTGATGGCCGGCGATAGCATGGGTACTGCGGCGACGTTTTCACCCATGGCCCGCAAGCCCTACATGAACAACACCAACGACGCCCAGCGACTGGGTGATGAGGGTTTCAACCTGGATCCTCCGTGGGTCGATCCCGTCAACGGCGAAATGGCCAGCTTGCCGGACCACCGTTCGGCCGCCGACCCGCGCCACCGCGGCAAGGCCGGTATTCTCTGGGTGGACGGGCACGCTGGCTCGCACACTCTCGAACAGCTCGGTTACCGATTGGCAGAGGACGGCAGCGTGGCCCTGGAGGGGGACAATTCGCAGTGGAGCGGCAACGGTCAGAACGTTCCCTGGACGCTGGAGTTTCAGCCCTAGCGTCGTGCTGCCGACCCCTGCGGCCCGCGAAACGGCGGGGGCACTTCCGGCGATCAGTGGCCGAGCAGCGCGGCAGCGATTTCGGTCGAAGCCGTATGCGCCGCCAGCCACCACAGGACCGTGCCAGTGATCAGCGGCACAGTCAGGTTGTCGTTCAGGTCGAAGCGTCCCAGCCGCAGGGCTGGCAGGGCTTCGGTGCAGGTGGCCACCATGGCGGCCACGAGGATGATGCCGAGCGAGTCCTCGGGCAGCACCAGCCAGAGGATTGCCAGTGCCGTCACGAAGAAAGCGAAGCTACCCGCAGGGCTCTTGCCCAAGAAACGCCCGCGACCGAAGCGCAGACCGATCAATGAGGCCGCCGAATCAGATACGCACAAGATCAGCAGGACCGCTATGGCCACGCGTTTGGGAAATAGCCAGACACTCAGCAGGGCGGCGACCAGCACGTATGTCGCGCCGCTGAGGCGCCCCCATTCGGTAGCACGCACCATGAAACCAACTGTTCGGGCAAACAACTCCTGAAACGGTCTGCTGACATGCCGCAAGGTTTCGATGGCGATGGCACCAACCACGCAGACCGCCAGAAGTCCCAGCATGGTCTGCCGATCGACGGCGACATACAGCAGCGGTATGGCGGCTGCTGAAAGGTGCAGGACCTTGCGGCTGATTTCAGCTCGCCACCAGGACGATAGGGCCACGCGCGTTTCTCCGCCTGCCAGCCTGCATTCGGACATTAGAAGATACCCGGTCGAAGCTGGAGGTGCACGGTTGGCCGGAGGCGAATCCGCTCGGTCGCGCCCGACGTGCCCACTGCGGCGGGCGGACCGTCGGGAGGTCGGGCGAGTCGGTTGCGGCGGAGGCCGACCGGGGGAGGTTTGTTTGCCAGACCGCGATGGAGCCGGACGTTCGGATCAGGGGGGTGATCATCGTGGCGCCTCCGTTCGATCGGCGCCCAGCGGTGGAATTTGGAACGCGTTGGTCTCAACCAGCTCGAAGCGTTCGAGCCGGGCGGCCACATCAGAAATGACGTGGCGCCGCTTGCCGGAGGGGTCCGGGGGCAACTCGTCCACCAAGCGACAGTCGATCCGGACACGTGGTCCGAAGAGGGCCCGGTAACGGTTTTGGATGAGCTGCACGGACTCGCGGCGGAATTGCTCGTTCACTACCAGCGCTACTTCGATTCGATCGATCTGGCGCTGATGCGTGCGAAAAGCCACGATGCCGTCGATGCCGCGCAGCGCGTGCGAGGAGACAGCTCCATGACACAAGCGCCCGTCGGGCAGCACCAAGAAACCGGCGGTCTTGCCACCCAGCACTTCCATGGTCGGCAGGGGCAGCCCGCAGGGACAAGGCGCAGGCAAGCGGCGTCCCAGGTCGCCTACCCGGTAACGCAGGAGCGGCTGGGCTCGCGCGTTGAGTGGCGTGCAGATTACCTCGCCACAACAGCCGTCCGGCAACGGCCGTCCGTCGTTGACGATCTCGACAAAGATGTGCGGTGCCAGGATGTGCAGTCGCCCGTGGGGACAGTCGTGGGCGATCAGTCCGACCTCGCGGTTGCCGTACTCGCTGGCCGCCGGGCAGCCGAAGGTCGCGCTGACGAACTCGCGCTGCTCACGCGTCGTTTCCTCGCCGGTCAGTACGACTAGTTTCAGCCAGGGGAAGTCTGTCGGCCGGCAGCGACGATTGGCGTACTGCGCCAGTAGCACAATGGCACTGGTGTAGCCGTACAACACGGCCGGGCGCAATTGGGCGATGCGGCGCAGGTGGGCGGCACAACGTGGCGGGGACATATCGAAAGCGTCGAGCAGAAACTCGTTGAGCAGGCGGTCGCGCCAGCGACGCAGGCGGCAGCGGCCGTTTTCCAGCGGGGAACCCCACAAGTGCGCGCGGCGTTCTCCGGGTTGCACGCCGAAGAGGCTTTGCATGAAGAGCCGGGCGGCCAAGTCCTGGGCCTGGCGCTGGGCATCCATGAAGAAATAGGCGGTCTCGCCGGTAGTTCCGCCGCTGCACGCCGGCCGCAGTCCGCCGGGCACCTGCCGAAACGTCATCTGCTCCCCGTGCAAGCGGAGAGCAGCTTTAGTCAAGACAGGCAGCTTGCGCAGCTCGGCGAGCGGGTCGGCGGCGTCTGCGTTCAAGGCACGGGCGTGAAACAGTTCGGCGTAATACGGCAGGCGCGGGGTGCCGTCGGCGGCGCTGCCGCCGGCGAAGAGCAGCAGTTCGCGCAGCCGCTGGCATACATAGTGGTGGAGTTCGGTGGGCGTGCGCTGGGACCAGACGCGCAGGTGCGCGAGCTCACGATAAGTGGGTCGTCCACGCAGGCGCTCGTGCAGCGGATAGGTGACCTGGCGCACCAGGGCGGCGGCGAGATTCGGCCATAGTGTCGCTTGCGGACAGCGCAGTTGGCGGTAGAGCGCGTCCAGGCGGCGCGCGGTTTCGGCCAGACTGTAATGGGCGGCGACGTGCCGGCGCAGCCGCTCTCCGATCTGCCGCCGACGTGGCGGGTCGTTTGCCAGAGTACGCAGCGCTGCAGCCAAGGCGGCGGGATCGCCGGGGGGCACCAGCGGCGCGTACGGTCCGTCGGGTTGGTTGGCGCCGAGTAACGCCGGCACGCCGCCAACGGCTGTAGCGATGACGGGTAGGCCGACGGCAGCGGCTTCGAGTACCGCGTTGGGCAATGCTTCGCAGTGACTGGGATGTACGAAGCAGTCCACCGACGCCAGCAGTTGCCGCTTAGCTTCGTCGCGCACCGCTCCGACGAGGCTGACCGCAGTGGTCAAGCCGGCGGCGGCAACACGTCGTTGCCACTCCCGGATCGGAACGTCGGGCGACGGACCGGCTACTACCAGGTGGAAGTCCACACCCGCGGCGTGCAGGCGGCGAGCGGCCTCCAGCAGGTCGTCCAGCCCCTTGGCCCGTGTCAGGGCAGCCAGATACAGAAAACGGCACGGTCCGCCGCGCTGGCCACCGGGCCGCGCAGAATGCTCGACTTCCACGCCGTTGGGGACGACGTGCACCGGCGTGCTGCCTACGTATGGGGCCAGGCGACGACGCCAGTCGGGTGTGAGAACGACGACGGCATGCGCCACAGCAAAGCCCAGTCGTATCCAGGCACGTGTCCAGCCGTGGGCGCGGGCGCAGAATTCTTCGAAGCGTCCGCCGCGCACGTGCAGGATTACGCGCTTGCCCAGCAGGCGCGCCAGCACGGCGTCCAGCACATTGCGATGGAAGGTGAAGTAGCTGCAAGTATGGATGTGAACGATGTCCAGCGGTCCGCGCAGCAGACGCGCGGCCAGCGCATGCAGCGCTGCCAGATGGCGCCTGACGGATGACCAGGTGGGCCTGCGGCCGCCAGTTGGAGAAACTGGCGTGTCGGCGATGTTGCTCCTGCCTGCACTGGTTAGGGAGAAGCGGTCGAGCAAATAGTGGTGTTTCAGCGGGCTGTGCAGCAGGCGTGTGATGGAGGTGGCCATGCCGCCCAGGTCTTCGGCCGGGGGGCCTACCATCAACACGGACAGGCGCCGGGGGGCGGAGCGCTGGCGGGGCATCGACCGACAGCGCCGGTAGAACTCTTCATAGCGTCGAACCATCATCTCGCCGGTGTAGCGGCGCTGATAGTCGGCTTGGGCGCGTTCTGCCCGGCGCCGCGCCGCCGGCAGGTCACGCAGCGTGCGCGCCAGCGCCGCCGCCAGCGCTCGGGGTTGTCCGGGCGGAACCAGCAGGGCCGTTGCACCGTGACGAAGCATGGTGAGCCGGCTGGTTGTCGGTCGAAGACTGCCCAGGTCGCCCACCGCGGTGGCGACGATGGGAGTGCCCTGGCTCATGGCTTCCAGCACGACGTTGGGCATCGATTCGCGTGCGCTGCTCAGACAAAACACGTCGGCGCCGGCCAGCAGCCTCCAGGCGTCCGGGACTGGTCCGGCAAAGATCACAGTGTCCTGCAAACCGAGCGATTGGTGCAGCCGACGTAGTTCTGCTCCGTAGGCTTGTTCCTGCCATAAACCGACGACCACGACGCGCAGGCTGGGCCAGCGCTGACGTAGCAGAGCCGCGGCTTTCAGTAATGTGGCTTGGTCCTTGTCGGCGCGGATGTTGCCGATACTGAGCACCAGCGGCCCGCGCGGCGCCGTGCCGCACAGATCGGCCAGAAGCTGGCGGGCGCTGGTCGGGTCGGGTGGCGGCAGGTCGATGCCGTTGGGCAGGTGGACCAGTTTGCGACGCGGCACGCAGCGCGGCAGGCGCCAGCGCAGTGACGCGGAGTTGATGCCCACTCCGTCCAGATGACGCGCCAACAAGGCGGCCAACTGCCTACGCGGCGTGGGGCGCTGCGGGTTCCAGCCATGCCAGACGTGTACCAGCGGAATGCTCAGCAGGCGGGCGATGGGAAAAGCGTACAGTACGGCGCTCACACAGTGGGCGTGTGCCAGCTCGATTCGGTCTTGGCGGAACCAGCGCAGCAAGACGGGCAGCAGGCGAGCCGCACAGTTGCTGCCGTCGCTCTCGCGCACCGTAACCCCCGCGGCGCGCAGGTGCGCGATGGGAACGGCGGCCTTGCGTAAACAGTAGAGGAAGACGCGATGGCCCCGTCGGGCCAGTCCCAGCGCCAGTCGCTGCACGACAGCTTCGGAACCGCCCACTTCGAGGTTCTCGATCAGCAGTGCCAGGTTCATGGGATCAGCGAGTGGGTGGGCTGGAGGGCGGGGCGCGCCGCAAGCTCGGATTCCCGTTTGCCGGGTGGCAAGAGCACCACCGGCGGCACCTTGGTATCTTCCAGTTCGTGCTCGGCGACGACGTACTTGCTGACGTTGTGCAGCGCCGCCGCCAACGCGATGAGCAGCCAGAAGTCTTCACTGGTCAGTCGGGTGGTGAACATGGCACAACCCAGATACCCGACGATGGCGGCGCGCAAAGCCGTGGCGTGCCAGGCCAGATGAAAGCGTGACGTCCATCGAAACAGGCGGATCTCGGTATGCGGCGGGAGGTAGTGGGCCTGGCGCCGCACGCGCCCCAAACGCCAGACGGTCAGTCCCACCACCGCGCAGAACAGGAGCAACCCGATCCATCCCAATTCGGCCAGACATGCCAAGGGGGTGTTGTGGGCAGCGCGGATGATGGTCAGATTCGGAACGTAGTCCATCACCACATGGTGGAAGTTGCCCAGGCCGATGCCGAAGGGATGGTCGCGGGCCATCTCGAGAGCGGCGCGCCACAGCCGAATGCGCTGCACAGCCGCCGGATCCTGCGAATAGGTCTTGACCGACTCCATGCGGCGCCACCAGGCGGGGTCGGTGAGTTGTACGGCCAGCAAAGTGCCGGCAACGATGGCGGCTAGACCCTTGAACCGGTAGCCGCGCGGCAACGACAGCACGGTGGTGACGGCCATCGCTGCCAAACCGGCCAGGGCGTTGCGTGTGCGGGTCATGATGAGCGTGTTGACGGCTAAAGCGCCGGTTATCAGCACCAAGCCGCGTGCCCACCAGGAGCGCAACATGAAGAACACGGCCCCGATCAGCGGCAAGGTGGCCACCAGATGGACGGCCAATCCGCTGGACTCGGCGAAGTCGGGGCCGCCCAGGCCGCCGGTCAGTCGTCCGCCGCGCGTTATCCCCACGCCGCCGGTGGCTTCGTAGCCGACGTAGAAGACGCCGGCGAGCCAGGCGAAGACGACGAGTTGGTATTGCAGGGGTGTGCGCACGCAGCGAATGATGATAAAGCTGATGATCATCAACTTGATGAGTTTTTCGGCCTGGTACTCGCCGCGTTCGCTCAACCCCAGTCCCCAGACCAGGCTGCCCAGGGCTACCGCGGTGAGCAGCAGGGCGAATACGTACGGCACGGGGAACTGCCGGGCGCCGTGGTGCAGTCGTGGCATGCGCAGCAGCATGCCTATCCCGGTCGCCAATGCCACGGTGAACGAAGTGCGCAGCCCGATGGCCTGCACAGACCCGCCCCACCACTGCGTCTCCGGGTTCAGGTGATAAACCAGCACGTACAGCGTTACCCCCACCGCCGGGTTGAACAGCGCCGCGACGATCCCACCCAGGTACGTTACCCAGAAGATCAGTGCCGACAGTGACATGGCAAACCTTGCCGCTGCGACGCGGCCACCAGGTGGTCGGTTGCAGTTTGTCGATCAGCCGCCGTGCCGGTTGCGTACGGGGCCGTGGTCGCTGCTCGCCTCAGGATCTCGTGGAAGCGCTGGCCGGTTTGCGACCAGCGGTGGGCGCGCCGCACCCAGTCATGGCCCTGTGCCGCCAGACGGTCGGCCCGTGCGGGACTCGCCAGCAGGCTGTTGATTTGCGCCACCCAATCGGTCACCCCATCGGCGACCAGCAGGTCGCGCCCGGGGCGGGCCGTGAGTCCACCGATCGCCCGGCGACTGGCCACCACGGCTCGCCGCATGGCGCAGGCTTCCAGAATCTTGTTCTTCAGCCCGCCGCCCTGACGCGTAGGCACGACCACCACGGCGGCTTGTCGCAAGTACGGCCGCACGTCCGGCACGTCGGATGCCAGCTCCACTCCGGGCCGCGCACTCAGCGCGCGCACCGCCGGGACCGGATTCCGTCCGGCGATCAGCAGGCGGCGCGCGTGTCCCAGGCTGTGCAAGCGTGGCCAGACGTGCTCGGTGAACCAGCAGATGGCGTCGATATTCGGTGGGAACTCCAGCGAACCGACGAAGGCCAGCGTACCGGGCGTGGGGGTCGTGCCATCCGGAGCGAAGTATTCCAGGTCCACGCCGTTCGGTACTACCTCTATGTGGGCCGCCCCGGCCCAGCGACGCGCATAGGCGGCGTCGATCGGCGATACGAAAATCGTAGCGGCAGCTTGTCGGGCCACCCAGCGCTCGTACGCGGCGTACAGCAGCAGTCCGTAGAGGCTGCGGGTGGTGCGGCGCCAGTCCCGCCACTGCATCCCGCGCAGGGTGTGAAGCACCAGCTCGTCCTGTGGATTCCAGACGAACGGCAAGCGGCAGAAGGGGGCCAGTTGTCCGAAGACGGCTCCGTTGAGCATGATGACGTCGAAGCTGCCGCGGTCAGCCGCCCGGTAGAGCCAGGTGCCCAGAGCATCGCGTGGTCCGTAGTGACGTCGCGCGAGGCGGGACACGTGGCTGGAAAGCTCGCGCATCGTCTTGTTCTCTCGGAAATCGAATTGATCAGGGAGGTCGCCGCGCGGCCCAGCCTCGTCCCTAACGGACACGACGCGGACGCCGGCGGGCAGGTGGGTGGTGCTGGCTGGCGCCGCGGCCAGAGCCAACGTCACGTCGGCACGTTGCGCCAGCTCGCGCAGTACGTGGTAGAGATGCAGCCGGCTGCCACTATTCAACGGCCAGGGTTGCCGCCCTGCCACCACCAGCACACGCAGCGGACCGGCGGCGTTCATGCTTCCACCTCGACCAGCGGCAACGGCACGGGCCTAGGCTGCGGCCGGCGCGCCCAGCGCTCGACCGCGGCCAGGACACGGTCGACGTCGATGTCGTCCATGCAATTGGGCGACTTGTTGCACTGGCGCCGGTAGCACGGGGCACAAGACAGCCGGGTGACGAGCTTCTCGCCGCACCCGAACAGGTCAATCTCTTGCGCACATGTCGGACCGAAAAGCACCACGCACGGCACGTCGGCGGCCAGCGCCACGTGCAGTGCCAAAGTGTCGCCGGTCACCAGCACCTGGCAGCGACTGACAATGGCGGCGAAGGTCAATTCGTCATGGTCGCAGCCGGTGTCGAGCAGGCCCGGGCAGGCGGTGGCCAGGTCGCGATTCAGCGAGCGCTCCTGCGGTCCGCCCAGCAGCGCCACACGCCAGCCTGCACGCCGCACCAGGTGCCGCGCTAATGCCAGGAAGCGATCCGGCGGCCAGTTCTTGTTGGCGAAGACGCGGCCGGCCCCGGTGTTCAGGCCGACGACGATTTCCGGCGGGCGTACACCTAGCCGGCGCCAGACGCTGGCTGCCGCCGCGCGCTGTCTTTCGTCAGGGTACAGGCGGTAACGCTGACCGCGATACGTCAGGCCGACGGCCTCGTAAATGAGCTGCGGGTAGGACTTCTGGTTGCGACGGAACTTCAAGTCGTCATTGAGCCCCAGCTCGAAGTAGTAGGCGCACTCGGGGTTGAGCGGCCGGGGCGTGCCCGCCGGACTCAGCCCGATGCCACGCTTGTCGGCCGCCTGGATGGTCATTGCCAGTCCGGCCGGAGCCGGCTCCTTGTCCAAGCTGAGGCAAAGGTCGAAATGTTCGCTGGTGATGTGTGCCAGTGTGTCGGCGTCCAGTGGCAACAGCCGGTCGATAAGTGGATGGTTGGCCAGCGCCCGCACTCCCGCCGGTCGCGTGATCCAGGTGATTTGGCTGTGCGGCCACACCTCTTTCAGTCCCGGCAACAGCGCGGCAGTGCGAATCACGTCGCCCAAGGCTGCCAGTTTGATAATGAGTATGCGCTGGCCGAGGCCCACGTAGCGCGCGCAGCCTGGCGGGCAGACGCCCTGAATACCTACCGCGCAGGGCCGATCGCCACGGTAGTGACGACAATTCAGTCCGTGCTGGAACCGCGCCAGTTCCGGGGGCGGATCGAGCGCAGCGGCGGCGCGGAGCGTGTTTTGACGACCAGATGACGTCGGCGAGCTGACACGCGCCCCTGGCCGGGCCGCGGCGCGTTCATAAACCGCGCACATTGCTTCGGCGGTGCGTTGCCAACTGAATTGCTCGAGCCGACGGCGCCCCTTGGCGACCAGTTGCTTGGCGGTGGCCGGCTCGAGCAGCGTTGCAATCCCGTGGGCGATACTGTCGAGGTCGTTAGGATCGCAATACACGGCCGCGTCCCCGGCCACCTCCGGCATACTGCTCAGGTTGGAGGTCAGCACCGGCACGCCACAGACAAACGCGTCCAGGATCGGCAGTCCGAAACCTTCGTGGCGACTGGGCATTAGCAGTCCGCAGGAGCCGGCCAGCAGTCCCGGCAAGTCGCCATGGGGGACGAAGCCCAGAATGCGGCACTGAGCGGCGATGCCCAAGCGCTCGGCATCCACCGCCAGAGAGTGGCGGTACTCCTGTGGCTCGCAGCCGATCAGCACGAGCTGCACATTGCAGCGCTGCGCAGCGGTCACCCGGGCGAAACCGGCCAGGGTGCCGCGAGCGTTTTTCCGGCGATGGCTGCCGGCGAAGGTCACCAGCCAGCGCTCGCCCAGGCAGTACCGTTCGCGCAGCCGCGCGAGTTCGCCGGGCGACAATCCGGCTGCGACGGCAGCGGCGATGCGCGTGTCAGCGGCCCAGGGGATGACATTCAGTCTCTGCGGCGGCAGGCCGAATTCGCGGTGCAACTCAGCGCCGGTGGCATGCGAGACGGTGATGATCTGTCGCGCTAGCCGCAGCGCGTGCCGCACTCCGCGGCGGAAGGCGGCAGTAGCCGCTGGCGTTTGCTCGTCGGGTACCCTGAGTGGCGCCAGGTCGTGGATGGTGACCACCAGAGGGACGGGACACCAGGCTGGTGCTCGATTGGCCGGCAGATGCAGAAGGTCGACGTGGTCGCGCCAGGCGGCCAGCGGCAGCCACAGATTCAGCCAGAGGTCAAAACGGTCCCCCGGCAGGTCGATGCGTCGCAGGCGCACGTTCTGATGTCGCCAGAGCGGCTCGAATTCAGTGTCGTCAACGGGCGCCGGCCGTTGATGATAGAGAATGAATTCCCAATCCGGTCGCAGGGTGGGGATGAGGCGATAGGCGTCCAGGAGGTTGCGACCGGTGCCGCGCGGACGGGGCATGGTCAGGCTGCGGGCATCCAATCCGATGCGCATGGTCTGGCACTCGTCGCGCCGCTGGCGCGCAGTCCGGCGCCTGCCGCGGTCTGCCGATCGACCGCGTTGGCGGCCCGGCTCACAACTACTATCGGTGCCTGGCAAGCGGAGGTCGCAGCATGCCTACCCGACATGAGCGCGGCGGCCTGGCGAGCGGCACGTCGGCATGACACACTGTGCCGTCAGCGTTTCGGTGTTGTAGCATCTGATTGGCAGACGTTCTCGACGGCACCTTGGGAACCGGTGATTGGGCAGCGTAGTTATTAGCGGACGGCGGCCGGCCCGAGCCTCAACGGGTTGGCAGCCACCAGCGTTCGATGAGCGGCTTTTCCCACTTGTGCGGCTGCGTGGTCGCGGGGGGCTGGTCGCGCACGATCAGCTCGCGCAGACAAGCCAGCACCTGCCTTTCGAACTGTCGCTGTGCCTGGTAGCGGGCATCGTCTTCGCGGTGGTCGCCGGGCAGCCCGCTCGGATTCTGCTGGCGCCCCTCTTCGTCGGGGATCGCCAGGGCGGTGTGGAATGTGGCCAGCGGCTTTCGGGTGGCCGCCTCGTAAAGCACGCCGACGACCTCGGCGGAGTTCGGGCCGAGGCCGCCCGGCGCGTACAACAAGACCAAGCTTGCTTGCAGCCGGGCCGCCGCTGCACACAGCGCCGCCACGCTCTGTCCGTCCGGCCGCGCGCTGATTGGGCGCAAGAACACCAGTTCGCGAATGGCTGTGACCCCGCGCATCTGCTCGGTCCACCAGGCCTGCTCGGCCGGGGTGAGGGCGACGAAGCGCAGCGGGCCGCCGTCGTCGGGAACGGGTGGGACGTACTTGCCGATGGCGAGCGCGCAGGCGAAGCGACCGACAGTGCTTTCGTCGGCCAGTAACTGGAACTGGTTTTGGCCGACCGGCAGACCGGGGGCCAGGTCTTCCAGGCTGACGGGCGGCTCGTAGCACACGACGTGACGGTCGTCTGCGCAACCCGGCCATCCGACCAAGACCGTCAACGCGACGACGATGAGCGTGCAGCGCACCGGCATACGACCACTCCTGGGGGGCCGATTTCCTGTAGGCATTATCGGGTGGGCCAGAGAGTGGCCTGCGTAAGTTCGGCTGCTTGCGCAAGGCTTTCAGCAACTGGCTCATTGGGCGCCGCGGGCGGGCCGATATTACGCGCGGCTCTTTGGGAGGACGATGAAGGTTGGCATGGGACCAGCCTTGCTGAATCCGCCAACGGTGCAGCGCAAGTTGCGCCCGCGTGCCAAGCCGCCCGCCCGCCGCGCCCAGGCGCCGGCGAGGCGGTTTCTGGCTGCCATGTCGCCGGTCGACTGGGTGTTGCTGGACGCGGTGATTATCGGTCTGGCGGCGGCCGCGACTTGCAAAGTGCTCACGGTGGCGACGGACCAGTACACCTGGCTGGCCAGCCCCTGGTTGATGTGCTTGACGTTCTGCGGCTCAGTTACTGTAGCCGGGCACGTCTTCGGGCTGTATGAGCGGGCGACCCTTTTGGCACGCAGCCGCATCGTCGTCCGCGCCATGCTCACGCTGTCACTGGGGGTGATCCTGGCGTTCGCCTGCCTGACGGTGTTCTTCTACGCGCACTCCAGCCGCTGGGTCGGACTGGCCGTGTTCGTGATCTACACTCTGGTGGCCGTTCCATTGCGACTGCTGGCGCACAATGTCATCAGCAGCAGTCCGGTGCGGCTGTTGTGCGTGGGGGCCCGGCAATCGATTCAGAAGCTGGTGGATTTGCTGACACGGCCACACAGCGGACATTACCACATCGTCGGTCACGTGCGTGTACCTCAGGGGGCCGCACGGTTGACCGCGGCTGTCCAGGCCGACGAGCTTTCAGCCGTGCCGCCACCGCGTTTTCGCAGCGACGGGGAAGAGCGTTTTCAGGCTGCTTGCCCGTGTGTCGGCAGCCTGGATGAGATTGTCGATATCCTGCACGCACACCAAGTGGATGAGATCGTGGTGGCTTCCGAACTGGCTTTTGATCCAGCGGTCGGTCAGGCGGTGGCGCCCTGTCTGGAGGGACGTTGCCGGGTTACCGACCAGGCCACATTTGTGGAGAAGCTGGTCGGAGAAGTACCCGTAGAGAGCATCACGGCCGAGTGGTTCCTGCGCGCCGACGTGCAGAATCGTGCCAATTACGAGGCGGTTCGCCGCCTGATGGATGTGACCGTTGCAGCGCTCGGGCTGTTGCTGACGATGCCGCTGTGGCCGCTGATCGCACTGGCTATCCGTCTGGACAGTCGTGGGCCGGCGCTGTTTCGCCAGGTTCGCGTCGGTCAGCACGGCCGCTATTTCACCATGTACAAGTTCCGCACCATGCGGCTGGATGCCGAACGGGGCGGGGCGCGCTGGGCGCAGCAGAACGACCCGCGCGTCACGCGTGTCGGTCGCTTCTTGCGCAAGACGCGTCTGGACGAGCTGCCGCAACTGCTGAACATTCTGCGCGGCGACATGGCCCTGGTTGGGCCGCGTCCGGAGCGACCGGAATTCGTCCATCAGCTCGAGCAGATTCTGCCCTATTACCGCCTGCGGCACCTGATTCGCCCGGGACTGACCGGCTGGGCACAGATTCATTACGGGTATGGCAGCAGCGTAGCGGACGCGCAGCGCAAGCTGTGCTACGACCTGTACTACCTGAAGCACCGTGGTCTGGAGCTGGACGTGGCGATTCTGTTCCGCACGCTGGGCACGTTCTTGTTGGGTGCCCGCTGATCTACCGTCGGCTGCCGCAACGTGAACCATCGCTGGGTAGCTACCGATAACGAGATTAGGCCCGCGCGTGGGTCGCCCGGAAGTCCGCGCCATGCATCAACGGACCGCGATCAGGCCGCCGAGTTTGCTGCGGCGTGCTGGCGATTCCGCCGCCGCCTGGCTGGAGCGCAGCGGCGTGCTGAAGCTGCAATTCCAGCGTCAGCGCGGACTGCGCATCTTGTGCTACCACGGCATTTGCGCAGATGAGCTGGTGGGGCAGCCCTGGGTGCCGCCGTACTTCGTCGGTGTGAGCGCCTTCGGCCAACAGCTCGAAACCCTGCGTCGCTTCGGCCCGATTGTGCACCTCCCGGATGTCGCCGACGCGCTCGCGTCGCAGCGCTGGTCGGAGACGTCGGCGAGCGCCATCACCTTTGATGATGTGCCGGCCTGCACGTTCGCTCTGGCGCGACCGCTGTTGGCGCGAAATGGTGTACGGGCGTCTTTTTTCATTTCCACCGGGCAGGTGACCACGGGGCGACTGTTCTGGTCGGACCTGCTGCGTGTGCTGCGCCACGAGGCGCAGTTGTTGTCCGCCCGAGAACGCGCCGCCTTGGAGTGGTTGCTGGCCGATCCGGCGCAGCACAAGCAGATGACCCTCATGCAGCTTTTCGCCACGCTGGAGCAGTGTGAGCGCGCGGTGCGGTCGCACCTGGCCGCGACGGTCCGCGAGACGCTCCGCCCGCTGAACTGGCAGGAAGTCCGCGCTCTGGCGGACGATGGCCACGACATCGGCGGCCATACCGTCGATCATGTGATCCTTGGCTGGCAACCCGACGACATCCGCCGCCAGCAGATCCGGGGCTGCCTGGAGGCCATCGAGGAACGCCTGGGCCGACGACCGGTCGGCTTTGCCTACCCCAACGGCGGGCCGGGCGACTTCGGTCTGCGCGACTGGGAAATTATGCGGTCGTTCGGCGTGCGGTACGCCGTGAGCACCTGCCCAGGCTTCGCCCCGGGCCCGGGCGTCTTCGCCCTGCCGAGACTGACCGTTGGTGGAGCCTTGACCACGGCGCGCTTTGCACTGGAACTGTGCGGGTGGCTCGATGGCCGGCGACGACGACAGTACGGATGGCGCTGAGCGTGCGACAGCTCGATTCTCTCGACGCTCCCGGGTTGGAGGAGAACTGGCAACGCCTATGCGACCGCACGCCGCACGTCGGCATCTTCTCCACCCACCAGTGGTGTCGTCACTGGCTGGCCAGTTTCGGTGGCGGCAGCCGTCTTTACGTGCAGGCGGTCGAGGATGAAGGCGGTGAAGTGCGAGCGATTCTGCCGACCTACATCGAGCGTCGCGGACCGGTCCGATGGCTAAAGCTTTTGGGACGCGAGCGCGTCAGCGGCGACCACCTGGATCTGCTTTGCGCCCCAGCCGATCATCGGAGGTGTCTAGAAGCCCTCTGGGCGCACTGGGAACGGTCGACTGATTTCGACGGTTTGCAACTGGGCGAACTGCATGGCGATTCTCCTACACTGACCGCGCTGCGCTTCTGGGCCCGGCAGCGCGGCTACGCGACGCGGGAATGTCAGCCGCAGACAGTACCTTACGTGGACTTGCCGGCTTCCTTCGATGCTTACCTGAACACGCTTTCGGCCAATATGCGTTACCACGTGCGCCGACGACTGCGCGACGTAGCGCGTCGGGCGGCTGGTGTGCTGCGCGTCGTTGATCGATCCGACGCCGTGGATGCATTGCTGGCCAACCTGTTCGACCTGCATCGGCGGCGCTGGCAGCGCGACGGCCAGCCGGGCAATTTCGGCACTGTCGCCAAACGCGATTTTCTGCGGCAGTTCTGCCGGCAGGCGGCCGAGCGCGGCTGGGTGCGCCTGATCGTGCTGGAGGCGGGCGGGCGGCCGGAAGGCGTGCTGCTGGCGTTTCATTGGCGCGAGACGGCCAGCTTCTATCAGATGGGCTGGAACCCCGCCACGATGATCGCCAGCCCCGGCGTAGTGTTGCTGGCGGCCAGCATCCGACAAGCTATCAGTGAAGGTTTGAAGCGCTATGACTTCCTGCGTGGCGATGAACCGTACAAGCGGAGGTGGACGACGCAGGCGATCGAGCAGATTACGCTGCTGGTCGCGCTGCGCACGCCGGCGCGCGCTGCTCTGGCGGCGCTGGACCTGAAAGAACGTGTCAAGAGCACGTTGGGCCCGGCGGCCTGGGGTGGTCTGAAGCGTCTCTTGGGCGTGCGGCGAACAGTAGTCGGGAGTACCCATGAGCACGGCGAGCGGGCCTAGCTTGTTGATCGACGCTGCGCCGAGGTTGGGCGCGCCGGACCGCATCGCCGTGTTTCGTGCCCGCTTCCGGCGAGCCATCGACGCTGGCTGCCCGACACCGCCGCAGCGCAAATGGCGGTTGGGGCTGTTCGAGCGTGGGCTGCGGCTGGCCGACGAAATTGAGGCCCGTGTCGGGCCCTTGACCGGCCGCCAGGTGCTGGATGTCGGTGCGGCCTACGGCGGCGACGTGGCGGCGCTGGTGGCGCGAGGTGCGACGGCGGTGGCGGCCGACAAGTTCGACCATGACTACGAGCGCCTCCTGGCGCATCTGGAGGCCGGTGCCCAATTGTCGTACCGATTGTTCGACTGCACGCGACCCTGGCCGTTGCCCGATCACAGTTTCGATGTGGTCATCTCGATGTCGGTGCTGGAAATCATCGACGATCTGGATTTTTTCTTCGGTGAACTGGTACGGGTGCTCAGGCCTGATGGACTGGCGATCGTAGATACCGGCTCGGCCCTGCGCATGGCGCGCTGCGACCCGCTCTTCAAGCTGCCGCTGATTTCGCTGCTGCCAACGCCGCTGCGCTGTTTCGTCGCGGCTCGCTTGTTTGGTCGGCGCTATCGTTTTCCCGTATCGCGTCACACCTTCTACACGGCCGGCAAGTTCCGGCGCTATGTGGCTCGCTACGGCTTCGCGGCGACTCCTGCCAAGTACGCCGGTAGTCCGCTCATGGCCCGCCTTTCGCGTTGGCCGCTGGCGGCGCTGTGGCGATTGGCCGTCCCGTATTTGGCGTGGGACTTCATTGTCATACGGCGACTGCGGCTGACTTAGCCTGCGCGCCAGCACCGGGGGATGAAGGCAGGGTGCGTTTGCCATTCGACGGCACCGGCTGTTACGTCGGCTTCTAGCAACTGGGGACCGGTTCGACGCTCAGGAGGCGACGCAGTTCGGCCCAGCGCTGCCGACAGTCGAACATTTGGCGGGCACGATTCCAACCGGCGGTGCCCATCCGGCGGCGCAGCTCCGGGTGGCGTGCCAGCCGTAGCAGGGCCGCCGCGTGGGCCGCCACATCACCCGGATCAATGAGGTAGCCTGTCTCGCCGTCCATGACCGTCTCGCAGACGCCCCCGCTACGTCCGGTGACTACGGGCAGACCAGCTGCCATAGCCTCGACCACTGCCACGCCGAAGGACTCCACCTGGTTAGTGATCGGACCGCGGCGATTGTGGACGGTGAATATGTCAGCTTCTCGGCGCAGGCGGTCCGCGGTGGCGGCGTCCACGGCGCCGACCAGGCTGATCCGTTCACGCACCGGCGAACGCTGGATCAGTATTTCGCAGACGGCGCGCAGCGGTCCGTCACCGGCCATGGTCAGCCGACCTTCCAGCCCGGCGGCACAGGCACGCTCGAAGGCGGCGATGACGAGTTCCGGCCCCTTACAGTCCACCAGCCGCCCGAGGTAGAGCACGTGCACGCTGCGCCCGCGACAGGCGCGCACCGGGCAGGCGGGCGGTGCCGGTATGCCATAGTATTGCAGGACCACCCGTTCCGCCGGTATCCCGATATCGAGCAGGCGCTGCCGCACGCAGTGCGAGTTCGCGATCAGCGTGGCCCGTTCGCTCAGCCGCCGAACCGCTGCCGGATAATCGGTGGGAAAGTACGGTTTGTGCGGCGGTTCACGGCGCCGGTAGTCCCACTGAGTGTCGTAGCCATGCGGATGGACGAACAGCGGCTTGTCGCAGCGCTGCCAGACCTCGGTGAAGCGCAGGGCGAAGTCCAGGTAGTGCACCAGGATCGTCGAGACGGTCGGATCATCCACCGCGCGCTGAAGCACCGCGAGCGCACTTGAAGATGTTGCGGTCCGGGGTCGCAGCCAGCGGCTCCACCGGAACCGCCCGCCGGTCATCGGTGGGTTGCCCAAACGCAACGCCGGAATCCTACCACCCCAGCGGCCCGGCGGCGCGTCGCAGGCTCCGATGGCAACGATGTGCTCGCGCAGGGCCTCGATCTGGCGTGCAATCCACACCTCTGAGGGGGCGTTCCAGTTCGGCGTCAGAAACAGCACGCCCATGGCAGCTTAGTCTTTCCTGGCCGTACTCGCCGGAGTATCGTGCGCCGGCGGCTCCTTCAGCCGCGGGGCGCCCACGCCCGACGCGTGGCTTGGACGGGCGATGTCGGCAGCCGGACGTGCGCGTGGCGCTGTGGCAATGCGTGACCGGGCCCTCGAGTCGCCCAAATGGCGAACCGTGTCGCGCAGCCGGGCCGGCACTGATTGCCACCA
>Ga0129299_1000840_pt1 | contig 20335 bp, 19 predicted proteins | sample ConPoolayeCmetaG_FD_94477 | JGI IMG/M metagenome (GOLD analysis project Ga0129299, IMG submission 94477) | Hot spring microbial mat communities from California, USA to study Microbial Dark Matter (Phase II) - Cone Pool mat layer C metaG ...
GCGCGTCTTTGCCCACGGGTTTCTGTTCAGCCGCGGCGAGAAGATGTCGAAGTCGGTCGGCAATGTGGTTGATCCCTTCAGCCTGGTGTCGGCTTACGGCACGGACCAGCTGCGTTATTTCTTCCTGCGCGAGGTGCCCTTCGGCCAGGACGGCAACTACACCCACGAGGCGCTCGTCAACCGCATCAACGCCGACCTGTCGAACGATTTCGGCAATCTCGCGCAGCGCTCGCTCTCGATGATCGCCAGGTCATGCGAGGGCAAGGTGCCCACCCCCGGTCCGTTCACCGAGGCAGACGCGACCATGCTCAGCGCCGCCGATGCGCTCGAAGGCCTTGCGCGCGAGGCGATGGAACGGCAGGCGATCCACAAGGCGCTCGATGCCATTTTCGCCGTGGTGGCGGATGCCAACCGCTATTTCGCCGCGCAGGAGCCCTGGGCCTTAAAGAAAACCGATCCCGAACGCATGGGCACCGTGCTCTACGTTACCGCCGAAGTGCTGCGCCAGGCGGCCATCCTCTGCCAGCCCTTCATGCCTGCCGCATCGGCGCGGATGCTCGATCAGCTCGGCATCGGCGGGGCGCGCGACTTCTCGCAGCTGGGAGAGCGGGGGCGGCTCGTCCCCGGCACGGCCATTGCGAAGCCCGAACCGGTGTTCCCGCGCTACGTGGACGAAAGCGAAGAGACGGCGATCGCGCGATGCTGATCGACAGCCATTGCCATCTGGATTATCCCGGCCTGGCCGAAGACCTGCCCGGGGTCATGGCGCGGGCAGAGGCGGCCGGCATCGGCGCCGTTATTACCATCTCGACGCGCGTGCGCCAGTTCGACAGGCTCAAGGCCATCGTGGCGGACTGGCCGCAGGTGTTCTGCTCGGTGGGGACGCATCCGCACAACGCGGCGGAGGAGAGAGATATCGCAGTCGATAAGCTGATCCGGCTTGCCGCGCATCCCAAGGTTGTCGCCATCGGTGAAGCCGGCCTCGATTACCATTATCAGACGAGCCCCATCGCCGATCAGGAGCGCGGCTTCAGGACCCATATCGAGGCGGCGCGCGCAACCGGCCTGCCGCTCGTCATCCATGCCCGCGACGCCGACGATCACATGGCGGCGATCCTCCAGGATGAGATGGTGCGCGGGGCCTTCTCTGCCGTTCTCCATTGCTACACTTCGGGCGAGGCGCTGGCGCGGCTCGGCCTCGAACTCGGGCTTTACATCTCCTTCTCGGGCGTGCTGACCTTCAAGAAATCCGATGCGCTTCGTGCGATCGCCGCCCACGTCCCTCTCGACCGGCTGCTGGTCGAGACCGACGCGCCGTTCCTTGCGCCCGAGCCGGTGCGAGGGCGAAGCAACGAGCCGGCCTTCGTGCGGCACACGGCCCGCGTGCTTGCGGCGGTGAAGGGCGTGAGCGAGGCCGAAATCGCAGCCGCTACAACGGAGAATGCCTTGCGTCTGTTCGGAAGGATACCCCGCTCCGCCCTGGTTGTGCAAAGCTCCGCTGCATGACCCTGAAATTCACGATCCTGGGCTGCGGCACATCGACCGGGGTGCCGCGGGTCGATGGCGAGTGGGGGCAGTGCGATCCGTCCAACCCGAAGAACCGCCGCCGCCGCTGCTCCCTCCTTGTCGAGCGCTTCGCGCAAGGCGGCGTCACGACTGTGCTGATCGACACCAGCCCCGATCTGCGCGAGCAACTGCTCGATGCGGGCGTGAAGGCCATCGACGGCGTGCTCTACACCCACGACCATGCCGACCACACCCACGGCATCGACGATCTGCGCATCATCGCTTACCGGATGCGCAAGCGGATCGATGTCTATTACGACGCGGCGACGGGCGCGGTCCTGAACCGCCGGTTCGACTATTGCTTCGCAACGCCGGAGGGCAGTTCCTACCCGCCCATCCTCAAAGGGCATGTCATCGAGCCGGGCAAGGCATTCGTGATCGAGGGTGAGGGCGGCCCGATCCCCGTGATGCCTTTCCTGCAGCATCACGGCGAGATCAACAGCCTCGGCTTCCGCATCGGCGGCCTCGCCTATTCGAGCGACGTGGTGGACCTGCCCGAGGAAAGCCTGCCCATGCTCTCCGGGCTCGATGTCTGGATCGTCGATGCGCTGCGCTATACCAAGCATCCGAGCCATTTCAACGTGGACGATGCGCTGCGCTGGATCGCGCGGCTTGCGCCCAAACGCAGCGTGCTCACCCACATGCACATCGAACTCGATTACGAGGCGTTCGGCGCTACCCTGCCCAAGGGTATCGAACCGGCTTATGACGGCATGACGATCGAACTGGAGGAGTAGGCAGCTTCAGCCGGGGCGAATACGCACCAGTTCGCCATTCAGCGTGCAGTCTTTCGATGCGAGATCGACGAACGGGCCGGTCACGTCCTCCGGCGAGGGCAGACTTTCGGCATTTTCGCCGGGGAAGGCCTGGGCGCGCAGGGCGGTGCGCACCCGTCCCGGGTCGATCAGATTGGCGCGAACCGGTGTTGATGCCATCTCCTGAGCGTAAAGCCTGACCATCGCCTCCAGCGCTGCCTTGGACACGGCATAAGCGCCCCAATAGGCCTTGCTGCTTTGCGCAACGGCGGAGGTGACGAAGATCGCCCGCCCGGCTTCGGACCGGCGCAGCAGCGGATCGAGCGTGCGGATCAGGCGCCAGTTGGCGTGCAGATTGACATCGAAGACGCCGAACCAGTCCTTGTCCTGGATGTGCGTCAGCGGCGACAGGGTGCCGAGCATGGCGGCGTTGCCAACCAGCACGTCGAGACGGTCGAAGCGCTGCAACAGGCTGGGCCCCAGTGCATCAAGCCGGCCTTGCGCCGTCAGGTTCAGCGGCAGCAGCGAGGCCGTGCCGCCCAGCGCTTTGATTTCGTCATCAAGCTCCTCGAGCGCGCCCTGCGTGCGGGCTGTTGCGATGACGTGCGCACCTTCGCGCGCAAACCGCACGGCAACCGCGCGGCCGATGCCGCGCGAGGCGCCCGTGATGAGCGCGATGCGACCGGCAAGCCGTTTGCCTTGGGCTGCGGACCCCGGCGCGGCTGCAGCGGATGGGGGTGGCTCGATGGGAGGCGGGGGCGTCAATTCTTGCCGCTCTGCTTTTCCGCCGGATGCGATTTGTCCTTGCCGGTTTGCTGTTTGCCGTCTTTGCCTGGAGGTGACTTGGCCTGCGGCGTGACCTTGATGACCTGGCCGCCGGCGGGGGTGGGCTCGCTTTCCTGCACCTTCTGCCGGGCTTTCTCGATGAGCGGACGGGCTTCGGCACGGGATTGTTCGGACAGCGCGACCGCCGCCTCGATGGCACTGGCGGAAAGCTCCTTTGTCCGCTTCCACAACGAGGCGAAAAAGCCCTCTTTCGGCAGCAACACGGCCCGGTCGAGATCGCGGATGGTGAGAATCATGTCCTGGTGGTTGGCGCGTGCGACCGGATCGGCGATGCGCTCCGCGCTGCCGGTGAAGATGGTGAGGGGCGTGCAGGACGTGATCACGGTTTCGCCCTTCTTGAGGAATTTCGGGTTCGAGATTTCCGTTTCTTGCGCGTAATAAACCTTCTGCCCGTTCACTTCCTGGCGCAGGATCGCGCGGTCGATCACGGGGATAAACTGGCCGGAGGCCTCGTCGATGGCCTTGAAGCGCGGGTTGTTCGGGTCCGGAAACTGAACGAACAGCGTGATCTGGTCGTCAGGCCCGGCCAGCGCGCGGGCGATTGCCTCGTCCGTGCTTGCGGCATAGGTGATCTTGTGGGCCTTGCCGAGCCCTTCCGGGTCGATCTTCTGGAGAAATTCGAACGTGGCCGCGGACCCGCTGCCCTCGGGGGGAAGCACGAAAGTGAGATGCTCCGCCAGCGCGGAAACCTCGCCGAAGGTTTTGATATGTTTGTTGCTGGTCACCATGAACAGGCATTCCCGGCCGAAATCGTTGCGGATGACCGTCAACGGCTCACCGCCGAATTTGGGAGCCTCGCGCGCGAAGATGTCGAACTGGGCAAAGCCGATGTCCTCGGGCCGTTCCAGAACGCGGGTGATGTTTTCGACCGAACCAGACGAAGCGGCGCAGTCGTAGGTCAGTTTTGCGGCCTCCAGCGCCTTTTTGAGGCCCGGGCAGAAATCGTTCTGATAAGCTCCGGTTTCGCCGGCGGTGTGGATCTGTCCGGTGCGTGCCCCGGCCGAGCCTGCGGCCAGGACCGCAAAAGACGCGGCAAGCAAGACTTTGAACATCATTCGCTGTCTCCTGATCGAACGGTTTTGTGCTGGCGCCTGATCCGCCCGGCGGTTTGCCCAACACCAAAATTGCAAATGGCGCGCGCCTTCTCAAGCACCGTTTGCATCCCGGGCACTATCGCGCATGTGTAAGAGAAATAAGGCGGGTCTGAAAAAAACCTTCGTGATCCACACTCTGCGGCCCGTGAAGCGCTTGGGCTTTGATGCACCCGTCCGCGGGCTGCGCCTGCCGGCAGACGGCGGTTCAGCTCGCTTCGGCCAGCAGCGAGAGCTGGCGCGGCAGCACGCGCTCGCGCAGGTCGGTCAGTGGGGTTGGGTAGTCGCCGGTGAAGCAGTGATCGGTGAATTGAGGCCAGTTGGGGTCGCGCCCACTATACCCGATCGCCTGATAAATGCCCTCGATGGAAAGAAAAGCGAGGCTGTTGCACCCCAGATATTTGCGCATGCCCTCGATGTCGTAATTTGCCGCGAGCAGGCTGTGCTTGTCGGGCGTGTCGATGCCGTAATAATCCGGATGCATGATCGGCGGACAGGCGATGCGCATGTGTACCTCGCGCGCGCCCTTGTCGAACATCATCTGCACGATCTTGGTCGAGGTGGTGCCGCGCACGAGGCTGTCGTCGATGAGGATGAGCCGCTTGCCCTGAACGGCTGCAGCGGTGGGGTTGTGCTTCAGCTTCACGCCGAAGGCGCGGATGCGCTGCTCCGGCTCGATGAAGGTGCGCCCGACGTAATGGTTGCGGATGATGCCAAGTTCGAGCGGCAGGCCGGAGCCCATTGAATAGCCGATGGCAGCGGGCACGCCGGAGTCGGGGATGGGGATGACCACGTCCGCATCGGCCGGCGCCTCGATCGCAAGCCTCTTGCCGAAATTCTTGCGCACCTCATAGACCGAGCGCCCGCCCACGACCGAATCCGGTCGCGCGAAGTAGATGTATTCGAAGATGCAGGGTCTTTCCGGCAGTTTCGGAAACGGCCGGTGGCTTTCGATCCCGTCGCGGGTGATGACGACCACCTCGCCGTTTTCGATCTCGCGGATGAAGCGCGCGCCGATGATGTCGAAGGCGCAGGTTTCGGAGGCGAGCACATAGGCGCCGTCGATCTGGCCGAGCACCAGCGGGCGGATGCCTAGCGGGTCGCGCGCACCGATCAGCTTCTTGTTGGTGAGGCAGACGAGCGAGTAGGCGCCCTCGATCTGGCGCAGTGCATCGATGAAGCGCTCGACGATGCGCGGCCTCTGGCTGCGCGCCACCAGATGCAAAATGACCTCCGTGTCGGAGGTCGATTGGTAGATTGCGCCGGTTTCGACGAGCTGACGGCGGATGGTCAGCGCGTTGGTTAGATTGCCGTTATGGGCAAGCGCGAAACCGCCGCCGTTCAGGTCGGCGAACAGCGGCTGCACGTTGCGCATGATCGTCTCGCCGGCGGTTGAGTAGCGCACATGGCCGATGGCGCAATCGCCCTTCAGTTCGTCGACGACCGGCTTGTCGGTGAAGTGATCGCCGACGAGGCCAAGGCGCCGTTCGGTATGAAAGCGCTTGCCGTCAAAGGTGACGATGCCGGCAGCTTCCTGCCCGCGATGCTGGAGCGCGTGCAGGCCGAGCACGCACAGCGTTGCGGCTTCCTTGTGGCCGAAGATCCCGAATACGCCGCACTCCTCCCGCAACTTGTCCTGGTGGAGCCAAACGAGAGAGGTTGTGTCTTCGCCGTCCATCGTCATTTGCTGCAGTTGCCCCCGCACACCGCTCAGCGTTTGGCTAAGCCTCCGCTGATGACATGGTCCAAACCGCCGCGGTCAACGGCGGCATAGCCTTGCTCGATGCCATGCTTTCCTGAATCGGAGCGATCATCTCCTGCCCCTGTGCCCGGCCGTTCACCACGAAAGATCGACGCCGGATTATCCGGCAATAAAGAGATAATGGCATCTCCGGTTCTTTCAATGAACGGACGCGACTGGGCGTTGCGAACCCAGTTCGGAAACTGGTCTTTCTGCACGATCAGGCCGATCAATTCGTAGGAGATGACGACGAGGATCAACCCGCGCGCCAGCCCGAACACGAAACCGAGCGTGCGGTCCACCGCGCCCACGCGGCTGTCGAGAATTGTATCAGAAAGCTTGATGGTGATGAGGCTGGCAACGATCAGCACAACGATGAACACGACTCCTGCAAGCGTTGCATCGGCCAGGATTTCCGGCTGGATGTATTTCCGCACGGTTTCGCGGTAGAGGGGGTAGAGGAACAGGGTGGCAAGGGCGGCCAGCGCCCACGACATGATCGCCAGCATTTCTCGGGTGAGCCCGCGCAGCATGGCAAGAAAGCCGGAGAGCAGCATGATGGCGATCAGGATGACATCAAGTCCAGAAATAGACATGGCGGTTTTCCCAACAACGCAGCCAGAACAACACGGGAAGAAGGCATAAACACTAGCGCCTTAATATATAGCGGCGGATTGGTCCATCTTTCATTGGCGCGTCGCTTAACGGCGCTCGGCGCGCCCGCTTCGCGTGCGGCCTGAAGCCGCCCTCATCACCGCCGGTTCCAGATCGCCAAGCGCATCGAGCCGCGCCAGAGTGAGTTTTGGAAGCGAGGGTGTCGCCTCTCCCCCCGCCGGGATGACCGCACCCTCGAAGCCCAACTTTTCTGCCTCCCGCAGGCGCGCCGTCATCTGCGCAACCGGCCGTATCGCTCCCGACAAGCTCACTTCACCGAAATAGACGCAATTTGAGGGAAGCGCAATGCCGGAAATGGCGGAGAGGAGCGCCGCGGCAACCGCAAGATCGGCGGCGGGCTCGCTGATCCGCAGGCCCCCGGCCACGTTCAGATAGACATCGTGCGCGCCGAGCTGAACGCCGCAGCGGGCATCAAGAACTGCAAGGATCATGGCGAGGCGCGTCGGATCCCAGCCCACGGCGGCGCGGCGCGGGGCCGCAAAGGGCGACGGCGCCACGAGCGCCTGGATTTCGACAAGCAGCGGCCGCGAGCCCTCGATGCCCGCGAACACGGAGGCGCCCGGGGCGCGGCCGTCGCGTCCGCTCAGGAACAGTTCGGACGGGTTCGCCACTTCGCGCAGTCCGTCGCCGCGCATTTCGAACACGCCGATTTCATGGGCCGGGCCGAAGCGGTTCTTCACCGCGCGCAAGAGCCGGAACGTCTGGGTGCCGTCGCCTTCGAAATAGAGCACCGTATCGACCATGTGCTCGACCACCTTGGGCCCGGCGATCTGCCCGTCCTTCGTCACATGGCCGACAAGAACGACGACCGTGCCGCGCTTCTTGGCATAGCTCACGAGCGCCTGCGCCGAGGCGCGCACTTGGCTGACAGTGCCTGGCGGGGCATCGACGCTCTCGCTCCACAGCGTCTGGATGGAGTCGACGATCACGACGTCGGGCGCAGTCATGGCATCGAGGGCGGCGAAAATCGCGCCCACATTGGTCTCAGCCGCGATCTTGACGTCCGCCGCGCCAAGGCCGAGACGGACGGCGCGGAGGCGCAGCTGCTGCAACGCCTCCTCGCCCGAGACATAGACCGCACTGCGCCCCTGCGCCGCGATGGCCGCCGCGATCTGCAACAGCAGCGTCGATTTGCCGATGCCGGGCTCGCCCCCGATCAGAATGGCCGAGCCGGGCACGCAGCCGCCGCCTATGGCGCGGTCGAATTCGGCGATGGCGGTTGGAAAACGCGGTTCGGCGCCGGTCTCTCCCCGTAGCGCCTCGATGCGTGCCGGCGCTATTCGCCCGCGCTTCGTGGCGGCGAGGATGCTGCCGGGCGGGGCGGCTCCCTCCTCAACGAGCGTATTCCACGCGCCGCACTCCCCGCACCGTCCGGCCCACTTGGCCGAACTCGCCCCGCAGGACTGGCAGACATAATCCCGCTGCGGCCGCGCCATCGCTCACCCCCAAGGCCGCATGACATGCCGCAGCCAGCCTTGCATCACGACCCCGTATAGATGCGCTCGTAGCGCCTGCCGAGCAAGGTGAGGATTTCATAGCCGATCGTCCCGGCGGCCGCGGCGAAGACATCGACGGGTATGTTCTCGCCGATCAACTCGACCAGCGCGCCCCGCCTGACCAGGCTCTCGGGCAGGCCGGTGACATCGACCGCCATCAAATCCATCGAGATGCGCCCGATGATCGGCGCACGGTAATCCCCGAGATAGACCGCAAAGCCTTCGCTCTCGTCGGAAGAGCCGAGCCTGCGCATATAGCCGTCGGCATAACCGGCAGCGACGATGGCGAGGGTGGTGCGGCGGCTGAGCGTCTTCGCCGCGCCATAGCCGACGGTTTCCCCCTTCTCCGCCACGCGCACGTGGGCAATGCGCCCATAGAGGCCGACGACCGGTTCCATCGGATTGGCGCCTTGCGCGGAGAAGCGCGCGCCGTAAAGGGCGATGCCTGGCCGCGCCAGATCGAAATGGTAGCGCGGGCCAAGAAAGATGCCGGCCGAGTTGGCCAGGCTTCTGGCGGCGGCCGGCAGCATGGCCGCAAGCGCGGCGAAGGCGTCGCGCTGCGCGGCGTTCTTGGCGTGGCCCGGCTCGTCCGCGCAGGCGAGATGGCTCATGGCGAGGCTCAAGGGAACGTTTTCGAGGAGAGCCTCGTCCGCCGCGAGCCTGCCGGTTTCCTCCGCCGTCAATCCCAGCCGGTTCATGCCGGTATCGATGTGGACGGCGGCGGGCAGCCGCTTGAACATGCGGTCGTTATAGTCGGCCCAGTCGCAAGCCTCCTCGAGGCTGTTCAGCACCGGTTGCACGCCCGCGGCGGCGAACTCGGCGGCGCTGTCGGGAAAAAGGCCGTCGAGCACATAAATGGTGGCTCGCGGCGCGATGGCGCGAAGCTGTTTGGCCTCGGCCAGTGTCGCAACGAAAAACGTGTTGCAATCCTCCGCCATCAGCGCCTTGACGATGGGCGCAAGCCCCAAGCCATAGGCGTCGGCCTTGACGACGGCTGCGCAAGCCGCCGGACGCACAGCCGTGCTCAACAGGCGGTAGTTGCGGCGCAGGGCGGCAAGGTCGATGACGAGAAGACCGTTGCTGGAAGAGCGTGCGAGTGGCGGACTGGCCATCAGCTTATCCCCAAATGGCACACCACTTAACCGTTTCCACTCGATTGTCATAGCCCTCGCTCAGCGCGTGCGGGCCGGCATGTGATCGGGAGTGCTCAGATCGGAGAACCGGGTGACCTCGGCCTGGAACTGCAGACGCACCGTGCCCGTCGGACCATGGCGCTGCTTGCCGATGATGACCTCAGCGATGCCCTGCGCCTGATCCATTTCGTCCTGCCACTTCTGATGCTCCTCGACCTTGGTGATCGAAGGTTCACGCCGCGCCACGTAATATTCCTCGCGGAAGACGAACATCACCACATCCGCATCCTGTTCTATGGAACCAGATTCGCGCAGGTCCGCCAATTGCGGCCGCTTGTCCTCGCGGTTCTCCACCTGGCGCGAGAGCTGCGAGAGCGCAAGGATCGGCACGTTCAATTCCTTGGCGAGGGCCTTCAGCCCCGTGGTGATCTCGGACACCTCCTGCACGCGCCCCTCCGAGGAGCGCCGCGACGAGCCGGTGAGCAGTTGCAGATAGTCCACCACGATCAGCCCGAGCCCCTTCTGACGTTTGAGGCGCCGCGCCCTCGCGGCAAGCTGGGCGATGGAGAGGCCGCCGGTGTGGTCTATGAACAGGGGCAATGACTGCAGATCCTGCGCCACCTGCACCAGGCGATGGAATTCTCTCTCGTCGATCTTGCCGCGCCGCATCTTTTCGGAAGGGATCTGCGCCTGCTCGGCGATGATGCGGGTGGCAAGCTGTTCGGCGGACATTTCCAGCGAGAAGAACCCGACCACCGCGCCATCGACCGTCTCCTCCTCGCCGCGCTCGTTCTTACGCGTGCGGTATGCCCGGGCAACGTTGAAGGCGATGTTGGTCGCAAGCGCGGTCTTGCCCATGGATGGCCGCCCGGCGAGAATAATGAGGTCGGAGTTCTGCAAGCCGCCGAGGGTGTAGTCGAGATCCTTGAGGCCGGTCGAGAGGCCAGAAAGACCGCCATCGCGCTGGAAGGCGCGCGAGGTCATTTCGATCGCCTCGGTCGTCGCCCAGGCGAAGCTGAGGAAGCCGGAGCCGTATTTGCCCTTCTCGGCGAGATTGTACAGGCGCTGTTCGGCCTCCTCGATCTGAGCTTGCGGCGGTTTTTCAATCGGCGAATCGTAGGCTGTGTTGACGATATCCTCGCCCAGCAGGATCAAGTCGCGGCGCACGCTCAGATCATAGATGGCGCGGCCATAGTCTTCCGCATTGATGATCGTCGTGGCGAGCGCGGCGAGCCGACCGAGATATTGCGGCACCGTCAGCTCGCCGAGCGGCTCCTCGTTCTCGAAATAGGTCTTGAGTGTGACGGGGGTCGCCCGCTTGCCGTCCTGGATGAGCCGCAGGGCGATCTCGTAGATTTTGCCGTGGATGGGCTCGAAGAAATGACGGGGTTCGAGGAAGTTCGAGACCTTGTCGGCGGCCTCATTGTTGATGAGGATGGCACCGAGCAGCGCCTGCTCCGCATCCAGATTGTGCGGTGCAATACGGAATGGCAGACCGTCGCCCGCCGCGGGCGACGGCTGCGGCGGAATGGGTTTCAAGGCTGGTGATCTCATGGCGAAACCATAGTCCGATTCTGTGCCAGGTGGGCTTCGCGCGCGCCGGCAAAGGCAATCGTCCCAGCTATCAACAGCGGCGAACCAGATCTGCCGGGCAGTGTTTGACGGGTCGGATGTTTTTAATCTGCCGCGATTCGGCGCTGCTCAGGCGTAGCGGATGCGCTGGGTTTCCTCGCTCTGCGCCAGCCGCTTGGCTTCCTCGTCAATATAGCGGCGGGTCAGGGGCAGGGCATGCAAGGATTTGGCGAGCTGGATCTGGAACACGACAAGGTTCTCGTGCCGGAACGCCATTTCCGAACCGGCGAGATAGAATTCCCACATCCGGCAGAAGCGCTCGCCCATCAGGGCCTTGGCCTTGTCCCAGTTGGCGAGGAACCGTCGCCGCCACTCTTTGAGAGTTTCGGCGTAGTGCAGCCGCAGCACCTCCACATCGGTGACGATCAGCCCGGCGCGCTCGACTGCGGGCAGCACCTCGCTTAAGGACGGAATATAGCCGCCGGGAAAGATGTATTTCGCAATGAACGGGTTGGTGCTGCCGGGCGGGCCGGAGCGCCCGATGCTGTGGACGAGCGCCACGCCGTTTTCGGCGAGCAGGTCAGCCAGCGTTTTGAAATAGCGGTGGTAGTGGGGCACGCCGACATGCTCGAACATGCCCACCGAGACGATGCGGTCATAGACGCCGCTCAGCGCCCGATAATCCTTCAATTCGAAGGTCACGCGCCGGTCGAGCCCGAGCCGCCTTGCGCGCTCGCGCGCGACATCGAGCTGCTCTGCGCTCAGCGTGATGCCGGTGACCTGCGCGTCTGCCACTTTGGCAAGATAAATGGCAAGCCCACCCCAGCCCGAGCCGATGTCAAGCACTCGCGCGTGCTGCGGGATGGCCAGTTTTGCCGCAATCCGGCGTTTCTTGGCCTGTTGCGCGGCCTCCAGCGTCATGTCCGCATGTTCGAAATAGGCGCAGGAATATTGCTTGTCGATGTCGAGAAAGAGATCGTAGATCTCACGGCGGATATCATAATGGTGCGAGGCGTTTCGCTTGGCTCGGAACATTGGGTTGAATTGCTGAAACCGTCGCAGGCTGTAGCGGATGTCGTCGATGAGCTTGAGCCAGATCGGTGGCCGGGCGCGTCCGGCGTTATGCACAAACAGCGCGATCAGCGCGTCTATCCCGCAGTTTTCCGGGATCAGGCGGCCGTCCATGTAAGCTTCGGCGAGTCTTAGGCGCGGATCAAGCGCGATCTCCCATTCCACGCGGCGGTCTTTCAGGCGGAAGCCGAGTTTGGGACCGGTGCCGTCGCCATAGGAGAGAACGCAACCATCGGCATAGGCAACCGTAAGGCTGCCATTTGCTATGATCCTGCGAAATACCATATCGAGCGGCGAAAATCGAGCCATCGCGACACCGCAATCGCACGCGGAAAACCTGCCCGTTTCACATCCCCGGCCGCCGCTGGCGGCACAATCATCCGCGTTTCATTAAAACTTTAGTCGAAACGATGCGGAAAGAAAAGTACACGGCACAACTGCCGCCATGCACGCGATGCACGGACGCATATCCTCATGCGGTGCCGGCGGTTCAGTCTTCGTCTTCGGTCTCGGGGAGAGCCGCCTCGCTTTCGAACATCTCCTCGATGGCCGGCGTTGTCTCTTCCGCTTCGACCTCATCCCGGCGCTGGGTCACGTCCTCGCCCCTGGCTTGACGCTCGGCTTCCTCTTCGGTGCGGGCTACGTTGATGATAACCTTCACCGTCACCTCCGGATGCAGGCTGAGGCGCACGTCATGCAAGCCGAGCGTCTTGATCGGCCTGTCAAGCAGTACCTGGCCCCGTTCGAGGCTGAAGCCGCCGGCCGTGACCAGTTCGGCCACGTCGCGCGTCGAAACCGAGCCGTAGAGCTGGCCCGTCTCACCGGCCTGGCGGATGGCGATGAAGCTCTGCCCGTCCAGTTTGGCGGCCACGGCCTCCGCCTCGCGCTTGAGTTCAAGGTTGCGCGCCTCGAGCTGGGCCCGCTGGCTTTCGAATTGCTTGATGGCTTCCTTGGTGGCTCTAAGCGCCTTGCCCCGCGGCAGCAGGTAGTTGCGGGCATAGCCGTTCTTTACCTTCACCACGTCGCCCATCTGGCCCAGGCGGCCGATGCGCTCCAGCAGGATCACGTCCATATTTCATGCTCCTTCATGCGTATGTCGTCGGATTTACGTGTCATCTCAGATCGTCTGGCCGCCTCACTCGTTAGGGCTCGGCCCGCTTGCTGCGGGCGGCGTTCCCCAGTTCCGGCGCAAATTGAACAGCGGCTCCGCAATGCCGATGGCGATCACGATGAGCGCCGCCCAGCCGAGTAGCAGAATGGCGATATAGACGGCCGCCATCAGCAGCGGCTGCGCCGAGAGCCCGTTGGTGAGCACGCGGATGACGATGAGCCCCAGCAGCAGATAGGCGACGCTGAATGCTCCCACGAAGCAGGTGGCAAGGATCCCCGCCATGCCGGGGGCAAAGCTCAAGGCGATAGCGGCCGGCATTCCGAAAATGACGAAATTCGGATAGGTCATGTCGGAGAAGGTCGGCCAGGGGCGCTGCAGACGCCCGGAAAACAGCACGATTTTGCCCGCCGCCCAGATATTGAACAGCGTGATCGCGAGCCAGAGTATCGCGGCGAAAGCGGGCAGCAGAAAGCTCGCGAAAAGCTCGATGAGCCGGTCGAGTTGTTCCGGCGAGAGCTGGGTTTGCCGCGCGATGAGGTCGCGGAACTGCTGCTGCTCGAAAAATCCGCGGATGGTTGCCTTATAGGCATCTTCGCCCGGGCCGAGCGCCAGAATTGCCACTGCGGTCATGGCCCCGCCGAGAAGCGCCGCCCAGCCGATCAGCCGCCCCGGGGGATACCATTCGATGGACGGCTGCGCCGCAGCTTCGCCGGCCGGCTGCATTGGCGCGAGCCGGCTCTGCATGGCGAGGCGGCACAAGACGATGGGCGGCAGGCCCACGAACAGGGTGAAAACGAGAGCGGGGGTATTCCCGAGCACCGCGCCGACGAGGCCGCCGCCGATCAGCGCGGCGATGAGCGCCGCCGTCACGCCCCAGCCGAGTCCTGCCAGAAACAGCGGCAAGGGCGTCAGATAGAACAGGATGAAGGCGAGCGTCGTCTGCGCCGTGATCGAGGCGAACAGGATGGCCGCAACGGTGCCGGTGGCCAGACCTATAAGGATCGGTGAGTTCATGTGCTGCTGTCCCGCTCGTTACGCGGTTAGAGGCGCAAGCCAACCGATGCGCTCGACGCCCCAACCATGACCGGCCGATGATGCCAAGGGTCGGCCGCCCCGTCTTTCACTTCACCAGATAAGGCAAGAGGCCAAGGAACCTCGCGCGCTTGATCGCCTTGGCCAGCTCGCGCTGCTTCTTGGCGGAAACGGCGGTGATGCGGCTCGGTACGATCTTGCCACGCTCGGAGATGAAGCGCTGCAACAGCTTCACGTCCTTGTAATCGATGGCGGGTGCCTGATCGCTTGAGAACGGGCACGTCTTGCGGCGGCGGTTGAACGGCCTGCGCACTTGTGTCTGTGTCGTGTTCATTTATTCGTTCCCCTCTCCTGGGCTTGCGGTTTCGGTGCGAGGCGCGTCGCGGCGGGGGCCACGGCGTTCGCCCCGATCTCCCCTGTCCCCGCGTTCCCCTCTATCACTGCGCTCGCCAGAACGGAAATCGCGGTCGCCGCGCTCGCGTTCCTCGGAGCGGCGCAGCGGCGCGGAGGGTTTATCGTCAAGCTCGTCCACGCGGATCGTCATGAAGCGAATGATATCGCCCGAAATGCGCATCTGCCGCTCCATCTCCGCCACGGCGGCGTGTGGCGCATCGATGTTCATCAGGGCATAATGCGCCTTGCGGTTCTTCTTGATCTTGTAAGCGAGGGACTTCAAGCCCCAATATTCGGTCTTGCCAACGGTGCCGCCCGCCTCTTCTATCACACCTTGGTAGGTCTTGATGAGGGCTTGGACCTGCTGCGGTGTCACATCCTGCCGCGCAAGGAATACGTGTTCGTAAAAAGCCATTCGGACAATGCCTTTCGTTGCTCGCGTTTGCTTCGGCGCAAAGCCCCTTTTGAGCCTGGAACGAAAGGCTCAAACAGGTATGTCTCGAAAGAGCGGAAACACCAATAAAACCGATATCGGAAAACCGGCGCCTCGACCTCACAAGAAGTGCGATACGCCTGATTTTGGCTTCAACCCGCCGGACCAGGATCAAGCCTTTATTGTTCAGCCTCCGACCGAAGCACTTGGTCTTATACGCAAAGTGGCAGCATTTGCAACAGGATTTCCCGCCTTGCTTGCAACGTTCTTGACAGTTCATGACAAAACGGTGTCTTTCAAACACGCAGAAGCAGGCGCCAAAACCGAAGACCATCAAACTGCAGGGCGGCAACGCATCATCATGGGCATCGCATTCATCTTTCCGGGTCAGGGCAGCCAGGTTGTCGGCATGGGGAGGGAGCTGGCGCAAGCCCACGCCTGCGCGCGCGCGCTATTCGAGGACATCGACGCGGCGCTTGGCATGGCTCTCACCGCAATCATGTGGGATGGCAGCGAGGCAGACCTTACCCTGACGGAAAACGCCCAGCCGGCGCTCATGGCTGTGTCGCTCGCCGTCATGCGCGTGCTGGAGCAGGACTTTGGTTTCGATGTGGCGCGCCATGTCAAATATGTCGCCGGGCATTCGCTGGGAGAATATTCCGCGCTGGCAGCAGCGAAATCCATCGAAGCAACCGATGCAGCCAGACTGTTGCGCACACGCGGTCGGGCGATGCAGGAGGCCGTGCCGGTGGGGCAGGGCGCCATGGCCGCGCTGATGGGCGCGGATTTCGACGTTGCCGAAAAGCTGGCCGCCGTTGCCGCCGACGAACTTGTCTGCCAGGCCGCCAACGACAATGCGCCGGGTCAGGTCGTCATTAGCGGTCATCGCGCCGCCGTCGAGCGGGCGGTCGCGCTCTCGAAGGACTATGGCGTGCGCCGCGCCGTCATGTTGCCGGTGAGCGCGCCGTTCCATTCCAGACTGATGGCACCCGCCGCACAGGCCATGTCCGAGGCGCTCGCCCAGGTCGCCATCGCACGGCCCTGTGTTCCCCTGATCGCCAACGTCCTGGCCCGGCCGATCGAGGATCCGGACGAGATCCGCTGCCGGCTGGTCGAGCAGGTGACGGGCACGGTACGCTGGCGCGAGTCCATGGAATTCATGGTGGGGGATGGCATTACGACATTCGTCGAGATCGGCGCAGGCAAGGTGCTGAGCGGGCTTGCGCGCCGCATCGCTCCCAACGCCGACACCGCCAGCATCGGCACGCCCGAGGACGTCAAAAGTTTCGTTGCACGGTTCGCCGGGTGATGCTTTCCAGCCCTCTGACACGAGGATTGTTGACCACATGTTCGACTTGACGGGGAAAACGGCGCTCATCACAGGTGCGTCGGGCGGTATCGGTGGCGCCATCGCCAAAGCGCTGAAGGCGCAGGGCGCAAAGGTTGTCCTTTCGGGCACCAGGCGGGAAAAGCTGCTGGCGCTGGCCGGCGAACTCGGCCTTGAGGGCGGGGTTTTCCCCTGCGATCTGAAGGACCGCGAGGCGGTTTCGCGCCTTATCGTCGAGGTGGAGGCGGCCGCAGGCGACCTGCACATCCTCATCAACAATGCCGGCATCACGCGCGACAATCTCTTCATGCGCATGCGGGACGAGGAATGGGACGACGTGATCGCGGTCAACCTGACGGCCACCTTCTGCCTCTGCCGGGCCGCGCTGAGGGGCATGATGCGCCGGCGCTACGGCCGCATCGTCAACATCTCATCCATCAGCGGGGTGTTCGGCAATCCGGGACAGGGCAATTACGCCGCCTCGAAGGCCGGCATGATCGGCATGACCAAATCGCTCGCCCGCGAGGTGGCCGCGCGCGGCATCACCGCCAATTGCATTGCACCGGGCTTCATCGAGACGCCCATGACGGGGGAGCTCAACCAGAGGCAGGTCGAGGCGATCGCCGCGGCGATTCCTTCCGGCACGTTCGGCAAGCCTGAGGATATTGCGGCCGCCGTGGTCTATCTGGCCAGCGACGAGGCGCGCTATGTCACGGGCGAGACCCTCCACGTCAATGGTGGAATGCTGATGGCATAACGATTTCAAGGATTTCGGGTGTTGCGCGCAGTGGCGTGCGAGCAGGTCGGCAAGGAGATGCAAAAAACGCTTCCCTCAGGCTTGCATTCAGTGTTACCAGCCACTTCGCTGAACCATTGGGCCTCATAGCCCGAGCATGGGGCGGCAAAGAGCCGCGACGGTGCGGGGAGGTTTGTACGGGGCTCGACTGTCTAAAGGATTGGGAGAAGAGAGAGGCAAACATGAGCGATATTTCGGAACGCGTTAAGAAAATCGTTGTCGAACACCTCGGCGTCGATGCCGAGAAAGTCACTGAAAACGCCAGTTTCATCGACGACCTGGGCGCTGACAGCTTGGACACCGTCGAACTGGTCATGGCCTTCGAGGAAGAATTCGGGGTCGAGATCCCGGACGATGCGGCCGAAACCATCCTCACCGTCGGCGATGCCGTGAAGTTTCTTGAGGAGAATGCGGCCTGAGCCGCCACCATCTGCAGCGGAGTGGAAACTCTTGCCGCCCCGAAGTGCGTTCCATGCGTGATCCTCGCGATCGAAGCGTACCAATGCATAACATGAAAGCGGAGGCTTTATGCGGCGTGTTGTCGTAACGGGGCTTGGCCTCGTTTCGCCGTTGGGCTGTGGTGTGGAAGCGGCGTGGTCGCGTATTCTGAAGGGTGAAAGCGGAGCGCGCCGCATCGAGGAATTCGAAGTCTCCGATCTTTCCTGCCAGATCGCCTGCTTCGTCCCCAAGGGATCGAAATCGGACGGAAAATATAACCCCGACGATTGGATGGAGCAGAAGGAGCAACGCAAGGTTGACGACTTCATAATATACGCCATTGCTGCAGCCGATCAGGCCCTTGAAGATGCCGGTTGGGCGCCAAAGACCGCCAGCGATCAGGCCAGCACCGGCGTTCTCATCGGCTCCGGCATCGGTGGCCTGCAGGGCATCGAGAAGGCGGCGATGCTGTTGGCCGAAAAAGGTCCGCGGCGAATCAGCCCATTCTTCATCCCTGGGCGCCTCATCAATCTTGCCTCGGGCTATGTCTCGATCCGTCACGGCTTGCGCGGCCCCAACCACGCTGTTGTCACCGCGTGCTCGACGGGCGCGCACGCCATCGGCGATGCGTCCCGCCTCATTGCGTTCGGCGATGCCGATGTGATGGTGGCCGGCGGGACCGAATCGCCCATCTGCCGGCTGGCGGTTGCCGGGTTTGCCGCCTGTCGCGCGCTCTCGACCGGCTTCAACAACGAACCGGCGCGCGCCTCGCGCCCCTACGACAAGGATCGCGACGGCTTCGTGATGGGCGAGGGGGCCGGTGTCGTCGTCCTGGAGGAATACGAACACGCCAGGGCGCGCGGCGCAAAAATCTATGCCGAGGTGATCGGTTACGGCCTCTCCGGCGATGCCTATCACATCACCGCCCCTGCCGAGGACGGCGACGGCGCGCTGCGCTGCATGGCGATGGCGGTGAAGCGCGCGCGCCTCGAACCGGCCGATATCGACTACATCAACGCGCACGGCACATCAACGCCGATGGGCGACGAGATCGAGCTGTCGGCGGTTGAGCGCCTGTTCGGAAACTCGGCGGGCAAGCTCAGCATGTCGTCCACGAAATCGGCAACCGGGCATCTGCTCGGCGCCGCCGGAGCGGTTGAGGCGATCTTCTCCGTGCTCTCCATCCGCGACAACATCGCGCCCCCCACGCTCAATCTGGACAACCCGTCCGTCAATACCGCCATTGACCTGGTGCCCCACACATCCAAGCAGCGGCGCATCGACACCGTGCTCAGCAATTCGTTCGGCTTCGGGGGCACCAACGCCTCGCTGATCTTCCGGCGCGTGGCGGCGTAACGGGAGCGCATTTGCAGCGAGACGTCAGGTTCTCCCTTTCGCCATAATTCGTTGTTGAATTCGCAGCAGCGGAAATCAAGCGGGACTGATCGAGCTCGAATGGCGAACAACGACGATTTATGGGGAAGCTCGGAGCGCTATTTGCGCAGCGGTTACGCCGGCGGGACAGGGCGGCAATTCGGCATGATGGCTCGCAGCCCGGCAGAAGCGCTCGAACCAGATCACGCGCCAGAGCCACCGCGCGGCAGCAGAAAACGCCAGCAGCACCCGATCTTCGTCTTCCTCAACACCTTCATGACGCTGTTGCTTGTCGGCGTTATCGGCCTTGCCGGGCTGTTCTACTTCGTGCGCACCCAATTCGACAAGCCAGGCCCGTTGCAGCATCCAACGGTGATCGTCATTCCCGAAGGCGAGGGCGCCATCACCATCGCCAACCGTCTCGAACGCGAAGGCATCATCAGCGACAAGCGCATTTTCATGGCAGGTGTGCTCTATTTCAAGGCGCGCAAGAAACTGAAAGCCGGCGAATATGCGATCCCCAAACAGGCCAGCATCCGCGGCGTGCTCGACACGCTGGTCGAGGGCCGGGCCGTTCTCTACAGTATCAGCATACCCGAGGGCCTGACCAGCGAGCAGATCGTGGAGCGGCTGCGTGCGAGCGAGGACCTCGTCGGCGAAGTGAGCGCAATTCCGCCCGAGGGCAGCCTGCTGCCCGACACCTACAAGGTTGCCCGCGGCACCACCCGCGACGACCTGCTGAAACGCATGCAGACCGAGCAGAAGAAGTTTCTCGACAAGATCTGGGATCAGCGCGCGCGCGATCTGCCGTTCAAGACGCGGGAGGAGGCCATCATTCTCGCCTCCATCGTGGAGAAGGAGACCGCGCGCGCCGATGAACGCCAGCGGGTCGCGGCCGTGTTCGTTAATCGTCTGCGCAAGAAGATGCGGCTCGAATCCGATCCGACGATCATTTACGGCATCGCCGGCGGCAAGGGCACGCTCGGCCGGCCGATCTATCGCAGCGACATCGAACAGGTGACGCCCTACAACACCTATCGCATCAACGGGCTGCCGCCCACGCCCATCGCCAATCCCGGACGGGCAGCCATCGAGGCCGTTCTCAAACCCTCAACCACCAGCGAACTGTTTTTCGTCGCTGACGGCACAGGCGGCCACGCCTTTGCAGAAACCTATCCTGAACATCTCAAGAATGTTGCGAAATGGCGCGAAATCGAACGTCAGCGCGCCGCAGCAGCCGCCGAAGCCGCCAAGACCCAGAAAACGGGCGCTGCCTTCGAACCGGTCGCGGCGGCAGCTACCGCGAAGCTCGAGGAAGCGTCTTCCGTGCCGGGCGCAAGACCGCAACCCGCGCCCGCCCCGGCCGTGCCCGGCTTTGCCGTGTCGCCGGCGGCCGTGGCCTCGCCCAAGATGGCCGACATGCCACTCCCCGAAAGGCGTCCGGCTCAATAGACATGCGCGGGGAGATCTTCGCGGGCTGCGCCC